>Ga0187784_10005488_pt1 | contig 10243 bp, 6 predicted proteins | sample 1015_SJ02_MP15_2_FD_132964 | JGI IMG/M metagenome (GOLD analysis project Ga0187784, IMG submission 132964) | Tropical peat soil microbial communities from peatlands in Department of Meta, Colombia - 1015_SJ02_MP15_20_MG | ecosystem: Environmental > Terrestrial > Soil > Wetlands > Peat | place... | reverse complement strand
GCGGCGGCGGGGCTCGGTGGCGATCCAGTGCCGCAGGCGCTGGTGATCACCGGCATCGTTGTTGCCTTCTCCGCCACGGCGCTCGCGATCGCGCTGTTGCTGCGACTGTTCGAGGCGGCCGGCGCAGCCACACTGCGCGCCGACGCGTCCGACGGCGCGGGCGCCGATCCCGCGGAGGACGAATGACATACCCGGCTCTGCCACTGGACGCCGCCACGACGACCGGCGGGTTCTTGCTGGTGCTGTCGCTCGCCGTTCCGGTGGCGGGCGTGCTGCTCGCCTTCGCCGCCGGCGGACGCCATGTTGAACGCATTGCGTTCGCGACCATGCCGCTCGGGCTCGCCGTTGCCGCCGTGATCGTTGTCACGATGACGCGAACGGGCCAACCGATCGCCTATCTGCTCGGCGGGTGGGCGCCGCCGCTCGGCGTGGTGCTACGCGCGGACGGGCTGTCGGCTATCATGATGATCGTTACGGCCGTGGTGATCTGTGGCGTCGGCGTGTTTGCCCGCACGGACTTCCGCGCCCCGCCCGCGTCGGCCGAGGCGCGCGCGCCGTTCGTATTCTGGATCCTGCTGTTGGCGATCTGGTGCTCGCTCAATGCGGTCTTTCTTGCCGGCGATCTATTCACCCTATATGTGGCGCTCGAGCTCGTGACCTTTGCGGCCGTGCCGCTGGTCTCGCTTGATGGGCGCGCGGAGACGCTGCAGGGCGCATTGCGCTATTTGCTGTTCGCTCTGCTCGGCTCGGTCCTTTATCTGGTCGGCACGGTGCTGCTTTACGGCGCCTACGGCACGCTCGACGTGGTGCTGCTATCGCATCGGGTACACGCCGAGCCGACGGTGCTGGTCGCTGCTGCGCTCATGACGGTAGGGCTCCTGGCCAAGACCGCGCTCTTTCCTCTGTATCTCTGGCTGCCACCCGCTCATGCCGGTGCGCCGGCCGCCGGCAGTGCAATCCTCTCGGCACTGGTGGTGAAGGGATCCTTCTTCATCGCTGTTCGGCTGTGGTTCGACGTGATGCCGGCGGTCCCGGGGTTCGCGGCTACGCAATTGCTGGGCGCGCTGGGCGCTGCGGCAATCCTATTCAGCAGTGTCGTTGCCTTGCGGCAGGAGCGGTTGAAGCTCCTGATCGCCTATTCGACGCTGGCGCAGATCGGGTATCTCTTTCTGATGTTTCCGCTCGCATTCCAGGCCGATGCGGCGCAGCTCGATCGGAACAATGGCGCGTTGGCCGGCGGTTTGTTGCAGGCGATCTCGCACGCGACCGCCAAGGCCGCCATGTTCATGGCCGCCGGCTCGATCTACGCCGCGCTCGGCCGCGATCGCATCACCGGATTGGGCGGCATCGCACGGGCGTCGCCCCTGAGCCTGCTGGCTTTCGGTCTAGGTGGACTGGCGCTGGTCGGCGTGCCGCCGAGCGGCGCCTCCGTGGCGAAGGATCTGTTGCTCGGCGCCGCCGGCGAGAGCGGGCAATGGTGGTGGGAGATCGTGATCCAAATAGGTGGGTTTTTTACTGGCGCTTACTTGCTGCTGGTGCTCGCTCACGCATTCGGACCGGTCGAGGGGACCGTCGCCGCACGGGCCCGTGCATCGCTTATTCGCGAAGCGGCGCCGGTAGTGCTCGCACTGTGCTCGCTGTTGCTCGGGCTCGTGCCTTGGGAGGGGTATCTCGATGTGCCGCCGGGGAGCGCGTCGAGTTCATTCTCCCTCGCGGCGCTGTCCAAGGCGCTCGCGCCGCTCGCCGGAGGCGCGGTCCTGGCGATCATGCTTGGGCGCTGGGGGAAGGCGCCGGCCTTCGCAAGGGTCCTCGCAGCGATCGGCCCGGCGCGACGCATGGCCCTTGTGTTGAGCAACGGAGTTGAGCAGATCGACGGCACGCTGCGGCAGTGGCCGGCGGCGGGCCTCTCGCTCCTCATGCTGGTGCTGCTTTTTGGTGCTGCGATGCTGCGAGGCTGATGGAGCGACCGCTTGCCTGCAGCGCCTTCCACCCCGTGCTAGCTCGGCCGCCGACTCATTTGGACGAAGACGAATTATTATAATTGACCGCAAGCTTATCAAAACTGGTGGCCGCGCGCAGTGGCTGGTCTTTATTGAAGAATCGCTCGATCTAGCGATCAAGCTGCGAACTCGGTAGCGATGCGGGCTGAAACAGAAATGGCCCCAGTCGGGGTGGATGGACAGAACCCTGGCGTTTGACAAACTTGGCGATTCTCCCGGATCAACGGGGACTGGCAGCCAACACCGCGGCGGAAGCGTTTTTCTTGAAAGGCATTTCGCGCAGCCCTGATGACGATTGCTGATACCTATGCCGGTTAGGACTCGAAGTGACCGGTCCCCTGAGACGAAACGCTAGTCTAGCTATCGCCCGCTCCCCGACGGTGCGGGATTCAAACCCCAATGCTCTTTGGGACGCACTGCACAGACTTGGGACGCTGAGCCCATCCCAGCCAAGGTAAGCTGCCGTATAGTTCGGCGGACCTTCGCACCGTGCATAAGCAGGAGCACAATGAGTGATATTGTCGTAATTGCCTTCCCGACTGCGGCCGATGTCGAGGAAGTTGGGTCAGAAGCTGCTGGCCATGCAGAAGGAATACCTAATCGAATTGGGATGAAAGACCTCAAGATCATGGCGGACGCCGGCCAGTCGCTTGGGATATGGAGCGTTCCAGTTCCTGGACAATCAGGAAGTCTTCGACGGCATTCATCCCTCGCTGCTGCGCCAATCCAAGTTGAACAACAATTACGGGCTCTACGAGGTGATCCCGGGCATCTACCGAGGCGGTGACCGCGCCAGACGATTGCGGAATAACCGCTCCCGCTAACAGGAGGCGTTCCGCGGCCAATTCGATGCGGAAAACTACGGCGGCAAGCAAACGGATTATAGGGAGAGTGATCATGAGCAAGCTCAATCGAATGGTGGCAGTCGTTGGCGGGCTCGCGCTCGCGCTCGTCGCAGGGACTGTGCCTGCCGCACCGGTAGGCCAGGGATCGACCGCGTTGGTCAAGGCGAACGCGACAATAAGCTCACTGGAACTGACCCATGGCTGCCACCGTGCGTGTGTGCTCGGTCGGGTCCCTCGTTGGGGCGGCGCTATTCGTTTCCACCGACACGTCGGGCCGAACTGCGTGCCGGTTCGGTGCTGACCGGCCAAGCGCTTTCGTCCAGGGATCGCGTCGTTTTACTGGAACCGACACCGCGTGGTTTCGTCGGGCCCGCGTGTCCCGGGAAGACCGCAAGGGCAACCTGGTAAGCGCCTTCATCGCCGCGCCTGCCGTGCTTTCCTCCGCGAATCGGTGGCGTGGAGCGTGAAGCGCGATCTTCCCTCTTTCAGGCTGGCGACTGGCCCGCTGGCTGTGGCGCCGATCTTGTTCCTCAAGATACACAAGGACTGATCTGGATCGCGGCTGTCGTTCCATTGGCTGTCGTTCCATTGGCCTCTGGGGTCTGTCGACTCCGATCCCGGTTGAGAGGTAGAGCACAGGTTTTGAGACGTTGAGCACATCCAGGCTGCACAAACTTCGATATAGTCCGCGTTCGAGTCCCTGCGAAATGAGCCGGGAAGTTTCCGAGCGACTTGTGAAATCTTGACTGCACTCTGAAACATGGCTCAGACTGATTGAGGTAGAGCGAAACCTTGACGCCCCTTGAGGCACGAGTGAGGCGGCGCTGCTCCACGGCGACCGTACTAGTTCGCGCTCCATAGACCCGGCCGCCAAAATTGCCTCGGCGGTTCTTTCGAATGCAGGCGAAAACTGAGCGGGGTGGCCCGAATGTGCTCTGAGACCTTGCCGCGCAATGGGCCGTCGCTCCTGACCGTATTGCGGCGCTGCATGCTCGCGCCGGTGATGGCGACCGTTTTGCTTTGCGCCTGCCAGCGCGAAGCGGAAACGCCCGTGCCGGAGATTCGTCCTGTTCGGACGGTCACGGTCGCAAAGCACGCGATCGGGGAAACAGTCACCTACACGGGACGCATCGAAGCGGAGAACGAGGCACGTTTGTCGTTTCGCATCTCCGGGCGCATGATCGAACGATCCGTCAACGTCGGCGACCAAGTGAAACCCGGCCAGGTGGTCGCGAGGCTCGAGCCGCATGATGAATTGAACGCGCTGCGCGCGGCAGAGGCGGCGGTCTCGGCGGCTCGGGCGCAATTTGCCGAAGCCCAAAGCAATTTCGACCGCCAGCAAACTCTCTTGGCCCGTGACGTGGCTTCGCGTGCCCAATTCGAGCGGGCAGAGCAGACGCTGGAGACTGCTCGCGCCCAACTCAATACCGCGGAGGCACAGCTGAAGGTCGCCAAGGATCGGGTAAGCGATACGGAGCTGAAGGCGGATGCTCCGGGAATTGTGACAGCGACCGGCGCCGAGGGCGGCGAGGTCGTGCAGGCCGGACAATTGATAATTCGCGTGGCGCGCAAAGACGGGAGGGACGCCGTGTTCGACGTGCCCGCTCAATTGCTCAGGTCGGCACCGAGCGACCCGGTGATCACGGTAAGCCTTACGGACGATCCGAGTATAACAGCCAGCGGGCGCGTCCGCGAGGTTTCGCCGCAAGCCGATCCCGTGACCAGGACATTCGAGGTCAAGGTCGGCCTGACTGATCCGCCGGCGGCGATGCGGCTCGGTTCGACTGTGGTGGGGCGCATGCAGCTCGACACGGAGCCGGTTGCCGAAATTCCGGCTTCTGCTCTTACCGAGTCCGATCGCCAGCCGGCCGTCTGGATCGTCGATTCATCGGCTCTTACCGTCTCACTGCGGAACGTCAAAATAGCGCGCCACAATCCCGCGACGGTCGCCGTTTCCGAAGGGCTGGAGTCGGGAGATATCGTCGTGACGGCCGGCACCCAGGCTCTGCACCCTGGTCAGAAGGTTCGCCTACTGGGATCACCACGCTAATGCAATTCAATCTTTCCGAATGGGCGCTCAAGCACCGCTCTTTTGTCGTCTATTTGATGCTTGTGGTGATGACCGCCGGCGCGGCGTCGTACTATCGCCTTGGCCGTAACGAAGACCCGGCATTCACGTTCAGGACGATGATCGTGCAGGCCGCCTGGCCGGGGGCGACGCTCGGCGACACGCTCAATCAGCTAACGGAACGAATCGAGCAGACACTGCAGGAAACGCCGAATCTCGACTATCTGCGCAGCTTTACCAGCGCCGGCGTAACGACCATTTTCGTCACGCTGAAGGGCAGTACGCCGCCCAGCGAGGTGCCGGACATATGGTATCATGTCCGTAAGAGCGTCGGCGACATCCGTCATACTTTGCCGGCCGGGATCGTCGGACCTGGTTTCAACGACGAGTTCGGCGACACGTTTGGCATTATCTATGGCTTTACCGCGGACGGTTTCACCCACCGCGAGCTCCGCGACTATGTGGAGGGCGTCCGGTCGCGACTGCTGCACGTGGCGGACGTCTCTAAAATAGAGATCATCGGCACCCAGGACGAAAACATAATCATCGAGTTCTCGACCGAGAAACTTGCCGGGCTGGGGATCGATCGTCAATCCGTGATTGCCGCACTGCAAGCGCAGAATGCCGTCAGCCCCGCCGGAGAGCTGCAGACCGACGATGAAAAGCTCGCGCTTCGTGTTTCGGGCGCATTCGAATCCGAATTGGATATTCTGCGAATCAATATCGCGTCGAACGGTCGGCTTATCCGCCTGGGTGATATTGCCAACGTCAGGCGGACCTACGTAGACCCGCCGACGCCCATGTTTCGGGTGAACGGCAAGCCGGCCATCGGCCTCGCCATTGCGATGCGAGAGGGCGGCGATATTCTGACTCTCGGCCGCAACCTCCAATGGACGATGGATGAGATCGTCGCGAATTTGCCGCTCGGAATCGAGCCGACGCTCGTCGCGAACCAGTCTTCGGTCGTCAAACAGGCAATCGGGGAGTTCACGACATCGCTGTGGCAAGCGATCATCATAATCATGGCGGTTAGCATCGTCAGCCTCGGCATCAGAGCCGGCGCGATTGTCGCGCTTTCGATTCCGTTGACGCTAGCGGTCGTGTTTCCGGTGATGGAATTCGTCAGCATAGACCTGCAGCGGATTTCCCTGGGGGCGTTGATCATCGCGCTGACGCTGCTTGTCGACGATGCCATGAGCACGATCGACGCCATGACCACGCGTCTGGCGCAAGGGGACGAGAAGGAGCAAGCGGCTACATACGCCTATAAGACGTTGGCGTTTCCGATGTTGACTGGATCCTTTGTGACCATGGCCGGATTCGTGCCGATCGGGTTTGCGAAGAGTGCTGCGGGCGAATACACATTTTCGATCTTTGCCGTCGTCAGTATCGCGGTCGTCGCATCCTGGCTGGTCGCCGTCATATTCATTCCGCTCTTCGGCGTGGCACTGTTGTCCAAGCCAAAGATTACCCAATCCGCCGAATCCGGCCTGATCATGCAGGTCTTCCGGCGCATGCTCATTACGGCCATGCGCATGCGATGGATAACCATCCTCGTAACGCTGGCTTGCTTCGTCGCGGCACTGCTTGCCACCCCTTATGTGCCTCGACAGTTTTTTCCTTCATCGGATCGGCCGGAGCTTTTGATCGATCTGAGGTTGCCGCAAAACGCTTCGATTTACGCCAGCAGCGACGTGGCCGCCGAACTCGACGGTTTCCTGAAGAACGATCCCGACGTCGAGCGCTGGAGCGCATATGTCGGGCGCGGCGCGATCAGATTCTATCTTCCGTTGAGTGTCGAGTTGCCGAACGACTTTTTCAGCCAGTTCGTCGTAATTGCCAAGGATATCGCTGCGCGCGAGCGGCTTCGTACCAAGCTCGAGCGGGTGCTCCAGGACGATTTCCCGGGCTTGGTGACCCGTACGGTTCCGCTCGAGCTGGGGCCGCCCGTGGGATGGCCGGTGCAGTACCGGATTAGCGGCCCGGATGTGAACGAGGTGCGCGACATCGCGTTGAGGCTCGCCCAGATCGTTGCCTCGAATCCGCATGCGAGAAGGGTCAATTTCGATTGGATCGAGCCGGCGCGGAAAGTTCGCATTCGGGTTGATCAGGATCAGGCCCGGCTACTCGGCTTGAGTTCAGAATCCGTGGCACGGGTGCTCAACACCGTGGTTTCGGGCGCATCCATCAGTCAGGTGCGTGACGGAATCTATCTGGTCGATGTCAAGATTCGCGCAACCGACGAGCAACGCGTTTCCTTGTCGACGCTGCGCAACTTGCAGTTCTCGCTCCCGAATGGCCGCATTGTTCCGCTCGGTCAATTCGCAACGTTGGACTTCGAGCAGGAGTACCCGATCATCTGGCGACGTGACGGCGTTCCGACACTCACGCTTCAAGCCGACGTGACACCCGATGTAACGCCGGAATCCGTTACCGCCGCGCTTGCCCCGGCGGTTGCGAAGCTCAGTGCAAGCCTAGCCAAAGGCTACCACATTGTCACGGGCGGGACGGTCGAGGAGAGCGCGCAGTCGCAAGCTTCGGTCTACGCGGTTGTTCCGCTGATGCTGTTTATCACCGTTACTCTCCTTATGATTCAGCTTCAAAGTTTCAGCCGCCTTGTCCTGGTGCTGAGCGTTGTTCCGATGGCACTGATCGGCGTGGTCGCGGCGCTTCTCGTGTTTAACAAGCCGCTGGGCTTCGTGGCTATTCTCGGGATATTGGCCTTGCTCGGGATGATCGCGCGCAACGCCGTGATTCTCATCGATCAGATCGAGGCCGAGCGGGCGGAAGGCAAAGCGGTATGGAACGCGGTGATCGACGCCGCGGTGCTGCGTTTCCGCCCGATCATGCTGACGGCAATATCGACGGTGCTCGGAATGATACCGATAGCGCCGACCATATTCTGGGGACCCTTGGCTTACTCGATTATGGGCGGTTTGCTGGTCGCGACAATTCTCACATTGATCTTTCTGCCCGCGCTCTACGTAGCTTGGTTTCGCGTAAAGGAACCGATGGACAACGCGGGCGGGCAAGGAATGCAGAAGTCTGCAACAATCTAACCATCGCGGCTACGACAGTCGACCGACGGGCCCCAATGCACCGGCGTGTGCTTCCTGCACGATGATCGATGGACGGGTGCTGCCGCGCGCGTTGCTCGATTGCGGATGGGTAATCCTGCCACCGGGGAAGCCCCAGCTTTCGTCGACACCGCCGGTAATAAGCCGCCATGAAGAGGCCGAAGAAGACGCCTGCCATGTTCGAGGCAATGATTGTTGAGGCCATTGGCTCATCCCGCCATAATACGAGCCGCATGATGACGCCCCAAAGGACCGCAAAAAAAGACGCCCAGGATTAGTGCGTTTGACCAAAAGCTGGCAAACAATGGTGGCTTGGGATCGAAGCCAAGGCGCCACAGCGCACGGTACAGCGGTGGCGCGGCCGTGTACTTCTTGACGCCTCTCTGCGCCAAGTCATTCAACATGTATTCTACCTTTCCTTCGCAGGTCATCGCCAGTTAGAACGCCACCTACGGCGCTTCTGCTAATACTCCGAAAGCGGCGTTATAGCAAACACGCCCGAACTCACACTTCGGGTGAGAACCGGCCTCATGCACCGGAGCAAATGACGGATGCACCGCGATTCACTCGATCACCCGTCGGTAAAGCTGCCGGCGATCCGGCACATCATGACCCGAGAGGACGAAGAGACGATCCTACGGATCACCGACGATACGAACGCGTTGAGGTGTCTTCAATGTCTAATTGTTTCAACCCTTCGGGGCGATTCAGCTGCCCGATCCACATCCGGCGACGCCCGGCGCCGTGGCAGCCTGCGGCGCCGCCGGCGCGGGCTGGACGGCAGCAGGGATCGGCCCCTTCGGGGGCGTGTCCAGCTGCTGCTTACAGCCGACCTCGGCGCACACTGAGAGGCAGGCAGGCAGAAAATGCCGTTCGCGGCGACCGCGTGGTGGTGGAACCAGTCTACATCGAACCAGTCTCTGCCCCCAATTCCCTGCTAACCGGGAAAATACAGGGAATTTCATTGTTTTCCCGCCTGTCCAGCCTGCGTAGCGGGCCGTTACAGCTGGAAGGACAACGGGTTCTGGCTACAATTCCCTGATCACCTGAACAGGGAAATGCGAAACCTCAACAGGGAATCCAGAGGTTCCCAGCAGGGAACGTGAGGCCTTAGAGCTCGACTTGTCTTCGTTAAGAATGCTCGTCACCGCGATCGTAGACTACGTTATTACCACTCGCGCGGCGCGTATCGCGCAGTCGGTGCGTGGCGTCCTCATCGATCCGCCCATTCTCGATCACCACGCGATAGCTGGCGCGGGCGGCCTCTACCGAGACCTTGCGATCGAGCACGTCGGCGAGCACCGCTTCCGCCGATCGCTCGGCGGGATCGCCGTAACCGCCGCCGCCAGCGCTGACAACGCGCAGGACATCGCCTGCGCACAGCGTCAACCGCGCCTTGGACGGAACCGCCTCTCTGGTCCCGTCCGCACGGGTCACCGACGTTTCCCAGCGCGGCGCCGCGCGTCCGCCGAGCAGGCCCCAGGGCGACGTGAAGTGTCGCTCCGAGCGATACGAAGCCACAATCTCGCCGGAGGTCACCTGGAGGGCGCGGTCGATACCGGTGCCGCCGCGCATCCGCCCCGCGCCGCCGCCGTCATGGCGCAGCCGGTAATGCAACACGCGCAGCGGATAGCTCAGCTCGATCGCCTCGGCTGGGACGTTCATGCAGTTGGACACGTCGGTGTCGAGGGCCTCGATGCCGTCGAGCGTTGGTCGCGCGCCCGCGCCCCCGGCGATGAGGTCCGAGAGGCCGAAGCGGCTGCCGTCGGGCCGCGTACCGCCGAAGGAGACGCAGCTGATGCTGCCCGCCGGTGCCGCGGGCACACGGTCGGGAACCGCCTGCACGAGAGCGCCGAGCACCGCGTCGGCGGCGCGTTTGAGCGTGTGTGCGCGGATCGCCACCGGAGCACCCGCACGCGGGTTGAGCAGACATCCATCGGGCACCAGCACGCGGATCGGGCGATAGCAGCCGTGGTTGTTGGGAATGGTCGGATCGGTCACGCAGCGAAACGCGAAATAAACCGACGCCAGCGCACCCGACATCGGCGCGTTGATCGGGCCGCGCACCTGCGGGCTGGTGCCGGCATAGTCGACCGTGACCTCGCTGCCGGCGACTTCGATCGTGATCGCGATCGGCACGCGCCGGTCGAGATCGATGCCGTCGTTGTCCATATAGTCGGTGAATCGGTAGACGCCGTCCGGGATCGCGGCGATGCCGGCGCGCGTGCGCTGCTCCGCATACTCGAGCAAATG
>Ga0187784_10005487_pt1 | contig 10243 bp, 8 predicted proteins | sample 1015_SJ02_MP15_2_FD_132964 | JGI IMG/M metagenome (GOLD analysis project Ga0187784, IMG submission 132964) | Tropical peat soil microbial communities from peatlands in Department of Meta, Colombia - 1015_SJ02_MP15_20_MG | ecosystem: Environmental > Terrestrial > Soil > Wetlands > Peat | place... | reverse complement strand
TTTAACCGCCAATCTAGTGGAAAGTCGTTCTTGAAAGGTTGTCTTTTGGCCTGCGGAGTAAAACTGTTATTCCGAAATTCCCCCTAAACACGCCTACAACATGCGTGAAAGTTTTTGTGTCCCTAAACTTGTGCAATATGAGATAGTTTGTAAGGTTGAAGGGAAACACGCGAGTGAGAAGAATGGTTCAGCGGTCCGAGAAGACGCCTAAGCAAGTGCAGGCGCTAGAAGACGCCCCGAAAACTTCAGGCCGCACAATGAAGCAGCTCATCCACAACGGGGTCCTGATACCCGACGCCTATGTTCCACAAGGATTCACCTTAACCCTCCATAACACGCCAATCAAACTTACTCCACTGCAGGAGGAAATGGCTGTGAAATTCGCGCAAAAATTCGGCACACCCTACACTGAAGACCCAACATTCTGCGCCAACTTCATGAAGGATTTCGCTAAAGAGCTCGGAATCAAGGAGAAGATTACTGTCGCGGACTTCGACTGGAGCCCAATAACTCGGTGGATTGAAGCCGAGAGAACTCGCAAAGCGAACATGTCGAAAGAGGAGAAGAAACAGCAAGCCGCGGCCAGAAAGAAGCTACGAGGGGAGCGCAAAGAACGGTACGGTTGGGCAACTGTGGACGGCGTACGCATGGAGATAGGCAACTACGCCGTTGAACCTCCTAGCATATTTATGGGTCGCGGAAAGACGCCGACGAGAGGAAAATGGAAACCGGCTGTAACCACCGCAGATGTCACCTTGAACTTGAGCCCCGACGCACCGACGCCACCCGGTGAGTGGGCTGGACGCGAGTGGAGACCGGAGGAGCTCTGGGTTGCGAAGTGGACGGATAAGCTGTCGGGGAAGGTGAAGTACATTTGGTTCCACGACGCGACCCCGATGAAACAGGAACGAGTGCAAGAGAAGTTTGATCTCGCGCACGAGTTGGAATCGAAGATCGACCAAGTGCGAACGCACATCGCTGAGGGCTTGGGAAGCGAGGATTTGAAGCGGAGAAAAGTAGCGACCGTTGCCTACCTTATCGACGTGTTCAAGATTCGAGTTGGAGATGAAAAGGAGACAGAATCCGGGACGGTTGGTGCCACAAGTTTACAGAATAAACACATTACATTGCACAATAGCCCACACATGGTGAAACTTCGCTTTCTTGGTAAGGACTGGATACTGTTCGAGAGGGAGCTGGAGGTTTCGGAGGAAGCATTCCGCAACCTAGAAGCGTTCAAGGCGGACGGTGGGCGAATCTTTAGCGGCGTCACCACAGAAGCTGTTCGGGAATTCCTATCGGAAGCCATGCCTAGACTCAGCCCGAAAGTCTTCCGCACCTTCTCCGCCACCCACCTGTTCAGAGAAAAACTGGACAATGCAAAGGTGACCCCGGAGAGTACCGAGACAGAGAAGAAGATGGCGTTGACGGAAGCGAACGCGTCGGTAGCCCAACTCCTCAACCACCAAAAAGCCATTCCGAAAAAATGGCAGGAAACATACCAGAAACGATTGGAGATGCTCAAATCGCTGAAAGGAAAGAAAGGCAAGTCGATCGCCAAACGAAAAATGGGACTCCAGTTCCGCATCGCCCAAATGCGGTTGGGCAAGAACTGGAACCTAGGAACCTCCCTAAGAAACTACATCGACCCAAGAGTCTCCGTGGAATTCTGCAAGAAAGTCAACTACGACTGGAAAGCATACTACCCCAAGTCTCTTATCACGAAATTCGCTTGGGCCGAACAAACCTGAAAACAGACCAAGAAGAACGCGGTATGAGTCGGTTCTGCTAATCTTCCATGACTCGAAAACCGTCAAAAATCGTTTACTGACTCTTAGAGGCACGTCGCGTAGCTATGTGAGTAACTGTAACTCATGCAATTCATGCAGGATAGGGTTAACCCCCGCAACACCCAGAAGCCGAAAACACTTGACTTGGACCACGGACGCACTGCCTTTCAGCATGCTCATTCTCGGAGCGATGCTGTTAACGATTCCACTTGTTTGGTTATTCCTAGACGTATTTCATGGGCGAACCTTCGAGTTCTGATGGAAACATAGGTTGGTTGACTTCCATCGATTTGACGTAGTCAATATAAGGCGCCGAACCGGCTAGGGTTGGGTTCAACATGTTGCCATCCACCCTAGATTCGAACCAGCCTTTGGAGGAGTTCGACCTCGATGACCGTGAAATGGAAGTGCTAAAGCTTCTAGCGAGCGAACAGAACGCGCACTTCTCATTTCAAGGCTTGAGGCGACGGCTCGGATTGCATCAGGAGACGCTTACCCGCACGCTCAAGAGGTTAGAGGACGCGCGAGCAATCCAACGGTCTCCAGACGGTTACACGTTGACGGCCTCGGGAAACAACTTCGCATTCACGGTTCGCACGAACGCACCAAACTCTAAACCGATCGTCGAAGCCTACTTGCCTGCACAGGTCGACATCACGGTACTCTTCCAGCGACTCAGGGGCAGGTGGTTTGGGAATTTCCGGTGGCTCGGTTACTCCCATGATGGAAACTTGCTCTCCATGAGCTGGATAAGTGACGATGGACGGATGGAGTTGCAGGCTCGGATTCACAGCGACAAGATCACAATCGGTGCCGACACATATGGCAACCATGACGAGATGCAACAAATGGCCGCGGCATACCAACTCTTCGACCACATAACCAAGATTGCCGAAGAGATGGTACAAACCGCGAATACGCCAGCCGCAAGCTGACCGAATCTACACTCACCTAGTCATTATCAGGCTCCGCGGCCCTATAGGACACGAAGAGAAATGATTTCGATAACTGATTCAATTTCATCCGCTGACGGATCCAATTGCCTTATGGCCTCTTGGAGACCCATTGAACGAGACCCGGAACCCCTTGAGAGACCTCCGCTACGAACGCTACCCTAAGTTTACAACGCACCGTTGTTCGCTACTCCAAACCTCGAGTCAACGGATTCTCTGAAAAGTTCCGGACGAGCCCTGCGTGCTAGCATGGTGAACACCCGGAAGAATGTTGGAGGTTTTGTCAAGTCTTTTAGAGGTGAGATGACTGTCAAATTTCGAGTGGTGCTTGGATAGTTTCAAATCGGCATCACTCACGTCAAACGTGTTGAAGTTCCAAGCGATTCATGTAGGAGTCAAAGCCTTACTCCTTAACCCTCCAGATTCGACGGCCACACGTATAGACTGCTTAACCATATTCTTCAGTAGACGCTCACGAGTTGGTTAGCCGGTAGTATTTTGACGGGGAAGTGTTCGAGTGTCGTACTTCTCATGATCTTCGTGCTCCTTCTTCCCATCATGCAGGCGTATTGTCTTCTAGGCACCGTAAGGGCCACTTCTCAAGCACCTCGGCAGGTTTCTTGCACAATAACTAACACTATAACGAATCCTGGCTCTGGCAATCAATACACACTTCAGCCGTTGACGTTTGGTGGCATCAGCACGAACATGTGGAACACAGTTTCTTCGGTCGGCGATGTTGAACAATGCGTTGGCGAGACCGGTCTGCAGACAACAATCTCACTCAACGATATTCAGTATGATCTACAGGGAGCACCAGCTGGGTCCCCTGAAATAGGTTATGGCATCGATAGTTTTGATGTCGGTTTCGGCCCCCTTTCGACCAAGACCACTCTGTCATCGTTTCCAATGCTAGCGAGTTCTTTTGACAATTTGAATTATTGGATCAGTGTTGGATATTCACTCGGGTCCCCATCACCGCCCGGTCTCACTATCGATCTCGTATATGATCTGTGGATAGAGACGGCGCCGTCTCCTGGAGTTGGTCCTCAGAGCGGCGATCTTGAGGTTATGTTATTCCTCTACGGTTCAAATGCTCTGCCAGATGGTTCCTCCGTGTGTCTGTCCTGCTTCTCAGAAACCAATCCTACTGGTCAGTCGTCTGTGTGGAGCATATATCGGGGGATAGGAGGAGCGGGAACTACTACGATCACCTTCCTTCTCACTTCTCCAACACCAACCTCTACGGGTTCGATTGATGTGCGACTACAAGATTTCATTGAGAAGGCTCTCTTAATTCATCCAATGTCAGCAAGTTCTGAACTGATGGGCATTGAACTGGGAACGGAGTTTGGAGGCACGTACCCAGCCCAACCCAGCGCTTCATGGGGCTGGACTATCTCGAGTCTCGTATTGCAAAATTCATGTGATACGCTTGAGCTGCTCCCTGTGGGCAGTGAATCGGTCTGTTCGGCTCAGTCCACAGTCTCCTTGACCTTGTCCCCCAACTCAATCGCCCTCGGCTCTTCAGTGACCTTGTCGGGCTCAATTTCACCTAATCCTGGACCAGTTTTGGTGACGGTTAGCTTCAGTCGCGACGCTGGAACCACCTGGGCTATTCTAATGTCATTTATGACAGACGGTTCGGGAGACTACGGTACAAGCTGGGCGCCCTCGACACCGGGTGATTATCTGCTTGAAGCGAGCTGGGGCGGAAACAATCAGTTGGCGCCATCTCAGAGCTCACCTGAGTCTCTGACAGTGACGGGGGCCGTGTCGCCGACTCCATCAGTACTTCTCTCCTCACCCGCGACAACCTCGCACGGACAGGTTCTGACGCTGTCGATTACCGTGTTCAACCCGAGCAGCTGGACTCTGAATGCGAATGTGAGCATAATGATCACTGGGCCAAGCGACTACGTGTTATTCGATGTCATTCAAGTCAAAGTCAACGGAATCTCACAGTCGACCAGATACTATGACTGGTCCGTCCCAACCCAGACAGGCAGCTACGCGATCATGTTGGCCTTCATGCCGCCGACGCTTGGAACCGTTGAATTTGAAGCCATCCAAGTAACGTGAATACTTTCGTCTTGAATCAAAGCGCAGAATGCGTTGAAATTGTTGGATATGTGGAACGCGATAGGTTTACGATGATTGCCCAGCTGGCTGCCATAGACTAAGCATCGTCCTTAAGACCGCGGAGCGCGATGCTTTTGTAAGAGCAACCTAAGACGAGATTGGACGGATCTTCTTCTTGGATTCCAGTGTCCAGTTAGATAAGAAGGAATGGGACGCCTTTCTCGAGAAACTTTCAGAGCTCGAGTCAAAGTACCAACTGGTCCTACGTGAACTCGACGAGGCGCATAGTAAGCTTCAAGCCATAGACAACCGGCGCGACGAACAGGACAAGAAACCTGAGAAAACTGAGGATCCCACTAGACCTTCACAGGGAGAAAACAAACGAAAAACAACCGAACCGAAAAAACTCAGCTTTTTGGCTTCATTGGAAAACAAATTGCGGTCACGCCGAATCACGCCTTCCGGCAGAAACCTAATGGGCGCACAACCTAACTACGCATACTGTAGCCGATGCCGAAGCCAGATCATGCATGCTACACGATTTTGCGACCGATGCGGTGCTGATTTTGGGGGATGGATATGTTCTTGCGGACGTGGATTATCAGAGTCCGTTAGGTTCTGTGATCGCTGTGGTCGAAAGGTAGTAGATGCTATCCAGGGAACCGGCGGCTAGACCTTATGCATCTCTCACTTTGAGATTCGCTTATCTGTTTCTTCGATCAAGCGCGCAATATTGTTCCGAGCTTTCTTGAGTACGTCATCTGATTGACGCATATCTGCCATGTTTGATTCGAGTGCTCGCAGTCTAGTCATTGAAACCTGAAGCTCATCTCGCAATTGTTTGTTGTCTTTCTCCAACTTGTCGATGGTGCTCATGAGTGCCTGCGAACGCTCAATGAGTTTCTGATTTTCAGCTAGGAAACTCTCGAACTCTTTCCGCTCAACTGTAACACGATCTGACATAGCCAACCCGTTACCGATTTCAGCGGTCCCATATGAGGAGTACGGTTCCCATTCCACGCACATGGACCAAGGCAGTGCAACTCTCAGGTTGAGGGCATGAAGGTTGTGACGGGTGTGAATTGGTCTTGGACTCCATCGGGTAATGTTATGAAGTTTGGTGCGCTACCTTGCGCTAGGACGTGTAGGGCGTACAGGTCTATAGTGGAGAACTGCGGTACCTCATCCACTCTTGAAGAGAAGTATCGTGGCTCCATGATATCTTTCCCATCCAATAGGCTGCCGAGGCCGAGAATTCTGCCTAACTCGTGGAGCGCTAGCCAGAGCGCGTAGTTCTTCGCGGTCTGATTATTCGCTTGTGCTTCGTTGAAGATTGTTGGCGTTAGGTATGTTTGCGTTGAGATTATGGAGGTGCGTGACGCCGGTGCGTAATTATAGTTTGTCCAGCCAACCGCTATTGGAGCGTAGGCGGCGGGCATCGAGAAGCTCACTGTTGATGTCGCTGTGCCGTCGTCGGTCTCAACGAAATTGTACACGGTCGCCGTTGGATTATTTTCGGCATAAAGCAGCTGGACGCGATTCCATGCGATTGCGGCGTCGAGAACGACGTCGTGTGCCCATTTCGGTGTGAGTGGGATGTAGATCTTAATCGTGAGAACTGTGTATCGCCCTTCAATTGGGATCGATGTCTGTATTGCTTGTACGGGGTTCAGGCCGACCATAATCATGAGTGCTATTGGGATGATGTATGTGGCGAGTCGGCGACTCCCCATATGTCATCGGGACATATGCCCACACGCTGAGTAGAAGGGGCGAGTGCGACGACTCTATCGCCCGAGGAGTTACAACTCCATAACATAATTCAACTCGACCAACGCGTGACGCGCCAACCATCCTTATAGAGATTGTAACCTGCGTCACCCGGCCGGCCAGATTGAGGTGACAAAGGCCGAGCCGAACAAAAGTGAGTATTCCGAAGTGGTGAAATGCGCGAGATAGAGTTCAGACAGAGCAGAAATTATGAACAAAGACATAGTGAATGCAAAGCCAAAACATGACACCAAAAAGAGGTGACTGCCTACTCCGACGCCAATGACGGCACGCGTTGTCGGAACTCCACCTTCCTGTGCTCTGTCACGGATTCTTTTCGGAAGCGGTTACCTAACGCTTACCTAACGCTTCACTAGAATCGTGCTCATGATGAGGTTTGCGGACGTCGTTGGCTGATGGGTTATGGTCTCTGATGGATCGAGGCAAATACTACTCGATTGGAGACCTAACTAACATTTCTGGTCAGCCGGGAAGTGTCGTTGCGGACGTGGTGGGATTCCTCACCGGATACGGTTTCCTTAAACAGATAGGAACGGCGGAACCACTCTTCATGAGATCCTCGATCATATTATCTCCATCCCAATCCATGAACATACTTCTATGCATGACAAAGAATTAGGCACAATCTCACTTGAATCCAACCGAAGGCAATCGCCATAGAGCTGATCAGTCTTCATTGAGGAGCACTTCACGAAGCGTTTAACGACGAGTTCTAGACAAGCGGAGTAACGAATTGCTCCGAACACACACAAGACATTCGTTTCGATGGAACATTGCACAACAACAAGATGGAACGCATTAATGGCGACCAAGGCGACTGCGAGCGCATAATGAGAACCCTAGAGAAACCGGACACACCAATTTTAACGGGTAAGCGAATCTATGACGACTATGCTCGACCACATGAGGCACGCTCCAAGGACGGTCGGACACTGAGCCAAGAGGCAAGAATCAAAGCTGAGACGATAACAAGCGATCGACGTTGAAGCAGAATGCGGCCAACTCAAAGAAGATTACGAGACATTAGATTTTGCCATTTGACAATCGTCGGCTAGAGTTATATTTCGAACGATTCGCGACCAATGTTAAGCCAGTGTTACGTTGCCCTCCAATGCGGTTGACTTCAACAAGACGCTTCGTTCAGCCGTCGACGAAACCTTAGCCGAAGCTCTCGGCTGCAATGTCCTTGATATACTGTACACAAACCTAGAAACCAAGTACGCTATAACGCGCGACGAACTCCCACGCCGAACCGACGTCCTGTACCAAACCCTTGAAATCGCCCTTGGTGTACAGGGCGCGAAAACTATTGGAACCCACATTGCAGAAAAGCTCTACAGGAAGCTAGAGATACCCTTCAACAAGCACGAAGGCTACGCGCTACTCGACTACATTGAAGTCGCCAAGACCAAGCTGAATCAAGGAACCGCGCCTTAATATTCATCTGACACAAACGATTGAGGCTTAAGATTCGCTTTGGCTCGCGTTGTAATCATCAGCATTCTGCCGGCCGAGAATATACCTGACACGGAACTTGAATTAGAATTGCGACAGCGTCTAGAATCAAAATCATTCTCCATAGATCACATCGCCGTAGTAAGCGACACTGAGATCGAAGTAGCGAACAAGCGAAAACTGACAAACTAAGCCGTATTTTCCGTCATTCATGTGCTAAGCTGAAGCATCAAGCGATAATGAGCCGACAAGTTAACAGAACCGATTAGCGGTAACGATAAAAAGGCATAGTCTCTTTCGTCTCCAGCGGTCAAAATGATTAAGGGTAAATACTTTGTCACGGGATTTCTCTTGCTAGTGTCTCTTCTAGTAGCTACCCAAACCGTTCAGAGCCAACAGTATACGACTACAACCCTCACAACCCTTGTAACCAGCAACGAAATCAGCACGTTAACAGTTGGGACGCAGGTGATGACCACAACGTCTGGACAGGCGATCCCTGTCTATGTGGGAGGACCGGTGACGATTCTTGGGACGCATGGAGTATGTGGCGAATATTTTGAGCAGGCGTTCAACGGAACGGCAGGCGAGGTTCTCACCGGCTCCGTTTCAGCGAACAGCACAGTCAATGTCTATGTGATGACCTCAACCGCATTCACAGCGTGGCAGCACCAAGTTGTGGCCGGAGGAACTTGCACGCCCCCAAGTCCAGTCTCCAGTCAAATCGGTGGAACATCCTACACCCTCAGCACAACGATACCTGCCCCCGGAGCATACGAACTCGTCGTCCACAACCTCTCCGAATCAACTGTCACCGTTCAGATCACAGCGAACCTCACAACAACGGCACCCAGCCCGGTCACGATCGTGATCTACTCCACCGTAACCCAGCAAATGGTTCAAACCCTAAACCAAACCTCCATTCAAACTCTCCAACCCACTGCCAGCAGCGGCCCGGACACGACAACGTTAGCAGCCGTGATCGGTGCGATCATAATAATCGCGGCCGCAGCATACGTCGCCAAGACGCGACGAAGCTCCGCGGAAAAGAAGTAGAGCGTATCGGAAATTAGACCTCCAAGAAATCGGTGGCTTTCACCGACATCCCCTAGCTATGTGAGGTTCAGGCTACGCACGTCAGGTAGGTCTGAGTGCAACTTCTTTCTGCATTTTGCAACACCGCGCGTAGGAAGAACTCCGGATACTCCGAGTTCGAGAACACGGCAGAGCGCGGTAAGATCTCGAATCTCGCATATGGTCTAAGACCGTACTAGAGATAGAGAGGAGGCGAGCGCTTTCGCGCTCGTGCGCTTATTTGCGTCGTCGTTTGAGTAGGTAGACTGAAGCCGCTAAGGCTGAGAACGTCACGACTGCTATTCCGCTGAATTCGGGGACTGGGATCTGGCTTTGTTCTAGGTACGCGTTCTGGCCTGTACCCGTCTCGCCTGGTGTGATTGAGACTGACCAGGTTTGGGGAGCGTAACCTGGGCTGCTGATGGTGAAACTGTATTGGCCTGGGGGTAGGTACGCTTGGTAGACTCCGTCGTACGTGTAGAAGTTCATGCCGCTGGAGTTGGTTGAGCTTGCGGCGACTACGTTAACGGCACCCCAGCTTAGAGTGCGGAACTCATTCGCATATGTGAACGCGAGTGCGTTGCCACTGACGAAGCCGTTCAGGTCCACTTCGAAGATGCCCGAAGCTTCGCCGCTGTTATGCGCGCCGGCGATCTGCCAGACGCCTTCCTGCGAATACGGGCCGATGTGGTTTGCGGCGAGGGTGTGGCCGACCAGTTCAGGCTTCAGCGCCGTATCCTCAGTGAGGCTGATACCACTGGTGGCTGTAGTGCCGGGTATGATATGGTAGGACTCACCCATCAGGAGACCATTGACCGGCGGATAGTACTGCGGGAAGACGGTGCATGGTGTAACAAGAGTACATCCGACCGGTAATACTCCTAATTGTTCACCGGCGCTTGCAAGTTCCATTGTAATCGTGTTGTTGGCGTACCATGGGACGAAGTCTACTTCAGCCGTCCAACCACCCGTATAGTCCGAGGCGCCTGCGATGCCCGTGTTCGAGAAGTAACCCGGCACGCCCACACCGAGACCCGTGCCTGGGGCAGTGTAACAGTTAACCTGGAAGCCGCAGATCGTAGTAGCGAATAACGGGTC
>Ga0187784_10005486_pt1 | contig 10243 bp, 11 predicted proteins | sample 1015_SJ02_MP15_2_FD_132964 | JGI IMG/M metagenome (GOLD analysis project Ga0187784, IMG submission 132964) | Tropical peat soil microbial communities from peatlands in Department of Meta, Colombia - 1015_SJ02_MP15_20_MG | ecosystem: Environmental > Terrestrial > Soil > Wetlands > Peat | place... | reverse complement strand
GCTCAAGCGAGGGCAGCTCGCCCTCGCAGATCTGGGTGATCCGGCCGGGCGAAACCCCGACCGCGCGCGCAAACGTGCTGCGCGGCGTTCTGGTGCGTTCAAGCCAACCACAAAGGTCCATCCAGTCTATTTAGCGTGGCTAAAATGCCGCGGCAAGGCACTGATGGATTTAAAGAATAAATGGATTCAATCAGGCCGCGCGGCGGGCGCGAACGGCCATTGCGCGTTTTCGCCGACCTGTCCGCGGTGGCGCAGGAAATGGTCCGCCAGCACGCAGGCCACCATCGCCTCGCCGACCGGCACCGCGCGGATGCCGACGCAAGGGTCGTGGCGGCCCTTGGTGACGATCTCGGTCTCGTTGCCGTAGCGGTCCACGGTCTTGCGGGGGTTGAGGATCGAGGAGGTCGGCTTGACGGCAAAGCGCGTCACGATCGCCTGTCCGGTCGAGATGCCGCCGAGGATTCCGCCCGCATGGTTGGAGAGGAAGCGCGGACGTCCGTCATTGCCCATGCGCATCTCGTCGGCATTCTCCTCGCCGCTCATCGCCGCGGTGGCAAAGCCGTCGCCGATCTCGACGCCCTTCACCGCATTGATGCTCATCAGCGCGGCCGCGAGCTCGGCGTCGAGCTTGCCATAGACCGGCGCCCCAAGGCCGGCCGGCACGTTCTCGGCCACCACCTCGATCACGGCGCCGACCGAGGAGCCGCGCTTGCGCACCTCGTCGAGCAGCTGCTCGAAACGCGGAACACTGCCGGGGTCGGGACAGAAGAACGGATTGTTGTCGACCGCGCTCCAGTCCCAGCGCGCACGGTCGATCTGGACCCCGCCGATCTGCACCAGCGCGCCGCGCACCACCATGCCGGGCACGATCCGGCGCGCGATCGCGCCCGCCGCGACGCGCGCCGCGGTCTCGCGCGCGGACTGCCGGCCGCCGCCGCGATAATCGCGCAGGCCGTATTTCACGTCATAGGTGTAGTCGGCATGGCCGGGCCGGTAGCGGTCCTTGATCTCGGAATAGTCCTTCGAGCGCGGGTCGAGATTCTCGATCACGAGCGCGATCGGCGTGCCGGTCGTGACCTCGCGTCCGGTGTCGTCGGCAAACGTGCCGGAGAGGATCTTGACCTGGTCGGGCTCGCGCCGCTGCGTGGTGAAACGCGACTGACCGGGCCGGCGCTTGTCGAGAAAAGGCTGAATGTCGGCCGCAGTGAGCGGAATGCGCGGCGGGCAGCCGTCGACCACGCAGCCGAGCGCGACCCCGTGGCTCTCGCCGAACGTCGTGACGCGAAACAGGTGGCCGAAGGTGTTGTGAGACATGGAAAACGTGACTAGCTCGCGTGCTCCGAGGGGTCAAACTGCACGCGCCGCCAGCACGACGAGACCGCGCTCCGACGCCGAAGCTTTGCGCGGCCGCTGCTGTCACAAATTGAATGGGCATTCATCAGACTGAACGCAGATTAATGAGAACCTGAACATGTGTTAAGCTACGGATTTTTCTAGTGTTTTTGCTCTGAAACCATTTGAAAGCGCGCGCCCGGAAGAGTATGGAAGAAGACGTGAAGGGGGGTGCGGCGCGGGCGCAAATTTCGATGCCCCGAGCGGCCCGAAGGCTAACTGGTTTTTCCTCTTCTCTCGCATGAGCATCCAAGGGACATCGCATGAAACAGATCACCGCTATCATCGCAGCGTTGGGCCTGCTCGGCTCGACCATGCTGACGCCGGTCGCGGCCGCGACCAGCAACGGCCTCTTCAAGTCCAATGACTTCTCGGCTGCCGAGAAGAAGACCACGAAGGCGACGCCGAAGAAGGCCAAGAAAAAGGTAAAGAAGAAGAAGGCCAAGAAGAAGAAAGCCAAGAAGGCGAAGAAGGCCAAGAAGGCCGCGCCGAAGAAGACCGACGAGAAGAAGTCCGGCCTCGTGACGGATCTCTCGGCCGCGACGAAGAAGAAAAAGAAGAAGACCACGACCCCGCCGGCGGAGCCGAAGACCGACGAGAAGAAGTCCGAGCTCTTCTCGACCACGCTGAGCGCTGAGATGAAGAAGGATACGACGGCCACCAAGGCCAAGAAGACGAAGAAGACCAAGAAGAAGGCCAAAAAGAAGAAGGCCAAGAAGGTGAAGAAGGCCAAGAAGGCGGCCCCGAAGAAGACGGACGAGAAGAAGACCTCGATCCTCTACACGATCGCGGCCTGATCACCGCAAGAATATCGAGCGCCGCAAGGCGTGACGCGAACGGCCGGACCAGAGGTCCGGCCGTTTTATTTCTGACCCGGTCGGTCTCTTGATCGGTGTGTTGGCGCGGCGCTTACGCGTAGCGCGCGATGCTGCCGGGCTCGATCACGTAGACCACGCCCTGGCTGACATCGAGGAACGGCGCGTGGTCGAGGGTGGCGATGCCGAGCTGCACCACCAGGCCGCGCAGCGTCCCGCCATGGGCGACCGCCACCGTGTCGCGCGTCAGCGCGCCGTACCAGGCGCGCGTGCGAATCGACGCCGCGGCGTAGCTCTCGCCTTGCGGCGGCGTGAAGTGCCACTTGTCGGTTTCGCGCTTTGCATAGGCGTCGGGGAAGCGTTGGCCGAGCTCCGCACTGGTGAAGCCCTCCCAGGCGCCGAACGCGACCTCGGCGAGCCGCGGATCGACGCCGTAGGCCTTGGCATCGAGGCCGAGCGTTGCGCGCACGAGCTCCATCGTCTCGCGCGCGCGGACGAGCGGGCTCGCGACGAAATCGAGCGAGGTCGCATCGACGCCATCGCGCGCGATGAGCTCGCGCAGGATCTCACCGGACTGGCGCGCCTGCGCGCGGCCGCGTGCGTTGATCGGGATATCGCGCCGGCCCTGCAGGCGGCTCTCGACGTTCCAGTCGGTCTCGCCGTGGCGGATGTAGTAGAGCAGCGGCATGATCCTGACGGTGCATCCTGCCGATGCGAACCGCTCCGGTTTTCGGGATGATCTTGCGCGCGGCGCGCGACGTCAGTCCTTCAGCTGCCCGATATCGGGCGCCGCCGGGTTCTTCATGCCGACGATGTGATAGCCGGCATCGACATGATGCACCTCGCCGGTGACGCTGCGCGAGAGATCGGAGAGCAGATAGACGCCGGCATCGCCGACCTCCTCGATCGTCACCGAGCGGCGCAGCGGCGCGTTATACTCGTTCCACTTCAGAATGTAGCGGAAATCGCCGATCCCGGAGGCCGCGAGCGTCTTGATCGGGCCGGCCGAGATCGCGTTGACGCGAATGTTCTTCGCGCCGAGATCAGCCGCCAGGTACATCACCGACGCCTCGAGCGCCGCCTTGGCGACGCCCATCACGTTGTAGTGCGGCATCCATTTCTCGGCGCCGTAATAGGTGAGGGTCAGGAGCGAGCCGCCATTCGGCATCAGCTTCTCGGCGCGCTGCGCGACCGCGGTGAACGAGTAGCAGGAGATCTGCATGGTGCGTGCGAAGTTTTCCGCCGTCGTGTCGACGTAGCGGCCGACCAGCTGATCCTTGTCCGAGAAGGCGATCGCGTGCAGCACGAAATCGAGCGTTTTCCATCGTGCCTGCACGGCCGAGAAGGCGGCGTCGATCGAGGCCGGGTCGGTGACGTCGCAGTGCCCCGCCACGATGCCGCCGACCTCCTGGGCGAGCGGCTCGACGCGCTTCTTCAACGCATCGCCCTGATAGGTGAATGCGAGCTCGGCGCCGTGCTGATGCGCGGCCTTCGCGATGCCCCAAGCGATCGAGCGATTGTTCGCGACCCCCATGATGAGGCCGCGCTTGCCGCGCATCAAAGCCGTGGCGTCCGCCATGCGTGTCCCTCGGCGCCGCGCCGTCCGCGGCGGCCGCTTCCTATGACATAGGGCTGTTGGGCCAGCAAGCAGACGCCCGGCGCCGCCAAGGGGGCGCAAGTCGCTAGAGAATCAGGGAATATGGCGCCCAACCGCGGTGTTCGCTGAAGTAGGTCACATGGCCAGGACAAGCCGCAAGGCGCGGGGACCGACAGGTGAGCGGATTTCGTCAGGGCATCCAGGCGGCGATCCCGGCGTTGCGTCGTTACGCGCGCGCGCTCACGCGCGACGTCGAGATTGCCGACGATCTGGTACAGGACACGCTGGTGCGCGCATTGCGATCCGAGCATCTCTTCCACGGCGGCGACATCAGGAGCTGGCTCTACACGATCCTGACCAATCTCAACCGCAACCGGCTGCGCTCGCTTGCGCGCAAGCCCGCGTTCTCGCCGATCGAGGAGAACGACGCGCCGGACGCCTCGGGGCCGGAGTCGTCTGCGCGCGACATCGGCCGCGCGCTCGCGTCACTGGTCGATGACCAGCGGATCGCGCTCCTGCTGGTGGTGCTCGAAGGGTTGAGTTACCGCGAGGTCGCGGAAGTGCAGGGGGTGCCGATCGGAACGGTGATGTCGCGCCTTGCGCGGGCGCGCGCGCAGATCAAGGCGTTTCTCGAAGGCGAGCGGGTTCCGCTGCGCCGCGTGAAGTAATCGGGTGAACATAAAAATTTGAAAAGCAGAAGGTGAATCTCGATGGTCGATCGTGAACCACCCGTCACGGAAGAAGAGCTGCACGCCTACGTCGATCGCGAGCTGGTGGCGGAACGCCGCGCCGCGGTCGAAGCCTGGCTTGCGAGTCACCCCGACGATGCCGCGCGCGTCGCGGCCTGGCGCGCGCAGGCCGACGCGATCCGCGCGAAGTATGGCCCGATCGCCGACGAGCCGGTACCGGCGCGCTTCGACGTGAACCGGCTCGCGCGTTCCGACTGGCGCTGGTCACGGCTCGCCGCTGCCGCTGTGTTGGCGCTGGTCGCCGGCGCGGCCGCCGGCTGGTTCGGCCGCGGCGCCTTCGACGGCGCAACGCCGGCGCGTAGCGTGACCGCCGAGGCGCTCGACGCGTACAAGCTCTACGTGGTCGAGGTGCGCCATCCGGTCGAGGTGCCGGGCTCGGAGTCTGTTCATCTCGGCCAATGGCTGACCCGCCGGCTCGGCTATTCGGTGCAGGCTCCCGTCCTCGATGCGGCCGGGCTGAAGCTCATCGGCGGGCGGTTGCTGCCGAGCTACAACTCCGGACCGCCTTCGGCCTTCTTCATGTATGAGGGGCCGACCGGCGAACGCTTCACGGTTTATTCGCGCCGCGCGACGATGCCGCAGATGGCGTTGCGCTATCGCGATGCCGGGTCGATCGGTTCCGTCATGTGGGTCGAAAACCAGATCGCCTTCGTGGTCAACGGGCCGGCCGATCAGGAGCGATTGAAAAAGGTCGCAGAGGCGATCTACGAGCAGATCGACACGCGCCAGCAGACGGGTTGGCTGCCGCGTCTGTTGTCGGATGCACGCTGATCAGGAGGCGGAAGCCGCAGCATTGATGAAGGCGCGCAGGCGCGAGGCGTCCGCCTCGCGTCCGGCCGCGAGCAGGCCCTGCGCGCAAGCGCGCCATCGCGGACGGTCGCGATCGCCGCGCCTGGCGCGAGCGCCTCGGCGATCAGGCGCGGGATCCTCCCGATGAAGCTGTTGCTGCATCGCACTAAGTCTCCTTACGCACTGCACACTAACCTGTTGAATTTTCAATAATTCCGCAACGGAACCTCGCGACATCCCCGCGCGTTTGGTACAAAATATAACAAAACAAGCGGCGCCGTTGCGCCACAGGGAGGAGTGTATGACGACTGTCGATCTCGCCGGCGGCGGGCTATCCGATCTCGAGCATCAGACCCAGCTGCGTCGCGCCGTGGTTGCGGCGACCATCGGCACCGCGATCGAATGGTATGATTTCTTTCTCTATTCCACCGTCACCGGACTGGTTTTCGCCAAGCTCTATTTCCCCCGCTCCGATCCCTGGGTCGGCACGCTTGAAGCCTTCGCCATCTACGCGGTCGGTTTCGTGGCGCGGCCGGTCGGCGCCGCGATCTTCGGGCACTACGGCGATCGCATCGGCCGCAAGTCGACGCTGATTGCGACGCTGCTCTTGATGGGCATTGCGACCTTCGCGGTCGCGCTGGTGCCGACCTATGAGAGCATCGGCATCTGGGGCGCGGTGCTGCTCACGCTCCTGCGCTTCATCCAAGGCATCGGCGTCGGCGGCGAGTGGGGCGGCTCGGTGCTCTTGTCGATGGAGTGGTCGCGCTCGGATCAATCGCGCGGCTTCATCGCCTCATGGCCGCAGTTCGGCGTGCCGTGCGGGCTGTTCCTTGCCAATCTCGCGGTGCTCGCCTTCAGCCAGATGTCGGGCGAGCAGTTCCTGAGCTGGGGCTGGCGCGTGCCGTTCCTGCTCTCGATCGTGCTGGTCGGCGTCGGGCTGTGGATCCGCCTCGGCATCCTGGAGACGCCGGTCTTCACCAAGCTGGTGGCGGAAAAGAAGATCGAGAAGGCTCCGATGGTCGAGGTTCTCGTCCGCCATCCGAAGGAGATCATCCTCTCGGCGTTCGCCCGCATGGCCGAGCAGGCGCCGTTCTACATCTTCACGGCCTTCATCTTCTCCTATGGCACCGGCACGCTCAAGCAGAGCCGCGACTTCCTGCTCACCGCCGTGCTCGTGGCGTCGGTCCTCTCGTTCGTCTCGATCCCGCTGTTCGGGCATGTCTCGGACCGGATCGGACGGCGCAACATGTACATCATCGGCGCGCTCGTCTGCGGTGTGTTCGGCTTCATCTATTTCGGCATGCTCAACACCGGCTCGGCGGCGATCATCTTCATTGCGATCGTGCTCTCGCTGATCCCGCATGACATGATGTACGGCCCGCAGGCCGCGCTGATCGCCGAGAGCTTCACCGGCAGGCTGCGCTACTCGGGCGCCTCGCTCGGCTATCAGCTCGCCTCGGTGATTGCCGGCGGCCCGGCGCCGCTGATTGCCGCGTGGCTGTTCGGCGCCTATCAGACGCCCTACGCGATTGCCTGGTACATCGCCGGCTGCGCGGTGCTCAGCATCGTCTCGGCGGCGCTGATGACCGACTACACCGGCAAGAGCATCGCGGAGGAGTATTGAGCAGCGAAGGGGGCGCCGCCGAAAGGAGATCCGCCACGCGTGCCAGGAGACACGAGCGGGCCCTCTCTCAGCCCATCCCGCTGCGCGGATCGTGCGGGTTATGCTCGCGCCATTCCTTCATCAGCTCTTCGAGCTTGGCGTCCTTGCCGTCGGGCAGCACGATCTTGGTCACGACATAGAGGTCGCCCGGCGTCTTGCCGGGCAGCCCCTTGCCTTTCAGGCGGAAGATGCGACCGCTCGAGGTGTTCGGCGGGATCGCGAGCTCGACCGCGCCATCGAGCGTCGGCACGCGCACCTTCGCGCCGAGCACCGCCTCGTAGAGCGCGATCGGCAGCTCGAGCCGGAGGTTTTGACCCTCGACTTTGAACAGCGGATGCGGCGCGATCTTGATCGTGATCAGCACGTCGCCGGGCGGGCCGCCATGCGGCGCCGGCATGCCCTGGCCCTTGAGGCGGATCTGCTTGCCATCCGCGATGCCGGGCGGGATCTTGAACTCGACCTCCTTGCCGGTCGGCAGCTCGAGCCGCCGCGTGCCGCCATGCGCGGCCTCGTTGAGCGAGATTTCGGCTTCGGCGCTGACGTCCTGCCCGCGGATCGCGGAGCCGATATCCTCGGCCTCGAACTGCGGCCCTGCGCCGGGTCGCCCGCCGCGCCCGAAAATGCCGGACAGGATGTCCTCAAAGCCGGCAAACCCGCCGGCGCCGCCAGCTCCGCCCGCCCCGGTGCCGCCGCGCGTGGTGGTGCGGCGGAAGCCGTCCGGGCCCCAGGTGAAGCTTTCGAAATTGCCTTCGCGCGTTCCATGGCCGCCCGGCCGGCCGCCGAAGCCCTCGAACCCCTGGAAGCGCGGCTTGCCTTCCGCGTCGATTTCGCCGCGGTCGAACTGCTTGCGCTTCTCCTCATCGCCCACGATCTCATAGGCGCCGTTGAGCTCGGCGAACTTGTTGGCCGCCTTCGGGTCTTTCTTGTTGGCGTCCGGGTGGAGCTTCTTGGCGAGCTTGCGATAGGCTTTCTTGACGTCGTCCGCGCTCGCCGACTTGGGTACCCCCAGGACCTCATAGGGGTCGCGCATTCTCTTCAAACTCCCGATTGAACCCCGGGCCGTGCGCCCGACTCATCGGATTCAATGTGGGGGGACTGTGGCGATTGTGCAACGATGGCGCTGCGGCGCGCCACGTCCGGAACGCGCGCGCCCTACGACCGCTTCAGGGGACGCAGCTTGCGGACCGTCCACTGGCCCTGGTGGATGCGGCAGCCGTCGCCCTGCAGCCAGGATTCCGCTCCGTCACGGATATAGCTCGCGAGGAAATCGCGGCAGGTCAGGCCATCCTGCGTGTAGGCGTCGGCGATCGGGGTCACCGTCCCGCGCGCCCCGGTTGCGGGATTGCTCCACGGCTCGCTGGCGTCCTGCTCCGCGCGGCCGAGCACCGCTTCTGCGGCCGCCCGTGCGTAGGCGAGGTCCTTCTCCAGGACGCTGGCCTCCGGCGCCGGGGCGGACAGGGCCGCGGGCTTGAGCGAAGCGGTCTGATCCGCCTCGCCCTTGCCGAAAAACGAATCGAGCTTGTAGGACATGCTGCACCCGCCCGTCGCGGCGCCGAGCACGAGCGACAGCGCGATCGCCTTCGCCCGCAGCCGCCATAGGCGCGCCTTGCGCGTTCCTTTATAACGAGGCTTCCGCGGCACGCGGACCGGTGCCCGGAAACTCAAGGTTTTTTGCGCAATGTCCGACACGGCGTCGATTCAACACCCGACATGGTTAACGAGCGGTGACTTCACCGAAGCGGATGAACCCCTACGGCTGTGGCGGGCCTGGTTCGACGAGGCGGTAAAGTCGGAACCGCGCGACCCGAATGCGATGTCGCTCGCGACCGCCGATGCGGACGGCATGCCGGACGTCCGCACCGTGCTGCTGAAGGGCGTCGATGAGCGTGGCTTCGTGTTTTACACCAACACCGAAAGCCAGAAGGGGCAGGAGCTCGGCGCCAATCCGTGCGCCGGTCTGCTATTCTACTGGAAGTCCTTGAGCCGGCAGGTCCGCATCCGCGGGCCGGTCGAGCGGGTGACGCCGGAAGAGGCCGACACCTATTTCGCGACCCGGCCGAAGGGTGCGCAGATCGGCGCCTGGGCGAGCCAGCAGTCGCGTCCCCTGGAAAGCCGGCTCGCCTTCGAGAAGGCGGTAGCGCTTTACGGGGCCAAGTATGCGCTGGGCAGCGTGCCGCGTCCGCCGCACTGGTCCGGCTACCGCGTGGTGCCCATGAAGATCGAGTTCTGGCACGACCGGCCTTTCAGACTACATGACAGGATCGAGTTTCGCCGCGCGCAGATCGGCGAGGCCTGGACCAAGGTACGGATGTATCCCTGATGCCGAGCTCCCAATCGAACCAGGCGCGCCGCGCGTTGCTCCTCACCGGCGCGAGCCGTGGCATCGGACATGCGACGGTGAAGCGCTTCTCGGCCGCCGGCTGGCGCGTCATCACCTGCTCGCGCCACGGCTTTCCGGAGAACTGCCCCTGGGAGATGGGGCCGGAGGACCACATCCAGGTCGACCTTTCCGATCCGCTCAACACCGACGCGGCGATCGCCGAGATCAAGCGGCGACTTGGCGATGGCGAGTTGCATGCGCTCGTCAACAATGCCGCGATCTCGCCCAAGGCGGATGGCGGCAAGCGGTTGAGCTCGATCGAGACGCCGCGCGAGGTCTGGGCGCAGGTGTTCCAGGTCAACTTCTTCGCCCCGATCCGGCTGGCGCGCGGATTGCTCGACGAGTTGAAGAAGGCGAAGGGCGCGGTCGTGAACGTGACCTCGATCGCGGGCTCGCGCGTGCATCCGTTCGCCGGCACCGCCTATTCGACCTCGAAGGCGGCGCTCGCCGCGCTCACCCGCGAGATGGCGGCGGACTTCGGTCCGCTCGGCGTCCGCGTCAACGCCATCGCGCCCGGCGAGATCGACACCTCGATCCTGTCGCCCGGCACCGAGGAGATCGTCGCGCACCAGATTCCGATGCACCGGCTCGGCACGCCCGACGAGGTCGCCAAGATCATCTACGTGCTGTGCACCGAGACGAGCTCGTACGTGAACGGCGCCGAGATCCACATCAATGGCGGCCAGCACGTGTAGCGCGTGATCGCCTCGGCCGCGCGGCGGCCTCAGGCCGACACCAGCTTCAGCTTCGGGATCGCCTTGCGCCCGACCGAGGCGGCATATTCGGCGATCGGGGCCGGGCGCCCGATCAGGAAGCCCTGCACCTCGTCGCAGGATTCCCGCGCCAGGAACGCGAGCT
>Ga0187784_10005485_pt1 | contig 10244 bp, 8 predicted proteins | sample 1015_SJ02_MP15_2_FD_132964 | JGI IMG/M metagenome (GOLD analysis project Ga0187784, IMG submission 132964) | Tropical peat soil microbial communities from peatlands in Department of Meta, Colombia - 1015_SJ02_MP15_20_MG | ecosystem: Environmental > Terrestrial > Soil > Wetlands > Peat | place... | reverse complement strand
GACGGGTCGCGGCAATCAGCTAACGATCGATCTCGGCCATACCCGGCTCGCCATCCCGCCGCGTCGGCGGTTCGGGGTTGAGAGCGTTCCACTCTCCTCGCTGCGAGCGATCGAAAAGCCGGACGGCGACTCCCAATTGATTATCGAAGTCGACGGGAAGACCGACTACGCGCTCGCGCAACCCCCCGGCGAGATCCTGATTCGATTGGCGCCCGCCGGAAAGGCTGCCGGCCTCGATACGCCGCTGAGCGCGCCGCGCCAATCTCCTCGCCAGTCCCGCCAATCCGGTACCGCGCGATCCGAACCCCCGATCATGGCGCCCGCGCAGGCCGTGACCGGCGACAGCCTTCGCCAGGCCAGTATCAACAGCCCGGCGATGGAACGGATTGCTGGGCCCGCGCGGGTCGTGATCGATCCTGGCCACGGCGGCAACGATCCCGGCGCCCGCGACGGGACCGGGCGCCTCGCCGAGAAAGACCTCGCGCTTGCGATCGCTATCCTGCTGGCGCGCGAGCTTAGGGCTCGCGGCGTGAGCGTCGCGATGACGCGCGAGACCGATACGTTCCTGAGCCTGCCCGAGCGCACGCGGCTTGCTGACCGCGACGATGCCGACCTCTTCGTCTCGGTCCATCTCAACTCGAGTCCCAACCCGCGCACCCGCGGAATCGAGGTCTATTACCTCAACAACACCACCGAGCGCGCCGCGCTGCGGCTGGCCCGGCTTGAGAACGGTGCGGGCAACGCCAACGATGCGGGCGATGGCTATGGCGCGCAAGCCGCTCCCAACTTAAACTACATTTTGAGTGACCTCAGCCAGAACTATAAGGCCGGTGAATCGGCGTCGCTGGCGCGCATGATCGACTCGCAAACCGTGGCCGAATTGAACCGCGCCTTCGATCTCGGCGTGAATCCGCTCGGTGCGAAGATGGGGCCGTTTTACGTCCTGGCCGGAGCGCACATGCCGGCGGTGCTGGTCGAGTGCGGATTCCTCTCGAATCCCGTTGAAGCGGCCCGGCTTGCCCTGCCGGTCTACCAGGAGCGGATCGCCGAGGGCATCGCCGCGGCCGTGGTCCATTATCTGAACGCCGACTTGGCGTCGGGAAATCTGTGAGCGCGCCCACCGCGGCCGACCATATAGCCGATCAGGCGGCGGCGCTGGCCACCGGGACCCCAGTGCGCGGCGAGGCGGCGCTGCTCGCCGAGTTGCAGGCCCGCCGCACCCCCGGAGTGACGGCCCGCGCCTACCTGGAGTCGGTGCGCGCGGAGTTGTACCAGCGCCATCTGGCGGGCGCCAGCGGGACAGACATCGTCACCGCGTTGACCCAGGCGACGGACGATCTTATCAAGGCGCTCTTTCGCTATGCCGACGAGGAGCACGGGCGCAAGCGGGCTCTCCCGCGGCTCAACCAGCGTCTGGCGATCGTCGCGCGTGGCGGCTACGGGCGGGCGGAGCTCAACGTCGAGTCGGATATCGATCTGGTTTTTCTGCACGACTGGAAGCCGGGGCCGTACCTCGAGATCGTGGCCGAAATCATTCTCAATGCGCTCTGGGATGCGGGCTTGACGGTCGGCAACGCCACTCGCAACGTGCGCGAGTGCCTCAAGATGGCGGCTGACGACCTGAAGGAAAAGACCGCGATAATCGATTCGCGCTTTCTCGCCGGTGACGAGCGGCTGTGGGCCGAGTTCGACAAGGCGATGGTTTCGGAGGTCCTCAACCGCAACCAGTTGAAGTTCTTCAAGGCCAAGCTCGAAGAGACTCGCGAACGCCATCGCCGCTACGGCGATTCGGTCTATCTGCTCGAGCCCCAGATCAAGGAAGGCGAGGGCGGCTTGCGCGATCTGCATACCGCCTTGTGGCTGGCGAACGTCAAGTACAAGGTCCATTCGCTCGACGAGTTGATGCAGAAGGCCGTCATCACCGAATCGGAGCGCGACGAGGTGGCCCAGGCGCGCGACTTTCTGTGGCGGGTCCGCAACTCGCTCCACTTCGCGAGCGGCCGCCATCAGGATCACCTGACCTTCGAGTACCAGGAGCGGATCGCGCCGATGATGGGTTTTGGCGAGGGCACTTCGGCGACCGACCGGCTGATGAATTCCTACTATCAGTCGGCGAGCACGATCCTGCGCTTCTCGGAGGGGCTGATCGCGCGCGTCACCGAGGGTCCCGAGCCGGGGCGCTTCTTCCGCCGCAGCTCGCCGCGTCAGATTCGGCCCGGAGTCGTTATTCAACAGCATCTGCTCGGCATTTCCGATCCCGGCCTCTTCAGCCACGACCCGCTGAACCTGCTGACGGTCTTCGCCGACTGCGAGGCCCACGGCGTGGGACTTTCCGGCAGCGCGTACCAGGCGGTGCGCGATCACGTCGGCCTGATCGACGAAACGATGCGGCGCGATCCGCGGGTCGGCAAGGAACTGAGGCGAATCCTTTCGGCGCCGGCGCACGTTGCCCAAACCCTCGAGGCTATGCATCTGGCGGGCGTGCTAGGCGCGATCGTTCCCGAGTTCGGCAAGCTCTACGCGCGCGTCCTCCACGACCTGTACCATATCTATACCGTCGATCGTCATTCGCTGGTCGCGGTGGGCGAGCTGGAAAAGCTGCGCGCCGGCGAGTTCAAGCAAGCCAATCCGCTGCTCACCGAAGTGGCCCGCGAGTTCGATTCGATCCCCTTGGTCTTCCTGGCGCTGTTGCTTCACGATATCGGCAAGGGCCACGGCCACGACCATGACGAACTGGGCGCGAGGCTCACCGCCGAGGTCTGCCGGCGGCTCGCGCTGGACGGTGAAGAGACCGACTTGGTGGTCTTTCTGGTCCGCAATCATCTGCTGATGTCGCAGGTGGCCCAGAAGGGCGATATCGACGACGACACCACCGTGGCCGACTTCGTGCGCATCGTCGGCTCGATCGATCGGCTCAAGGCGCTGCTGCTGCTGACCTTTGCCGACATGCGCGCGGTCGCGCCCAACGTCTACAACAACTGGCGCGACATGCTGCTCAGCGAGCTCTATATGCGATCGCTCAAGGTCCTGGAGCAGGGTGACCGCGAGGCGGTCGATCCCGCCCGCCGGCTGGCGCTGGTCAAGTCGGCGGTCGCCGCGCAACTCGCCGGCGCGCCGGAGCCCGAGCTCGAAAAGTTCCTGGCGCTGATGCCCGACCGCTACTTTCTAATCACGCCCGAAAACGACATCGCGCTGCACTTCGATCTGATGCGCGCGCTGGGCGACCGGCTGACGGTGTGCCGCCATCGCCATTTTCGCGAGCGCGAATTCACCGAGTTCGTGGTCGTGACGCGCGATCAACCCGGCCTGTTCTCGAAGATCGCCGGCGTGCTGACCGCCAACAACCTCAACATCCTTTCGGCCCGCATCACGACCCGCGCCGACGGAATCGTGCTGGACGTGTTCAGGGTCTCGCACGGGACGGGCGGCATCGCGCTGGAAGACCAGCGCTGGCAGCGCGTCGAGCGCGACCTCGAGCGCGTGGTCGGCGGCGAAGCGGACATCGAGCGGCTGGTCGCCGAGGCCCGTGTCGCGCAGGCCGCGGGCCGCAAGTTCGTGCGCCGCTTCGCCACCGAAGTGACGGTCGACAATCGTTCCTCCGAGCAGTTCACGGTGCTCGACGTTTTCACCCAGGACCGCGTGGGACTGCTGTTCGCGATCACGCATACGCTGTTCAAGCTCGGCCTGATAATCCATCTGGCGCGAATCTCTACCAACGCCGATCAGGCGCTCGACGTCTTTTACGTGAGCGATCGCGCCAACAACAAGATCACCGACCTCGAACGGATGCGCGAGTTGCGCGCTGCGCTGCTCGCCAGGCTGGAGGGCGAGGCGGCGGCGGTGGAGAGCACTCCAGCTTGAAAGCAATTGGCTGGGACGAGGCCATCGACCGCCATCTGAACCGCCAAGCGGTCGAGCGCGGCTTGGGACCCAATTCGCGTGAGGCCTACGGACACGATCTGCGCGAGTTCCAGACCTTCTGCCGCAAGGCCGGCGCGGAGCCCGCCACGATCGAACCGCAGACCCTGACCGGTTACCTCGAAGGCCTGGCCAATCGGGGACTCTCGCCCGCCAGCCAGCGCCGCCATCTCGCGAGCATCCGCGGGCTGCTCCGCGACCTGGTTGAGCGCGAGATCCTGGCGCGCGATCCGTCGGTCAACTTGAAGCTCAGGCCCCATCCGCGCCCGCTGCCGCGCACGATGAGCTGCGCGGATATAACGATGCTGCTCGAAGCGATTGACAAATCGACGCTGCGCGGGTTGAGGGATCGCGCGATGATCGAGTTGGCCTACGGCAGCGGGCTTCGGGTCTCGGAGCTGGTGGGATTGAAGCTCCATCAGATGAATCTCGCCGCGGGACTGATAGTCGTGCTAGGCAAGGGCAACAAGGAACGCGTGACCCCGATCGGGAACGCAGCCAAGCGCGCGCTCAGGGAATACCTCCATGAGCGCAATCGGCCCGTGGAAGGAAAACCCGCTGCGCGTGCGGCCAGGCCCGACGCGGCGGTTTTTCTGAGCCGGTTAGGGCGTGCGATGACCCGGCAGGCGTTCTTCAAGTCGCTCAAGGCCTACGCGTCGAGCGATCCGCGCCTTGAATGGATCAGTCCACACACGCTCAGGCATTGCTTCGCCACGCATCTGTTGGAGGGCGGCGCCGATCTGCGCGCGGTGCAGGAGATGCTCGGCCACAGCGACATCTCGACTACGCAGATCTACACTCATCTGTCGAAGAGCCACCTGCGCAAGGTCCATCGCACGTTCCATCCGCGCGCCACCATCGCAAAGGCGGCCAGACGCAGCCCGGATCCGAATTGCAGGAACGCGGAGACTCGATTGAATTGAACGAGCCGGGACAGTTCATCCAGCAGCTCTCGATCTGGGCGCTGCCGACGATCTTCGCGATCATCCTGCACGAAGTGATGCATGGCGTGGTCGCGCGCGCACTCGGCGACGATACTGCGGCGCGCGCCGGGCGGCTGACGCTCAACCCGCTCTCGCATATCGATCCGATCGGGACTATCGCGCTGCCCGCGATCCTGCTGTTCCTGCACCTGCCGGTGTTCGGTTACGCGAAACCGGTGCCGGTGAACTTCGCGCGGCTGCGCAACGGCCGCGCCGGGATGGGAATGGTTGCTGCGGCCGGCCCGCTCACGAATCTCGCGCTCGCGCTCTTGAGCGGGATGGCCGCGCATGCGCTCGTGCCGATGGCGCGCGGCGAATTTGGTCCGATAGTCGCGGTGCCTCTCATTTACATGGCGCAGGCTTCGGTGATCATCAACGTGGTATTGATGGTCTTCAATCTTTTTCCGCTGCTGCCGCTCGACGGCGGACGCGTGCTGGCCGCGCTGCTGCCGCTGGAAGCGGCGCGCGCCTATTCGCGGCTGGAGCCCTACGGCTTTCTCATCCTGCTCCTGCTCCTGTATACAAATTGGGTCAGCGCGATCATCGACCCGATCATCAACACGCTTGCGCGGGCCATATTGTGAGCGACGGCACACTCGGCGAAGGTCAACCGGCTGCGGGAGTTGCCGGGGGTCAGAGCGGGCCTCGCTTCCGGCTGCCTGCCTACGAGGGACCGCTCGACCTGCTGCTCCATCTGCTGAAGAAGAACGAGCTCGATCCGCACGAAGTCTCGGCCAGCGTAATCACCGAGCAGTTCGTCGCCTATGTCGAACTGCTCGGATCGATGAACCTCGACATCGCGGGCGAGTACCTCGTGATGGCGGCGACGCTGCTCCTGATCAAGTCGTTCTCGATCCTGCCTGAGCCCGAAGCGGCCGAGGCCGGCGAAGCCGAGGAGCTCAAGCACGAGCTGGTTGCCCGCCTGATCGAATATCAGCGCTATCGCGAGGCGGCGCAGAAGCTCGCCGAGCGCGCTATCCTGGGCCGCGACGTTTTCGTCTCGCCCGGCGAAAAGCTCGAGGGAACGCCCGATCTCGAGGGGCCGATTCGGGTCTCGGTGTTCGAGCTGGTCGAGGCGATGGGTGCGATCCTCAAGCGGATCGGCGACCAGGCGCCCCGCCAGATCGTGCCGCGCGACATCCCGATCGCGCACTGTATCCCGCGCGTGCTCGCCGCGCTCGATAATCGCGAGCGCGTTCAATTCGTGGAGTTGTTCGACGATCTCTCCGACCGCTCGCTGGTGATCGCGACCTTTATCGCGTTGCTCGAACTGGTCCGGCGCGGCGAAGTCCGCGCCTGGCAGGAGGCGCGATCGGGCCCGATTTTTCTGACCCGCGGGACGCCCCGATTCGCCGCGCCGGCCCCGCCCGCCTGAGTACCTGTGGAAGAAGAGCGGCTCAAAGCGATCCTCGAAAGCCTCCTCTTCGCCGCCGGCGAGCCGGTGTCGATCGCGCGTCTGGCCGCGGTGCTCGACAACGTCGCCCCCAAGGAGATCCGCCAGGCGCTCTCCGCGATGGCGGCGATATACGCCTCGGGCGCGCGCGGCATCGTGCTGGAGGAAGTCGCCGGCGGCTACCGGTTGCGCACGCCCAAGGAGCACGCGCTCTACGTGCGCAAGTTGCTCGCGGCCAAACCGCCGCGGCTCAGCCGTCCGCTGCTGGAGACGCTCGCGATAATCGCCTACCGCCAGCCGATAACGCGCCCGGAGATCGAGCAGTTGCGCGGGGTGGATTGCGGCGCCGTGCTCGACACTCTCACCGAGCGGCGGCTGGCCAGGATCGCCGGGCGCAAGGATGCGCCGGGCCGTCCGATGGTCTACGCCACGACGCCGGAGTTTCTCGAAACCTTCGGGCTGAAAGACCTCGAGCAATTGCCCGATCTGGGCGAACTGCGCGAGATCGACGCGACGATCGGCCAGATGTCTTCAGGTGGGCAGAGGTCTTCAGGCGCCGAATCCGAGCGTGACGAGTCGCCGCAGTTGGAGTTGATCGAGCCGCCGATCGAATCGCCCCAGGCCGCCCCGCAAGCAACGTCGGAAGACGAACCTCCCGCGCAAAGCTCCGACGAGCCGCGCGACTAGGCAAGCAAGCCACATCCATGCAAATCGCCTGCGCCGACGCCGGCGGGGTCCTGCTGGGCGGGCTGGGACGCCGAACCGTAGCGGGGCACTCTGCGCCGGTGACGACGGCCGCAAGCGTCGAGGCCTTCAGCCTCAGCCTGATGGATGGGGGCTGCCGCATCCTCCGCCCCGAACCCCGCTTCAAAGTAGATCTCTCGACCCACTTCCAGCCACCTTTAGTGGGAAGCAAGGGTCGAACTTGCCCGCAGAAAAAAGCTGCTGTATTCCAGGCAGCCTTCGAAGACGAAGGCCTGAAACTATCCGGACCCAGCCGCTCAGCCAGTCGGATACTTCGAGGGACAAAGAAGCCCGTTGACTTGTTCTTCCGTGATAGCGAAGTATGACAATTGCTGTCGGGATGTGTTTCGGAGACAGCAAGATATGCGCAGGTTGCTGCTGTTCACGAGCGTCACAGGATTTCTAGCCTGCTTGGCGTTAGCGGGACAAGCACTGGCTGCCAGCCTCGACTTGGAAGGAACGGCAGCGCTCGCGCCGAGCGGTGTATGCACGAAAACCAGTTGTTCGGGCAGCTTCACCGCTTCTTTGGCCGGCCTGCCAATTGGCGCTACGAGCGAAATCCTCACGCTGAACCTGCTTCTTGATCCGCGCCAGGCGAGCAGTGTCACGGGTTGTTACCCAACGGGCGGCTATGGGGGATTGAGCGATGGCTATTGGGCAACTTTCGTCGGCGTGGTCTGCCCCGCATACGCTTACTTCACGCTCAGCGGCAATATCGAACTCAACACCGCCGACCTGTGCGCATCACCTTGGCAGGTGATGAGCGGGCATCTCAGTGCGTACGGAGAGATCCAAACAATCGGAGCAGCGCATTTAACATTTGCGAAGCCGGGCTCGAAACACCCGCCGAACCCGATACGGGCGATCGATCAGGCGCTCGTGAGCATCGTAGGCGTCGCCGCGCAACTGCCACCGCCTTGTCCGCAGCCATAGCAGGCCTAGCTTCCCAAGCGCTTGCGTATCGCCGCTGCCCAACATCGATCGCCAACGGCGGCTGTTAGTCGCGGCTGTATTGTGCAATCCCCACGCGGCGTTGAATTTGCAGGAGACCTGTGTCTCGGACTAGAGTCCGAAGTAGCAACGCAGCGGACCGGCCTGGTGCGAAATGCAAGTGATGAAGCCAAGCGTGTTGCCGATACTGTTGATCGTGGCTCCGCTGTCCGCAACTTTTGCGCGTGCTCAATCCAGTCCAACTCTGAACCTAGAGGGAGTTGGCAATGCGGGACCTGTAATATCCCCCGCGATACCGGGAAATGATTGTTCGGCGGGTTTCTGCCAAGGCAGCTTCACCGCTACCCTCTCCGGCCAGCTCGCGGGTTCGGTTGATTCTCAGCCGCTGGCGATAGGTTTCCAAGTCCAACTTCCTCTGCCGACGCCCATTCCGACGCCAGCGAGCACCAGCTCGAAGGTCAACACGGGCCTCACAGCCAGCCAAGTCGCGAAGTCCAAGAAACCGCCCACGCTAGAGCAACGAGTCAAGGAACTTGAGCAAGAAGTGCAATCGCTTATGATCGGCTTTCAGGGGCTCCAGCAGGAGGTGCTGAATCTTGAAGAGGGCATCGGCGGCCCACCAGCGTATGGAGCCGGATGCTATCCGGCCTCGGGTTCAGGCACTTTCGAGGGTAGTCAGTACTACGTCGGTTTCGAAGGACTGTTCTGTTCGTCAGGCGGAGCTATGGAGCAGTTGACCGGGCCGATTTGGATTGTCGCTCAGCCGCTGAGCGCAGAGGACGAAACCTGGGCCACCGGCACCCTGGTGGCGTCGGGCGCGACCCACGTGACCGCAGTCGGCAACCCGGTGGGGTCCAGCGGCCCGATGGTTGTCAGCGTGATTGGCGCTGTCGGTCAGATTCCGGCAATAGTTCCGTGATCGGGGGCGTCCTTACTGAAAATTCGATTTGATGCGAAAATCATTCAGCCGCTGGAATCGATGGAGTGGCGTGGTGGACCATTGCGCGCGGCGACCTGAATCATCTCGCTGCGCAGGGTGGTGAACATGTTGGTCTCTCTGAGGCTTCGCCACATCCCGGTCGTGATGATTTGGTCGACTCTCCGATTGCAACTTGCTTTGTAGACCCACGCGCTTTTCTCGGCAAAGCTCTGGCCCGGTTTTGGTCCACGGGTTTCCCGGCGGCGGCGCCGGGCGGAAAGAGCGCGCGTGCCAGGTGGGACCATTGGGGCGGGAATCCGCCGCCGTCCGAGGGTCAGACCTCGGCGAGGCGGTCCCGCTCATTCCACGGGAAGCCGAAACGGGGTGTCGCGAAGATGCGCGTGCAGGTCGGCGAGCATCCGGGCCGCCAACTCGCGTGCGCTCTTGCTCGCGGGAGCCCCGATTCGCGCGAGCCGCCGGAGGCTGACTCGCGACGAGCTCGCGCGCCTGATCGCATCCTCGCCCATCGGATCGAACCGGCGCGCCGGGGCTTTTGGCGCGCGATCATCGAGCAGACCGGCGATCGCCTCGCACGAGGAGTCCGAAAAGAGTTCCGCGTCGCCCCGGTTGATATTGGCGGGCCCGCGCAGCGCTCTAATCACGCGATCCCAGCCGCGAATCCGCCTGAGCCCGCCCTCGAAGATTCGGCGATGGGCCGAGAACGGGATCAGCGGTGAATCGACCGCCTGATCGAGCATCGCATCCAGCGGGCCAAAGTCGAGCTTCAGTACCTTCAGCAGGACATCCAGGTAGGCTGGCTCCTGGATACTGTCGAAGCACGCCTCGGTGTAGATGTGGCCGCCGAAGCGCGAGTCGAAGTTGCCGATCAGGCAGGCCGGCAGAAAAAAATTGTGCGCGACGACGTCGGCCCCGAGGTGGGCGAGGTAGCCCATCGCGAATGCGAGCTGCTGATCGCCGCGCGCTGATTGAAGCAAGGCGAAGCCCGTGTCCCAGTTGTGCGAATGGCGCCGCAGCCGGCTCTGCAAGCGGCGGCCCTGCACGATATCGGGCGCCAGCGAGCCGTAGAGGAAGACCTCGGGGATGTTCAGCAGCGCGGCTTGAAGCGGATGGTCCGGGGTGATAACCGTCGCAAGAACCTGCATCCCCAGCGCGATGTGCGTGACCGGCCCCCATGCCAAAGCGGGTTCCGGCAGAATTAGAATGATCGCGAAGGCGAGCGGGGCTGCGGCAAGCAAGATCATGCGCGGGTGGCTAACGTTGAGGGGTCCCAGCACTCGGAGCGCATAATCTCAATCCTATGGAGCGTAGACCGCCG
>Ga0187784_10005484_pt1 | contig 10244 bp, 2 predicted proteins | sample 1015_SJ02_MP15_2_FD_132964 | JGI IMG/M metagenome (GOLD analysis project Ga0187784, IMG submission 132964) | Tropical peat soil microbial communities from peatlands in Department of Meta, Colombia - 1015_SJ02_MP15_20_MG | ecosystem: Environmental > Terrestrial > Soil > Wetlands > Peat | place... | reverse complement strand
GCGCTGAAGATCGTGGCTCGCGTGGGTGGGAACGTCACAGTCGTTACCGTCGGCGGTGATGACGACGAGGAAGTTTTGCGGCGGGAGATGGCCATGGGCGCGAACCATGGCGTGCTGCTTACCGGCGCGGCCTTCAGCGGATCGGATGGCCGAGGGATCGCTACCATCCTCAAGGCCTTCGCGCAGAAGGGCAACTACGACCTGATCCTCACTGGTGTCCAAGCCGAAGATGCAGCTGCCCAAGTCGGCGGGATGCTGGCGGCGATGCTCGACTACCCGTTTGCTTCGCTGGTGACTTCTATCGAGGTGCTGGAGGGCCGAAAGCTGAAGATCAGCCGCGAGATCGAGGGCGGCAACAAGGAAATGAATGAGATCAATCTACCCTGTGTGCTCTCAATCCAGACCGGCATCAACGAACCGCGTTATGTCGGCATGCGAGGTATCCGGGCAGTGGCTTCCTTGCCTATCCCGTATTTTGGCGCGTCGGACCTGGCACTTGACCCACGCGCGGTCGGAGAAGCTGCCGCAAAAGTGAAGCGGGTGGACTACTTCGTACCCGCGCTGGGCAAAGGCGCCGAGATGCTCAGCGGCAGCCGCGAGGAAAACGTGAACAAGGTTCTGGAGTTAGTCGCCGCCAAAGGAGGATTGAAATAATGGCTCGCATTTTTGCTTACATTATGCATAAAGGCGGCACAGCCGACGATGCCGCCGCTCAACTGGCGGCTGCCGCAAAGAAGATCGATGCCGCAGCCTCGGCAACGGCCATTCTCACGGGTTGGGGCGCCGACCTTGACGCGGCCTGCAACAGTGTGCGTGGTTCTTATGCCGAGATTTGGAAGATCGCGAGTGAAGCTCTCAGCTACCCCAATGCCGAATTGATCCGCAAAGCCCTCGTCAAGGTTATACCGCCGGGCACCATTGTGCTCGTGGCGCATGAACATTTCGGAATCGATCTGGCTCCAGGCCTTTCCATCAAGCTGAACTCAGCTTTCGTGTCCGATGCCTGCGGGATCGACGGGATGGATGGAACATCCCTCAAAGTCGTCCGCCAGGAATTCGGCGGACAGGTCAGCGCTCACGTCCGCTGCGACACTTCGTCCGGCGCAGTGGTCACGGTGCGCCCGGGAGCATTTAAGGCGAACGAGCAAACCCCGATCTCGGGTACCGTAGTCGACAAATCGTCGGAAATCGGCGCGCTGACCGGCGGACGGCGCTATCTGGAGACCATCGTGGCCGAGGCCGGCGACATCGATATCACCAAACACAAAGTCCTGGTTTCCATCGGCCGCGGTATTCAGGAAAAGGACAACGTCGCCATCGCGCAGGAACTGGCCGACGCATTGGGTGCGGCAGTGAGTTGCTCGCGGCCCGTGGTCGATGCCAAATGGCTGGAGAAATCTCGCCAGGTGGGATCCTCGGGAAAGACTGTCAAGCCCAAGGTCTATCTGGCATGCGGCATCAGTGGCTCATTCCAGCATTTGGCGGGACTCAAGGGCAGTCCATTTCTGATCGCCATCAACAAGAATCCCAAGGCTCCGATCTTTCAGGTGGCGGATGTGGGAGTCGTCGATGACATCCTGGAGTTCTTACCCTTGCTGACGAACAAAGTCCGCGAATTGCACGGCATCGCGGCGAAGTGAGGCACGACCATGATTGCAAACAAGACGCTGAAACTGAGTTTGAAGTCGCTGCGGGATTTTGCCAAGAAACGCCTGCCCGATGAAAAACTTCGCGAGCTGGATGAGCGCGATGAATGTCCGGCGGAGATCGTCCACGACATGTGCAACCCCGACGGGTTGGGCATTCAACTGCTTTTCATCCCAGAAGACTGTGGCGGTTTCGGCGGCGGCGCCTTCGACGTTTACCTGGTCTGCGAAGAGATGGCGCGCATTGATCTGGGTATCGCAACCGCAGTGCTAGCGACATTTCTGGGCAGCGACCCGATCAGGGTGGGCGCTACTCCCGAGCAAAGGAAACACTGGCTCACCCGCATTGCAGAAGAAGGGGTGCTGTTCGCCTACGGCGCGACCGAGCCTGACGCCGGCAGTGACCTAGGGGCTCTCCGCACCACCGCTGACCGGGTTACCCAGGACGGACATGTCATCGGCTACAAGATCAACGGCAACAAACAATGGATCAGCAACGGCGGAATCGCCGATGTTTACACAGTGTTGGCGAACACGCCCAGCGGCCCGAGTTGGTTCATCGTGGAAAAGGGCGCGAAGGGCTTCAGCCACGATGAGCCGGAAAACAAACACGGCATACGGCTGAGCAACACCGCCGCCCTTGCGTTCAACGATGTCTACGTGGACGCCGACCGGCTGATCGGCGGCGTGGAGGGTCAGGGATTAAACCAAGCCCAGGCCGTGTTCGGCTACACGCGCTTGATGGTGGCGGCGTTCGGCTTAGGCGCGGGGTGGTCGGCGCTCGATCGAGCCATTCCATACTCCACCAAGCGAATCCAGGCTGGAGCGCCACTCTCGGAAAAGCAGGGCTATACCCACAAGCTGGTCGTGCCGCACGTGGCGCGCCTCGAGGCCGCTCGCTCCTGTATCGAAGAGACCGCGGAACGCCTCGACACGGGCGCCGAAGGCAGCTTGAACACGGAAGGCGCGATCGCCAAGTACATGGCAACCGAAGCCGGAAATGCGGCCGCGGAGGCCAGTATCCAGGCGCTCGGCGGCTACGGCTACACCCATGAGTACATGGTGGAGAAGATCAAGCGCGACGTTCGCATCACCATCATTTACGAAGGCACCTCGGAGATCATGGAGATGACGACCAGCCGCGACCGCTGGCAGCTTCACCTGAAAACCCACGGAGAGCATTATTACGAGCAAGCCAGGAAGTCCGAAGAAGTGCATGTTCGCCATCCCAACGTAGGAGCCGACACTACCGCGTTGGCGTTGCGTGCCCTGGCTGCAGTGATGGAGAAGGCCCGCGTAGCACGCCTCACCCGTCACCAGCATATTCTTCTGCGACTGGGCGAGTTGATCGCCTACGCCGAGTCCGCGGGAAGCTTGTCTCGCCGCGCCGCGCGCATGGAAGAAGGCAAACTCCACGAAAAAGCTAACCAGCGCTTCGATGCGCCTGCAATGGCGGCGCTGAGCAGAATCTTCGCTCGTGAAGCCGCGCTCAAGGTCGCCGAAGACGGCTTACGCTGGATCATCGGAGCCGGCGGCGTAAGCCAAGCCGAACTGTCGGCGTTTGAAACCAGTCTGGGACTGCTCGCCATTAATCGCGCTCAGGCAGGCCTGATTTCGGACATGGATTACATCGCAGACGTACTGTACGGCCGTGCAGCGAAGCAAGTCAAACTCGCAGCATAGCGTTGAAAGACTCACTTCAGGTGAGTTTTTGGTGCCCTGATTTTCTTTGAGGAGTTGGAGTCATGGAAAACACTTCATACCGAGCCATTGCAATTGTAGGAGCGGGAGCCATTTTGCCCGATGCTCCCAACGTCCCAGCTTTCTGGGAAAACATAAAGCAAGGCCGTGACAGCGTCACCGAGGTTGATCCCCGACGTTGGGACCCGGCGCTCTACTACGATCCCGACCCGAGCGTCCCCGACAAGGCGTATTCCAAAATCGGCGGCTGGGTGCGCGACTATGCATGGGATCCGATGAAGTGGCGGCTGGCCATTCCGCCGCGGGTCGTGGATGCCATGGATGGAGCGCAAAAGTGGGCCATCGCCTGCACCCGCGAAGCCCTGGAGGATCACGGCTATCCGCAGCGGCCTCTGGATCCGAATCGCACCGCCGTGATCCTGGGCAATGCTATGGCGGGAGAGAAACACTATCTCACAGCGCTACGTATTTACTTTCCGGAATACGCGCGCGAACTCGCTGAAGCGCCTAGTTTCGCCGCTCTCCCCGAGGCGCTTCGTCGCGACATCACCCGTGAGCTGCACGACCGCATGGCCCAGCACTTTCCTGAGATCAGCGAAGACAGCATGCCCGGCGAGCTGGCGAATTGTATTGCCGGCCGCATTGCCAACATCTTCAACTTCCATGGTCCCAACTACATTTGCGATGCGGCTTGTGCCTCCGCGATGGCGGCCATTAGCTCTGCGGTTGAGGGATTGATCGAGAACCATTACGACGCGGTGATTACCGGTGGCATTGACCGCAACATGGGCGCCTCGACTTACGTCAAGTTCTGCAAGATTGGAGCGCTCTCGGCCACCGGCAGTCGTCCTTATGCGGAAGGAGCCGACGGCTTCGTGATGGGGGAAGGCGCTGCCATCTTTTTGCTGAAGCGCCTGGCCGATGCCGAGCGCGACGCAGACAAGATTTACGCCGTTCTGCGCGGCATGGGCGGATCGAGCGACGGGAAAGGCAAAGGAATCACCGCGCCCAACCCGATCGGCCAAAAGCTCGCCATTGAACGAGCCTGGCAAAACGCCGGGCTGTCACCTCTGACCGCGACGTACATTGAAGGCCACGGCACCTCGACTCGCGTCGGCGATGTAGTGGAAGTCCAAAGCATGGCTGATGTGCTGGGCAGCGACCACCTGCCGCCACGGTCAGTGGCGCTCGGATCGGTCAAATCGAACTTCGGGCATCTCAAAGGAGCAGCTGGCGCGGCGGGGTTGCTGAAAGCCATTTTGGCGCTTCGCGACAAAGTGCTGCCGCCCAGCATGCATTGCGAACGTCCGAATCCTGACATCGATTTTGCCCATTCTCCCCTCTACGTCAATACCGAGCTGAAACCGTGGACTGCAACCGCAGAAGGCGTGCGGAGAGCCGGCTTGAGCGCCTTTGGTTTTGGCGGCACCAACTTCCACGCCGTGCTGGAAGAATACATTCCCGGCCGATTGAGCGGAAACGGCAAGCGCTTAATGGCTGTAAGCGCTACGCAGCCTGCGGCGAAAGAGTCGATCATGAATGCGAAAGATCTTTGCCCCGCTTCTGCACCCTCTTATAAAGTACCGCTCCGCGGCGCGCTGGTGATTGGTGCTGCCTCGCAAGCAGAGTTGACCGAACGGCTGCGCGCGGTAGAGAAAGACGCGAAGGCAGGACGCGCGCCGGCGCCATCCGCGCCTGCAGAATCAGATCTGCGAGCCCCGGAACGGCTGGCCATCGACTATGCGAACGCCGCTGAATTAACGGATAAGGCCAGCAACGCACTCAAGGCGTTGGCGGCCAATCAGCCGGCAATATGGAAAGCTCTGCGCCCGCAGGGCATCTTTCGCGGCCACGGTCCTGCGCCGAAGGTGGCGTTCCTGTATCCCGGACAAGGCTCGCAGTACGTGAACATGCTGAAGCCACTCCGCGCAATCGAGCCGATCGTGGCGGAAACGCTCGCCGAAGCTGATCGCATTATGACTCCCCTGCTCGGCAAACCGCTCACTGATTTCATTTTCGTGGACAACCGCAACCCCGACGCAGTTGCCAAGGCCGAAGACGATTTGCGTCAAACGGCGATTACGCAGCCCGCCGTGCTCGCGACCGATCTGGCGTTAACCAGGCTGCTAGCTGCCTACGGTGCCACGCCCGACTTCGCCATGGGACACAGCCTGGGCGAATACGGGGCGCTGCTTGCCGCGGACGCGCTTCCCCTGGCCGATGCGCTGGAAGCCGTCAGTGCGCGCGGCCGCGAAATGACTCGCGTTGCGCTGGCAGACAAAGGCCGAATGGCTGCGGTATTCGCGCCCCTGCAGGAGATCGAACGAATCCTCGCCACGGTCAACGGCTATGTTGTGATCGCTAACATCAACAGCCGACACCAGGCAGTCATCGGCGGCGCCAGCCAGGCGGTCGAGCAAGCCATGGCGGCGTTTCAGAAAGCTGGTTACGAAGTATCTGCCTTGTCGGTGAGCCATGCCTTTCACACTTCGATTGTCGCTCCCGCCAGCGAGCCGCTGCGGCGAGTCCTGCAACGACTGCAGCTCGCGCCGCCGCGCCTGCCCATTGTGGCCAACACCAACGGCGAGTTCTATCCCACCGGGCCCGATGTCGTCCCGCAGATGCTGGATATTCTGGCGCAGCAGGTCGCAGCTCCCGTGCAGTTCGTTAAAGGCCTGCGCACGCTGTACGAGGCGGGCGCGCGCGTTTTTGTTGAGGTCGGACCAAAGAAAGCGCTACAGGGATTTGCCGAGGATGTGCTCGGCGAGCGCGGCGACGTGGTGTCGCTTTTCACCAATCATCCCAAGCTCGGTGATATCCCGGCGTTCAACCAGGCGTTGTGCAACCTGTATGCGGCAGGATTGGGTCGCGGAATTCCGGACGCGCAGCGTGAAACTGTGCCGGCGATTTCTCCTCACACAGAAACAGCAATGTCAGTCCCGACGGTCCCGTCGTTCGCTGCCTCAATCAAACCGGTGCTGCCAAGCGGCGACCACTACTCTGAACTCGGCCGTTGGTTTGCCGACATTCTGGAGCGTGGCTGGCAAATTACCCACGGCGACCAGCGTCCTCCCAACAACCGCCCGGTGGTCATTACCGGGGCGGCTTTGGGGCTGCCTGGGACGGAGCAGGTATTCGATGATGCGAACATCGGCCGCATCCTGCGCGGCGATCAGTTTATCGACACGATCCCCACGCGCTTTCGCCACGCCATGCTCGATAAGCGCATCACCCGGCTGGTGAAGAACGACGATGGCGGCACGTTCGAGACCATCAGCAGCGTCGCCGACGTCATTAAGTTGGCGGGCCGGGGAGGCGCGTTCGATCTCGAAACCGAATTTGGTGTTGCGGCTGATCGCATTGCCGCTCTCGACCGTGTCACGCGCCTCGCCATCGCCGCGGGCATCGACGCTTTGCGCGACGCCGGCATCCCGCTGGTGATGCGCTATAAGACCACGAGTAAAGGCACGCAACTCCCTGATCGCTGGGCTTTGCCGGAAGCGCTGCGTGACGATACCGCTGTGATTTTCGCCTCCGCATTCCCCGGATACGACTCTTTCGCAGATGAGATGGCCCGTTATTACCAGGACCACGGGCGCCGAGAGCAACTGACCGCTCTGCAAAGCCTGCGCGCCCGAGTCGAGGCGAATGGTCATTCCATCCTGGTGCAAGAGATTGACCGGCGCATTAACGAGTTGCGCGTCGCCCTCGAGAAAGAACCCTATGTCTTCGAACGGCGCTTCCTGCTGAAGACTCTATCGATGGGACACTCGCAGTTCGCCGAGTTCATCGGCGCCCGCGGTCCCAATACCCAAATCAATGCAGCCTGCGCGAGCACCACCCAGGCCGTGACCCTGGCGGAGGACTGGATCGGGGCCGGAAGATGCCGGCGAGTGATTGTCATCTCGGCTGACGACGTCACTTCGGACCATCTGCTCGATTGGATGGGTGCCGGCTTCCTAGCCAGCGGAGCAGCGGCCACCGACGAGGTAGTCGAGGATGCCGCCATCCCCTTCGATCGCCGGCGCCACGGTTTGATCATAGGAATGGGCGCGGCTGCCCTGATGGTGGAAAGCGCGGAAGCTGCGGCCGAGCGCGGCATCCAGCCTATCTGTGAGGTGCTGAGCGCCGTGACCGCCAACAGCGCGTTCCATGGCACTCGCCTCGATGTGCAGCACATTGGCGGAGTGATGGAGAATCTGATCGCGCAAGCCGAAGCTCGCCACGGCATTTCGCGCCATCAGATCGCGCCACAAACCGTTTTCATTTCCCACGAGACTTACACGCCTGCCCGCGGCGGCAGCGCCTCGGCAGAGATTCATGCTCTGCGCCGCGTTTTCGGCGAGGCCGCAGACCAGATTGTGATCGCCAACACCAAGGGCTTTACGGGTCACGCAATGGGCACGGGCATCGAGGATGTCGTGGCGGTGAAAGCGCTGGAAACCGGCTTGGTGCCCCCGGTCGCCAACTTCAAGGAAGTGGATCCCGAGTTAGGGCAGTTGAACTTGTCGAAAGGCGGCATCTATCCCGTCCAGTACGCTTTGCACTTGGGTGCTGGGTTCGGTTCGCAGATCAGCATGACGCTGCTGCGTTGGGTAACGACCAAGGATGGCGCCCGCAGAAGTCCGAACACCCTGGGCTATTCCTATCGGGTAATCGACAAGGATGCCTGGAATGTTTGGCTCAAGGGATTGGCAGGCCGTCCAGCGGCGGAACTCGAAGTGGTTCACCGCACCCTGCGAGTGCGTGATCAAAGAACAGCCAAGATCGCGGAGACCGCTCCGGAATCGCGAGTCGTGCCGACGCCGATCGCCACGCAGCCGGCCCTCACTGCGAGAGTGCCGGATACGAAACCGGCGATGGTGACCCCGAGCGTAGCTCCGGTGCCCCAGGAGAATGTGCAACCTGTCGCGTTGGCGCCGACCGCCGCAACGGCGCAGAGTGAAATCAAAGCGGCCGCTCCACCAAGCACCGTGATGCCTACCGACAGAGGGGCCAAGACAGATACGGTGAAGCAGCGCATTCTCGCGTTAGTCGTGGAAAAGACCGGCTATCCCCAAGACATGTTGGACTTGGACTTGGACCTCGAAGCCGATCTCGGCATTGACACCGTCAAGCAGGCGGAGATGTTTGCCGCCATCCGCGAAATCTACAACATCCCGCGCGACGAGAACCGCAAACTGCGCTATTACCCGACCTTGGCGCACGTCATCCGGTTCGTGCAGGAGAAGCGCCCTGATCTACTAAACACGGTTCATGCTCCGGCAGCGCCCAAAGCAACGGAAGAAATCAAGCCGAGCGCCCCGCCGTCTGCCCCCGCTCCACCCACTGTCATCGCCGGTGATTCGGTGAAGGAGCGCATTCTCGCGTTAGTCGTTGAGAAGACCGGTTATCCGAAAGACATGCTGGACTTGGACTTGGACCTCGAAGCCGATCTCGGCATTGACACCGTCAAGCAAGCTGAGATGTTTGCTGCCATCCGCGAGATCTACACCATTCCGCGCGATGAAAAGCGTAAGCTGCGTGACTACCCGACGTTGGCGCACGTCATCCAATTCGTGAATGAGCAGCGTCGCGATTTGCCGGCCAATGTCGCGTCGGCGGCTGCCGTCGCGCAAGCCTCTGTGCCGGTTCCTACCACCCCAATTACGACTCAGTCGGCGGACGACCCTATCAAGGAAAAAGTCTTGGCGATTGTAGCGGAGAAGACCGGGTATCCCAAAGACATGCTTGATCTGGATCTCGACCTTGAAGCTGACCTCGGAATCGACACTGTCAAGCAAGCAGAGATGTTCGCCGCCATCCGCGCGGCATACAACATTCCGCGCGACGCGAATCTAAAGCTGCGCGACTTTCCGACCCTGGCCCACGTGATCAAGTTCGCGCACGACAAGTCGGCGGCGATAAAACCAACCGCTCCAACCGAATCACAAGCAAACCGCGACCAGGCCGGTGAGCACCGGGCCCCATCCCCGGCTCCTGACCAGGTTGACGTCACGCGTCCAAAGCCTCCCACTTCAGTGCGCGTAGCCGAGGTCGCCCGTCCGAGCCCTGCCAGCTTAGACGCTGCAAATCGCATCCCACGGCGCGTGCCGTTGCCCACCCTGCGACCGCCGCTGACCCTCTGCAAACCCACCGCCGTTACGCTGGACCAACTCTCCCGCGTGGCGGTGATGGTGGACCCGGGCGAGGCAGGAGACTCGTTGATCCAAATGCTGCAGAGGAGAGGAGTGGAGGTGCTTCGCCTCGAAAGCGCGGCCGAGATCGAGACGCTTGTCAGCCAGCTCAAGAGGTGGATGCAAACCGGATCGATGCAGGGAGTTTACTGGCTTCCAGCGCTTGACACCGGAGGCCGCCTCGAAGATCTGACCCTTGACGCATGGCATGAGGTGGTGCGGGTCCGCGTCAAAGCACTCTACGGCACCATGCGGACGCTCTATGAGCAGATTGCGCAGCCCGGGACGTTCCTCGTATCGGCAACGCGCCTCGGTGGTCAGCATGGCTACGACGACGATGGGGCATTCGCCCCGCTCGGTGGGGCGGTTACCGGCTTCAGTAAAGCGTACAAGCGCGAGCGACCCGAGGTTCTGGTCAAAGCCGTGGATTTTGAAGCACGATCGGAGCCTTCGGAAATCGCTCAGCTCCTGATCGAGGAAACCCTCCGCGATCCTGGGGCCGTCGAGATCGGATATAAGGATGGGCTGCGCTGGACGATTGGGTTGCAGGAACAGTCTGCAGTTGACGGACAGCCTGGTCTGACGGTGGGTGACAACACCGTATTTCTAATTACAGGCGCCGCAGGAAGTATTGTCTCGGCCATCACCGCCGACCTGGCGGCAGCGTCCGGCGGCACGTTCTATTTGCTTGATCTGGTCCCTGAGCCTGATCCGGAAAGTG
>Ga0187784_10005483_pt1 | contig 10244 bp, 7 predicted proteins | sample 1015_SJ02_MP15_2_FD_132964 | JGI IMG/M metagenome (GOLD analysis project Ga0187784, IMG submission 132964) | Tropical peat soil microbial communities from peatlands in Department of Meta, Colombia - 1015_SJ02_MP15_20_MG | ecosystem: Environmental > Terrestrial > Soil > Wetlands > Peat | place... | reverse complement strand
TGATGCAGAAACTGTGACTTGAGGTCGATTATATCGCCGCCTAAGCCCGATGAGCTTAAGAAGCCTTCTGATCCGATGCCGCCCTGGCATGTGCCGTAGCCGAACTCGGTTATTACAACCGGTTTGTTATGGGCGAAGGAAGGCCTGAGCATTTCGACATATTGGTCTTCGATGCGGGCAACTCTGTAGTGGTCAACGCCGACAAAGTCGAAGAGTTCCCAGTTTACGGCTTCCCAGACCAGTGATGCATAAGTGATTTTTCCATGAAACTCTTTCCTTACCGAATCAGCTGCTTTGGCTAAAAATTCGTTGAGGGGTTTGTTGTGCTCTCCAGCTTTTATGCGAGAAATCAAGTTAGGATTTTTTATTCTTGCAACAAAGTTTTTCCCGTCAACAATTCCCTTCATAAAGAGAGTGGACTCGGAACCGACGCTAAACACCAGTTGCTCTGGCCATTTTTGACGTAACGATTCTGCTGCTTTGGCTGTCTCTGCAATGTACTTGAGCGTCTTCTCTTGATTTTTATCCCACAACTGTGGCGAGAGCCAAACTTCCAATCCGTGTTTCAAGGCGTCCTCGGAGGCAATCATCAATCGCTCCATATTTAGTCCAACGATTCTCACGGCATTACAGTGCAGGTCATTTTTAATAATCTCAAGCTCGCGATGCACGACCTTTACATCAAATTTAGGACGCCAATTCATGCCCATCATGCACCCGACGTCGTAGCATACTCCTTTTCGTTTCATCGAGTTCGCTCTCCTCTCTGACTGTCTGGCTTAGGCATTCGAAATAACCGCCTAATGTTTCGCATAATAAGCACCTATCCATTCGCTTAATAAGGTATCCGCTTGGATGGTCAATAAGCGAATAGTATAAAGCAAACATGGAAAACTAAAAAGAGAAACCCGCGTGTACCATCGCTATTAAGTGACAATTTTTTAAGGTGCCAAAATCCCGATTTAGGTATTTCTTAGTCATTATTTCAACAAATTCGTTCTCTTTGATTTAAGTCGACCATGCTGACCATTGGTTCTGTCGCCGTATGCTCCTTCTGTAATATCTAGTTCCCCAGATTACCCACATCAAACCGATCAGCAGACCCGCAATAGCTAGAGAGACTATTGTTACGATGACGTTCTGAAATAGGCTGAACCCTCTCGACCAGTAGAGCGCATAGATAAGAATGAAGACAAGCCAAGCTATTACTCCTAGGATTGAAAAAACGATAGGTGCGATGGAGCCTGCGTGCCATTGGAGGTGGTTAGTTTCGATACTATTAACATGATTTGTCAATTCCTTCGCCTTTAAGGATAAATGTCGATTTTTAACTTTATAAAATCATCGCTGGTGATTATCAGTACAGGAGAGCGTCAAGCGTGGAAAAACGGGTGAGACCAAGAAGAATGAAAAACTGTTGGATTCTAGAGCTGAGAACTATGATATAATGTTTGGACGCGACGCGCTTTTTTGTTTATAGCTAATACATTTTTCAAATTCTTAATATTTAATTATGATTTTTGCTAACCTGTTTCTAAACGATAGTGATGATCAACATTAGATTTAATGAAAGATTCAGAATTAACCCAAAAATCGCAGTTATAAACATAGTTCTAGTTGTGAATGCTCTTGTCTGGTACCTTTACGTTCTCAATTTTTTAAAAGTTTCTATTCAGGATTCTGTTAACTCTTCGGCGCTTTTAGGTTTTGTGGATATGTCTGTTAACCACAGGCGCTTTTCTATCACGACCATGAAAGGCTTAAGCATAACAAGACTTTTATTTTGACTTTAGTAAAGAAAGTTTGACCAACCTTAGTCAAGGAAATTTTACGAATAGCTTTTTATCGCTTCTTTTCTTATCCATTAGTTGAGGAATATGCAAAGGACTTATCCGTTGCTTCTTATTGCCTTGTTAGCCGTTTCAAGTCTAAGTCTTATGATTGCTAAACCTGCAAGTGCTCTGTCAGTGCCTTCTCCAACCATTCCTCAATTTACTGTCAAGTACATCAAAGCATCTTACCCTTCCATAAACCCTTATACTGGCGCATCTGAGCAAGTGGATAATAGCACAATTCAACTATCAATCCAAAATCAACCGTTTAATGCCTTAAGCACTTATAGTTTATATTACAATGTCCGTACAAAGGGGCATTTTGAAAGTGACAATTGGACAATTCAAGAACAAGATGTCTCAGTTTTTAGTAATAGTGCTGCAGGAATCAGTGATACGCTTGGTGTTGAGCCATCAGATTCAGAGTATACTGTAATATCCTATCCAGCGGATTATCCACCCGATTCTCAAGTAGATTTTCAAGTTCAAGCAATCGTTTACAACTTAACATCAGTCTTCCAATCAGACCATCCATTAGCTCCACCGCCACTTAATCAATACGGCACATATTATCAAATACCCGAAATATTTAAGACAACGAATTGGAGCAACACACAAACAGTAACTATAGGTCAAGTTTCCAATTCATCAAGTCCAGCACCTACATCTACATTAACTGTACCAGAGTTTCCAGCCTTAGTGATATTCCCTTTGATTCTCTCCATATTCTCCGTTGCTGTTATACTTAGGCATCGAAAAACCGCTTACTTGAAGCAATGACTTTTTGTTGAAAAAACTTTTTGTTTAACCACGTGGAACGTTTTCTGTTGCCTTCTTAATCAGAGAAGCCCAATCTACATTTTCTGTTTCGCTTACAAGTTTTGCTTCTTGTGCAGGAGTCTTTCCATCTAAAGCCATGTGTGGTCTCAAAAAGTTATAATAAACTTGTAATCCATCCATCATGGTTTGAGCCGTTGCCTCATCATCGAGACCACGCATAACTTTATTTCTCTGTCTGATAGTTCCGTGCAATCGTTCAACCATATTATTGTTCGATTTGTCTCTTATGTTCGGGATTCTAACATGCTGAGTTCTCGGATTCTTAAGCGTAAAAAACTCCTTGTTTATCGCATCTGGATATGCTCTTAACCCATCGGTAACTACCGCATCAGGTCTAATCTGAGAAACTGTTGCCGCTTGAGCTAAAACTTGCCTCGCATCGACTATTTCTCTTTTCTCTGTGATTTGTGTAGCCAACCAATATCGGCTCTGATTGTCGATAACATTCCATGCCCATCTTTGATTCTCATGATTATCCAAATTTCTTACGTTTAAAACCATTTCGTCTGAGTGCCATATTCCGCTAACTTTCGGAACTAATTGGTCAACGTATTGCTTAAGGAGTTTTATGTACTTGCGAATCCACTTGTAAACTGCCACATGACTAACCTCGACACCATAAAATTGCTTTATGTGGTCAACGATTGCCCTCATACTTATGCCTTTAAAATAGAGGTCTAAGGCTACGGTTACAGTTTGAGGAGTAGCCTTCATTTTCTCAAAGCCTTCATCAACAATGAAAAACCGTTTGCAGTCTTTACATAAGAACCGTTGAACTTTTCCTCTCTCAGTTTTTCTGTAACCTCGTTTAACTGTGCGTTCTGAACCACAGAACTTGCAAGTCAGAACTGAATCTTCTACTTCTGTTTCTGAATTGGATGCGTTTTCAACCTCACTTTCCAGAGAATATGTGCTTCTCTGATTTAACTCGTACTGAGCAACCGCATGAATATGCTTGCAAGTAACATGGTTAAGCGTATAATCGGGGCACTCGCATATCCATTCTAAACCCTGCTTGACTACAATGTAGTGACCAGTTCCACTTTGAGACCAAACACGATAACAAACATCACTGATCTTATCCACCTTGCCTTGAGCAAGTAAAGAATAAGCGCGAACTTTTCGAGTGTTAGAGGTTCTCATTTTATTCACTGTTATACTGCTATACTGTTATAGTGTATGTTGGGCTATTTATACGTTACTGTTATACCGCAAAGCATTTATACCGTAAACAGTATAACGTATTTGGTGAAAAATATGACAAAAAGAAAAACGTCAATAGCCATAGACGAAAACCTCTGGAAAGAATGGACAAAATTCGTCATAGACAAAACAGGTTCAGCAAGACGCACAAGTGAAGAAATAGAAAACGCACTCAAACAATACATGAAAAAGCAGTAAACAACTAAAACCGCTATACCGTGTAGACGCCCATTTAGCACAACTCTTAAAAAAGGGCGTCACACATATATTTAGATGGAATGTTTCCTACAAAGAAAGAAAGAAAATACAGAATCGAGGTTAATTACGCTAGAGGGAAAACTCGGTATTACTTAGTTAAGGATGTTAAATACAAGAATAGAAGAACAAAAAGCAGAATTTATGTGGGTCAAGTTCCCCCAACAGCCGAAGAGAAACTTCAGCTAGGAATCAAATATGCCTATGACTTGGAAACTATGGCAGCAGACAAACGTGCCGAACTAAGCAGCACTTTCTACATCTCAAATTATCTGAGTCGAGAAGGCATAAAAGACGTTGAAAGAATAAGACATTACTATAGAACATTTATTGGCTTATTGACAGTAAGCGAAGTAGGTTTTTATGAAGAGGCATTTGAAATAAACTACATTCATGGAACCACAAACATAGAAGGCAATACTCTTTCCTCAAATCAAGCTTTCGACCTTTTAGTTAACAACATTGCGCCTAACGGCAAAACTCTAAGAGAGATAAATGAGGTACAAAATTTTAAAAAAGTAATTGCGTACAGAGAACGTCATAAAGGCAAAGTAACGCTTGAGTTCATAAAAACGATCCATGCATTGATCATGGACAATATAGACATGGAATCAGCAGGCATTTTCAGGCGAACAGACTTCATAAAGATAGGCGGGTGTGACCTTTCCGTAACACCAGCCATCTTAATCAAACAAGAACTCCAAGACCTAATAACTGAATATTATAAACAATTAGACAAAGGCGTACACCCATTCGAAGCGGCAGTCATGTTTCACTACAATTTTGAAATAATACACCCATTTTCAGACGGAAATGGCAGAGTCGGTAGAGAAATTTTCAATTATATGCTCAAGAAATGTGGCTATCCAAGATTGCTTTTTCTTGGTGCCGACAGAGAAACATACATTCGTTCGCTGAAATTAGGTAATGAAGAAAAGTATGCTGAAATGATAAAGGTGTTCGTTGACTTAATTATGAAACAACAGTTTTATCCTATAGTTGAATCGTTAAAAGATGTTGTTAAGCCCATTCGTAAAGAACAACCAACATTAGATATGTACTTTAAAGAATTTGGTGGCAAATCTTTAGAAGCACCAACCGAGCATAAGACTACCTAAGAGTTAACAGAATCAGAAATAATTATCAAAAAGCCCCTCTGGTTAACATGGAAAAACTTTATCCATGCGAGCGCCGAAGAGTTAACAGAATCCTATTCAGAGAGGATTTGCTGGCAATGATACGATAGTGATAGTTGGAATAAATCTCTTAAGCATACTCGCGTCAGCTCTGTTGAGTTCTCGTTTAGTACAAAAGTTTGTAAAAAGAATGAACTTTCTCTCTTACTGGATGCTTACTGGCTTAGCCTTGTCTCCGTTGCCGTTGCTTATGGATAGCACATCTTTTTTTGGCCTTGTGCTCGTTGCTGCAATTGTAGGCTTGTATTTCGGATTAGGCTTACCCATATTAATGGGGTACTATGCTGCTTCAACCGAAACTGAAAATCGAGCAGGATTAAGTGGAGTAATAATTCTGCTTAGCGGTGTATGTTTTCTATCACTAAGTATTATGGGAAGTACGGACGCTGCTTTAGCCTCAATAGTGTTATTGTTCTGGCGTTTCGGTGGTCTTATACTATTGATTCTTCTGAAACCTCGAGAAATTAATATTGACAAAAGCGACCACATAACGTACGGAGCCATAATCACAAACAGTTCTCTGTTGTTATATTTTATTCCATGGTTGATGTTCTCTTTAGTTAACAACCTTGCTTTTCCAATTCTCAACAATTTTTTTCCAGCAAATTTCGTTAATATATCTTCAATGCTTGAGAGTGTTTTAGCAGGTTTTTCAGCCTTATTTTTCGGGTTTTTCGCTGATTTTGTGGGACGTAAACGTTTGATGTTGTTTGGATTTGTTCTTTTAGGCTTAGGCTACGCTGCCCTAGGGCTCTTTCCTGGCAACTCTCCTGGTTGGTGGTTCTATACATGTGCAGACGGCGTTTCCTGGGGTGTCTTCACAACAATATTTCTCTTAACGCTTTGGGGCGACCTTGCTAACAAACATAATGCCGAAAAATACTACGTTGTCGGCTTTTTACCTTATCTTCTTTCAAACTTTCTTCAAGTCTCAATTGGTCAGTATGTAGCGGACACAGTCATCAATGAAATTACCGTTTTTTCTTTCGCCAGCTTTTTCCTCTTTGCCTCTGTTTTGCCTCTTTTTTATGCTCCTGAGACTTTGCCTGAAAAAATCATTAAGGACAGAGACCTCAAGAATTACTTTGAGAGGGCGCAGAAACTTGCTCAGAAGGAAAACGGAAAAATCAAGAAACAAGATATGGAACAAACCAAAAAGGAAAATGAAGAGCCCGAGAAACCCCTGAGTGTGAGGAAGCTTGGAAGTTAGCGGAAAAACACTATTAAATCAGGATCGTGCACAATTGGGACATATATTTTCAAGCAATATTCACCGAACACAACCTGCAATAGGCCCTTGAATAAAAACAATAAACTAGATAGAACCGCTGGATGGCGTAATAGGAAATAAATCGGCAAGGTAAGATAATGGCGCTAATAGAAGTGTTTCTAACTCCTCTAATGTTTTCCCTTGGGCAACTCTTTTGATTTTTTGTAGTTCAATGTTAACTGATAAAATCAATTTTTCCTGAATTTTTTGTAGGCCAATCGAGTTTTTGACAATGTCTATTAGTTTCTGGTGCGTTTCCTCGTTTAAGAAACCTGTCTGTAAAAATGGTTTTACTTTTTCTTGGAACTTTTGGTTTTGAAGTAAATAGACAATCGGGAGAGGGGGGCATTCATTTCTAAATCTGTTTATTAACTCGTCACAATCTAATACATCGACAAACTCCTGAACTACGCTCGTCGCATATCCACAAGTTCTCCCACATTGGCTAAGAATATTAATTGTTTCTAAATCACCATTTCCCAGAATAGCTCCCATCCGCATAGCTAGTTCTGGGACAGTGGCTTTTTGCCTAATTATTCTCTGATAATCGGCTGGTTTGATGTTGAATCCTTTATTTCTAAGTTTGAATTCAAAGGTTTCAGCTTTGCTAATTTCAAAAATGGCAGAAGTTACCGCTTCTATTACTGCTTCTCCCCGTATTTTTCCAATCAATGTTGCTTGTCTATACAATTTTGTGATGCCTTCAACTATCAATGTGTCTCCAGCAAGTATAGTGACATTTGAGCCGAATTTTCCAAACACCGTTTTGTTTGAACCTTTGAAGACAGATTGGTCAATGATGTCATCATGTAAATCAGCCGCCCCAGTTAGCAGAACAATGGCTTCACCAAACGCAACGGTTTCCTCGATTGTCCCTCCTGCCGCTTCACATGATATAGCAATCATTGCTGGAAAAAATGGTAAACTCGTTTTTAGAGCCCCATCAGAAAAATAGCGCAGAGCTCGCGAAATTTGACTGTTATCTTTAAAATTATCTAAAATATGCTGTCTCGCATTTTTCTTCGCATGCTCGCCTTTTTCAACTAGTATTTTCCTCATTTTCAATGAGAGAGTTGGATTTGATGCCATCTGAAATCTTTCTCCATTTAAGTGATGGGAATTTGTACTTTGTGAATTTTGGCTGCTTGAGCCTTTTTTAGGATTAAGGTTGATTACCTCAGAGAATGTAGATGGTGAAAGTTTACAAAGAGAAAAAGGTGATTTTTAATCGTCTATTAATACCAATGACCAAAAGCACGAAAGTTATTGGAAGGCTTTACTCGTGTTATTTTTTTGTTCATTTTTCACCCCTCGGTTAGTTCATGTCAAGTTTTTTTTGTGTCGTCATCCTTAAACGAACCTTTCGATTCAAGGATTCATGCGTGAATTATGACTGTCAATTCTCAAGATATGTGCCACAATATAAAGATGTGGCAATTACCTTAGCTTCTCTAGTTTTGTACAACACAGGATACTTCGACTAAGCTTGATTTCCAGCGTCTTAACACCTAAAAAGAGCGTTTTCACGTCTTTTATAAGGAAGATAAGTGGCGCCCAGGCCGGGATTTGGACCCGGATCAGGCCACAAAAGTCTTGTGGTGTCCTGCGGGCGACAGCCGCATATACTAGACCGGACTATACTACCTGGGCTAGCTGTATGATAGCCTAAGCGCCGCATCAATACACGATAATTTAACTAATTAATCTTTTCTCGGCAAAGATTTTGAACAGATTGTCAGAAAACCTCTCTCTTGTTGTTTTTAAAGGTGAATTAGCGGCAATTTTAATATGCCACTGGTTGTTATTCATGAAAATGAGGGTTGGTGAAGAGAATAAAGAGCACTGATTACTCAGCGGTTATAGAAAAATACTGGATTGCAATCTTGCTATTGCTGCTGGTTTTGGCGTCGTTTCCCTCGGTTTACGTTGCTCTTTTAACAGCGTTAATTTTTACTTTTTTGGTTCCGGGCTTGATTTGCTACCGGTTTTTCTCATTGAAATCTCATGAAATATGGGCTTTGGTTCCGCTTTTCAGCGTGTTAGTCTCCGTCGAGTTCATTTACTACCTGTCTTTAGCGTTTGGCTACTCGCGAGAAACAATACTCTTCAGCTTCCTATCTTTGACAGCTGTTTATGCACTGCTGGTTTACAAGAAGGGTGAACCGATCCAGCCGCCAAAGTTCCTTAAGATTAAACAGATAAAGAAAACAAGTCTTCTTTTGTTCGCCGTAATTTTTGCCGTTGCGCTCATCGTTTTGTTTATTAGTGTTTGGCGTAGCAGCCCCTCCGGGATAGTTTTAACGGGTTCAAACTGGCAGGACACGCCGCTGCATTACGAGATAATTGAGAGCATAAACAACGGGAATTTCCCGCCCCAGATGCCTAACTTCGCAGGGGTACCAATGACTTACTATTACTTCGTTGATTTTCACACAGCTATCATTGAGAAGGTCTTCGGTTATCTACCCACGCTTTTGCCCTTTTTAAACGCTGTTTTCATACTTGTCTTCGGGCTCGCAATTTACGCTTTGACAAGACCGAACGGTAGGCGCGCTGCAATCATCGCCACAGTTATAGCCACTTTCGGTTGGGGTTTAAGCTACTTTGGTCTCTTCAACGCATTGTTTTCAGGACAGTTTAACGCAACAACAAATTACGGTTACCAGTACAGCGGAACGTTTGGTTTACCGCCCATATTTGACAATTTGCTGCAGCAGAGACCGCTTCTAGTTGGCTTGCCCGTGTTCGCTTTCGTTTTGGCTTTGTTCAGGGATATGAATAGCAAAAATCGACTCTTATTGGCTGGTATAATGACAGGTTTGCTTTTCGAGTTCCATAACGTTGCTTTCTTATGTTGCTATATCGCCTTCGTTGTCGCTGTACTGTTCAATTTTAAGCATTTCAAGCTAACTAACAGTCTTTACTTTCTTTTGCCAACCGCTTTAGCCTTGCCTTTTATTTTACACAATGGACCACCAGCAACGATTTCATTGAGCACGGCTTGGATCGCTAATTTCGCGCATGACCCGCCCGTTTATTACCTTTTAAACCTTGGAATCCCCTTCGTGATAGCACTCGTTTCTTTTGCGAAGTCTGGAAATGAGCTTTTGAAAGGCACAATGCTTTTCTTAGTGCTGATCCCTAACATTCTTTTGTTAACGCCTAACCCGTGGGACATGTACAAGTTTTTCATTTTCGCTTGGATCCCGATCGCCGTCTTAGCTGGCGTAATGTTGTCTAAAACAAGAAAAATCATCATTATAACGTTGATTTTACTTTCGATTTTGACTTCAGCAAGCGTTATCGTTTACAATGTTGGAACAAACTTTACGGCGGCAAGCTGGCCGGAGTATCAGCTTGGGCTGTGGGTGCGTAACAATACTCCGGAGGACTCGGTGTTTTTAACTTATTATTCAATTGATTCGCCTCCTGCCTTCATCGGTGGAAGACTGACAGTTTCATCCTACATTAATTGGCCTTACGGATGGGGAATACCTCTAAGTCAGATTTACCAGCGGCAAAACGACATTGACATGGCATACACCGGCAGCGCAACCATACTGCAACAGGTCATAATCAGGTATCACGTTTCGTACGTTTACGTCGGCAACGACGAATTAGCCCATTATCCCGGCTGCACAGCAAGGT
>Ga0187784_10005482_pt1 | contig 10245 bp, 13 predicted proteins | sample 1015_SJ02_MP15_2_FD_132964 | JGI IMG/M metagenome (GOLD analysis project Ga0187784, IMG submission 132964) | Tropical peat soil microbial communities from peatlands in Department of Meta, Colombia - 1015_SJ02_MP15_20_MG | ecosystem: Environmental > Terrestrial > Soil > Wetlands > Peat | place... | reverse complement strand
CGAGGAGCGCGGCACCATCGAAGACGTCATCGAGCCTTATCTCATTCAGCAGGGGTTTCTGATGCGCACCGCGCGCGGCCGCGTCGCCACGCGCAGCGCCTACGCCCATTTCGGTCTCACCGCGCCGGCTCTCGAACGGGACCTCAACTTGCCGCTGTTTCGGGACGGCGCTTAGCTGCTGATGTCGCCACTGCGTTTCGAGTGCACCTTTCGGATTTACTGGGAAGATACCGATGCCGGCGGGGTCGTGTACTACGCCAATTACCTGAAGTTCATGGAGCGCTGCCGGACCGACTGGTTGCGTGCGCTCGGAGTGGACCAGGTGCGGCTCCGGCAGGAGCGGGGACTGCAGTTTGCCGTCGTGAATGCGTCGGTGGATTTTCTGCGGCCGGCGATCTTGAATGATGAAATTCTCGTCACCGCCGAACTCGCCCGCCTCACTGGTGCCACAATTGTGTTCAAGCAAACGATCTGGCGTGGGGATGTGCAACTCATCGATGCGACGGTTCGATGCGCCTGTCTCGACTCCGGCTCCTTGAGAGCGCGCGCCATCCCGAAGGATTTGTTCACGGAGTGGCGCAATGTCTAATGATTTATCGGTCTGGAGCATGGTGCTCGATGCAAGCCCCATCGTCCAGGCAGTGGTGGCCCTGTTGTTGCTGGCGTCGCTTGCCTCGTGGGCCATCATCTTCCGCAAGAGCCATGTGATCACGCGCTCGCGGCGGCGCGCGGATCAGTTCGAAAACCTCTTCTGGTCGGGCGGTGACCTGGCGGCCTTGTATCGCACGATCGAGACCAAGGGGCGCGAGGGAACCGGCATGCAGAGCATCTTCGAGTCGGGGTTCGGGGAATTCAGCCGCTTGCGCCAGCTCGGCACGGCGGCTGATCTGTTGCTCGAGGGCTCGAGGCGCGCGATGCGCGTGGCGCAGATGCGCGAGCTGGACCGCCTGGAGCGAAATCTCGCGACGCTCGCGACGGTGGGGTCCACCAGCCCCTACGTCGGGCTGTTCGGCACCGTATGGGGCATCATGACGGCGTTCCACAACCTCGGCAACGTGCAACAGGCGACCCTCGCCGCGGTGGCGCCCGGCATCGCAGAGGCGCTGATCACCACGGCCGTCGGCCTTTTCGCCGCCATTCCGGCGGTCGTCTTCTACAACCGCTTCGCCGATCAGGTGAGCCGGTTGGAGTTGCGCTTCGACACCTTCGTCGAGGAATTCTCCACCATTCTGCAGCGTCACGGCTCGGCCCGTGCGCACGCCTAGGGACTCGCGCATCCCATGCCCGCACCGCTGCGTCGTCGCAGACTGATGGGGGAGATCAATGTCGTCCCGTATATCGACGTCATGTTGGTCCTGCTGATCATCTTCATGATCACTGCGCCCTTGCTCAAGGAGGGCATCAAGGTCGACCTGCCGAATGCCGGGGCGAAACCCTTGGACCCGGCATTCCTGCAAAAGCATCAGCCGCTCATCGTAACCGTCGATGCGCGGGGATTTTTATACGTCAATTTCGGTCCAAATCCGGATAGACCGGCGACCGAGGCGACGGTGAGCGCGCGCACGGCGGCGCTGTTGCGCCGCGACCCGCAAACCCCGGTGCTGGTGAAGGCCGATACGAACGTGCCTTACGGCACGGTCGCGCACGCGATGGTACTCCTGCAACGTGCGGGCGCGGACAAGGTCGGCCTGCTGACCGATCCGGAACGGCCGCCGCCGCGGACGCCGGGGTCGGCCTCGGAGGGACAGAGCAAATAATGGAAGGCTTGCGCGAACATTCTTGGCCGGTGGTGTGCTCCGTGCTGTTGCATGGGGCGCTCGCGGCCGCGCTCATCCTCATGACGCTGAACTTCACCACGCAACGCCCGAGCGGCGCGCAGCCCGTCCCTGTCAATGCGGTCGTTGTCGATTCGCAGGTGCTGCATGCTGCCCAGCGGGCGCAGGAGGCGGAGCGCGAGCGTGCAGCGGAGCAGGCCGCCGCGAAGGCGGCTGCCGAGGCAAGGGCCGCTGAGGAGGCCAAAGCGGCGAGCGAGGCGAAAGCGGCGGCAGAGGCCAAGGCGGCGGAGGCGGCACGAGAGCAAGCCGAGCGGGCGGCGGCCGAGGAGAAGCGCCAAGCGGAGGCGAAGGCGGCGGCGGAGGCCAGGGCGGCGGAGGCGAAGGCCGCCGCCGAGGCGAAGGCCGCCGCCGAGGCGAAACGGTTGGCCGATGCGCGCGCGCGCAAGGAGCGCGAGGACGAATTGCAGCGCCAGCTCGCCCAGGAGGAGCACGATGATGCGGTCGAGGCGAGTCCCCTGCGGGATCGCTATATCGCGAGCTTGCGGAACCGTATTCAGAACGCCTGGATCAAGCCACCCTCGGCGCGGATCGGGATCGATTGCCTGGTCGAAGTGACTCAAGTACCGGGAGGCGAGGTGACGAGCGCGCGCGTCACTCAGTGCAACGGTGACGGAGCCGTGCGCCAGTCAATCGAGAACGCCGTGTATCGGGCCTCCCCCTTGCCCGATCCGCCGGATCCGGCGCTGTTTCAACGGAACTTTGCTTTCAGGTTCAAGCCCGATGAGTAAGTCGCTGCGAATCGTTCGGCCGCTTTCCGTCATGCTGCTCATTGCGGCGCTCCCGCTTTCAGCGAGCCGGGCGGAGTTCATCGTCGAGGTGACGCGGGGGCAGGAGAACGCCATACCCATCGCGATCGTGCCGTTTTCGACCCCCGGGGCCGGCGCCGATCCGGTGGATGTGGCGCAGGTGGTCGCCAATGATCTCTCGCGTAGCGGACGCTTCGCGCCGATGGATCGCAAGGACATGGTCGAGCAGCCGCACCCGGGCTCGAGCATCACCTTCGATGACTGGCGCCGCCTCGGAAACGACTACATCCTGATCGGGGGGATGCAGGCCCAGAGTCAGGATCACTACAACATCGCCTTCGAGCTTTACAACGTCCTCACTCGCCAGCGCCTGCTCGGGTTTCAGATCGGGGCAAATCGCGCCGGCCTGCGACTCGCAAGTCACCAGATCGCCGACATGGTGTTCGATAAGATCACCGGGATACGCGGGGCATTCGCGACGCGAATCGCCTATGTGTCGGTGCTCGGATCAGTGCCGAACAGAAGCTACCGGTTGATCGTCGCCGATTCCGACGGTGAGAATCCGCACGTCGTCATGCAATCGAACGAACCGCTGATGTCGCCCGCCTGGTCGCCGGATGGCCAAAGCCTCGCCTACGTCTCCTTCGAGGATCGCTTGCCGTCGGTGTACGTGCAATTCTTGAAGACCGGTGAGCGCAAACGCGTCTCGGCCAAAGCGGGCGTCAACCAAGCACCCGCCTGGTCGCCGGACGGAAAGAAGCTCGCCCTCACCTTGTCGACGCGCGACGGTAACCTGGATGTCTACGTGCTCGACTTGGCCACCGAGACACTCACGCGGATCACCGACGATCCGGGCATCGACACCGAGCCGCAGTGGTCGAAGGACGGTCAGAGCCTGTACTTTACTTCGGACCGCGCCGGCGGCCCGCAGATCTACAAAGTCGGCCTCCAGCCGGGCGATCATCCGCGCCGGCTCACCTTCCAGGGTAATTACAATGCGCGGCCCCGATTGGCGCCCGATGAGTCGCAGCTCGCTTTCGTCACACAGGAAGACAGCTCCTATCGAATTGCGGTCATGGACCTCAAGGGCCGCGGCGACGTGCAGGTGCTCACCAAGGGGCAGTTCGACGTGTCTCCGAGCTACGCACCGAACGGCGCGATGATCATCTATGCGAGCCGCGACAAGGGGCGCGGTGTGCTCGCGCTGACAAGCGCCGACGGCCGGGTGCAGGAGAGGTTGGTATCGAGCGAGGGCGAGGTGCAAGAGCCGGTATGGTCGCCCTTCTAGTCGACAAAGTACATAATGAGCGGTTTCAAAGGGCTGCTTTGGGTTCAGCACGGATGGATCATCAATGAATAAACTTGTCTCGATCGCTTGCCTGTTTGCCGCCGCTGCGCTCCTCGCGGGCTGTCCCAAGAAGAGCACGACCGTCGAGCCGCCGACCGCCGGGAGCCAGGTTCCGGGGGCGGGAGGCACGACCAACGCGGGAGAAGGTGCCTCCACGACGACGACACCGCTCGGGGGCGAGGAGGGCGCACTCGGCGCCAAGGGTGGACCGACGGGTGGGCTCCTGTCTCGCAAGGTGATCTACTTCGACTTCGACAAGTCCGACATCAAGCCGGAATTCAGGGACCTCATCGCGGCGCATTCGCAGTACTTGATCGCCCATCCGGGCAACAAGCTCAAGCTCGAGGGCAATACGGACGAGCGCGGCACCCGCGAGTACAACATCGGCTTGGGGGAGCGTCGCGCGCAATCCGTGCGCCGGGCGATGATGCTCCTCGGCGTATCGGAGACGCAGCTGACGACGGTGAGCTTCGGCGCCGAGCGGCCTGCCGTGGAAGGCGATAACGAGGAAGCCTGGGCGAAGAACCGGCGCGTGGAATTGGTGTACATGCAGTGACGCTGCGTGCCTCGACATTCGCCGCCGCGTGTGCCGTGATGGCACTTTCGGGCTGCGCCACGAATCCTGACGAGGATCCGGTGCAAATCAAGCTCAAGGATCTCGACACGCGCATCGCCCGGATCGAAAAGGTCGTGTCGAACCAGAGCCTCCTCGGGCTTTCCAACGATATCGAAACGCTGCGCGCCGACGTGCGCGCGATGCATAACGACATCGACCAGCTGAATCACGCGCTCGACATCAGCGGCAAGCAGCAGCGCGATCTCTACGCCGATCTCGATCGTCGGCTGAGAAACCTCGAGGCGCGAGGAGCCGGTGGAGCGCATAGCGACTCGCGAACGAGCGCGTCCGGCCCGGCCGGCGCAGCGGACAGCGCCGCTGCCGGGGAAGCGGCCGGCGCCGCCGGCCAGGAGGGAGCGGGCGATGGCTCGAGCGGCGCAGCCGCCACATCGACCCCCGGCGGATCGGACACCGCCAGTTATCAGGCGGCATTCGCGCTGCTCAAGGAGGGTCAGTACGACAAGGCGGTCGAGGCGTTTCAGCACTTCCTCGCGACCTATCCGGACAGTGCATTCGCCGATAACGCGCAATACTGGCTCGGCGAGGCATACTACGTGAACAAGTCATTTCCCGAGGCGCTGAGCGCGTTTCAGCGTGTGGCCGACAAGTATCCGCAGTCGCGCAAATTGCCCGATGCCTTGCTCAAGGTCGGGTATTGCGACTACGAGCTCGGCCAGTGGTCCGCAGCCAGAAACGCGCTATCCAAGGTGGTCTCGAGCTTTCCAGAGAGCAGCGCCAGCCACTTGGCGAAACAGCGCCTCGACAAGATGGCGGCCGAAAAGCACTAGGTCAGCTCGCAAAGCGCATCGATGGGCGTCGAAACGAGGAATGTGCGAACGGGAGCGGCCGAGGGCCTGTCGGCGTGCAAGCGGCTGCGCATCAACGAGATCTTCCACTCACTGCAGGGGGAAGCCGATTCGGTCGGCTTGCGCACGGTGTTCGTGCGCTTGACCGGTTGCCCTCTGCGTTGCCGGTACTGTGATACCACCTACGCCTTTCATGCGGGCGAGTGGCTCGATATCGACGCGGTGCTGGACAAGGTCGAGAGCTTTCGCACGCCACACGTCTGCGTAACGGGCGGGGAGCCGCTCGCCCAGCCTAACTGTTTGGTGTTGCTCGAGCGGTTGTGCGACGCCGGTAATCGAGTCTCGCTCGAGACCAGCGGCGCGATGCCGATCGGCGGCGTGGATGCGAGAGTCGTGCGCGTGGTCGACGTCAAGACGCCCGGCTCGGGGGAAGCCGCGCGTAATCGAGTCGACAATTTCGCGTTGCTCACACAGCGCGATCAGGTGAAGTTCGTGGTCTGCTCGCGCGAGGATTACGAGTGGAGCGCGAACTATATCGTGGAGCACCGGCTCGCCGATCGATGCCAGGTGCTGTTCTCGCCGAGCTACGGAGAGATCACGCCCACGATGCTGGCCGATTGGATTCTGGAGGACCGGCTGCCGGTCCGTTTTCAGCTGCAGCTCCACAAGATCCTGTGGGGCGATGTTCCCGGAAAATGAAGCCAACTGACCCATGATACCCGCCGTCGTGCTGCTCTCGGGCGGACTCGATTCCGCCACCACGCTCGCGATCGCATCTGCGTTGCGATTTCGGATTTTCGCGCTCAGTGTGGACTATGGACAGCGGCACCAGGCCGAGCTCCATGCCGCCGCGCGCATCGCCGCCTCGCTCAATGCCCACGAGCATCGCATCATGCGCGTCGACCTCGCGGGCATCGGCGGCTCCGCATTGACGGATTCGGCGCTCGCCGTTCCCGATTCTCCGAGCGCAGGCATTCCGGTCACTTACGTGCCGGCACGCAACACGTTGCTGCTCTCGCTCGCGCTTGGTTGGGCGGAAGTCATCGGCGCGGTCGACATCTTCTTGGGCGTCAACGCGGTCGATTACTCGGGGTACCCGGACTGCCGGCCGGAGTTCATCGCGGCATTCGAGAGCCTCGCGAAGGTCGCGACCAAGGCGGGAGTCGAAGGGGCCCGCTTCCAGATCCATGCGCCGCTGGTCAACATGTCGAAGGCCGAGATCATCCGCACCGGCGTCGACATGGGAGTGGATTACAGCTTGACGGTGTCCTGCTACCAGGCCACGGAGGAGGGTCTCGCCTGTGGCCGCTGCGATTCCTGCCGCCTGCGATTTGCGGGGTTCGCCGCCGCGGGCGTGCCGGACCCGACCCGTTACGCCTGAGCGTAGGCCCGGGCTGCCTGCTATCATGCCCCGCTCTTCGGGACGGTAGCTCAGTTGGTAGAGCAAGGCCCTTTTAAGGCTTTGGTCCTGGGTTCGAGTCCCAGCCGTCCCATATCCCAACGTTCGCAGAGAGTTCCATATAGTCTCTAATAGTAGCGTAACACGCTGAAACTAGACGTATGTTTGTTGCCTGATGACGTCACATGCTTAGCCGGGGTACTCTATGTGCGCGGCATCAGCAGGGTGCTGCTGGATATGATCGTGATGGCTTTTCGTGCTGGCGCGACGGCAGGAGATCACGCAGAAGTTTCCCACCGTGGCGCTGGCCGATGTTTATCAGATCATCGCGTACTACCGAGCCCGATGTCCCGGGCAAATTCTGCCTGATGTCCGAGATCGTGCAGCACCTGGATGATCGCACGCGGTAGATTGGCGTCGATCAGAAAGCGCATGTCGAGCTAAACAGTCGGAAGCGGATGAAACGATTCCTGCTCGGCGAGTTCCCCAACGAATCGAAGCGCGGCCCGTATATCATCGGCAGCGACGTCGTATTCTCGCTCGACTTCCTCGAACGACATACCCCCAGCGAGGCTCCAGCAGAGGCAAGTTGCTTCCGCTGCCACTCCTGGATGTCGGTCGATTTCCACGCCTTTGCTTCCATATAGATGCTAACCGACGTCTGGTGGCAGGGCGCCTACGAGTGCACGGCGCCGCCGTCGCAGCGTCCAGATTGCATGACGCAGATCTCGCCGCGGAATCGACGGAAAGATCACGACGAGGTCGGCCAGGATCTCGATGAAAATATAATCTCGAATCAATATCTATTTCGCGGCCGAGCCGCGAACCGATCGAAGTGCGCGACCACGAGGCGATCAGCAAAGCTCGGCCTGTTGAGTCGCTCGACAAATCCACAATGACCGCCATGGCGAGTGCGCACCACAGTCAAGAGCGGAGACGGCGCGAGCCGGGCCAGATCCGCGGCCGGAATCATCGGGTCGTCTTCGGCGAGCAGCACCGTTGCCGGAAAGCGCAAGGCCGCGAGGCGCTGCCCGGTGATGGCATAGCCGTCGAGGTAGGCATCCAAGCTCCCAAAATCCGTGAAGTGGGCGACCAGCCCATCGGTCATCGCCCGCAGGTCTCGGCTACGCAAGATCGGCTTGAGGTCGGGCAGATCCGGCCACACACTTCGTTTGCGACGGATCGAGCGCGACCATCGCCGCAGGAAGTACCGCCGATAGACTGACCAGCCGCGCTCGAGCGCCAGGAGCGTCGCAGCCGGCTCGAGCACCGGCGACACAGCGACCGCTCCCGCGATCGTCGACGGTGCATCCGCGTCGGCCGCAACGCGCAGCATGAAGTTGCCGCCTAATGAAAACCCCGCTAGGAAGATCCGCGCGCCGACAAAGCGCTCCGCAACTGCATGAGTCGCTCCGACGACCTCAGCCAGGCGACAGGAGTGGAAGATCTCGCGATTGAGATGGTGGCTGGCGCCATGATCGCGCAGATTCAGTCTCAGCACGTCGAATCCGTGCGCAAGCAGCTCGGCGCTGAGCGAGATGACATAGCACGACTCCGCGCTTCCTTCCCAGCCGTGCAGCACGAGCGCGACGCTTCGGCCGGCCGCTTCTACCGCCTCATCGACCCCGTGCCCCGGATTCGCTGGACCTTGCGCGACGCTCAGAAATCCCTGGAGCCGAACGCCATCACCGCAATCGAGCAGCCACTCCCTCGCTTTCGTGAGCAGCGCGGCAGCTCGCCGGCGTGTGAGCCATGGCATCGGGGGCAGATTTCCAATCGCCGTCTGCAACTGCCCATTGCGCAATGCGCGCGGCGGTGAGAAAGGCAGCAGTTCCGACATGGTGCGATTTCCCGATGTTGTTTGGCTCGGCCCTCCTTTCATTGTCAATCCGCCGCGAAGAAGTCCCTTGAGGGATGGCAGGTCAACATTGAGACCGGACGGCCCGCGCCGAACTCAATGTGCGTGTGAAATCCTGGATTGCACGGCATACATCGACATGATGAACAGCGATTGCTCCAAGGAGCAACCGATCGACGCGTGGTCTGCCAGATGATAGAGATTCGATAGGACTTGTCGAGCGCAGCCGCCGCGACAGCAGGACAACGCGCATTACGGATAGAGTTTCCATCGCGCAGGGGGGGGCAGGATAGTGGCCGCTCAGCGCTCGCAATGAAGCAATGTTGGTGATTTCGCTTGGCGCAGTGCTTTACCAGGGTGACACGAGCGAAAGAGTCTGGCGCCTATTCTTGCGATAGAAACGAAAGTCCTCATCCAGCGTCCAAAGAGTCGAATCTGCGTGGACCTCGGCCATCCTGACAAGGCACGCATCAGCAAATGACATTGGACGGTCACGATAGCGGTGCATGAGCTCACGCACATGGCGAAATTGATCTCGGAAATTGAAATCGCTTCTAAGAAAACCGGCGTCGACCAGTGCAAACAATTCATCCGGGTCGTGACCGTCACGCTTCAGTAGGAACAGCGCCTCTGAAATGACGGCCTCGCAGGTGAGCACCCAAGCCGGCGCGTGCTTTGACTGCTCGACGACCCACTCGTGCTGCGAATCATCCCCTACCACAAGAGCGACGATTGGGCCGGTATCGATCAGCCAAGTCTTCACCGACCGTATTCTTTGAGATGCTCAGGGTTAGTTGATAGATCTTTTGATTTCCCGCGACTTCTGCCGAGGAGATGCTTGATGACATCGTATGCCGTCTTATCGGGTTCGGCATCAGCGGTCACGCCGTAGGCTCGTAGAGCGCGCCGCACCAAGCTGCCCTGAGAGACGCCTTCTTTGCGAGCCCGCTCGCGTAGCGCCCGACTCTCAGCCTTGGTAATTCGCAGAGAAAGGGTCTCCGATTGCATCTTGATACTGTAATACAAAATTAATAAAAAAGCAAGACAACATACAACTAGCTGCGGCGCGAGTGAAGCTGCGCTCGCGGACCACCGCGAGGAGGGCGATTCGAGTGCGGCATTCATGAAGCGCATTCGTAAGCCCATGCGCAGTCTGCCATCTAATCAAGAAGCTGGACAAGGATTACCTTTGGCAGCGATGCTGATCGCATCGAGTTGCACTGGAGTGAGTTCCATGGAAATCAAACGCAGCGGCTCACAGCCCTCTCAAAAAGGTCCCGATCAATACTTCACAGGCAACGTTCGTATCGACCCGGTGGTCGATGCTCCAGAGCCGGCGCGCATTTTTGCCGCTAGCGTGACGTTCGAGCCCGGCGCTCGCACCGCGTGGCATACGCACCCGCTCGGTCAGACTTTGATCGTCACCTCGGGGTGTGGGTGGACTCAGTGTTGGGGCGAGCCCAGAGAGGAAATCCAACCCGGGGATGTGATCTGGTGCCCGCCCGGGAAGAAGCACTGGCATGGAGCCACCGCAACGACGGCTATGACGCACATTGCCATCGTGGAAAAGCTTGACGGCAAGTCCGTTGATTGGATGGAAAAGGTCAGCGACGAACAGTACCTGCAGGAGCTCGTTG
>Ga0187784_10005481_pt1 | contig 10246 bp, 10 predicted proteins | sample 1015_SJ02_MP15_2_FD_132964 | JGI IMG/M metagenome (GOLD analysis project Ga0187784, IMG submission 132964) | Tropical peat soil microbial communities from peatlands in Department of Meta, Colombia - 1015_SJ02_MP15_20_MG | ecosystem: Environmental > Terrestrial > Soil > Wetlands > Peat | place... | reverse complement strand
TGGAAGAGCACAGCCATATCGCATCCGGCTGCCATCCCGCCGTAGCCAGCGATCTGACGCAGAAACTCGTCGGGGTCGAAGTCGGTTCCCAGCCCCTCGATGTAGGCCCTGTGCTCGCGCAGGGAGGCAACACCGAGGTCGATGGTTGCGGCCACGTCCACGTAATGGGTCGGTGCCGACGTGCCAGCGACGTAAAGGCCCTTGACCCCACCCCATGCCCGGCCGGTCTCTGGGAAGATCCACTCGTTGGCGGCGTCCCGACATGCGTCAACGGTGGCCAGGCCGACGGCTCGGTGGTCAGAGTGGTTGATTGCGCCTGCCTCACCCCAAGTCAGCTCGAAGTTCATGGTGAGCACGACGTCGGGGCGTACCCGGCGGATGGCATGGGCGATGTCCCGACGGAGCAGGAGTCCGTACTCCACCGCTCCGTCGGTATGGTCCAGGAATTGGACATCGGTCACACCCACGACCTTGGCGCTTTTGCGCTGCTCATCCTCACGGAGAGGCGCCGTCTTGTCCGGCGGCATCCCAGCAATCCCCGCCTCGCCATGGGTGGCGAGCAGGTAGGTCAGGTGCTTGCCTTGCAGCGTCCAACGGGCGATGGCGCTGGCCACCCCGTACTCAAGGTCATCGGGGTGAGCGACTATGGCAATCCCCCGATTCCAGTTCTCCACCATCGGCTGCATGTACGAGTCTCCTGTACTTTCGGTCAAAGGTTACAGACGACGCCCGGTATTCGCCCCCGCGATCTCCAACCGAGCGGGCCGACGGTACCGCTCGAGGTCGCGCCCGCGAGTGAGCAGAGCCTCCAACAAGCCCATGGCGATTCATTCAGGTGTATCTAGGATTCTTTCTTCTCCACCGAGGTGCAATGCTTTCATGACGTCTACGCCGCCCGCCGAAGTTGCCCATTTGTCCAGGAGTTGACTGAGTTGCCCTCCCCATCGGGACCTGATCTAGAGGCTGTAACTGAAACTGGTCCGGTCGGCTCACCATCGAACAGCGCCAAGCCGCGACGACTCGATGTCGGCGGTCGCAGCTCGCTATTGGTGGGAGCAGCTTTGAGCGCCGCGGCATGGCTCGTGGGTCGCTTCGTCTGTTCGGTCGGCTGGGGAGTCGAGAAGGCCACTCCTGTTCTCTCGGTCAGCAGCTGGGAACGATGGGACAGCCAGGACTACCTCGACATCGCCGCTCATGGCATACAGCTAGAGCGATGCACCGGCGGCGACAGGTCCTTGTTCCACCTCACACAGTGCGGGACGATTGGCTGGCTCCCCGGGTATTCGTGGCTGATACGGGCCCTACACAGCTTCGGGGTGTCCTACGGACTGAGCGGTGTGCTCATCTCGGGGGTGGCTTTCTATCTTGCCATCTATCTGATCTGGTTCCAGTGGGGACGTTCTCTCTCGTCGGGCAGGGCTCTAATCTTGTTGACGACGTTCTCGCTGTTTCCTGGGTGCGTGTACAACTTCGCCGTATATCCCCTTTCGATCACCCTCCTGTTGTGCACCGCGGCCATTGTTGCGGCCATTCGAGAACGATTTGTGCTGATGGCAGCACTTCTGCTGGCAGCCGGGCTTTGTTACCCGACGGCTTGGCTTGCTTCGCTCGGTCTCATGGCGGGCGTGGCCCTGTGCGCTTGGGATCGCCCCCGCGAGGTGATCAAAAGGCTCTCCCTCGCGTCGTTTGGCCTGCTCTCCATCCTCGTTCTAACGTTTTTCGAACCCGCCGGCCATCCGTTCGTCTATTTCACTTACCAGTCGAAGCCGACTGGCTTCTTCGGTGTCGCCTTTTTCAAATACGCGACGACTATCAAATCGGGGAACCCGCATTGTCTATTTCGTTGTTCAGGCGCCGGCTATGCCACGATGCTGACTCTCCAGGCCTGGATCGCAATTCTGGTGACCGGACTTGCCGTCTGGGTGGTGATGAGGGAGTGGATGTCCCATCGGCGAGATGCAGGAGCAAGCTCACTTTATCCGACGCTGGCCGGGACGGCCGTCGTGGGCGGACTCATCTTCTACAGTCAAGGTGGAGCCTGGTATCGCAGCGTCCTCGTGGCCGCTCCCGCAGTGGTCGTTCTCAGGAAGCTCGACATCAAGTGGCAAGGGTTGATTCTTGCCGTTGTCGCGATCTCGGCGGGAATCGTGTCCTATGGCTTCTTTAAGGGAACCCTGGTTTGAGACCCTGCCATCGCTTTTCTCTGACGATTCTGTGTTCAGGTGTTGAGACTGGCACGTGTCCGTGAACTGCTGCTCTGCCGTTGAACCATCCGGGCGATAACGCCCTGGGTCGGGTTCGGATGGCCCCGAGCCTCGACGGCGAATGGTCTGCGTCTGGCCAGGGCGATCTCCAGCCGGCTATCGGTCGGTGCTGCGTGCTGGGACGAGAAGTGAGCCGCCCGCTTGGCGCTGAGCAGCTTCCTCCAGGATATCGACGGTGGCAGTGGCCCCGAATCTTGTAGCGCCTTCAGCCACCATGGCGAGAAGCGTGTCGAGAGTTCGGATGCCGCCTGCGGCCTTGACCTGAACCGTTGGGCCGACACTTCTTCGCATCAACACGATGTCGGAAAGGGTGGCTCCGCTGGGGGCGAACCCCGTGCTCGTCTTCACGAAGTCCGCTCCGGCCTCTTCCACGAGCTGGCATGCGGCAATCTTCTCGGCGTCAGTCAGGTAGGCGTTCTCCAGGATCACTTTGACCACTGCGTCGGCACGGTGGCCGACCTCGACGACGGCTCCTATGTCCTCGAAAACCCGCTGGGTGTCGCCGCCCCGTAGCCAACCGATGTTGAGGACCATGTCCAGTTCGGACGCACCGCGTGCGAGGACTTCTCGGCATTCGGCCACCTTCACAGCCGTGGTCGTTCCACCGTGAGGAAACCCTATGACTGTGCCCACGGCGACCGCCTCAGCTGTCTGCAACTCCTCCACGGCTTGAGGGACGTCGGCCGGCTTCACGCACACACTTGCCACCTGGTGTTGGGCAGCCAGAGCGCAACCGAGGGCCACGTCCTCCGGGGTGAGTTCCGGGCGCAAGAGGGAGTGGTCGATCATGCGAGCGACCTGAACCACCGTGATCGGCTGGCGTGGGGCTTCGTTGATTGGCACGGAGGAATCGTATTCGACCACTCGCAACGTGGTGCCGGAGTGAGGCGGTTCACGCAAGAGGGCTCCAGGGCTGAAATGACGGCAGGGAGTGATTCCGACTGGCCTTGGTCCCGATCGATGCTGCGGACCCCAAACCATCGGTCGGACTACCGTGAACTCTGTGGAAGCGCCAGGACCGCTCTTGGCCGCTGGTCGAGATGCCGACATCTTCGAGTACGGGCCAGGACTTGTCCTCCGGCGCTCGCGGGATGGTCGCTCCCAGTTAAGAGAAGCGCGAGTCATGGAATATGTGCGCGCTCGGGGGTTCCCCGCACCAGCAGTGGAGGAAGTAAGTGACGATGGATTGAGCATGGTCATCGAACGCATCGACGGCACCGACATGGGGCGAGCGATGACTGGGCGCCCATGGACGATCCGGCGCTATGGTGCAGTGCTCGCCGAGCTCCACACCCGGCTTCACGAGCTGGTCGCTCCTGACTGGCTCCCGGATGCACCTGTCGGTCATGGCGACCGTCTCCTACACCTCGACCTCCACCCGCTGAACGTGATCATGGGCCCGAATGGTCCCGTCGTCATCGATTGGACCAACGCTTGCCGGGGGAACCCGGCCGTGGATGTCGCTTTGGCATGGGTCCTCCTTGAAGCCGGGCAGATGCCAACCGGCCGGGTGATCGCCGCAGTCATCGACCTGGCAAGAGGGGCGGTGGTCGAGAGTTTCCTGCGAGATTTCGATATGGGGCCAGTGAGACAGATCCTGCGCGAGGTCGTCACCTGGAAGGTGCGAGATCCTCACATGTCGGCGAGTGAGCAGGCTCGCATGTGGCAGTTGGTCGAAGCCTCCGAATCCCGCTGACCGCTCGAAACACGCGCTTTGATGTCGAAGTGGATCGATCTGGGTGTGCAGCACCCTCGCTCGGCAGGTGCGACTCTGGCCGACCTTGGGTGATGGCCTCTGCTTCGGCCTCTGACGCAGGCACTCGGGCTTCACGCCTCGACAGAGACATGAGCCCACTCGGCCCGGGGTGCCTTCGACCGCGTCCTCCTCCTGATGCACTCCCGAGCCCCAAAGGCCCTCGACCCGATCGGTCTGGTCATGTCGGTCGCCGGGGTGGTCGCTGTGGTCTACGCCGTCATCGAAGCCCCCACCTATGGCTGGCTGAGTGCGAAGACCGTGGGGATCGCACTGGCCGGGCTGGCCATCTTGGGCGCGTGGGTGGCATTCGAGCTGCGCAGCTCGCACCCCATGGTCGACTTGCGGGTCTTTCGCAACGCCCGGTTCAGCGCGGCGAGCTTCTCCGTGACGATGATCTTCCTGGCCCTCTTCGGCTGGCTGTTCCTCTTCACCCAGCAACTGCAGTTCGTCATCGGCTACAGCGCTCTCCAGGCCGGGGTGCGGGCCCTCCCCTTCGCCCTCACCATCGGTGTCGTCGCCCAGCCGGCGGCCAGACTGGCGACCCGGGTCGGCACCAAGGTCGTCGTCACCGCTGGACTAGCCGTCATGGCGACCGGGTTCGCGCTCATGGCGACTTCGAGCGCCCACACCGGCTACTCGTTCCTGCTCCCGGTCAGCGTCGTGATCGCGGCCGGTATGGGTCTGGCCATGGCCCCGGCGACCGAGTCCATCATGGGATCGTTGCCTCCCGCCCAAGCCGGGGTGGGTTCTGCCGTGAACGACACCACCAGGTCCCTCGGCGGCGCTCTCGGCGTGGCCATCATGGGGTCGGTCGCCTCGTCGATCTTTGCCAGCCGGATGCACCCCGCTCTAACCCACGTGCCGGGGCCATTCGCGGCGCGGGCTCAGGCCTCGGTCGGCGCAGCAGTCACCGTGGGCCGCCATGCGCCCAGGGGCATCGGCAACAGCCTCATCGAGGCAGCCCGTCAAGCTTTCATCACCGGATCCGATCATGCCGTGCTCGTGGCCATGGCCGCTGCTCTGATCGGGTCGCTTGTCGCTGCCCGCTATCTTCCCGCTCGGGCCCCCGAAACCACTCTGATGGGCCGGACCGAAGGCGTGGAGATCGCCCTCGTGAACGCCACGCAAGCCGCCTGAACACCATGAGTGTCGGTCGTCCGGGAGTACCCGACGAAGAACGGTCGGCGCTCTAACGATGTCCAGCCAACCTCCCCCAATTGGTTAGGCGGGAGGCCAGGGGACACCCACGTTGTTGTGGGCGGGGACGACGCCTCCGCCCATCACCGCTTCAGCGAGGGGACGCAGCAGGGAGACCAGTTCGTCCGCTCCGTCGTCGCCAATGGCCGCCACGATGGGAGCAGACAGCCGATCGGTGCCGTCCTCGATCGCTTGTCGCAGCTCGGCACCCGCCGCAGTGATGCGCATCTCGTCGTCGACCAGCCGGCGTACGGCCAGCGTCGCCGCTGCCGCCGACCAGTCTTCGGCCGACCAGCCGCGGTTCGAGCGGAGCCCTTCCTCGGGTGACCGTCCGGTAGCGGTCTGGAGGACGAGGGCCTCGATCGGCGAGACGCCGGCATCGACGAGTCGGTTGACGTGGCCATCACCCCGGTGTTCTCGCATCACCGTGAGCGCCTGCCACAACCGCAGGTGGGGATCATGAGGCTCTGGGACCGCTTGGTTAGCAGCACCTATCGGCCGCCCGGCCATGTCGCAGCCAGCGACGGCCGCGGAGGCAAGTTCGGCGGCGCGGAAGACCGATGGCGACGAGACGACGTCGTCGCCGAGCACACGTCGCATGGAGACGTCGATCGCCGCGAGCCGCGCGTCGAGGAGAGCTGCCGGTGTCGCGTAGCTCCAGGCGTCGGGGATGGAGCGAGCGACCATTTGCGGGTGGAAGCTGTAGAACAGGGCACTGACGACCGCTGCTGTCGGCGCGCCCAGCGGTGCCGCCCGGCAGCCGAAGTAGCTCATCCACCCGCCCTTCAGGCCGAGAGCATCGGTGGCCGCGCGCCTCTCGGGCGCGTAGTAGGTGAGGGCGTGGACGGGCTCGCCGTACTGCCAGAAGGCGCGTGCTCGGTTCACGGATCCGGATCTCCATCAATGGCGATCACCTGAAGGACCATATACGAACGGAACTTCACTCGAGCGGGCGAGATGGTCGTGCAACACGACCATCGCGAGCGAGTTTGCGAAAACGACATCCCGAAACAGACCGACCGACGACCGACCGCGTCTCCTGTGGCAGGCTGGCCGCATGCCCAAGTCAAACGTGGAACTGGTGCTCGACTGCGCGGCACCGCAGCGGCTAGAGGGGTTCTGGCGAACAGCGCTCGGCTACCGGTCGCTTGTGTCGCTGGAGGACATCGTCGTGCTCGTGCCCGACAACGACGTCCGCTCTCCCCTCATCCTCCAGCGGGTCCCGGTAGTCAAGAATGGGAAGAATCGCATGCACATCGACATCGTCATGGAGGACGTCGAGGCAGAGATCAGTCGGCTGGAAGCTCTGGGCGCCCGGCGCCTCGATGATGATGGGTTAAGGAGTATGGGCTCGGTGCGCTGGGTAACGATGGCCGATCCCGATGGCAACGAATTCTGTGTCTCCACAGGTGTCCAATGGTGAAAAGTCAGCTCGACCTCAACATCAGCTGACGCCGAATGAGCGCAAGGTAGTTTCTTCTGTCGCCCCTCAGACAATCCTCCCAGCCCTATGCGCTCATTCAGCAGGGAATCGTCCACGCTCGTTCTGGTGTGATGCCACGCAACGAGATCGGCATCGAGATGGCCCTTGATTCGATCGGTGAGGGTGAACAGCATATGTTCTCCACCAGACAGTGGTCAGGGACCAGCAGGAGCCAATAAGTATGCAACAGTGGGGCTCATGGGTGTGGTCCGGGTTCGGAACCTTGCCGAGCGCCGCCAGTCGGCGATGGAGCGTCTTTGTTCAGAGAGCAACCTGTGGCTCGCGACGGCAAGTGACGGACGGGGCCCGCATCTGATCCCCGTCTCCTATGGGTGGGACGGAACCCGGCTGACGACGGCAACCTTCAAGAGCAGCCGGACCTTGAAGAACATCCGGGCCGAGCCACGCGTGCGCGCCGCGATCGGGAGCACCGGCGACGTGGTCATGATCGATGCGACGGCGACGATCGTAGCGGTGGCCGACATCGCCACAGAAGCTGCTGAACGCTACGAGCGAGCGTCGGGCAACGATCCACGATCGGTCCCGGGTTTCGTTTACATCCAGCTCCTGCCCGCGCGGATCCAGGCCTGGAGGGGCGCCGGGGAGTTCACGGGACGGACGGTGATGCGCGCCGGCGTGTGGCTGGACGATCCGATCGATTGAGCCCTGACCATGCCCGACTATCCCGATGAACTATGAGGCGAATCGCAGAGGGAGTACCAACATGGAGCTGACCCGGGGCGACCGCCAGTTTGTCGCCGCCCACCCGCACGCGGCCATGATCACGGTCGGGACTGACGGCCGTCCCAAAGCTGTGAAGATGGAGGCGGCCGTGGTCGACGGTTGTCTTGAAAGTGCCAGCCATGCAGACAAGGTGCGGACTCGACGGCTAGGACGCGACCCCCGTTGCACGCTCTACTTCGCCGACGACGAGCATCGGTGGCTCAGCTTGGAGGCCGATGTGGAGATCGTTGCCGGACGCGACGCACCGGCACAGCTACTGAGATATTTCCGGGTCCGCGACGGCAAGCCCACCGAGCCTCTCGACTATCACAGCGATCGCAGCCACTACACGGACCTCGATGACAAAGCGTTTCAGAAGGTGATGGACGAGGAAGATGCCGTCCTCTACCGCTTCACGATAACCAAATCCTACGGGAACCGATGAACGCCAGTGGTGGCTGCCGCTCTGGCGATTGCCGCCTAGCTCGCAGTTATCTCGGTATGTACTCCACTGGTAACGCCTCGATGGAGTGGACAAGAGCGTGCTGATTGTACCGAGGTGCTGTACCCGAGCTTACCGACATCTCGGGGAACCGTCGGGTGAGCTCCTCGAACATCACACGGACCTCCAGGCGGGCGAGATTCGCACCCAAGCAAACGTGGGGACCAATTCCAAAAGCAAGGTGAGGGTTGGGTGATCGATCGAGACGAAGGGAGTCCGGTTCGTCGAAGACGTCTTCATCTCGGTTGCCAGATTGGTAGAGCATTAGAACCTTCTCGTTAGCCTCTAGCTGCTGGTTGTGAAGTACCACGGGCTGTGTGGTCGTGCGGGCAAAGCTGATGATAGGGCTCACATATCGGATGATCTCGTCCGCCATGGTCGTGAACAGCGTCGGGTCCTGGCACAGTCGCCGCCATTGGTCCGGGAACTGGTTGAGCGCCGACATCCCACCGGCGATTGCATTGCGCGTCGTCTCGTTACCTGCCACCAGGAGAACGACAAGGAACATGGTGAGCTCGTCCTGGGTCAGCTCGTCATGGGACTCCAGGACCCCGTCCTCGTCCGCGACGACCAGGATGCTTATGATGTCGTCGGGCATCTGGGAGCCGCTCCGGAGAGCCTGGCGCCGATCTTCGATGAGTAACGCCAGGTATGCGACATACTCCCCGAAAGCTGCGCCTGCATCGGCTAGGACGGGATCATCGAGATCGGCGCGCCCTTCTCCAGCCATCATGCGATCCGACCACTTCCCCAGCAGCACCCGGTCCTCGACGGGAAGCCCCATGAGCTCGGCGATGACCACGAGAGGAACGGCGACCGCCACTTCCGCCACAAAGTCACAAGCGCCCCAGGGCGCGATGGCGTCGAGCACCTCCGTCACCACCTGGCGCACGCGAGTCTCCATGGCCCGGATCATCCTCGGGGAGAATCCCCTGTTCACCAGTCGCCGTTGACGGAGATGACGCTCACCATCCAGCCCAACCAGGGAGAGGTCGACCGACTGGGTCGGCCGGATCCCCCGTCCTGAGCAGAACAAATCAGGATGCGTAGAGACGTAGGAGATATCAGCGTGACGGGTGAGGACCCAAAGCTCGTGGGTGTCATCCCAGAAGATCGGGCGATGTGCCCGCATCCAGGCGTACCGGGGATGTGGGTCCAGATAGAAACGGCGATCGAGGACGTCGATGTCACATGTAGGACGGGTCTCGGTTGGCACGATGGTGGACCTCCGGCTCGCCTGTCCGTTCCATTCTGACCATACACGCTTCAGAACTGTCAAGTCTGCTGGATTTCCCCTAACCTGGGCCGTATGCGGCGCCACGGATGGGGTGGCGACATCCCTGAAGACGACGAAGCTGCGATAGCGCGGATCGTCAGCGCCGCGCAGCACTTGCTCAGAGAACGACCCGACGAGGTTCCGGCCATATCCGAGGTAGCCGAACGCGTCTCAGTGAGCCGGCAGACCATCTACCGCTACTTCTCGAGCGCACACGCCTTGCTGGTTGCCGCCGTCACTGATGGCATCAACGACTTCCTCGATGCCATCGCCGACCATCTTGGCCACATCATGAGCGCACCCGAAGCGGTCGTCGAAGGAATCGCCTACACCTACGAACAGATCCCCAGACGCTCGGACCTCGCGCTGTTGATCTCGTCCAACGGCGGGGCAGCCCACGAGATCACTTCGCCCACGGCGCTTGCCCTGGCGCGCTCCATCCTGGAACAGCTTTCGGTCGATTGGCACGCGACGGGCTTCGACAGCGTCGACCTCGACGAACTCGTCGAGCTAATGCTTCGCACTCTCCAATCCTTCATCGTCGACCCTGGTGACCCAGGGCGCACACCTGAGCAGCTCCGCGCCTATCTCCACCGGTGGATCGGGCCTGCCATCGCCGCTCGGACGGGGGCTCACGGGCGGGAAGCCGTTCCTCGCCAATAGCCCTCGCATGGTCACATCGTCCTGCCTGGACAGATCCCCCGGTCGACCTGGTTCGCACTGGATCGACCGCAGCCATTGAGTGGAATCGGTCGGTCGCCCGCCACCTCTACGAGGGGCCGTGGCCTATGAGGTTACGTTTACTCCACGCCTCAGTCGATGCCGAAACTATTGACTTTATGGGGATGGATGCGGATGAACGAATCGCCGAAACCGGGGCCGAGGCCAGCTCCGCCGCTGGCAACAGCTTCAGCACGCCCACGAATCTCGAGCATTCGAGGCCTCCAAGGGTCGATCGACACGAGATCATCGACCACGATGGCAGCCCATGGATTGGCCAGTACGTCTCGATACTTCTTCGTGTTCGCCACTTGGAAGCCGCCGA
>Ga0187784_10005480_pt1 | contig 10248 bp, 8 predicted proteins | sample 1015_SJ02_MP15_2_FD_132964 | JGI IMG/M metagenome (GOLD analysis project Ga0187784, IMG submission 132964) | Tropical peat soil microbial communities from peatlands in Department of Meta, Colombia - 1015_SJ02_MP15_20_MG | ecosystem: Environmental > Terrestrial > Soil > Wetlands > Peat | place... | reverse complement strand
GCGATTTCAACCTCTAGTAGCGGCCGAGCCCTGCAGTCCAGCACTTGGCGAGCGACTACGGATGCGATCTTCATCAAGGAACTCCCGGAACATCGGAGCGCCAGCTTATGAGAAGGCCGCTGAGAAGCCGCTGAGAACGGCATCGAGCTGGTTGCCCGCCGGCGGACAAGACGGTCAGCTTCGCTGTTCTCAGCCGACCCTCAGCCCTGCAGAATCAGACTATGTGGGTGCGTTCCTGGCCGGTGCGGCGAAGAGAGCTCGCGGGTCTGATGCGGCCGCCCAGTTTGGGTATTTCCGCTCGCTCAGCCGTGATCTCAGCGGCGGTCGTCCTGGTCGCACTTGCGTTCGCGGGCGCGGCCTTTGACCTGATCTTGTATCGGTCGTTGTTAGCGGGTGTCGACGACGCCACCGCGGGCAGAGTTCGCACCATTGTTGACGCCCTGCATTCGGATTCGCCCGACGATCTCGACAGCCGGCTTCTCACTACCAACCAGCGCGTGGTCGCCATCCAATTGATAGCCCCTGACGGCAAGGTGGTGAAGCGGGCCGGGTCCGCACCTACGACGCCTCTGATACCGATCACGGAGTTTAACCTCAACTTACGCCGCGGCATGTCAGACGATGCGGTGCCCAACGACGACATGCGTGTGAGCGGTCAGCGGGTCAACACCGCGTCCGGTGAGTACACAGTGCTCGTCGGAGGAGGTAGCGAAGCGGTCGAGGCGACTGCGCGGATCGTTGCGCTGCTGTTAGCTGGCGGCGCCCCGATCATCGTCGGGGTAGCAGCAACTGCCAGCTACCGGCTCGTTCGCCGGTCACTGCAATCGGTGGACGCCATCCGCAGCAGGGTGGCTGAAATCTCAACGTCCGATTTGGCCGAGCGGGTACCCGTGCCCACCCGGCGTGACGAAATTTCAGCTCTGGCAGTCACCATGAACGAAATGCTGGCGCGCCTCGAAGCCGGCCACCGAGCGCAACAGCGGTTCCTCAGCGACGCCTCTCACGAACTGCGCAGCCCGCTGGCCACCATCATCTCCGGTTTGGAAGTCGCCGAGGCGCATCCGGAACTGCTTGATGCGGAATTGGCGGTCGACACCCTGCTTCCCGAGGCGCACCGTATGCGGGTGCTGATCGAGGATCTGCTCTTGCCGGCCCGCGCCGATGAACAAAGCCTGGTTGTGCGCAGGGAGGAGGTGGCGCTCGACGAACTCGCCGAAGTGGAGGCTGCTCGTGTGCGGCGCGACGGCTGCACGATCCACACCGCAATCTCTCCGGCGCGTTTGATCGGCGACCGGGCAGCGGTCTCGCGGGTGATTCGCAATCTCGTGGATAACGCTGTCCGCCACGCGAAATCGCGTATCGACATCCAGGTTGGCTGCCGAGACAGCAACGTCACACTCACCGTCAGTGATGACGGACGAGGCATCGCCCCAGCCGACCGAGCCCGGGTCTTCGAACGGTTCGTGCGCCTAGACTCAGACCGCGCCCGCAGTGGCGGAGGGACCGGCCTGGGCTTGGCGATCGTCGTTGAGGTCGTGGCCGCGCACGGCGGCACGGTCAATATTGACGACCGCTGTGGCGGTGGAACCACGATAACCGTGACGTTCCCTCAACAAACCAACCGGTAGCCGACGCCTCGGATCGTCTCAATGGTGTTGGTACCGAAGGGGACGTCGATCTTGCGGCGAACATATCCCACATAGACCTCAACAACGTTGTGAGGACCCTGATAGTGCGCGTCCCACACGTTGCGCAATATCTCGGCTTTCGTCACCACCATGTCCTTTTTGCGTATCAGAAACTCGAGCAGTCCATACTCACGGGGAGTCAGCGTGATTGGGGTCGAACCGCGTTGGACCGTGTGCCGAGCGGGATCCAGTGACAGCGAACCAGCGGTCAGTACCACAGGTCGCTCTGGCGCACCACGACGCACCAACGCGCGCAGGCGCGCCACGAGCACCAGAAATGAAAACGGTTTCGTCAGATAGTCATCCGCTCCGAGATCGAACGCATCGGTCTGGTCGTACTCGCCGTCCTTTGCGGTCAGCATCAGGACTGGTGTCCACACGTCTTGCGCCCGCATGCGACGCAGCACCTCATATCCGCTGTGGCCGGGGAGCATGATGTCGAGCACCACAACGTCGAAGCTGTTCTCAATCGCCTCGCGCAGGCCGTCGACGCCCGTGTCGACGGAGACGATGACGAAGCCCTCGGCCTTCAAACCCCTTGACAGCGTCGCCGACAATCTTGGTTCGTCCTCGACCAGCAGGACTCTCATGCCGGTACGTTACGTCCGGCGCCGTATGCGCGAAAGTTTGCGGCGAAAGTCCTCATCGACTCGGCTGTCAGGCGGCTCGCGCCGTCCACGTGAAGCTGTGCATATCCGGAATCCGTGGTGCCAGCGCGGCGGCGACGTTGCGACCGATTTGATCGGCCGCCGCGAGCGGAGTGTCGGGGTCGAGGAAGCCTTCCACCTCGACACGCAAGGTCCGCCCGGTCCAGCGGGCTCGAGCATGCGCATGCTGCACACCGGGCACTGCCGCGGCAGTGGTTTCGGCGGTCGTGATGATCTCGGGGTCGACGCCGTCGAGCAGACGGTGAGCGATATCGGCGGTCACCTCGTAGCCGACGTGGCAGATGAATCCGGTAACCACGATGCCCGCGATCGCGTCAGCCCAGGCCCAGCCAAGTGCGACCCCGATCAGACCGAGCATCGCGCCGGCCGACGACAACGCGTCCAGCCACGAATGCTTGGCGTCGGCCACCATCGTCGCGGAGCGGATCCGCCGGCCCACCGCCAATTTGTATCGCGCCACCAGTTGATTTCCTGCGATGCCCACGGCCGCAGCGGCGATGCCCCAGCCCACGTGGGAAGTGCCACCGTGACGGAGTAGCTTGTCGATGCTTTCAAAACCGGCTACCACGGCGCTGCCCCAAATCACCAGTGCCACACCAATTCCGGCGAGGTCTTCAGCGCGTTCGTAGCCGTAGGGGTATCGCTCGGTGGGCAGGCGGCGCGATGCCCGAAATCCGACGAACACCAAGGCGCTGGTCGAGACGTCCGATAAGTTGTGCAGCGCATCGCCCAGCAGCGCTACCGACCCGGATACCAGCGCGATGGCCAATTCAACGAGCCCGGTCAGTGCCAGTCCTACGGCGCTGACCGCGACCGCGCGGTTGGCCTGCCGACGCTCACCGGCATCGTCGATGGCAGTGTCGAGCGGAAAACTTGTCGCCGGGTCACGGACTCCGTTGATCACATGCATGACCCGATATTAGTCCGGGCGCAGCCGGTCTTATGTCTCGAAGTGAGTGCTGGCGGTGAGCTGTTCCCAGTTCGCGATCTCCTTCGCGCGTTCGTCCGTAACGTAGCGATACGCGGCCAGCGCGTCGGCCCCGAGCAGCAGGAATGCCGGCGGCTCCGGTGATTCGACGGCGGCGATGATTGCGGCGCCGGCTTTGGCGGGATCGCCGGGCTGGTTGCCGTGCATGGTGTCGTGCTCCTTGCGACGCTGTCCGGCGGTGGCCGCGTAGTCGTCGATCACCGTGGCCGACTGGACGAGCGAGCGTCCGGCGAAGTCGGTGCGGAATGCGCCCGGCTCAACGACGGTGACCGAGATGCCGAGCGGGGCGAGCTCACCGCGCAGCGCTCCACTGACGCCTTCGATCGCGGCTTTGGCTGCGGAGTAGTAGCCGGATCCCACCGGCGTCAACTGAACACCGATCGACGAGATGTTGACAATGGCGCCGCGGCGGCGGGCGCGCATGCCCGGTAGGACGGCCTTGATCATCGCGACGGTGCCGAAGAAGTGCGTTTCGAACAGCCGGCGGACGTCATCGTCGTCGCCTTCTTCGACGGCGGCGCGGTAACCATAGCCGGCGTTGTTGACCAGGACGTCGACGCTGCCAAAGCGCTGTTCGGCCTGCTGTACCGCCGAGGCGACTTGGTCGGGCTTGGTGACGTCAAGGGCGACGGCGAGTACCTGCTCTGGTCTGCCGTCGGCAAGGTCGGCAACGCTGGTGGCGTCCCGTGCAGTTACGACGGCGTTGTGGCCGGTGCCGATGACAGCGTCTGCCAGCGCGCGGCCCAGTCCGGTCGAGCAGCCGGTGATAAGCCAGGTGGAAGTCGGGTTGACCATGAGATTGTCTACTTCCACTTCGGCCGTGACGTCAACTGTTGCGTCTTGACCCTAACTGTGGTTTAGGTTCTAACGTCAACCCCATGACGCAACGAGTCACCCAGCCGACCTCGGGTTGGCCGCCTCAATTGGCCTCGATCGGTGCGATCCGATTCGTGCGCCGCTCCGCACATTTCGAAGCAACCGTCCAGTTCTACCGCGACGTCGTCGGACTGCCGCTCTATGCCACATTCGGGGATAGCTACGGCAGCAACGGCGCGATATTCGGGCTGCCCGGATCCGCGCTGACCTTCGAGATCGTCGAGGCCGTCGAACCCGTTGCGGTCGACCCTCATGAACAGCTGTGCTTGTACTTTCCTGACGCGACGGCACAACAACAAGCGACAGTACGGCTTTCGGCTGCGGGGATACAACCCGTCGAGTCCCATCCGTATTGGGCCGCAACGAGAGCCGTCACCTACCGCGATCCTGACGGCCGCGAAGTCGTGTTCGCGCCGTTCATATTTGGCGTCAGCGAACCCGCTGAGAGTAATGACTCAGGCGAACACTGGACCGCACCTTGACGGCTTGATTGTGGTCTACTTCTTGAAGGCGTCCTTCACTTTTTCGCCCGCGTCTTTGAGGCTGGACTTCGCCTGGTCAACCTTTCCCTCGGCTCCGGTGTCCTTGTCTCCGGTGACCTTGCCAACGGCCTCCTTGGCCTTGCCGGCGACGTCGTCGATCTTGTTGCTCAGTTTCTCGTGAGCTCCCATGCGAGTTAGCTCCCTCTTTCCGTGGACCCGTGATCATTGCTGCTTCGTGTGAGTACCCGGCGCGTGATCGGGTTCAAACCCATGTGGGACATTGGCACGATGCGGGTCGCGATCCTCGACGACTACCAGAATGTCGCGCTGAGCATGGCCGACTGGTCGGAGGTGGCGGCGCGCGCCGACATCACCGTCTTCAACGATCACCTCGCCGATCTGGACGCCGTCGTGCAGCGACTGGCACCGTTCGACGTGGTGTGCGTGATGCGTGAGCGCACACCGTTGCCGCGTACCGTGATCGAGCGCCTGCCACGGTTGAAGATGATCGCCTCCACCGGGCCGTTCAACGCCTCTATTGACGTCGCGGCCGCCAACGAACGCGGCATCTATGTCAGTACGACCGGCGGCTACGTGGAGTCGACGGTCGAGCTGACCTGGGCACTGATCCTTGCTACCGCTCGCCGGATCGTCGACGAAACCCGCTCGGTGAGCACCGGTGGTTGGCAGACGTCGGTGGGCGGTCAGTTGGGTGGGACGGTGTTGGGTGTGCTGGGCCTGGGGCGGATCGGAACCCGGGTGGCGCGGGTCGGAACGGCGTTCGGCATGGACGTCATCGCGTGGAGCGCGAACATGACCCCGGAGGCCGCCGAACAATCCGGAGCGACGTATGTATCCAAAGACGAGTTGTTCAGCCGCGCCGACGTTTTGACGATCCATCTGGTGCTCAGCGAGCGCACCCGTGGTCTGGTCGGCGCCGCCGAATTAGGGCTGATGAAACCGACGGCGTTGCTAGTCAACACATCGCGCGGCCCGATCGTCGACGAGACAGCTCTCATCGACGCGTTGCGGTCGCACCGGCTGGGCGGAGCCGGCCTCGACGTCTTCGACACCGAGCCGTTGCCGACCGGGCATCCGCTGCGCTCGCTGGACACCGTGGTCGCCACCCCACACATCGGTTACGTCGCCGACCGCGTCTACCGCACCTTCTACGGTGAGGCCGCCGCCAAGATCACCCGTTGGCTTAGCCAGGCCTGACTTCGACGCCCGGCGCCGCGACCACCACGAGTCGATCCAACCGATGACCAGCGACACGATCACGGCGAGCGTCCAGCCCAGCAGGATGTCGATCACGAAGTGCTCGGCGGAGTAGACCAGCACGAAGGCCATCGCCAACGGGTAGGCCACCAGCAGCGGCTGCCAGATGGGCTTGACGCGGCGCCACAAGAACACCGAGATCATCGCAGTCAATGCGGCATGCAGAGAGGGAATCGCCGCGACCAGATTCACGCTGGCCTGTCCGGAGTTGAGCAGTGCTCCGGCCGATTGCAGATGCAGAGTTCCCCAGCCGCGCGTCGAGATCCGCTCAACGAAGAGGTGCGCGCCGGGCTGGCTTCTGTGCATGGCGCCCAGCAGCCCGCCCTGGAGGACACCTGCGGGACTTCTGAACATGCAGCGCGGGCTGGACGGCCCAGCGGCGATGTCGGCCGGGGTACAGCGGGCGGCTGCCCACGGTGGTGCTGCCGGCAGGACGATGTAGACGACGAGGGCGGCGAAGGACAACGCGACGAACCGTCGGACAAACGCCGCCCAGTCGCTTCGCTTGCGTAGCCAGAGCACTCCGGCGACAACATAGGGCAGGACGAAAAACGACATGTAGATGCCGCTAATGATCACTTCCCACCACGGCGGTTGCGGCATCTTGATGCGCTCCTGCAACCAGACCGTCGGGACGGTGCCGAAGAACAACCACCGGTCCGCCCGGGGCTGGAAATGCCACAGCGTAGGCGCTCCCACCAGCGTTGCCGCTCCCCGGCTGAGGTCATACACCAGCAGCACGAGCGCGAACGGCAGCCAGTCGCGCACGACCGCGAATACCTTGTGCCCTCGACCGATGCTGGCGGCGATGAGCCCGGTGGCGATATAGAGCAGCAGCAGTTCGCGATTGAATGCGAGCCCATCCGTCAGGGTCCGGTAGGCCACGACAAGGGCCCAGGTGGTGATCGCCATCCGCCGCGCGAACGTGCGCCAACGCTCCCGGGTTTCGCGGGCGTCGAGGTCAAAGTCGACGACGGATTCGGGGCGTGCCAACGGCATAGCCTGCGGTAGTTTTGGACGGCGGAGCAGCCGGGTGGCTACCGCTTGCGGGTCACCCTTGAAGAGCCGGATCCTGCGATCAGTTGTTACTGTCACCGGTCCAACCTTATCCTTTGCCGACCGTTCTCCATCTGTTCATTCTCATCGGGATCTGCGATTGAGCCAGATATTTCGCCAGAAACGCTGTAGCGCAACGGCTTAGGAACCGCACACGGGCGCACTCAATCAAACCGGGGAATCCGTCGCCGCCCGGTCGCGTGACCCTATGCGACAGCTGTGAATTCGGCTGCCGTGCTGGTCAAGATGCCCCAATGCTAGGAGACTCCGCCGAAGATACGCCGGAACCGGACTGGCGCGTCGGCGTCAGACTTAGCTCGTCCCATTGTTTCTGTAGCTCTCGTTCACCTGGGGTAGCGATCATGCCTGACGGCGCGAACCGTCTTGATGGCACTGGATCATCTTCAGTCAGCGGTTTGCCATAGCCGCGAATTGTCCTGTACACCACAATGATTGCGGCCAGAACCACGATCACAACGACAGCGGCAAAGAGGATTGACAAAGTGCCTTGGATGAACGTGTTCCTGATCACGTCGTTGAGCTGACCGGGTGTCTGCGCCGAACCGAACGCTGTCTTACCGGCTGCTTTTGCGGCGGCATATCGGGAATGCTGAGTCCAGTAGCCCACGTTGGGATCTGGAGAAAAAATCTTCTGCCACGACGCGGTCAGCGTGACCGCAAGATCCCACAACAGTGGAATCCCTGGAATCCAGGCCCACTTCAGCAGACCCTTTTTGATGACGACGACGGTGATGACGGTCAGCGCGATCGCCGCCAACAGCTGATTAGCAATACCGAATAGCGGGAACAGGGTGTTGATACCACCAAGCGGATCGGTCACGCCCATCAACAGGATGCTGCCCCACGCCGCAGCCACGGCCAGGCTGCAGACCCATACGCCCGGGCGCCAGCTAGGGTTTCGGAGTTTAGCCAGCGGACCACCCAAGTTGCCTAGCGTGTCCGAAAGCATGAAGCGCGCGACCCGGGTGCCGGCGTCTACCGCGGTCAGGATGAACAGCGCCTCGAACATGATCGCGAAGTGGTACCAGAACGCCTTGAGGCCCGCACCGCCGAATGTCCGTTGCAGTAATTCGGACATGCCGATCGCTAGCGTCGGTGCGCCGCCGGTGCGCGACACGATCGACTTTTCGCCCACGCTGGCGGCGGCCTGGCTGAGCTGATCCGCTGTCACAGGTTGCCCCGACAAGCCCAGCCGGTTCACGTAATCCGCGGCGGTTGCCGCGGTGCTGCCGGTTTTTGCGGCTGGCGCGTTGAGGGCGAAGTACAGGTGCTGGTCGAGGATCGCCGCGCTGATCAGCGCCATGACTGCGACGAACGACTCGGTGAGCATGCCGCCGTAGCCGATCAGACGCATCTGGCTTTCCTTCTCCAGCAGCTTCGGCGTCGTCCCCGATGAGATCAATGCGTGGAATCCCGATAGCGCACCGCAGGCGATGGTGATGAACAGGAACGGGAACAGCGAACCGGCGAAAACCGGTCCATCGCCGCGGGTGGCGAACCGTGAGATCGCGGGTACCTGCATGAGCGGGTGCGCAACGCAGATGCCGATCGCCAGCAAGGCGATGGCACCCACCTTCATGAACGTCGAGAGGTAATCCCGCGGCGCGAGAAGCAGCCAGACCGGCAGCACCGAAGCAACGAAACCATAGCTGACGATCAGCCAGGCCACCGTTACTGGAGACAAGGTCAACCATGATGCGCCCCAGGAGGTTTCGCCGACCCAACTGCCTGAGGCCACCGCGAGCATCAGCAGCGCGAAGCCGATCACTGATACTTCGCCCACCCGCCCGGCACGCAAGAACCGGAGGTAGCAGCCCATGAAGATGGCGATGGGAATGGTCATGGCGATGGAGAACACACCCCAAGGGCTCTGGCCCAGTGCTCGCACCACCACCAGTGCGAGCACCGCGATGATGATCACCATGATGACGAAGGCCCCGATGAGAGCTGCCGCGCCGCCGGTGGCACCCAGCTCGTCGCGGGCCATCTGGCCAAGCGATCGGCCCCGTCGCCGGGTGGAGATCCACAACACCAAGTAGTCCTGCACGGCTCCGGCGAACACCGCGCCAATGACGATCCAGATACTGCAGGGCAAATAGCCCATCTGGGTGGCCAGTACCGGGCCGACCAACGGGCCCGCTCCGGCGATCGCGGCGAAGTGGTGGCCGAACAGCACGCGCCGGTCGGTCGGGACGAAGTCGGTCCCGTCGTCGAAAACTTCAGCCGGTGTGGCGTGGTCGTCGCGCGGGCGAACGATCTTCGTCTCGATCAGCCGCGCATAGAACCGGTACCCGATGATGTAGGTGCAGATCGCCGCAACGACGAACCACACCGCGTTGACCGTCTCGCCGCGGACGAACGCGATAATCGCCCAGGCCACCGCACCCAATACCGCGATAGCTCCGAAGATGATCTTGTGCCTGGTACGGATAGGTGAGCGGTCGATAATCGCGACCGCGGGCAAGTCGGTGTCCGTGTGGATGTAGCTGACGTGCCCACTGAGCCCACTGTGCCCTTCCACGGCCGGGACCCTACGCGACTGTGAATATGCCGACCCATCCATCGGCGCGTCGCGCCGCGACGTTCACAGTCACGCAACCGCTGGTTCAGCTTCGGTGCAGGGCACGCACGGTGTCGATGCTGTCGGCCTGGTCGGGGCCCTTGTCATCGCGGTAGCGGAGCACCCGGGCGAACCGCAGCGCCAGACCCCCGGGGTAGCGCGAGGACTGCTGCACCCCGTCGAACGCCACCTCGACCACCTGCTGGGGTCGCAGCCGCACCACGTAGCCGTCGGTCGGACCAACGGCCAGTTCCTTAAACCGTGCGGTCTGCCAGTCCAGCATGGCGTCGGTCATCCCTTTGAAGGTTTTGCCCAGCATCACCAACCCGCCGGTGGCCGGGTCGCGGGCACCCAGATGGATATTGGACAGCTTCCCACGGCGCCGGCCCGAGCCCCACTCGACGGCCAGCACCACCAGGTCCAGGGTGTGCACCGGTTTGACTTTCAGCCAGCCGGCCCCGCGGCGACCCGCGTCGTAGCGCGCGGTCAACGACTTGGCCATCACGCCCTCGTGGCCTGCGGCCAGCGTCGCCTCCAAGAAGTCGGCGGCGGCGCCCGGATCCGAGGTGACCAGCCGATCGACCCGGTTGCGCGCTGACGCGATCTGGTCGAGTACGCCCATCCGCTCGCT
>Ga0187784_10005479_pt1 | contig 10248 bp, 9 predicted proteins | sample 1015_SJ02_MP15_2_FD_132964 | JGI IMG/M metagenome (GOLD analysis project Ga0187784, IMG submission 132964) | Tropical peat soil microbial communities from peatlands in Department of Meta, Colombia - 1015_SJ02_MP15_20_MG | ecosystem: Environmental > Terrestrial > Soil > Wetlands > Peat | place... | reverse complement strand
GGTCGGGAAAATCCTCCGGCTTGAGCGGCCGGTCGAGCGGCAGGTCCGAGAAATCATGGCCGCCGAAGCGGCCGGACAACCGCTTGCGGCCGACCACCGGGTCGGTCAGTTCGTTGACCTCGCGCGCCAGGCGCTGCGCCTCGACCTCGGTCGAGCCGATCATCGGGCTCAAGCCCGGCAGAATGAGTATCTGCGCGGGATCGCGCCCCTCGGCCGCCGCGAGCTTCTTCAGGTCGGCGTAAAATTCCTGCGCGGTTTCCTTGGCCATGTGGGCGGTGAACACGGCTTCGGCGTGCCGTGCCGCAAAGCGTCGGCCGGTGTCGGAGGAACCCGCCTGCACCAGCACCGGACGGCCCTGCGGAGCGCGCGGCATGTTGAGCGGTCCGCCGACGCTGTAAAACTCGCCGCGATGGTTGATCGGCCTGATGCGATCGCCGCGTGCATAGAGGCCGGCAGCCCGGTCGTCGATCACGGCGTCTGCCGCCCAGCTGTCCCACAGCTCCTTGACCACCTCCATGAATTCCTCGCCGCGCGCGTAGCGCTGCGCGTGGCTCAGCTGCCCTTCCCCGCCGTAATTCTCCGCCGCGGTGGCGAGCCACGAGGTCACGATGTTCCAGGCCGCGCGGCCGTTGCTGATGTGGTCGATCGAGGCGAACTGCCGCGCGAGGTTGAAGGGCTCGGTGTAGGTGGTCGAGGCGGTGGCGATCAGCCCGACCCGGCTGGTGGCGACGGCGAGCGCGGCGAGCACGGTGATCGGCTCGAGCCAGGTGCGCGGCGCTTGCGTCACGTCGCCGCCGAGCGCGAGCTGATCGGCAAAGAAGACCGAGTCGAACAACGCGGCTTCCGCGCGCTGCGCCAGGTCCTGGTAGTAGCGGATGTCGGTCAGCGCCAGCGGCGAGGAAGCCGGGTGGCGCCACGACGCCTCGTGGTGCCCGCGGCCGTGGATGAACAGGTTCAGGTGCAATTGCCGTTGCATGGTCCGGTGCTCGCTCTTGCGCGCGGATCGACGTATCGGCCAAACCGTGGATCGGGGATCCGCCTTGGTCCCTTCGCAGAGCCACAGTGTAGCGCGGAATCGGATCGCGATGCCTTCCCATTCGGCCCATTTCCTCATCGTCGGGGCGGGCGCGGCGGGCCTGATGGCCGGGCGCGAACTCGCCCGCGCGGGCCAACGCGTGACCGTGCTGGAGGCGCGCGACCGCTGCGGCGGCCGCATCCACCCGCTGCCGGCCGCGCAATTCGGCTATCCGGCCGAGGGCGGCGCCGAGTTCGTGCACGGGCCTGCGCCGGTGACCGGCGGCTTGTTGCAGGAGGCGCGACTTGCGCTCGCGCCCACCGCGGGCACCCGATGGAACCTCCGCGACGGCGCGCTGGCGCCGAGCAGGCTCGGATTTCCCCATGCGGGCCGGCTGCACCAGGCGCTCGCGGGATTGAAAAATGACCTGCCGATCGCCGAATTCCTCGCGACGCATTTCGCCGATCCGCAATACGACGAGCTGCGGCGGTCGATCACGCGGATGCTCGAGGGCTACGACGCGGCCGACCCGGCCCGCGCCAGCACCTTCGCGCTGCGCGATGAGTGGATGGACCAGGGAATTGGTCCGCACGGTCGGATCGTTGGCGGTTATGGCGCGCTCATCGCGTTTCTGGAGACGGAGTGCCGGCGGCACGAGGCCGCGATCCATTTCGGCAGCGCCGTCACGGCAATCGAGGAAAGCGGCGGCGCAATCGCCGCGCGGTGTCACGACGGCGTTGCCCATACGGCCGACGCCGCAATCGTGACCGTCCCGATTTCTCTACTGCCCGCCATCGCGCTGCCGGCCGACGCACGGGAAAAGGCGGCCGCCTGTGCCGACATCGGATACGGCAACGTCATCAAAATCCTGTTGCGTTTCACGCGGGACTGGTGGGCCGACCAGGGCCGGCGCGATCTCGCCGACCTGTCGTTCCTGTTCGCAAACACGAAGGTCCCGACCTGGTGGACCCAGTATCCCGCCGGATATCCGGTGCTCACCGGCTGGTTTGCGGGCCCCAAGGCCGACACCGTGCCGCGGCTCACCGAGAATGACCTGATCGAAATGGGGCTTGCTTCGCTCGCGGAGATTTTCGCTCTCCCGGTCGAGCGCCTGACGCGGGACCTCGTCGCCGCGACGGCGATCAACTGGGGCAACGACCCGTTCGCGCGCGGCGCCTATTCCTACGCCACGCCCGCCACTCGACGAGCGCAGTCAATTCTCAAGCAACCGGACGGCGGATGCGTGTTCTTTTCCGGAGAGGCGCTCTATGCGGGCCGGGAGATGGGCACGGTCGAGGCGGCGCTGGCGAGCGGACGCGAGACGGCACAGACGATCCTCGCCGGCGCGCGCTGAACGCCTTGGCAATCCTGGATTGACAACGCGATGCGGGAATGGTTAATTTTAGAAAATTAAGGAAATGCAACAGGGAGGAATGCGTTATGGCAAAATCTCCAGGGCCATTGTCTTTTGAAGTCTCTGCAGAGCACGCCGAAGCCATAAAGAAGTTGGCTGGCGACAGACAGGTTCGACTTTTAGGAAAGGTTCAGGGCAATCAATTCAGGGTCGATTTTGTTGCTTGCAATGCTGCTTTCGTCGCCTGCAATGCCGCATTCACTGCCTGCAATGCTCCATTTGTAAAAGGCAAGTAAGCAGGCGCCGGCTCAGGGCAGGAGGCACTCGGTGTCGGAGGTAGTGCCTGACACGGCACTTCGCGCCCTGCAACAGTTTGGGATTGACGGCCTCGACGATTACGGTCGCGCGCTCCGTGCAGCCTGCGCTGCATCCCCTCCGCCATTTGGCTTAGCTTGGTATGGCGAGAGGTACCGCCACTTTGCCACCGATCCGTCGTGGTTCGCGAACTCTCTAATTGCCAATTCCGCTAAGGAGGGCGAGGGTTCGTCGAGCCTTTGGAGCCTTTCCTCAAGAATCAGAAACCAAAACATCGCCGATCTGGTACGCAGACATGCCGTCGATGAATCGCGGCATGCGCGCTTTTACATCTCGCTGTTGAAACTTGCGTTCCCTGAACTCCGCGAGGAGATAGAAACACGGCAGTTCATGAGTTTGTCCCCTGGATACACCCTTCGCGACCGCCCGGAACGTGCCAATCCATCCCCGGAGGAACAGGTCCTTGACGAGCTCGTCCAGATGAACATTGGCGAAGTCAGGACTTTGATCCACCAAATGCTCATGGGCCCGGTAATCGTACTGCACAGCCCTGCTAATTGTCGTCGTCGCATGCAAGCGCTCATGGATGGTCTCGGGCGAGACGAACGCATCCACATCGGGTACACGGCAAAGCTTATCGACGCTGCAGCCAAAAAGAACCCTCGGTTGATATATGCACTGATGGAACGTCGAGTTCGCGATTTCAATCAGCTGACTCTGGAGGAAATCGGAATCCGCGACGTAGATCCGGGAGCATACGAATAGTTTGTTCGTCGGGAGAGGCGGCCGCGGAAACCGCCTACGACACTGTTTTCGCCAGGCGCGCGGCACGACGTTTATCGTTCGCACTCGACCGGCACGGCGACGACGACGTCGGCGCATTATCCGGTTCGATTTCGTATATAAGTCGAAAAGACGCACACCGCCATTGTCAAATCATCCGAAGGAGCTTGACTCGCGTAGAGCAAGGGAATCGGATCCTACTCGAAATCGGCTGTGGCACGGGGGGATATACGCGATATATCTCAACGCATGCCAAAGTCCCCGCCGTCGGTATAGATTTGTCTTCGGTAGCTATTGCAACCGCACTCAAATCGGCGGCGTGCGGCACTGAGTTCCTTTGCCGAGACGCCAAAGACACCCGACTGCCCGCTTGCTTTGCCGGCGCAGCGTTAGCCATAGACACCGTTCATCTCACCGACGAACGATCCCCGATCCTGAACGAAATGTTCCGGGTGCTGGCGCCTCGTGCGGCATTTGTTCTCACGATTCTGTACGATCGCCGGGACATCGACCATGCCGTTAAAGGCTGGTCGGTTGCCTTGCAGGCGGCCGGGTTTATGGTCGCTGCGGCACGAGACATATCGGTAGAGTGGCAACAGCATATGCTCGCGAAGCATTCTTGGAGATGGAGTCGTCGGAGCCACCTTCGGAGGGTTCTCGGATCGTGGGTCGAACCTGAGCTTAGTGTGTCGGCAGCCATGTTGGGCCTCGGATCCGTTGCCTCCGTAGCCAAAAACACATTCCGATGTGAGTTCGTCGCCATCAGGAGATAACTGCGACGACGCAAACGATCCTCGCCGTCGCACGAAGGCAGGTCGGAAAAAGATCATGCGTCAGCAAAAACTTAGAGTGGGATGACGAGTCGAAATAAAGTCATCCCGCTCTGAGCTCACCAACGCGAAAATGAACCCCACCGCGAAGACGAACCGCCGTAAGGCGAGCCCCAATAATAAGATTGATCGCGCTGGCGGGCGTATCCGAACCCGAATGCGGGGCTGTGGCGTCGCATGGCGAGGCCGCCCTGCGGCTCGTTGCTCAGGACGGCCACGAACTCGGTGCCCTTGCCGGTCTCGCGGCTCAAGGCCTCGTCCGACATGATCAGGGAGGAGCGCGGCGACGCCGCCGGTGCGATGCGATCCAGCACCTCGGGCGGAATGACGATGCGGTCGAGCGCGCTTTTTGCATCGCTCGCGCCGGTCAGCGTGACGGCGGTCCAGCGCAGCCCGGTCTCGTTGCGCGCCACGGCGGTGAAGACGTGCGTGCCGATCGGCTGGTCGGGGTCGCGGATCGTGACCGCAGTCTCGAGGAGCGGCTCGAACCCGCGCCGCACGTAAAGCTTTTGCGTCTTGCGGCTGACGAAGAGCGACACCGGCTCGCCCTCGCGCGCCGCTTCGCGCGCGGCATTGGCCGCCGCGCCCCGTGCGCTCTCCGCGGCGGCGGCAGCCTCGCGGGTCGAGGCGACCGCGTCGAGCTTGGGCTTCACTTCGGCGGCGACGGCGTCGAGTTGCGTTTGCAGATCGGGGAGTTTGGCCTCGGCCTTGGCCTTGGCGTCGGCCGCGCGCGCTTTCGCCTCATCCGAGGTCGCGGCGTCGAGCACCGCCTCGGCGGCCCTGAGTTCCGCCTCGGCCCTGGCTTTGAGATTCTCCAAGGTGCGCACCTGCATCCGCGCGCGCGATGCCTCGCGCCAGGCAGCCGCCGCCGCGACCCTCGCCTCCTCCGCCTTGCGCGCCGCCTCGGCCGCCTCCGCCGCAAGCGCGGCGGCTTGCGCGCCGGCGTCAGGCTTGGGCGAAAACAGCGCCGGGTGCGCGATCTCGATCGGCTCCGCATCGCCCGGCGCGATGATCACGCGCATGCCGACCGAGGTGTCCTCGAACAGGCGCTCGGCGAAGCCGTAGGGCATGCGCACGCAGCCGTGCGATGCCGGATAGCCGGGCAACGGACCGCCGTGCAGCGCGATGCCCGACCAGGTGATGCGGTGCATGTGGGGCATGTAGGCATCGTCGTAGAGGTTCGAATAGTGGTCCCGTTCCTTCTGGATGACGCTGAAGATGCCCGCGGGCGTCTCGCGCCCCTTCTGACCGCTCGACACCGGCGCGCGCAGCATCCAGCCGTCGGCGTCGTAGATCGTGACCCGCTGGCTCTTGATCGACACGATCGCCATGATGGGCGCGCCCGCGGCGCGCGGGGCGACCGCCTCGGTGACAGGCTCGGCGTGACGCCGCGCCGCGGCGGCGAGATGGGGCGCGATCGCCACGGCCAGTACGGCTGCGACCATCGCCAGATGCGCGGGCCGAACCTTTGTCATATGACCCGTCATGCCCGCCCCGTTCGAATCGATCCGCCCGGACGCAAACATAATGCGCTACCATAGCGCTTGGTCCGCCTCGGCGAAACCGCCTGCGGTAGAATAGCTACGGTCGTGCCATGATCATGATCCGCCTGGCGAAAGTTGCGGTCACCGCTGCGCTTGCGGCCTACGCATTCATGGTCGCCTATAATAACATTGTCGATTACGGCTCGAACTACGAGTTCGTGCGGCACGTCCTGAGCATGGATACGACATTCCCGGGCAACGCATTGATGCACCGCGCCATCTCGAATGAGACCGCCTGGAGATGGGCCTATGGGGCGATCATCGCCACGGAGGCGCTGACCGCCCTGCTGCTCGCCTTGGGCGCGCTGATGCTGCTCATACGCCTGCGGGCGTCTGCCGCAGTCTTCAACCGCGCCAAGGTTTGGGCCGTCGCCGGATTGACCGTCGGCTTTGGCCTGTGGTTCTTCGGCTTCATGGTCGCCGCCGGGGAATATTTCCTCATGTGGCAGTCCAAGGTTTGGAACGGCCAGCAGGGCGCGTTCCGCATCGCCGTCGAGATGCTCGTGGCACTGGTCTTCATCAGCTTGCCGGACGGTGAGATCGACTGAGGGGTTCCGCCCTACCCATTGCACGCACGGCGCAATACGGCCTGCGGCCCATTGCGCCCTACGTCTTGAGGCGATACCCGGTCTTGAAAATCCACCAGACGATGGCAACGCAGACGGCGAGGAACACCATCGTCATTGCAAGGCTCACGGTAACGCTCACGTCGGCGATCTCGAAGAAGCTCCAGCGGAACCCGCTGATCAGATAGACCACCGGATTGAACAGGGTCACGGTCTGCCACGCGGGGGGCAGCACACTCACCGAATAGAAGCTGCCGCCGAGGAAGGTGAGCGGCGTGATGATCAGCAGCGGGATCACCTGCAGCTTCTCGAATCCGTCCGCCCAGATGCCGATGATGAAGCCGAGCAGGCTGAAGCTCACCGCGGTGAGCGCGAGGAACGCAATCATCCAGGCCGGGTGCGCGACGCGCAGCGGCACGAACAGGTTGGCGGTGATCAGGATGATGAGGCCGAGGACGATCGACTTCGACGCCGCCGCCCCGACGTAGCCGAGCGCGATCTCGAAGAAGGAGACCGGCGCCGAGAGCAGCTCGTAGATGGTGCCGATGAAGCGGGGAAAGTAGATGCCGAACGAGGCGTTGGCGACGCTCTGCGTGAGCAGCATCATCATTACCAGGCCGGGCACGATGAAGGCGCCGTAGCTCACGCCCTCGATCTGGCTGATGCGCGAACCGATCGCCGCGCCGAACACCACGAAATAAAGGCAGGTCGAGATTACCGGCGAGAGGATGCTCTGCATCAAGGTGCGCCCGGTGCGCGCCATCTCGAATTTGTAGATGGTAAGGACGGCGCGCCAGTTCATTTTCGCTCGCTCACCAGATCGACGAAGATATCTTCGAGCGAGCTTTGCGTCGTGTTGAGGTCGCGGAAGCGGATGCCGGCCTCGCGCACGTCGTTGAGCAGACCGGTGATCCCGGTGCGCTCGGCCCGCGTGTCGTAGTGATAGATCAACTCGTCGCCTTGCGCGTTGAGGGTGAGGCGGTAGGCGGCAAGCTGCGGCGGCACCGCGTCGAGCTTGGCGCCCAGCTGGAGCACCAGCTGCTTCTTGCCGAGCTTGCGCACCAGCTCGTCCTTCTCTTCGACCAAAATGATTTCGCCCTTGCTGATGATGCCGATGCGATCGGCCATCTCCTCGGCTTCCTCGATGTAGTGCGTGGTGAGGATGATGGTCACGCCGGCGGCGCGCAGCGCGCGCACGGTCTGCCACATGTCCTTGCGCAGCTCCACGTCGACCCCGGCGGTCGGCTCGTCGAGGAACAGGATCTGCGGCTCGTGCGCGAGCGCCTTGGCGATCATGACGCGGCGTTTCATGCCGCCGGACAGCGTCATGATCATGCTGTCCTTGCGCTCGTAGAGCGAGAGGTCTTTCAACACCTTGGCGATATGATTGTTGTCGGCCGGCCTGCCGAACAGGCCGCGGCTGAAGGAGGCCGTCGCCCATACCGTTTCGAACGCGTTGGTGGCGAGTTCCTGCGGCACCAGGCCGATGAGCGCGCGCGCGGCGCGGTAGTCGGTGACGATGTCGTGGCCGTCGACCTGAACGCTGCCGCTCGATTTGTTGACGATGCCGCAGACGATGTTGATGAGCGTGGTCTTGCCGGCGCCGTTCGGCCCGAGCAGGGCGAAGATCTCTCCGCGCCGGATCGTCAGATCGACGTTCTTGAGCGCCTGGAAGCCGGACGCGTAGGTCTTCGACAGCTGCGAGACGGCGATGACGGGGGTCATGGCGAGGATTGTAGCCCGGATGAGCCGCCGGGACCTCGTCCCGCGGGCGACATGCGGGGTTCCTAACCCTGCGGCACGAGCACCATCCAGGCGACGCCGAAGCGGTCGGCGAGCATCCCGAAGCTCGGCGAGAAGAAGGTCTTCGCCAGCGGCATATGCACTTGGCCGCCGTCGGCAAGCGCGCCGAACAGCCGCTTCGCCTCCGCCTCGTCCTTGGCGTTGAGCGCGAGCGTAAACCCCTGGAAATTCGCCGACCCGGTGCAGCGGCCGTCGGAGGCGAATACGGTCGAATCTCCGATCTTGAGCGCCGCGTGCATCACCTTGTCCTTGTTCTCGGGCGCCATCATCGCGCTCTGCTGCGGATCGGGGCAGTCCTTGAAGTGCATGAGCATCGCCACCTCGGCGCCGACCGCGCGGCGATAAAAGTCGATCGCCTCCTGGCAGCGGCCGTTGAAATTCAGGTAGGGCTGGACGTTCATGGCATCGCCTTTCTTTAGTCTGCCGTGGAGAATTGCGTCGGACCTGGGCCGGCCGGATTCACGCGTCCGCGTAGGCGCGTTCGAGGCCGGCGACGTCGATCTTGTCCATCTGCATCATCGCCCGCATCACCGCCTGCGACTTCGCCGCATCCTCGTCGTGGAGCAGCCGGCCCAACGTCGTGGGGATGACCTGCCACGACACGCCGAATTTGTCCTTGAGCCAGCCGCAGCGCTGCTTCTCGCCGCCGGCGGAGAGCTTCTCCCACAGCGCGTCGACTTCCGATTGCGTCGCGCAGTCGACGAAGAACGATATTGCCGGCGAGAAGCTGAACAGCGGGCCGCCGTTGAGCGCAAAGAACGGCTGCCCCTCGAGTTCGAAGACGACGGACATCACGCTTCCCTTCGGCCCCGGGCCCGCGTCGCCGTATCGCGTCACCCTCGTTATCTTCGAATTTTTGAAGATCGAGGTGTAGAATTTTGCCGCCTCTTCGGCCTTGCCGTCGAACCACAGAAAGGGAGTTATTTTCTGCATGCGTTTCTCCTCGTAGGATGGGTTGAGCGGAGCGAAACCCATCGCTTCGGAACCGGGTCACGGCGGGTTTCGCTCCGCTCGACCCATCCGACGACCTACGATCATCCCGCCTTGCGCAGATCGCCGCGTTTGCGAATTGCGCTGCCGACGTGGCTCAAATAGTCGCGCTTGCCGATGTCGACGCCGTTGTGACGCAATATGTCGTAGGCGGTGACCACGTGGAAATAGAAGTGCGGCAGCGCCCAGTCGCGCAGGTATTGCAGCCCCTTCATCTCCAGCAGCAGATCGCCGGGCAGCTCGATCCTGATCTCGCGCTCTTCGGCGCCTTGGAACGCGCCCGGATCCGCTTTCTCCAGATAGTCGATCGTTTTCGCGATGCGGGCCTTGAGTTCGTCGAGGCTCTGCTCGGTGTCTTCAAACTTCGGCGCCTCCCGCCCCATCAGGCGAGCGGTGCCGTTCTTGGCGTGGTCGCAGGCGATCTGCACCTGCATGACGAGCGGGAACATGTCCGGCGCGAGCCGCGCGTTCGCGAGCACGGTCGGGTCGATCGATTTGGCGGCCGCGTGTTGCGCGCCCTTGTCGATGATCTTGGCGAGGGAGCGCAGCATGGGCACGAAGGTATCGATCGCCATGGTATGGATCGGGGATTTCACGGTCGGCCTCCTTGTGAATTTTGAATCGATTGCCGTGGGTCACGCAAACAGCCCGGCGAGCTTCTCGATCGCCCCGGTCCAGCCGTCGCGGTGCCCGTCGCGCTCGGCCTCGTCAGGGAGCTGCTCGTGAAGCAACGTAAGGATGGTGCCCTCGCCGTCGCGCTTGAGCGTGATCGTGACGAGGGATTCCCATTCGGGCTTCGCGCGCCATTGCCAGGTGAACACCAGCTTTTCGTCGGGCACCACCTCGCGGTAGAAGCCGCTCACGTCGTGCTGTTCGCCATCGGCGGTGCGCATGAGCACGCGGAAGCGGCCGCCCGGGCGCGCGTCGGTCTCCGCCGCCAAGGTGTCCGCGCCGGCGGGCGCGTACCAGCGCATCATTTTTTGCGGGTCGGTCCACGCCGCGTAGACCTTCGCGGGCGGCGCGTCGATGCGGCGCTTGAGGGTGAGGC
>Ga0187784_10005478_pt1 | contig 10250 bp, 9 predicted proteins | sample 1015_SJ02_MP15_2_FD_132964 | JGI IMG/M metagenome (GOLD analysis project Ga0187784, IMG submission 132964) | Tropical peat soil microbial communities from peatlands in Department of Meta, Colombia - 1015_SJ02_MP15_20_MG | ecosystem: Environmental > Terrestrial > Soil > Wetlands > Peat | place... | reverse complement strand
CCATCTTCTCGACCAAGTGCAGCGCATCTGCGACAGGGTAGGCATCATGATCAGGGGGAGCCTCGTTGCAGCCGGCCGCCTGGATGAGCTGGCCCGGGAGAAGCTCGGGGTGGAGAAGGCGGAGTACACCCTCGAGGAAATCTATATGAAGTATTTCAAGGAGGCTTGACCGTGCAGGGCATCTTTACCATATTCAGGAAAGAGATGGAGGATTACTTCTCGAGCACGCGGTTCCTCCTGATTTTGGCCTTGATCGTGATGGTGGGGATCATCATCGCCTCCATGGTGGGCATGACGATAAAGGACGAGGTGAAGGGCATGGCCAAGCCGACCCTCCTGTTCCTCTACCTCTTCACCTCCACGGGAAAGCTCTTCTCCTTCCTCCAGTTCATCGGCTTTTTCGGACCCCTCATAGGGATCGTTCTCGGTTTCGACGTCATCAACCGGGAGAGGGCTTCGAGGACCCTGAGCAAGCTCATCTCCCAGCCCATCTACCGGGACGCGGTCATCAACGGCAAGTTCCTCGCAGGGGTTGCCACCATCTCCATTATGCTCGTAGCCCTAACTGCCGTAATATCCGCCCTCGGCATCCGCATGCTCGGTATCGTTCCTGGCTCGGCCGAGGTGCTCCGCCTCGTCATATACCTCATCCTCAGCGTGCTCTACATCTCCTTCTGGCTGGGCATCTCCATACTCTTCTCCGTCGTTTTCAAGAGCACGTCCACCTCTGCCCTGGCGGCCCTCGCCGTATGGATATTCACCTCCTTCCTCGTGCCCTTGAGCGCCGGCTTCATATCGGATGCCATTGCGCCTGTCAGCCAGACAGAAGAAAGCGCATCGGACATCGAGGCAGTGCTGAAGCACGCAGAGGTGCAGCGGATTGTCTACCTCTTCTCGCCGACGACCCTCTATACCGAGTCTACGTCCACGATCCTCGACCCCATGCGCAAGACGACGAGCTCTCTAGTTCTCGTAGGGCCCATGGAGAGACTCTCTCTGGAGCGGTTTCAGAATCCGTTGCCCGTTGGTCAGAGCCTCGCCATCGTCGCTCCCCACATGCTCTCGCTGTTTGCCCTCACCTTTCTCTGCTTCGGCATCTGCTACTGGGCCTTTATGCGGCAGGAGATAAGATCGGTGTAGGCGCTTTCTAAGAGAGGAAAACGACCCGGAATAAATGATCCTGCTTGAGAGCAGCGGGGTATCCAAGACAACGAGCGAAAAGCGAGGGTGAGGGGGGAGGCCGGGGCACCCACGTAGTGGGTCGTGGCTTTGCCACTGGAGGGGGCGCTTAAGCCCGACCACGATGCGAGCGAAGCGAGTCGTGAGCGGGGAGGCTCCATGCGGCTGATGCCGCTGGAGGGGGCGCTTAAGCCCCAATAATTGCCGACGGAGCGGAGCGGAAAAAGGTTTTCCCTGCAGCAAACTGCAGGGAATCCGCAAGTTGATCGCGAAGGAGGGGGAATGGACCTGAAGCTCAAGGGCAAGGTGGCGCTCGTTACGGGGGCCGGAGGCCAGACGGGCTACGGCAGGAACATCGCGACAACACTCGCCGTCGAAGGGTGCGACATCGTTGTCGCCGACATCAACCTCCAAGGAGCGCAGATGATTGCTTCCGAGATAGAAGGCCTCGGAAGGGCTGCGCTCGCGATCAAGGTCGACGTCAGGGAGAGGGCGGAAGTGGATGCCATGGTGAGAGCAGCCGTGGACCGGTTCGGCAGGATCGACATACTCGTCAACAACGCGGGGGCGAGCAGCCGGGAAAGGCCGTTCCTAGAGATGACCCGGGCAGACTGGGACCTGGACATCGATGTCAATCTCATCGGGCAGATGAACGTGGCCCAATCGGTCCTCCCTCACATGATTGCCCGGAAGTACGGCAGGATTATCAATACCACCGGCGGGCGGGGCATACCGACGATCTCGGTGTACGGGGCGGCAAAGGCCGGCGTCGTGGCCTGGACCCATGCCCTCGCTGGCGAGGTGGCCCGATTCGGGGTCATCGTCAACGGCATTGCTCCGGGCCTCGGCGACACAGGACTCACCGCCGGCGCACCCGCCGGCTTCAAGGAGGGCAATGCGCAGCGATCCATGCTCAAGCGGCTCTGCCGACCCGAGGACGTGGGCCCAGCGGTTGCCTTCCTGGCCTCCGACGTCTGCAGTTACATGGCCGGGCGGTTCATCGAGCTGAGCACTTTCTAGAGGACCTGCGGTGATTGTCAAGACCGATGTTCTCATCATAGGCGCCGGCGGAGCCGGCGCCAGGGCGGCAATCGAGGCATCCAAGAACGAGAAGCTGCGCATCCTCCTTCTGAACCAAGGGCCCCTGGGGCGAAGCGGCCTCACCTCTATGGCGAACGGGGGCATGCAGTGGGTCTCCCACCCCGAGGACTCGTTTGAGGATCACTTCAGGGACGTGGTCCGGATAGGCTGCTATCTCAATGAGCAGAACCTCGTGGAGTGCCTCGCCAGGGAGGCGCCGGAACGGGCAGAAGAGCTGATCGCCTGGGGCGCAAAGGTCTTCATGGAAGGGGGCAGGCTCTTTTTCACGGACCCCCGCGGCAGCGGCGCCTCGCATCCGAGAGGCCATTACATACCCGGCGTTACCTACATGGCGGCTCTCAAAGGCGAATTGGAGCGCCATGAAAACATCTTTATCCGCGAAGACTCTCTTGCCACCTGCCTTTTCGCGGACGAAGGCAGGGTCATCGGGGCCTCAGTCCTCGACATAAGGACAGGGGAGGTCCTCGCCGTCCAATCGAAGGCCGTTGTCCTTGCGGCAGGGGGTCTGGGCGAGCTCTTTCCCCACTCCTCGAACACGCCCTTCGGCCTCCGCGGCCATGCCTCGGGCATGGGCTACGCGCTCGCCTATCACGCCGGGGCAGAGCTTATCGACATGGAGATGGTCCAATTCACGGGCCAGCAGCTTTATCCCCCGTGGCTCCTCGGCAATCCTGCCCTCCTGAGCATCATGTGCGGGGGCGAATACCGGAACGCCCTCGGCAACGAATACATGAAACTCCCTCAGCCGAGGGATGTGATCCAGAGACTCGCTTACAGGGAGATCAAGGAAGGAAGGGGCACCCCGCGGGGAGGGGTCTACATCGACCTGTCCGTCTCCCCCCTTCCAAGCGCGGAAATAGAGAGGCAGCTGCAGAAAGCCCTGGGCGGCGACATTGCCCGGGAGCGGTGGAACCTCATCAAGGCGATGAGCGTAGACGATCCCGACCCCAAGCACTGGAAGGTCGAGTTTACGCCAGGGGGCGCGCACTTCTTCATGGGGGGCGTGAGGATCAACGAGCGATGCGAGACGAACCTCTACGGCCTCTTTGCCGCGGGCGAGGTGGCCGGGGGCGTCCACGGGGCGAACAGGATGGGCGGGAACGCCCTGACGGATATCGTCGTCTTTGGCAGAAGGGCGGGAAAGTACGCGGCTGAATATGCATCCTGGGCGGAGTGGATAGCGCCGGATCAGGGCCTCGTGAGGCAGGAAAACGAAAGGCTTCATGGATTCTTCAGGCCCGATGGCGTATCGGGCCGTGCCATCCGTGACAGAATAGGCTCTTTCATGGCCGAGTACATGGGGGTGGCGCGAACGGAAGACGAGATGAAAAAGGCCCTTTCCGAAATAGCGTCCCTCAAGGCAGAGCTCCCGCGGCTCCGGGCGCCGGGGGGCAAGCGCTTCAACCTCGGGTGGGTTGAGGCTATTGAGGTCCCCTACATGCTTGACGTTGCCGAGATGATGACCCTTTCCGCCCTCTCGAGAAGGGAGAGCAGGGGCGCCCACTTCAGGGAGGACTTTCCCGACACGGACCCGCGGTGGCTCAAGCACACCCGAGTCCGGAAGGCAGGCACTGCCATGCAAGTCGATACGGCGCCCGTCACCATCACCACATTGAACCCCGGGGGATAGATATGGGCGCCTATGTCCGGCTGAAGATCTTCAGGTATGATCCGTCCTGCGACCTGGCCCCGGCATATGCGACCTACGAGGTCCCGTGGACGGGCGGGCTCCTCCTGCTCCAGGCAATCAAGTACGTGCGCGACAACCTCGACGAGACACTCGCCTTCAGGGATTACTGCTGCGGCTGCTCGTGGTGCTTCTCCTGCCTCATGATGGTCGACGGCAAAGGCACACGCACCTGCTCCAGGCCCCTCAAGGCTGGAGAAAGCCTCCTCGTGGAGCCCATGAGGGGGTTCCCCGTGATCAAGGACCTTGCAGTCGACTTCGGGCTCATGATAACGACCCCGGAGGGGACGTTCAGGAAGATGGAAGGCACCATGGTGAGGAAGGAAAAGGCTAAAGGGACGGGAGTCGCATAGGGGACGTCCCTGTCCGGCCCCTCATCCGCTACTTCTGCGCCTTCCGGAATGCTGCCCCCATCGAATGCGCCTTCCCGAGAACAGGCCCTATCCTGTAGTAGACGCGCTTGCCGGTTGCGTAGAAGAACGGCTCCATTCTGTCGATGTCGAGAGACCCATCCTTGGCGAGGATCAAGGCCTCTGCCTTGACATCCAAGACCTCTCCGATAAAGCGCGTGTGGAGCCCCAAATCGATCGTGTGTCTGAGCCGGCACTCGAGGACGAGGGGAAACTCCGCGACATAGGGGGCATCCACGAGCAGACTGCGCTCAGGCGTGAGCCCTGCAGCCTGCCACTTGTCCGTATCCCTCCCCGACACTATTCCCACGTAGTCTGTCTCCTTTGCATGGCGGGCGGAAGGGATGCTCACCGTGAAGGCCTTTCTCTCCGCGATGGCTGAGTATGTGTACGTCGCCCTCCTCAGGGATACCCCGATGCAGGGAGGGTCCGAACAACAGACCCCGCCCCAGGCAGCGGTCATGATGTTCGGCCTGCCTTCCCTGTCATACGTGCCGACAACCCACACGGTCGTAGCGCCGACAAGCGTGCTCGCTCCGAGGGACTGCTTCATGGCTGCACCTCTCCTTGCGTTCTTCTTTCGTTGCTGGAATCCTAAAACCCTTTCTCCAGCGTCTTTTCGCGGCTGGCAGACCTCCTATCCTCCCCGCATCTTCCGCGACACCTCCCGGAGCGATCGGAATGCGCTCTCCACGGTTGCTGTCCTGTCGAGGTTGAGGAGGTTGCAGGTGGCCGGAGCGATCAGGCTTCCCCGGAGGATCGCCTCCCGCTCCAGACCCTTTTCTTCAAGGGTCCGCCACATTGCAGACAATCGCGCGTCCATGCTCTCGATGTCCTCCCCCGTGAATTCCTCGGTGAGGGTGGGCACGATGCCCCAGCTGACGATGTTCCCCTGTTCGATGAAGCGCCTCACCGTTTCGTACGTGGCCACGACATCGCCGAAGGCGTACGCATTGAAGGAGATGATCTCCAAGGGCAGGGAGAAGAGAAAGTCCCAATCCGGGTTGCCGCAGAGATGGAGACCCCTTGGCCCGTCGATCCCTTCGAAAAAATCCGTCATCTCCGCTTTTGCCTTGACCGCGTCGTATCCGCACATGGCGCTGAAGACGAACTGGAGTCCCGGATCATCGAGCCAGACGAAGGCATTCCCATTCTTTCTCGCGAGCTCCCCGTACTGGACGTTCACCTTCTTTTGAATGAACGAGAAGAGAAGGACGCGCATCTCATCGTTGTAGGCGATGGGCTTCCCGTTCTCGTCCGTTACTTTGAGGGCCAGGCTCACCGGACTGATCATCTGGCCCCTGACTGCCTTGTACGGCGAGAGATCCAGCTCGAGAAAACGCCGGTAGACAAGGGAGAACTCGGCGGATAAGCGGAACGTATCGAGAGATGCCTCTTTTTCGAGGTACGCCGGCACATCGTCCATGAACCTTGCGCTGTCCACGTGTATCCGCCGGTTTTCTTTATCGATCACGACACCGGGGAAATGCTCCATGGCCTGGACGTACATGTCTTCGTAAAAGGATACCCTCGGGAGCTGAGGCCAAAAGGGGATGTCCAACGCAAGGGCGGCATCAAGGGAGGCGGCCACGGATTCATGGGGCATGATCCCCATGGCCGTCGTTGCCAGATCGCCCGAAAACCCCAACCTCTCCTTCATGATCCCCCTGCCACGGCTTTCGACGGGCCTCAAGCGACCCCGATTTCCCCTGCCCCTATTTCTTGCGCTGCCTCAAGACCTCCTCGCACGTCGGCATGTAGTCCTTTGGCGGGATGGTCTGCGTATCGCCGGACACGAGAAAGTCGTATTTCGGATCTTTTGCCGTGACGCCGAAGTACATGGGAAGCTCGAGCTGATGGTCGCAGGCCCTCATGGTGAGCGGTCCCGCAGGGCTGTCAAGCCTCATGCCCTCGAGGGCGCTGATAAAGGCCTCCTTGTCAACCTTGCTCGCCTTCTTGAAACCCTCGCTGATGAACTCGGCGGTCATGTACCCCACAAGGGCCGAGCACTTGGGCAGCCTCTTGTAAGCCTTCTCGAATTCGTCGACGAACGCCTTGTTCTCTGCGGAATTGGGGAAGTTGAAGAGGTAGTCCGAGGTTCCGTACACGCCTTCGGGGCCATCCTTCCCCTGCGGCATGAGCGTGGCCAGCTCGTTGGCCGTATGCTGGTAGAACGGAAGCTTCTGACTCAGGCCCGTCGCCTTTGCCGCCTTCTGAAAGTTCACCATGCCGGATGCCCCGGTCGCTACGATGAGAAAGTCCGGTTTCGCTGCGAGGATCTGGGTAATGTAGGGCGTAAAATCGGCTTCCCCCACCTTCCACCACGTCTCCCCGATCTTCTGCGCCTTGGGGTTGAGCCTCTCGAGGTTACTCCACAGGGCGTCGCCGACGTCATGCCCGTATTCGTAGTCGTCGCCCGCAATCCAGTATCTCGTGAATGGCTTCTTCGCAAGGACGAATGCCCCCGCCCTTCCGATCATGTCGGTATTCTCGTTCATGTTGAAGACGTACCGATGCCCCTTCTCCCCGACTATCTTTTCGGTCTTCGAATAGGTGACGAAGAAGGGTATTTTCTCTTTCAAAGAGAAGTCGGAAAGAGCCAAGGCAGTGGCGCTGTTGATGGTGCCCACGAGCACGTCTACCCCCTCCTTCCAGACCAGCTCTTTTGCGAGGGCAAGCCCGATGTCTGGTTTGAACTTGTCGTCGCGGGTGGTGTACTCGATCTTTCTGCCCAGGACGCCCCCTCTGGCGTTGATCTTGTCAACGGCGAGCCTGAAGCCGTCCAGCACGTCCGTGGTATAGGTCGTCGGCGGCCCCGTATAGGTATCGACGATGCCGATCTTGATGGTATTTGCCGCGTGCCCTGCCGGGCAAGCTACAAAAAGGGCAGCCGCGAATAACACAAAGGCCAAAAGGGATACGAGTTTTTTCACGATAATGCCTCCTGTTTGTTCTCCCTGCAGTCGGAGATCTTTACGCACTCCCCGGACATGCAGGCAAAGCGCATCGACTATGCGAGGGACCTGCAGCGAAGCGCCGGGCAGAAAAGCAAAAAAAGAGGTGCCGCGGGGGACCTTTAGGCCTTTGCACGACGGGTACGGTGCCTCTCCTGCCCTTCCCTCCTGATCCTTTTCTTTATAATGTTCTTGCCCCGGATGATGTGCTTGCCGATCAGCCTCTCAATCTCCCTGGCATGCTTTGTCCTCATCAAGTTCACGATCTCTTTGTGGTCTTTGACTGACAGGGAGAGCCCGGACTGAGATTGAAAGACAATCACGCGGTAGCGACTTATGTAGTCTCTGAGCCCCTGCACGAGATCGTAGAGGCGGGTGTTTTTCGCAGCCTTATGGATCGCATCGTGGAATTCGCCGTCGAGGCGTATGAACAACTCGGCGTCGCTGTTCTGGAGACAGTCCTCCTGACGCCCAATGAGATCTTCCAGAGAGCGTATTTCGTCCTCTGTGATCCTTGACGTCGCGAGACGGGCCGCGTAGCCTTCCAGCATGCACTGGAGGTCCAGAATGTCCTCCACCTCTTCTTCGGTCACCCCCTTGACGGCAAAGCCGGTCCGGGGACGCCTGAAAATGAGGCCCTCCTTCTCCAGCTTCTGGAGAGCTTCCCTGACCGGTGTCCTGCTCGTGCCGATATGAGCCGCCATCTTTTTTTCTATGAGCCTCTGATTGGGCTCAAACTGTGCGGTAATGATGGCGTTCTTGATAGACGCATAAGCCTGGTCTCTTAAGGGCCCATCCTTTTTCCTGGGTTTCTCCCGGCTGGTCATCTCCTCCTCCTTAACCCGGATGGCGGTCTCGCTCGACGGGTACGGCCGCCCTTCCCGCCGACGGCCTAGCCTCCCCTAAAACCAAGAGATTATCACTCTTGAGCGGTTTTTGCCAGAGCAACCCTCTTGTGCACATCCCGAAAGGCTCCCCAGACCGTCATGCCGGGCCTTTTATCCGGGCAAGCTAGTTTGCGAGGCAGTGCTTTGCTGCTCTTGATCGGGCACAGGCCGCAAAAAATGTGCTTGACAAGTCTGAAGCGAGAAATGTATAAAGGAAGATAGTTTCATAACGCAACATTATTTCTGACTTAAGGAAGGACGATCAGCACGTCACGGCGGGGCGGCCTGACTCGTCGGGCTTGGACACGCACGGTTTGCGGGAGACTTAAGGATCACGTCCGAGCATCGAGGTGCTTTTGGGCAGGTTCTTTCGGTCGCGGTGAGCTTTTTTTTGGGTTCGGGAGCGGCTTCTATTCGGAGCGCTCTGGCAAGGGCGGAAAAACCCAGGGGCGGTGAGCAAAAAACCTTATAGGGGGGGAGTAATGAAAAGATTGGTTTTAGCCTCAGTAGTGCTCATTGGCGTTGCCATGCTAATCCTTTCAGGCTGCAGCAGAGGAAAATCGGTCACCGAGATCAAGGTGGGCGTTGTCCAGGCCTTGACCGGCATGTTCGCGGGTTTCGGCCAGGGAGGTGCTTTCGGCCTGAAGGCCGCGGTGGATGACATCAATAAGCAGGGTGGCGTGAAAATAGGGGGAAAGACGATCCCCATCAAGCTCGTCGTGGTGGATGACGAAAGCGACGCCAACAAAGCAGGATCGTGCGCTGAGAGCCTGATCGTGCAGGACAAGGTAAATTTCCTTTGCAGCAGCGACGAGCCCCCGCCCATGCACGTAGGCGTTTCTCGCGCAGCAGACCGCTACAAGGTCCCGTACGTGACGTCGGTCGGACCTTTTGAGCCGTGGATGGGCTTGAGGCAGGAGACGCCCACGAAATGGCCGTACACGTGGGCAACAGGCCTATTTGCCATAGTCGCCCCCGTGGAGAAAGGGGATCTGGCTGGCAAGCCGGGTTATACGATTATGGACGTCTGGACGTCGAACCTCAATCAGTTCGGCAGCCAGACGAACAAAAAGGTGGGGCTCATCGCCACCGACGAGCCTGACGGAAAGGGCTGGTATACGCTGTTTGGGCCTGCCCTGCAGAAGCTCGGTTACGACCCCATCGACATAGACAAGAATCTCGGCCTCATGCCTCTCGAAACGACGGATTTTTCGTCGGTGATCAAGCGGTATAAGGACGCCGGTGTGGAAATACTGTGGGGCAACTGTCCGGCTCCCTTCTTCGGCGCATTCTGGAAGCAGGCCCGTACCCTAGGCTTCAAGCCGAAGATCGTCTCCATCGGTAAGGCTTCGCTCTTCTATACCGATGTCGTGGCCTGGGGCGCCGATCTTCCGTGGGGCGTAGGCATTGATATCTGGTGGGATCCATCGTTGAGAGATCAGCCGGGCATTGGCGATACGACGCCGAAGTCGCTGGCCGCACGATGGACGACGGAGACCAAACAGCCCCTTAACCCGGCTATCTTTTTGGGCTACAGAACGATGCAGGTGCTGATAGACGCGATTCAGCGGGCAGGCTCCGTCGATCCTGAGAAGGTGAATAGCGCCCTGGCGCAGACGGACCTGGCAACGATCCTCTACAGGATCAAGTTCGACGAGAACCATTTTAGCCGGGGTCCTCTCGTATTCGGCCAATGGGACACGGTGGACGGGCCGGAGAAATGGGAGCTAAAAGTGGTCTTCTCCCAGCACGACTTCGTTCCGGTGACGGGCAAGCCCGTATTTCCGGTACCCTATAAGTAGGCCGGAGCGTAAATAGGCGTAAGCACAGGCCGGGGGAGGCTCACGAGTATGGACAACCGATTCGTCGCTTGCATCGGCCGCCGGCCATTTTAGCCCCCTTTGCCTGTGCTTATTCCAATTCTAAATCATGACGATATCGAGGCGCCGAGGAAGGAGCGACGAAGGTGTACAGTTGCAGTACATCGAGGAGCAGATGACGAAGGCAACAAAGATAGCGCCGAGTTAGAATT
>Ga0187784_10005477_pt1 | contig 10251 bp, 11 predicted proteins | sample 1015_SJ02_MP15_2_FD_132964 | JGI IMG/M metagenome (GOLD analysis project Ga0187784, IMG submission 132964) | Tropical peat soil microbial communities from peatlands in Department of Meta, Colombia - 1015_SJ02_MP15_20_MG | ecosystem: Environmental > Terrestrial > Soil > Wetlands > Peat | place... | reverse complement strand
TTTATACAGAAGAGGCGACCGAGGAAGCTTTTCTGAAAAAAGTGGATAAAAGCCTTAAGAATTTAGGGCTCGACTATGTAGACATTTATTACCATCACAACGTGTGGAAGCGAGAATCAGCCCTGTATGAACCGATTTTGAAGGCATTGGAAAAGGTGAAGAAGGCTGGGAAAGCCCGCTTTGTAGGGATCACCACGCACATGAATGAACCGGAAGTCATTCAGGCAGCCGTGGATTCGAAATTCTACGATGTGATTTTGACATCCTATAATTTTCAACAGAAGCATTACGCTGAGGTGAGGAATGCTATTGCCGGAGCGGCGCAGGCTGGCATTGGAATTGTTGGGATGAAAGCCATTCGAGGCGGATCCAGGCAGACTCCTACTGTGAAGAACACCGCTGCAGCTCTGAAGTGGGTTCTCCAGGATCCGAACGTGGGAACCATCGTCCCTGGGTTCACGACCTTTGAGGAGATGAATACGGACCTTGCTGTCATCGAAGACCCCACGCTCACAGACTCTGAAAAGAATGATCTGAGAAAAGAGGCTTCGCTTCCTGGGCTGTACTGTCAGGGCTGCAGGACATGTTTGGGACAGTGTCCGGAGCACCTACCTATCCCTGATCTAATGCGGGCCTATATGTATGCTCATGGCTATCGTAATCTCACTCACGCTCAAGATCTCGTATTATCCTTGAATCTACCCACCAGGGTTTGTGAGGATTGTTCTCAGTGCCAGGTAAGATGTTTGATTGGGTTTAACGTTTCAAGGAAGATCCGGGACGTGGTTCTGTTAAGGAAGGTTTCCACGGCATTGATTGGGTAAAGCTTCCCATGCCTCTCCCTCAGGGTGAGGAGAAGGGTGAGGGGGCAAGGAAACAGAGGAAAAATTACCCGGAGGACATTGAAGGTGGATTCCTCTACCAAGTTCTCCGCTTACTCTCAAGAGAGCAGAAGTATTTATACCCGAGAGAGAAAGGAGTTTAGTAAGATGAAAGAAAAAACTATTACCCGCAGGGATTTTCTTCGAGTGACAGCTGGAACTGCGGTAGCCGCTACCATAGCACCAGGGATCCTATCAGAAGCTCGGGCAGAGCCAACGGCGAAAGTCGTCCTAATCCGGAATGCTGAGGTGGTGGGGGGTGGCGACAAAGTCCAAGAGCAGATCCTGCAAAATATGGTAGATGAAGCCGTTAAGAATCTCCTGGGAACGAATGACCCCCTGGGAGCCTGGCAGAAGCTCTTTAAGAGTTCAGACATAGTAGGGATTAAAAGCAACGAATGGCAGAAACTGCCGACCCCCAAGGAATTGGAAGCCGTCATCAAGCGCCGGCTACTGGATGTAGGAGTGGCAGAAAAAAATATCGGTATTGATGACCGGGGAGTCCTGAATAATTCAATCTTCCTTAACGCCACTGCGCTCGTCAATGTACGGCCGTTGAGGACGCATCACTGGTCCGGGGTTGGGACCTGCCTGAAAAATTACATCCAGTTTGTCCCGAACCGCCCGGACTACCATGAAGAAGGTTGCTCACCCCTGGGTAAAATTTGGACCTATCCCATCGTAAAAGGAAAGACCCGCCTTAATATCCTCTGCTGCCTCACACCCCAATTTTATGGAAGGGGAGCTAATTTTTTTGACAAGAGATACGTCTGGCCCTATAAGGGACTGATCTTGGGAACAGATCCCGTGGCCGTGGATACCATAGGTGCCCACCTCCTCCAAGCAAAACGGATCGTCTTTTTCGGGGAAGACAAGGCTCTGGACGTGCCTCCCGTTCATATCATGGTGGCGGACAAAGAATATCACCTTGGAGTCAGTGAGTTAAGCCGCATTCAGCTAATCAAACTGGGTTGGATGGAAGAGGTCTTGATCTAGTCTTCGGAATATTAGCCGCTTTGGCAGAATTTGAATGAGATTTGATTGTGTAAAAGAACCCGGACGGACTTGGCTAAACCAGATCATCTTATCGACCATCAAAGTCAGGATCCCCCACTCAAACCAAATATCATTCCTCTGCCCAACTGCCCACAACCACCACCTCAGCCCCAACCGGAATAGTCTTGAGAAGAGTCCTTCCACTTCGTCCATCGTTTCCTTCAGAATTAGAGGCACTTCATCCGTCGCTTCAATATGAACCTCCAGTAGAATTTTGTCATGGAAGGAAAGGCTACCCTCCATTTCCACTGTCCATAGCATTAACCAAAAAGGTGTTTACCGGTGTTAAGCCCGTGTTTATCCCCTCCCTAAACACCTGTCTTGAGTGGAACCGGTTAATTTGATTCGGGGAATGAGAGATGATCTTTCAGGTGTTAAGGTGTTAAAGCGAAATATGGGAGGAGTAAAATATTTAGAGAATATCGTGGGCGGAGTTTCATCTGCCGACGTCTGGACTGAAAACTCCAGCTCTTTTGCGATTATTCTTCAGGTTTCTTTAGGGTAACAACATAGTAGGTTACGGTATTTGTCCGGTGTGTTTTCCCGTCTCGAATGTATTCAGCGTAACAGTCTATTCTCTTTGTACCCTCAGGAACATGAATCGGTACTCGGAAGTACGCATGGGACCCATATGCCACATCTTTCGCCTGAACATCAATACAGGATTGGGCGTCACTTGAGAAGCTAAAACAAGTTCTGCGAATCTGCGGTTTAGGGTCTGCCTCAAAATCAATAGTGGTCCAATATTCTACGTCCGCTGAGAGGTTCCAAGTTTGGGGAATATCCAGAGTTAATAATCTGAGTTCGCCCAGATTGGAGAGTTCTTTCCTCCCAAGCGAGATAGAGGAGCCTTCTGGCCCTTCAGTGATAGTGACGCAAGAAGAGATTACTAACAAGACAGCTATATTCATCAAAACAGGTTTTAATATTGATACCAGCTGGCCTTTAGGAGTCATAACGTTTTATGGGGGGTTTACCTTATCCACCCCCCGAAGGTGTTTTGAAAGGAGGAAGAAAATTAGAGTACTCTGGTTACCAGCATAATATATGCCAAATATAAGGGCTTAAGATTACAGGGATTTTATTTTGAGGTTATGCTCAGATTGACAAATTTGTAAGAGTTTAGGACAAGCTCACCCTGATGGATTTTTATTAATCCTTAAATGATAGGGTCTCTCTCATTACAAATCCTTTGTCTTAAAACATCTTTTTCGAATCTCCAATTTCTGCCAGGAGATTTCTTCGAACATGATGGATAATAGAAAAAATTTGCACTCCCAAAAACCGATTTTCAAGACTCCCGGGAGCCTTGATCATATCCGACGCGCATTCCGTTTCGGGGTAAGGATTTGAACTTTTTTTATTCCAGGGAAATGAAAAAGGACATCCCGATGAGTTATTTCCCACAAGTGGGTGAGGCATTTTACTCAGTTGTGAGCTAAAATGGATACCTCGGTCAGGAAAAGGCCTTGAATTATTGGTTGATCTTTCAAGACATTCCATCATTTATTGGTCTTAACCTCTCCTGGGTATAAATCTTGCCTCCGTAGATGCAGGGTTTAGACGGGGGTGACTACATAGGATTCAATTAAGGCCCAATTCCTTCCAATCAAAAACCGACATTGCCGATGTAGCTATACCCATCAACATTAGGGACAAGAGGAAATAAGGAACCGATTCAGATATTTTAAGGGGTCGCAAGAAAGGTAATTCAGAAGAAAGAAATGAAGAAGAAGACCTTCCAGCCTAAGAAATATGGTATGAGCATCTGTCCATCCTGTAACGGCGGTGGGTATATTGAAAATCCAAAACGACAATGTTGTCCGAAATGCGGGGGGTTTGGGTTTCTTAAAAGGGGACCAGAAGACAATGTGAAACCTTCGGAGATAACTGAAAAACGGAAAGGAGGACCATCGTGAAGGAGGGGGACATCTTTGAAAGTCTCTTGGACGGGGAGGAGTATGTAATTAAGGACATTGTGAATAAGCTGGTTGTTCTTCAATCAACAGAGAGAGACGAGCAAATTATAACCGAGGTTGAGACTCTAAAAATAAAATCATTTTATAGGGAAAAGCAGAAGAAGGTTAACCGATGAAATATGGTGAGGCGCCTTAAACGGAAACAGAACAATATTGGTGCAGAATCATCGGAACGCATGAATTGCGAGATTAAATAACAAATTTAGAGCCACTTTTAGGGAGGGAAGAAGTGGCAGACTTTTGGAAGGACAAAGACCCTTGCTGGAAGTTAATGGACTGTTCCGAATATGTTTATAAAAAATGCCAAGCTTTTTTAAATCCCGAAAGACCATGCTGGGAGGTGCCTTACACTCAGTGTGAAATACTGACTAGCATCCATAAGGATTGTAAATACTGTAAAGTCTACTTCCTTTATAACAAATCTACTGATGGTCTGACATCGAAAGTTTGATTCCCTCTTCTCACTGTCCCCAGCATCTCATAAAGAGGGTGTTTACCGATGTTAAGCCTGTGTTTATCCCCATCCTAAACACCTATCTTAATTGGAACCTGTTAATTTGATTCGGAGAATTAGGGATGATTTTTGAGGTGTTAAGGTGCTAAGGCCAAAATGGTGGGGAATGAAAAATATTTTGGAAGCAGGAGGGTGGATTACTTTAATCAACAACAGACTCATTCAGCTAATAAGCAAAGCTTTCTATTCGTAATTGACAAAAGGTTTTTGCTTCTTATCCATTTCAATGGGGTAAGATGCTAACGTCAGCGGGAAACTATATTTTATCTGAAATTCATTTAAGGAGCCTTCTTTTCTCTTCAATCTGGCGGTCGAGACTCTTTAGTCTTTTAATTGCCTCTTTCAGAACGTTCACCTCGTTACGCAAGCTCTTATTCCCATTCTCGGCCTCTTCCAGGCTGGTTTGTAATCTCCCGACCTCCTTCTGGGCCTCCTCCACACTGGTTTGTAATCTCTCGACTTCTTTCAGAACCGCAAACCAGTTCTGGAAGTCACCTGTTTGCGTTTTCTCCGGCGACAAGGAGAGATAGGTTTCCATCTCCTGAAGGGCTCGAGTGTAGTTAAGCTGGGGATTTCTGTAATTTACGTACAGAAAGGCGAGCTTCAGGTGAGAGCGGGCCCGAACGGATACATCGGGATGGCTATGGACAAGCCTTTCCAAACGGCAGGTCTCCTGGGAAAATTCTTTTTCCTCATCCGGTTTCTTCACCAACTGCAAGTTACAACTTACCATAAAAAAAAACGGGAGCAAAATGCCAGCCCATTGAATGCGATAAAATAGTGAACCCATATTCCCTCCTTTTATTCCCCATTTCAGGAAGTGGCAACCCGTTTCAGTCTGCCTGACGGAAAGGGCCCTCCCTGCGCCAATCGATCACAAAAATGCTATAAGAAAAAGACTTCGCACAATTTTTCAATTCTGCAACGATCTCCCTAATTTGCATGTGATTTTGTAGCCGGCAGGTCCGGCCATGATAATCTCCAATCAACACATCTATTTTAGATTATCACAAACATAGATTCAAAGTAATGTTTGATTACCTCATTTCCCATCTTTCGCAGCCCAAGGCTAACGTCCCGCATTTCTACCGCCTATTTAAAGGATACATAAGATTAAAGTTAAAGCGTAGCAAAGAACTCCTTCTCCTGGTTCTCTCCAACTCTCCTTGGTAGACCTTTAGCTTCAGCCACAAGATGGATTAAATAGTTAAGATCCCCTTTCCTCCCACCACAATAAGTGTGGATATGCTTCAAGGGCTTGTCTGTAGACGATAACGATGTGGATCAGGTTCACAATCATTATACCACCGCCAGGGAATTGGATTATCGATTTTCAAGACTCCTGGGAGTCTTGATCGCATCTGAAGAGCATTCCCAGCTTCAGTCAGTGTTCTCGCCCGGAATTACTTCATCATTAACGGTTTCGTTTTTCATAGTATTGCATTGGAGTCTCCATTTTCCTTTTTAATTCCCTCCTTGGCTTTATCCTTAGGAGTGATGGTTTGCTTTTTCAGCAAATGAAAAGGGATGCCATTTACCAAGAACCACCAATTTCCTCCTAAATACCGGAATGATTCCACCAAAGTAAACCACAAAAAATTCCTGATCCAGTCTACCTTGATTACGCGGGGGCACCGGGCAATGAATTTTGTCAAAGACGCACGAGCAATGCTAACTGTGGAGATGGCTGGTTGAGCATACAAGCTTTTCTGAACTTGAGAATCATGATATAATGGCCAAAATCTTCTTTAAAGGTGATTCATATTTATCTGTTTTGAGATTTAACCAGCTGATTAATCTATTTTATCCGTATTATATATCTGTTATGAAACATATATTGTAAAAAGGCGAGATACTCTGTTTCGCCTCTTGGATGGTAATTTATTTCTCTTGCTTTTTATTTTACAGCTTCTTTACGACTTGTAGAGGATGCTGGTGGAAACTCCACTCGTCGAATTTAGAGATGTCACCAAGTGCTTTGGCGACCGGACTGTTCTCGACCAGGTCAATCTGAAGATTTACGAGAATCAGATCACCACGATCATGGGCAAAAGCGGGGCGGGCAAGAGTGTGCTCCTCAAACACTTGATCGGCTTGCTCTCGCCCGATACGGGTACCATCTTTTTCTTGGGGAGACCCCTTGACAAGATGAAGAGGGGAGAATGGGATCAATACAGAAGTCAGATCAGTTACCTGTTTCAAAACAACGCACTTTTCGACTCCATGACCGTGTTTGACAATATCGCCCTGCCGCTGAGGCAAACGACAAACTTAAGCAAGAAGGAAATTGACCAAAAGGTGATGGCCAGGATAGAGCAGACCGAACTCACGGAAGCGTCAGATAAATATCCGTCAGAACTCTCGGGTGGGATGCAGAAGCGTGTAGCCCTGGCACGATCACTCGTGACAGACCCGAAGGTTGTGCTTTTTGATGAGCCGACAGCTGGACAGGACCCGATCCGAAAAAATGCGATCCTGAGCATGATTGCCCATTACAGGAAAAAGTTCGGTTTTACCGCGGTCCTCGTCAGCCACGACATTCCCGATGTTTTTTTCATTTCTGACCGGATCATTCTTCTGTGGGAGGGAAGGATAGCCTTTCAAGGATCCTACGAAGAATCCACCAAGTTACATCATCCCATGGTAGAGGAGTTTCTCCGGAGCCTCGAAGGGCTTCAGGATGAATTAACCGGTCTCCTTTCGAAACAGATGTTCAAGGCCCAGTATGCCATGACGTTAAATCAGAGGCAGGCAAAACGAACCGTTACGGCTGTGCTGTTCAGCGTGGAATTAGATCTTCTCACCGAAACACTTGGACATATGGCGACGGCTGAGGTTCTCAAGGCCTTAGGAGAATGCATCAATACAAACTTAGGTGCTTTGGAAGGATTCTCGGTCAGAAATCGTACAGGGCAAATTCTGACGATACTCCCCTATACCGATCTCCAAGAGGCGCAACAGGTGGTGGATAATTTGGGTAATAGACTTCAGAAGGAGGCATTATCAAACATTCAGGCCCTCACTCAAGCGAAGATCGGTGCCAGTGCCTGTTTTGAAATCTGCATTTATGCCGGTATCTCGGAAGCCAACTCCGATGACGATATTGACAATATAATTGAGAGGGCAAGAACTACCCAAAAAATCATCGGAACCTTTCGATGTGAACCGAAAAGTGGAGGGATATGAAAAAATACTTTATGGAAACAGAGGGGCAGTTATTTGGCTAATACCTTTGCCAGATGATACCTAAACAGTTTCCTGGAGCTATTGATTTACGAATCATTTCTCGCATCATGTGGTACGTTGACTAAAATATTATGAGCTGAATTCTCAAGTAGTTTATCCTTTGTTCGAAACCTTGAGTGCGGATAATCAAAATACAAGTATGTCTTTCCAACCTTTCCGTCTCTGTTCTTTTCAACGTTTAGGGCAACCTTAACAGGTCTGAGCGAAAAGCGAACAACCGTTCGTTCTTCAAGTTCCGGGTCATATTTGAAATCAGGGGAACAAGAATCCTGGTCGAGTAAAAAGCGCAGGCTCCTGCGTTTTTGACCCAGAGTAAGAGATCAATTCATGCGTCTATTTTACCTTTGCTCCGGGTTTTCCTATGTGCTATGAACGCTCACGTCCACAGAATGAATTCCCTGGGCTCCATTGGGAAAAGCACGACTTCTAAAGAAGCTTCCTCTCAGCGCCTGCGACTCCTGGACTTTCCCCGATCGATCGAATCCCCGGACTTTAATTGTATACTCACCCTCCTTTGTAGGCTTCCATTGATAACTCCACAATGCCCACGCCCACTTTGAGAGAGGTTTTTTCATGTCAGCACCCTGCCAGCTCTTCCCCCCATCCATGGATACCTGAACTTTACTGATCCCGTATCTTCCGCCATAGGCAACGCCACCTATAACATAGTTGCCGAATGGTATCTTCTTGCCTTCCATAGGCATCAGAATCTGAGATTTAACCGGAATGACCGCTTCATCCGACCATCCCTTCTTTTCCCAGTATCCTTTAAAGTCAAAATTGACAAGCTCTATCTTTGAAAGCCATTTCACATTTTTCATACCATAGATACCAGGGATAATGGCTCTAAAGGGATAGCCGTGGACCTTTGGAAGATCCTCTCCATTCATCTTGAATGCCAAGAATACATCATCTGAAAGTGAAAGCGAATAAGGTATGCTGTCTGTATAACCATCCTCTGCATAGAGGACGGTTTTAACCAGACCGCTTTTAGGCACAGCTTTTTCTATAATCTTTCTCAGTGTTACCCCTTCCCAAAGAGCATTTCCAATTGAATCTCCTCCCACCGGATTGCCGATACACTGAAGGGTGACAAACTCCCTTTTATCCTTCATCTCTTGAAGTTCTTTCATGGTAAGCGTATAGGGTTTTTCGACGAGACCCTCTATCCTCAATGCAAAAGTATTCACATTGATAGAAGGAACCTTCGAGGAGTACGTCGTGATGTAGAATTCATCGTTTGGTGTAATCTCCTTTGCCACAAATCCCATAAAATTGACGGTTCCTTTCATGAGAAGAGCATGGGCTTCCTCTTCGGTCAATGCATTGGCATACTGATAAATCCCATCGAAAATAGAAACCCCAAACCCTAACCCCAGTGTTCCTACCCCAATCCTTCTAAAAAAGTCCCTTCTGGTTAATCCTTTTTTCATGACTGATTACCTCTCTGTAGGGTAGAAAGACTCAATACAATTTATCCACGTTCGCCTCGGAATGTTTCGAATCAGCTCGCTGTCTCTTCAATCACTATATCATCTTTGATGTTGATGCAGCCAATGACGCTCTGAGCCGCAGGACAAGAAGTGAGGTAAGATGAAAAAGCTTCCTTGATTTCTGCGGTCTTTGCTCGCGGCGCCTTAAGATGGTATTTGACACGGATCTGGGTGATTTTCAGAACATTGTTTACATCCTCAATGTCTCCTTCTACATCTGCCCAATAAAGTTCTTCCGGGGTAGGGATCTTTCTTTCAGCCAGGAACCTGGCCAATGTCCCCATCATTCAGCCAGCTGTGGCAGCTACAATATGATCTAAGGTAGCAGCATGCTCTTTTTCGGGTTCGACCTTATAGAATCTCTTGATTCCACCGTGGACGCCATAATAGACGGGTTCATTAAACCCCTCAATCATTGCTCTCCTCGTGGGACCCTTTTCTCTTACAATTTTGATTTTTGACGTGTGTACGATCTCTCCCATATTTCCTCCTTTCTATCTTTCCATTGACTGGAAAACCCTCTAACTCGATCCTTCCCTCTAAAAAATATAATACGCCAAAAATCTCAAAATGTCTGTAAAATTTGCTCCAGGCTCAAAATATCTGTTCAAGCTTACCCGGATTATTTTGCCGAAAGCACTATTGGACCGGGACGCGATTGGATAAAGTGAACCAGGCTTTGATTGAAAAAGACTCTACACTTTTGAATTTGACCTGTCTTTGGAAAGCAAAGGATGACGTAGCTATGCTGATACACCTAGGACAACAAAAAAATCTGGGTGATACAAGAACCAAGTCCTATATCACCCATACCACACCCTTAAGGCTAACACCTCTGACTCAAGATCACTGGTGACTCCATGATGATCCCTTGGCAAATCATGCACCAGCGGGAGATGTATCATTTATATGTTCCATTTTAAATGAGAAATTTGAGAAGAGAATTTTAGAAAGATAATTTTCAGTTCTATCTTTATATCTATCTTTTAAAGATAGATCCCATGTACAAAGTTTTTAGATGGAGTATTCTCTTGGGTAAGACAAATCTGAGGTAACGGAGAGCTGAGGGGGAGTGGTAAGTA
>Ga0187784_10005476_pt1 | contig 10251 bp, 6 predicted proteins | sample 1015_SJ02_MP15_2_FD_132964 | JGI IMG/M metagenome (GOLD analysis project Ga0187784, IMG submission 132964) | Tropical peat soil microbial communities from peatlands in Department of Meta, Colombia - 1015_SJ02_MP15_20_MG | ecosystem: Environmental > Terrestrial > Soil > Wetlands > Peat | place... | reverse complement strand
GAGTCTACTTGAGGCTGATGGTGGTGTTGACCCCCGATGAGACCGCGCGATCGTCGTACCAGCGCGCCGTGACGGTTTTCGTCTGGGTATAGAACTGCACCGCTTGTTTGCCGTAGGGCCCCAGGTCGCCGAGCTTCGAGCCGCGCGAGCCGGTGAAACTGAAGAACGGGACGGGCACGGGGATCGGCACATTGATGCCGACCTGGCCCACGTCGATCTCGTTCTGGAACTTGCGTGCCGCAGCCCCGCTCTGCGTGAAGATACCGGTGCCGTTGCCGAAGGGATTGGCGTTGATGAGCCCGATCGCATCGTCCAGCGTATTTACCCCGATGATGCACATCACGGGCCCGAAAATCTCGGTGGTGTAGATCCTCATGTCGGGCGTCACCGCGGAGAAAATGGTGGGTCCGATGAAGTTGCCCTTCTCGTAGCCCGAGACCTTGATCCCGCGGCCGTCCAGCTCGAGCTTGGCGCCCTCTTTGATCCCTTCATCGATCAACCCGAGGATGCGCTGCTTGGCGGCCTTGGAAACCACGGGACCCAAATCCGCGCCCTTCTCGGTGCCCGCGCTCACCTTCAACGTCTTGGCCCTGGCGACGATGTCGGGGATCCACTGCCGCGCCTCCCCGACCAGCACGGTGACCGAGGTCGCCATGCAGCGCTGTCCGGCCGCGCCGAAGGTCGCGCCCACCAGGGCATTGAGCGCCTGCTCCTTGTTCGCGTCGGCAAGCACCACGGCGTGGTTCTTGGCGCCCATCATGCACTGCACGCGCTTGCCGTGCTGGGACGCGAGGTTGTACACGTGCGTGCCCACCGCGGTCGAGCCGACGAAGGACACGGCGACGATGTCGCGATGGGTGCAAAGCGCATTGACCGCATGTTTGCCGCCGTGAACGATGTTGAGCACGCCCGGCGGGACGCCCGCCTCGCGCGCGAGCTCGCCGAGCAGCATCGGCGTCATCGGATCCTGCTCGGAGGGCTTCAGCACGAAGGTGTTGCCGCATACGATCGCCATAGGGAACATCCACAACGGGATCATCGCCGGGAAGTTGAACGGGGAGATGCCTGCGCACACCCCGATCGGGTGGCGAATCGTGTAGGTATCGACACCGCCGGCGACGTTCTCCGCGAACTCGCCGAGCTGCAGCGTGCCGATCGAGCAGGCGTGCTCCACGACCTCGAGGCCGCGGAACACGTCGCCCTCGGCATCGGCGAGGGTCTTGCCCTGCTCCGCGCTCAAGGTGCGTGCGATCAGGCTCATGTGCTCGCGCACCAGTGCCTGCAGTTTCAGCATGATGCGCGCGCGTGCCGCGATCGGAGTGTTCTTCCAGGTCCTGAACGCCTCTTTGGCCGAGGCGACGGCTGCGTTGATTTCCGCATCCGTGACGAATGGAACCTGGGCGAGCAGCTCCTGCGTCGCCGGGTTGACGACATCGTGCCACTCGTCGGTCTGCGATTCGACGAACTGGCCGTTGAGCAGCATCTTGACGGTCGGTACGTGCTCTGGGCGCAGTGCGGGTGTGCTGGTCATGGAAGATACCCCTCGACGATGGCAGTGCGAGACCCAAGTCCTCTCTGCCGTTGCTTGGGACATATATTAGGCTCTCCGCATCGCGTACACTACCCACTCATCGGACGCACCCGCCAGTGCCCCGCAACCTGTCATCGAGTATGCAGCCAACGACAGCCGACCTCAAAACGGGCTACTGCCCGCCGACTCTTGCCGTATGGAGAACCTGACCGTGCCGGCAGCGGCCGCGACTTCCCCCGGTTTGCGCCTGCGCTCCGCGCTCGCCGAGGAGCGCCCGCTGCAAATCGTCGGAGCGATCAACGCCTACACGGCGCGGCTCGCGGCCGCGAGCGGATTCAAGGCTCTGTACCTCTCGGGCGGGGGTGTCGCCGCCAACTCGCTGGGGCTGCCCGACCTGGGTATCAGTACCCTGGACGATGTGCTCACCGACGTCCGCCGTATCACCGACGCTTGCCCCTTACCGCTCTTGGTGGATGCCGACACCGGTTGGGGCGGTGCCTTCAATATTGCCCGCACGGTCCGATCCTTCATCAAGTTCGGTGCCGCGGGCCTGCACATCGAGGATCAAGTGCAGGCCAAGCGCTGCGGGCATCGCCCGGGCAAGGAGGTCGTGCCGCAGGAGGAGATGGTCGATCGCGTGAAGGCGGCGGTCGATGCGCGCACCGACCCCGCCTTCGTCATTATGGCGCGCACCGACGCACTCGCGATCGAGGGGATCGACGCGGCGATCGAGCGCGCCGTCGCCTGTGTAGAAGCGGGCGCCGACATGATATTTCCCGAGGCCATGACGGATCTCGGCATGTACCGCCGCTTCCGGGACGCCGTCAAGGTGCCCATTCTCGCGAACATCACCGAGTTCGGGCAGACGCCCCTGTACACGCGCGCCGAGCTCGCCTCGGTGGGCGTCGACATCGTGCTCTATTGCTGCTCGGCGTACCGCGCGATGAACGCGGCGGCGCTCGCGACCTACGAGGCCATCCGCCGCGACGGCACGCAGAAGAATGTGCTCGATCGCATGCAGAGCCGGGCGGATCTGTATCGCTATCTCGACTATCACGCGTACGAGGCGAAATTGGACCAGTTATTCGCCGAGGGGAAAGAGAAATGACGGAAACGCAATCGGCCAGCATCAAACCCAAAAAATCCGTGGTGCTGTCGGGCGTCGTGGCGGGCAATACGGCGCTCTGTACGGTCGGCAGAACGGGCAACGACCTGCATTATCGCGGCTACGACATCCTGCACATCGCGACCGAATGCGAGTTCGAGGAGATCGCGTATTTGCTGATTCACGAAAAGTTCCCCAATCGCACAGAGCTCGCGGCGTACAAGGCGAAGCTCAAGGGCCTGCGCGTGCCGCCGGCTCCCGTGCTTGCGATTCTCGAGCAGCTCCCGGCCGCCAGCCATCCGATGGACGTGCTGCGCACCGGCGTCTCCGCGCTCGGCTGCCATGTGCCGGAAGCCCCCGACCACCTGGTCGCCGAAGCACGCGACCTCGCCGACCGGCTGCTCGCGAGCTTGGGGTCGCTGCTCTGCTACTGGTACCATTACGCCGAAAACGGGCGGCGCATCGAGCTTGCCACCGACGACGATTCGATCGGCGGCCACTTCCTGCACCTCTTGCACGGCCAGAAGCCCCCCGCGCATTGGGTGCGGGCGATGCACACCTCGCTCAATCTCTACGCCGAGCACGAGTTCAACGCGTCGACCTTCACTGCACGAGTCATCGCGGGTACCGGGTCAGACCTCTATTCCTGCATCACGGGAGCGATCGGAGCGCTGCGCGGACCGAAGCACGGTGGCGCCAACGAGGCGGCCTATGAGATCCAGAACCGCTACAGCACCGCCGATGAGGCCGAAGCCGACATCAAGCGGCGCGTGGCGGCGAAGGAGGTCATCATCGGCTTCGGGCATCCGGTGTACACGATCGCGGATCCGCGCAATCAAGTGATCAAGGAGGTCGCGCGCCGCCTGGCGCTCGCTGCGAAGGATACCCGGCACTTTCTCATTGCGGAGCGCATCGAATCGGTCATGCACGAGATCAAGAGCATGTTTCCGAATCTGGACTGGTTCTCGGCTGTCTCCTATCACCTGATGCGCGTGCCGACGGCCATGTTCACGCCGCTGTTCGTGATCAGCCGGACCTCGGGTTGGGCGGCACACATCATCGAGCAGCGCATCGATGGTAAGATCATTCGGCCGAGCGCCAACTACGTGGGTCCCGAGAACCTCAAGTTCGTGCCGCTGGCGGAGCGTCGTTGAGCGAGATCGCAGTCCTTCATGTCACACGATATCAAGTCCGCCGAGCGCCCGGCCCCCGATCACCTCCTCGCCGCGATCGCCGACTACACGTTGAGCTACGAGATCACGAGCGAGCTCGCCTATGAGACGGCGGCCTTCTGCTTGATGGACACCCTGGCCTGCGGATTCCAGGCTCTGAAGTACCCGGCATGTACCAAGCTCCTGGGTCCTGTCGTGCCGGGAGCGACGCTCACCGGGGGCGCGCGCGTTCCGGGCACCTCCTACGAGCTCGACCCCATCAACGCCGCCTTCGATATCGGCGCGATGATTCGCTGGCTCGATTTCAACGACACTTGGCTCGCCGCCGAATGGGGCCACCCGTCGGACAACCTGGGCGGGATCCTCGCGGCGGCCGATTACCTCTCGCGCAGCGGACAGCCGATCCGCGTGCGCGAGGTGCTCACCGGGATGATCAAGGCGCACGAGATTCAAGGTGTGCTTGCCCTGGAGAACAGCTTCAATCGCGTCGGGTTGGATCACGTGCTCCTGGTGCGGGTCGCCTCGACGGCGGTGGTCACGGCGATGCTCGGCGGCAGTCGGGATCAGGTCATCAACGCGGTCTCGAATGCGTGGATCGACGGTGGAGCGCTGCGCACCTACCGGCATGCGCCCAATACCGGCTCACGCAAGAGCTGGGCGGCGGGCGATGCGACGAGCCGCGCGGTGCGTCACGCGCTGTTCGCGCTCAAGGGCGAAATGGGCTACCCGTCCGCCCTGTCGGCCAAGACCTGGGGCTTTCAGGACGTGCTATTCAAGGGCAAGCCGGTAGTGCTCGCGCAGCCCTTCGGCAGCTACGTGATGGAGAACGTGCTCTTTAAGATTTCCTATCCGGCAGAATTCCATGCACAGACCGCCGTTGAGGCGGCGATGGCTCTGCACGGCGAGATCCGCGAGAAGCTCGGCGAGATCGAACGCGTCACGATCGAGACCCAGGAGCCCGGCGTGCGCATCATCGACAAGACCGGGCCGCTCGCGAATCCGGCCGATCGCGATCACTGCATCCAGTACATGGTCGCCGTGCCGCTCCTCTTTGGCCGGCTCACGGCGGCGGACTACGAGGACGCCGTGGCGCGCGATCCGCGCATCGATGCGCTGCGTGCCAAGACCGTGGTCAGGGAGAACCCGACGTTCACGCAGGAGTACTACGCCCCGGACAAGCGCCACATCGGCAACGCGGTGCAGGTGTTCTTCAATGACGGGAGCGCGAGCCGGCGTGTCCAGGTCGATTACCCCATCGGCCATCGCAAGCGCCGCGCCGAGGGTATGCCGGTGCTCGTGCAGAAGTTCGAGGCGAGCGTCGCCGCTCAGTTCGGGCCGCGGCAGACGGAGGCGATCAAGAAGCTGTTTGCCGACCGGGAGGCGCTCGGCGCGATGGCGGTGCGCGATTTCGTCGCACAGATGGTGAGCGCGCGCTAGGCAGGAAAAAGACGGCACTGCCGCACATTATGACGCATCGGGCTTGCGCGGAGCCCCTCTCTCTCAGGATAGTGCGCGGATGGCCACGCCCTTTCCCCCGAATCCCGATGATTGGCTAGCAAGAGAGCCACAGGGAGCGGAGGGCAGTGCAGTCGCCGCCCAGGACGAGCGGCGTAACCGGCCCGATCGGCGCCGCCGCGTCTGGTGGTCCGCCGTGTACGGGAGCTTCCGTCCCAGACGCCGCCAAGCACCGCGACGGAGCGATGAGGCGCGCTATCACGCAGTGGATTGGCACGAAGCCCATCTCCTGGCGGTTTCCATCGGCATCTTGATATTGAGCGTCGCGGACGCGTTCTTGACCGTCACCCTCATGTCCGGCGGCGCCATCGAGGTGAATCCGGTGATGGCGATGTTCGTCAAGGGAAACGTCGCGGTCTTCGCAGGGTCGAAGATGACGATCACGGGCGTCAGTGTGATGTTGATGGTGTTCCTGGCGCGCTATCGATTCATGCGATTGGTACGGGTCGACATCATTTTGTATTGTATTTTGGTGCTCTACGTCGTCTTGATCGCTCACGAGATCGACATGCTCCATCGCCTGCTGCACGCACACGCCATCTAAAGTTTGCGCAATGCGTCACATTCCATATTGTGGCGCCTTCGGTTAGACTTAATCTCCCTCGGCGTATAATTTCTGACTCCTCAGGACATTGATCTAATTGAGGTTTTTACCTCTCGAGCATTCATGAGCGCATCCCTCGCCGATCAATACCGATTCTCGGCTCTCTCCGGCGGAAACGCCGACTTTATCGAGGAGCTGTACGAGCAATTCCTGAGAGACCCGAAGGCCGTCGATCCGAGCTGGGCTCGATACTTTTCGGATCTGAAGTCCGACGGCGCTCTCGAGGCCGGCCATCGCGAGATTCGCGAGCGCCTGGCCGCGCAGTGGCAGGCGCCGGCGAGAAAAGCGGGCGCCGTGCGCACGATGTCCGTGGGCGCATCTCCCGAGCGCGCGGTCCCCGAGGCCGCAAGCGCCAAGCAAGCTGCGGTCTCTCGGCTGATCCAGGCTTACGCGCATCGCGGGCACCTCATTGCTCGCTGGGATCCGCTCGACCTGGTGCAGCGGCCCAAGCCCTATGTTCTCGATTTGGCGTATTACGGACTCACCGAAGCGGATCTGGAAACGGAGTTCTTCACCGGGAGCCGCACGTCGGCGTTCGCGGCGCGCAGCAAGCTCAAGGACATACTCTCGACCCTACAGCGCATCTACACCGACACCATCGGCGCCGAATTCGCCCACGTCTCCGACACGGAGGAGCGGCTGTGGCTGCAGGATCACTTTCAATCCGAGCGCATCGAGCAGCACTTCAGCGCGCAGGAGAAGAAGAACATCCTGTGGCAATTGACGGCGGCCGAGGGCCTCGAGCGCTACCTGCACACCAAGTACGTCGGCCAGAAGCGCTTCTCGCTCGAGGGCGGCGATAGCCTCATCCCTTTGCTCGACGAGCTGGTGCAGCAGGCCGGCAAGTACGGCATCGAGGAGACCGTCGTCGGCATGGCGCACCGCGGGCGCCTCAATGTGCTGGTGAACCTGCTCGGCAAGTCACCGAAGGACCTGTTCAGCGAATTCGAGGGTCGGTACGACCTCATGACGATGCGCGGGTCGGGCGACGTCAAGTATCACAAGGGGTTCTCCGCCGACCTGAAGACCGACTCGGGCAACGTGCACGTCGCGCTCGCCTTCAATCCCTCGCACCTCGAAGTGGTCGACCCGGTCGTGGAGGGCTCCGTCCGGGCTCGCCAGGAGCGGCGCAACGACGCCAAGGGCGACCAGGTGCTCGCGGTGCACATTCACGGCGACGCGGCCTTTGCCGGCCAGGGCGTCGTCATGGAGACGCTTCAGCTGTCGCAGACCCGAGGGTTCTACACGGGCGGCTCGGTCCACATCATCGTCAACAACCAGGTGGGCTTTACCACGAGTGACCCGCACGATGCGCGCTCGACCCTGTATTGCTCGGATGTGGCCAAGATGGTCGAGGCGCCGATCTTCCACGTGAATGCGGACGATCCCGAGGCGGTGTGCTTCGTGACCCGGTTCGCCCTCGAGTATCGGCAGAAGTTTCACAAGGACGTGGTGATCGACCTCGTGTGCTATCGCCGGCACGGGCACAACGAGGCCGACGAGCCGGCGGCCACGCAGCCGTTGATGTATCAGGCCATCCGCAAGAAGCCGACCGTCCGTCAGCTGTACGCGGATAAGCTCGTCGCCGAGGGCGTGCTGACGGGGGCCGAGGCGAACGCGATGATCGAGCAATATCGCGCCGGGCTCGACGAAGGCAAACCGCAGGCGCGCGCCGCGCTCGGGCTCATCGGGCACCGGCACTTCGTCGATTGGAGCCAGTATCTCGATGCGGATTGGACGCCCGTCAAGACCTCCGTCGATATGGGACGGCTGCGCGCGCTCGGCAAGGCGATCACCACCTACCCGGCCGATTGGACCTTGCATCCGCGGGTGCTCGCCATCATGCAGGCACGCGAGCGCATGGTGGCCGGGGAACTCGCGCTCGACTGGGGCTGCGCCGAGACTCTGGCGTATGCCAGTCTCATCCAGGACGGATACTCGGTGCGGCTCACCGGGCAAGATAGCGGCAGGGGCACGTTCTTTCATCGCCATGCGGTGCTGCACGATCAGACGACCGGACGAACGTACACGCCGCTCCAGCATCTCGCCGAGAGCCAGCCGAGCTTCCGGGTGACCGACTCGACGCTTTCCGAGGAGGCGGTCATGGGCTTCGAATACGGCTTCTCGACCGCCGAGCCCCGATGTCTCGCGATCTGGGAAGGGCAGTTCGGAGACTTCGCCAACGGGGCGCAGGTGATCATCGATCAATTCATCAGCTCCGGCGAGGCGAAGTGGAGCCGTGTATCTGGTCTCACGCTGTTTTTGCCGCATGGCTACGAGGGTCAGGGCCCGGAACACTCCTCGGCGCGGCTCGAGCGGTTTCTGCAGCTCTGCGCGGAGTACAACATCCAGGTGTGCGTGCCATCGACCCCTGCGCAGATGTTCCACCTGCTGCGGCGGCAGATGTTGCGTACGCTGCGCAAGCCCCTCATCGTCATGACGCCGAAGAGCTTGCTGCGGCACCCCTTGTCGATATCGCGCCTAGAGGAGCTCGCGAGCGACGGATACCAGACCATCATCGATGAGATCGACGAGATCGAGGCATCCGCGGTCAAGCGCGTCGTCCTCTGCAGCGGCAAGGTGTACTTCGACTTGCTCAAAGCGCGCCGGGACGCAAAGCTGGGATCGGTTGCCATCATGCGCCTCGAGCAGCTCTACCCGTTTCCGTCCGAAGAGTACGAGGCCATCCTTCGCCGGTATGAAAATGCTCGCGAGATCGTGTGGTGTCAGGAGGAGCCGCAGAATCAAGGCAGCTGGTATCAGATCCGCCACCGCCTGCAGGCGCCACTCGGCTCGAAGGATGTGCTCTTGTACTCGGGCCGCGCGGGGGCCGCCGCACCCGCCACGGGAATCGTGGCTCTGCACGAGCAGCAGCAGAAGGGCCTGGTGGCCGCGGCGCTCCAAGGGCTGCCGCCGGAGGAGGCCTCGCGGCAGACGCTGCGCATCCCCGCTCAGAGTAGGACCGGCTCATGACCATTGAAGTGCGTGTACCGCAGCTGCCGGAGTCGGTGGCCGACGCGACGCTGGTGTCCTGGCACAAGAAGCCGGGCGAGGCGGTGGCACGGGACGAAAACCTGGTCGACCTCGAGACCGACAAGGTCGTCCTCGAGGTGCCCGCTCCGGCCGCGGGGGTCTTGAGTGCCATCAAGGTGACCGACGGCACGACGGTGACGAGCGGGCAGCTCTTGGCCTTGCTCGAGGAGTCCGCGGCCGCCACGATCGGCGCTGCGTCGACATCGGCCACGACGGGTCCTGCGGCTGCGGCCTCGACCGCCCCCGCGCCAGGCCTCGGCCGCGCGGCCACGGGCGGAACCGCCGACGCTGCGGCGGGCGCAGCGGCCGGGGAGGGGACGGTGAAACTGAGTCCCGCGGCCAAGCGGGTGGCGGAGGAGAACAAAGTCGATGCGAAGTCGCTCATCGGATTAGCGACGGACGGACGCGTCTCGAAAGCAGATGTGGTGAATTTTCTCGCCGCCAAGGATGCGCCGGCATCGACGGTACCCCCGGCCGCCCGGGTGGGCAGCGCGCCGGCTGCCGCCGCGGCGCCCTCGGTCACAGCCCCTCCGGCGTCCGCGCGTGAGAGCGCCGTACCCCTCGCCAAAGCCCCAGCGCCGGTGCCGACCGCGCGCATGCGCGGCACGCGCGCCGAGCAACGCGTTCCCATGACACGGCTGCGCGCACGCATCGCCGAGCGCATGGTTCAGGCGCAGGCCACGCAGGCGCTCCTGACCTCCTTCAACGAGGTCGACCTCAAGGCCGTGAACGATCTGCGAGCGCGCTACAAGGATGTGTTCGAGAAGCAGCACGGCGTGAAGCTCGGCTTCATGTCGTTCTTCACCAAGGCGTGCGTCGAGGCTCTCAAGAGATTTCCCGCGGTGAACGCCTCCGTCGAAGGCAACGATATCGTGTACCACGAGTACTTCGACATCGGGGTCGCCGTCTCCACCGATCGCGGGCTGATCGTGCCCGTGTTGCGCGATGCCGACCTCCTGAGCTTTGCGGAGATCGAGAAATCGATCGGCAATTTTGCGCAGCGGGCGCGTGCGGGCACGATTACCTTGGAGGAGCTCACCGGCGGCACCTTCAGCATCACCAATGGCGGCGTCTTCGGATCGTTGATGTCGACCCCGATCGTCAATGCGCCGCAAAGCGCCATCCTCGGCATGCACAAGGTGCAGGATCGCCCCGTGGCGGTCGACGGCGAGGTACGGGTGCGGCCCATGATGTACATCGCGCTCACCTACGATCATCGCATCATCGATGGGCGCGAGGCGGTGCAATTCCTGGTGACCGTGAAACAGTGCCTCGAGGACCCTGCGCGCAT
>Ga0187784_10005475_pt1 | contig 10252 bp, 6 predicted proteins | sample 1015_SJ02_MP15_2_FD_132964 | JGI IMG/M metagenome (GOLD analysis project Ga0187784, IMG submission 132964) | Tropical peat soil microbial communities from peatlands in Department of Meta, Colombia - 1015_SJ02_MP15_20_MG | ecosystem: Environmental > Terrestrial > Soil > Wetlands > Peat | place... | reverse complement strand
CCGGAACTTGTGATGTATTTTTCAACCGAGGTTGTCCGGTCCGTGCCCGGGGCGGCAATAGTGACCCCGACTCTACTCGCGAAGCCAAGGGTTTTGCGGATCTCGGGGATCGTATCTTTTCCGTCGGAATCCCAGTCGTCTCCATCGGTGCCGTGAAATACGTATATATTGAAGTCCTGGGCCAGGTTTCCAGTTTCCACGATCTCGTTGACAAGCCGGTAGGCCGACTCCACTCGAGTCCCTCCGGCTACCGAGGAGTTATAGTAGGTGTAAAAATCGCTGACCTCCCTGGCGGTCGTGTCATGCAGGATAAACCTGGTTTCCACCTGTTTTTCATACTGGTAGAGAAGCCAACTGTAGATAAGAACGTGCTGAGTCACCACGGTCTCGGTTGGTTGACCAGCCATCGAACCTGAGTAATCTCTCAGGAAGAAGATCATTGCCTGAGATTCGTAATCCTTCTCTTTTGACAGAATGCGATAGACTTCATCTCGCGGAGCAACGAGAAAGCGCGACGGGTCCATGTCTTCCGGGTCCGAAATGTTGCCCAGGTTGATATTCGTTTCGACGATCTTTCTGAGGGTCGCCTTCTTGTCAAGAAGTTGACCGCTCCGCTGGTGCCTGTCGGTCAGGTCGTAAGTGTAGCGAGTCAGGGAACGCTTTTTCCCTTTGCTCCTCAGATTGGGCAGCTCGAACCTCTCACCCAGGATCTTGCCTAGGTCGTAGGCGCTCGATTCTATCTCATGGTCGGCGCCTTCCCCCTGCCCGGCGCCCCCGCTGCCGGCGCCGTTCGCGCCGTCGGCCGGCTCCTCCCCGATAACCTCGCCCTCCTTGCCTTCGCCCGTTCCCCCCGACGTGCCCTCTTCCCCAGGCTTGTTCTTTCTAACGTCGTGGTAGAACTTTTCTTCCACGGTGGTTGGCACCAGAATTATCTTGTCCTTGTTGCCTCGACCGGGTTTTACCAGCCTTCCGACATGAATCTTGCGCGGAAAGCCGTCCTTTTCGCGCTGTTTGTCTCGTTCCAGCAGTTCGTCGATTGTGCTCAAATTGTGAATGTAATTGCTCGCGGGAGGTGATGAGCCCTGAAGCAGAATCAGGTCGCCGTGGCCGTATATGTTCCACGGCGTGGACAGGCCAGCCACGGCGTGTCCGTGGCCGCAAGACTCCGGGCATGTGCCGTCGCTAAGTGTGGACTGCGGACACTGATATCCCGGCTCACCCGGCAGGTGATGGACGGAGCGGGAGAGTTCTTCGACTCTCTTTTCATTCGAGTTTAAAGCCTCTTTGTCCACGGTTCCGTGCCCCGACTATCGTTAAGTGATTCAATTTATTCAATTCTCATCGCTCTTTGTGCAAAAGTACTCTATGGTCTTTTGAGCGCAGGTCCGGCAGTACCCCAGCTTGTCAAGCATGGCGTTGAGGATGCGCTCGTAGAGCTTCTGGTTCTCCTCGTTGGTGCGGTTGGCCAGTGCGCCTATCAGGCTGCCGGCCCCCGCGATGTCGGATTTCAGCCTCACGTCCGTCACCGCTTTGACCAGTTCGAGATTGTCCATGAAATCGTAATCCCTCTCCGCGGACATCTTCTGGCCGTAGATTTTGCGTATTGTGGTCCTGAAAGATTCGCACTGCTCCCGTGTCTTCAGCCCAAGCCGGTCCTCGACGCTCTGAATATAGCGCTCGTCGATCTTGAGCGCCTTCAATTCACCGGTCTGCGGGTTCTTGTATTTCCACATCTTGTCTGGACCCAGGTTCTCGGCGTCAATGCCTATTATCATGTTGACATAGTTCATCACATCCTTGCGAATGGCGTGCGGCTCGTCCATGTAAGCGTTGAACATCTCCGTCATGATTCTTTCCCGGTAGAGCCCCTTGGCTATCTTGAGATCGTCCAGGTATTTCGCCCGCTCGCTCGCCTCGGGCACATAATCCAGAACGACCCGCTCCAGGGATTTGAACACGTCGTAAGCGAACATGCATTGACCTTCGTTGGTCTCCGAGGTTTCCATCAGCAACTGGATCGCCCTGCCGAGGTTCCTCTGGCCCAGCCCTTTCTGGCCGAACCTCTTGGTAATGTCGGGTTCATGATTCAGGGTCTCAATGACTTCTGCCAGCGTCTTGATGCTCTTCTCCCCAGCGACTTCGCCGGCGGACAGCTTCATCATTTCGATCGGGGTCAGCTTTTCCGATCTTGGCAGCCTGCTAAGGACCACGGCGGCCGAAGCCGCGCTGTTCAGATTGGGGTCTTGATGCAGGTTTTCCTTAGTCAGGGTGGTTTTTGCCTCGTTACCGATAGCGTAGCCGGTCAGTTTTTCCTGGAGCCGGTAGTCGGTGTTGTGGGCCACGTAGCAAAGCCTGCAACGGTCGACGATCGGCGCTTCTTCCTTTTCGGCCAGGAACCTGTTGAATTCGGAGTTGTTGCTCGTGGCGACGATCAGTGTGTCGATCGGCCAGCGGAAACCGTCAATTTCTATGTTGCGGTTCTGAATGACCCCCAGATAGACCTGTACCAGGTCCTTTTTGTTCTTGAAGATTTCGTCGCTGAAATGGATGCCCCCTCCCGCCACTCGCGCCAGGGCGCCTCTTCTCAGGTCGAACCGGTACGGGTTGTTCAGGTCGGTAATATGGAGCAGCCGCTGAATGGATTCTTCTCCAAGCAGGTCGACTGCCGAGGAGGTTATCTTGTCTTTAGCGGAGTATTTGCCCGTCATCGTCCCCATGGTCTCGCTCAAAGGCACCGGGACCACTTCGAAGAAGCTCAACAGCTGTTCACACTCGCCGTCGCAATGTTCTCTGATGTCGTTCAGGATGTAGTCACTGCAAGCGCCAAGCGGCCTGTAGTTGAGATACAGCTTGTCGATCTGTTCGTCGGAAAATCCTCCCAGTTCGGCCAGGTATTCCTTGTTCTTCTCCTTGGATTCGAGGAGATTCATGGCCAAAATCATCGCATCTTCGAAGGTTTGCGACTGGACGGTCCTTATCTTGCCGTAGCCGCCGAGCGCTTCTAGGTTCCTGATATTAAAGGTGTATCTGCGGTTTTCTTCTCTAGCTATGAAATCTCTGTAGAGCGCGCACAGGAAGTCGACGAAAAACGTTTTCCCGTTGCCCGGTTCTCCAACCAGGACAAAAGCCATCTCTCGTGACGATCCCCCTTCGGCGGCGTCCTTCACAAAGGAGACGAAGCTGTTGACCTCATCATACATGCCGATCACGTGTTTCGGGGAGGTTCGAAAGATTTTGAAGTCGTAGGTGCTCTTACCGTTCACCATGACTTTCTCGATTGCAGCCAGGTTGCTCAGAATCATCCTCGCCACGGCTTGGTAGGCATTTTCAAAATGTCTTTTCCCATCCCTCACCTGGCGAAGATGGTGCCCAAGGGTTCTGCCATTGTTCGCGTCCATCTCTAACTCCAAGCTGATGAATGTTGGATCCTCTAAAGGGATGTCTGCTTACGAGTGGTCATTCAAACTTTATGCCACCGAAGACCGGACGTCGCTTCGCGCGCTCCTGGTGCCGGAGGAGGCCCTGCGGCCTGCGTAAGGTCCGGCGAGGGCTTGGTGAGGGCCTCGAGGTGTTTTTGCTGCAAAGTGGGAAATTATATCTTTTTCAGTACCAGGTGCGGTTTGACACGCTCGGAGAGAGTGAATCCCTCGATTGACGTTTTATTGACATGGGGGCCGAAAGAGATTTGACGGCCGGAGGGCCCCGGGGAGTGGCGTTTTTTTGGCTCTTCCGGTAATATGCTTGTGAAACCCGTCTTTCAAACTTGTGCATCTTGCCATTGTGGAAAGCCCCATTTGGGCCGGCGAGCATAACGAATATGATCTGAATCTCTTAACTCCGGGAGCTGCCCCCCTCCATATCGCAATAGAGAGAGATACTTTAACTTCGGCGCAATCACACTCCAATATTTAGGTGTGCTCCCCCATTAGGAGATTGTGAATATGCCGCGAGGGTGCCGGTTTGACATCTCCTCAACCTGTCTGCGAGTATCCGCATAACGTGAAGTGCGAAAAACGGTGTCTCTTGAACCATGAACATGAAGCGCCTTTTGTCAACCGGCGCAAGGCGACAATCAGACTTGGCCACTACCGTTGCGTTTCTCGTTTTGTCGTCAATCAGAGCCATCTCTCCAACGATATCTCCGGGCCCAATAGTATCGACAGGTGCGCCTCCGGTGAGCATTTCCAATTCACCGTTCAAAACAATATACATTATATCGCCCTTGGTGCCTTCCGCAAAAACGGTTGCACCTGCCTTAAACTCCTGGACATCTTCGGCTTGCTGAAAAAACTTTCCAAGGTTCATTATTATCCCCGCTTTTTATTGCTGGAAAGCCCTCACTTGTTCGATCAAGAGTAGTTAGATCTGGCTTTACCGTGGTAAACGCTTTCTACTCCGGAATGTCAAAATCCCGAGGCTCAACAGGCTCGACCACCCACTGGGCATTTTGTCATAATCCCGAAGCTTAACAGGTTCAATGTTCATTTTGTTCAACGCCACCAATTCTGGAGGAAAATCAAAATCACGGTCAAAAATGCCCACGTTCGTCCCGGCTGACGCAGTGCTGGTGAGAGGGGCGCACAGTAAGAGCCCGCCAAAAGCAATGGCCAATATGCAAAAACCATGGAGTATCTTTTTCATTTTTATATTCCTTATGATATCGTAATTACTCGTTGATTATCTTTATCATCCCAACATTACTAGTCTTTCGTTTGTGTCAAACTAAGGTTGCCGTGACCTGGCGTCAACCATTTGCCACTATTTTGTCACGGCCTTGCCACAATTTCCCCCTCGAGAAGAATTATTACGCGCCATGGGAACGCTAAGGACGTCACCCGGACAGGCTTTAAGCCGGGGTCCAGTACCTTTTGCTTTTGAAAAACAAAAAACATGGATTCCGGCTCAAAAGCGCAGCCGGAATGACATCATTATAGCCTGCCCTTTTCATAGAGAATTGGACCACCTTGACGCACAGAACTTTAGTACATTTCCGGAGCTGTCAAACTCTGCGAGTCCCCCGTCAGAGCCGGAGGTTTACCCTGTTAATTACAAAGGGTAAGTCAATTTTGGACGCCTATAACGGGTCCGTTTTCAATACCGATTGAAACTCCCAATCTTGTTTAAGCCAGCTTGCCGAAGTGTGACCTCCAGAGAGGCTATGGGCGCATAACACATTATGATCTGAATCTCTTAACTCTGAGAGAGGGACCCCTCCATAACGCCATAAGGAGAGACGATTGAAATTTCGGTAGCCTGCAGTCTATAGACAATCCAAGAGCCGATCACCAAGCGGCTTGTAAACGTGGGGCCCACAGTGGTCTACCATGCCCGAAGATGGTATGTACACGTAGCAACGGCTTTTTCACTCGGCCGGCACTATCGCATTCTATTCACCTGAACCCCGCAAGGCGGACAGGCGGGAAACAGGTTATACTAAACTCCGGGAATGGAGGTGTGATCTGAAGACGCAAAAACCGGCCTCATTGACGTATACTTGCGTATTCAAACCGGAGATTGTATTCTTTTCCGGTTTCAGGCGCCCAACTGAAGTTTTTTGGGGGAAGACCCGGCCGGAAAATGCCGTTGGGATGCCAGACGTTGTTAACCGAATCTATAGACGGTTCAGAGTCTATGTATCAAATTGTGCTCAAACAACTATATCATTCCCTGACCAACTATCAAAACCAGTCAACAGGAAGAAGAGATCTACGTATACTCAGTTGCAGGGTCAATATTTGTCATTCATTTACTACTATACCAAATTGAATGGTTTACCACCTGCCGAAAGAGATTTTCAGGTGTATTTCAAAGCGAATTTCTCATCGGTGCATAGTATGATACTGTTGTTGGAGAAAAAGGGACTTATTGAACGTAAGGCTGGAAAAGCGTGAAGCATAAGGCTTCTTTTGTCTCTTGAAGAAATACCAGATCTGGAATAACGTCTTAACGTGACCATTGCTTGGGGTCGACCACAATTGAAAATCTTTTTCGCCGGTCCTCTATTTTGTGAAGCCAGCAGGGATTGGATTCAATCCACAATCAATAAGATCGAGGCGCTGGCAAGCATCCCGCACCACCCGTACCCCCAAAATGATAATTCAGGAGAAAGGGAAAAACATCCATGGCAAAATGCCAATCCTGCTCCACGAAGAAAGGTCAAAGGAACTGCCCGGCGCTTGGCGGCTTGCTCTGTCCCACCTGTTGCGGTACGAATAGACAGAAGGAAATCGACTGTCCAGCTGATTGCTTCTATCTGGGAAAATCCAAAAAATACTTCACCGACCGACAGGAATCAGGGAAACTCCGTGATTTCGAACGAGAGATGAAATCGATCATCGGGAAGGAAGATCCCTTCGAGGACATCCTCCAGAATATCGAATTTATGATATGGCATATCTACAAGGAGAAACGAAACATTGTTGACCGCCATGTTGAAGCCGCGCTCGAATATCTGATGGAAATGGGGAAGGCGCAGTTGGATCTCCCAGCGAAGTTTCTGACCGAACCGCCGCCTAATGTCGGGACAATTATCGATGGAATTGATGACATTCTTGCATTCAGGGAATCAGTCACCGAAAGGCGAGAGGATCTCATCACGAAGTTGAAATGCATCTACCGGATTCTGGACTCTGTTCGGACCCATCACGAACCGGGCGATGATTGCAGTTATCTTGATTTCATAGGACGATTTATGAGCTAGGGGAAGCCTTAATTCTCTTGGTCGGGCATTGGTCTTACACGATGTCTCTCACCATCGAAGATGTAGATGTTCTCGACGGAACCCCGCTTCTCGATAGGTCTCAGGTTGATGACGGTACCGCATGGGAGGCTGGTTATTTTTACCGGGGAAAACCTGAAGGGGCAAAGATCATCGGGGTGAGGACTGATTTGAGCTGAGTAAGATCTTGAGTTCAGCAAGAGATAAATAATATAGAATACAGGGTCATCAAGGCCTGAAACAGATATGGAGATCAATTATGGGAACTGTTTAAGTAACGGTATATGGCAATGTTACCGCTGCTCATCCCCTAACAGGTTTTCCCGGCCGGTCCTTTCAAATGAAAATTCGAAGTTGCGCTGCGCATCAACGAACCAAGCAGGGGGATTTGTTATCAAATTTCCAGCCTGGCTTGAGATATTGCATTGCCATGGCATCGTCACGGGCACCGAGCTTCATACCCTTATATAGCTCATGGGCCTCGGCGATTTTATCCAAGTCCGGCTCTATTCCGAGTCCAGCCTTCTCAGGGACCTTAATGAGTCCGCCCTCGATCTTCAGTGGCTCCTTTGTGAGCCGCTCCTGTGCCTCCTGCCAGATCCAGTGCGTATCTATGGCCGTAATATGCCCCGGGGCAGCGGCTGCAACGTGTGTGAACATTGCCAGGGATATGTCGAAGTGATTGTTCGAGTGAGAGCCCCACGTAAGCCCCCATTCATGGCACATCTGGGCAACCCTGACCGAGCCCTGCATGGTCCAGAAATGTGGGTCGGCAAGCGGGATGTCGACCGAGTGCAACTGGATCGCATGCCCCATCTGCCGCCAGTCTGTCGCAATCATGTTGGTAGCTGTGGGGATTCCGGTGGCGCGTCGAAACTCCGCCATTACTTCCCGCCCTGAATAGCCGCCCTCCGCACCGCATGGGTCCTCGGCATAGGCCAGGACCTCATGCTTATCCCGGCACAGCCTTATCGCATCTTGGAGCATCCATGCCCCATTTGGGTCAATTGTGATCCTCGCGTCCGGAAACCGTTCGGCAAGCGCCGTTACCGCTGCCATTTCTTCTTCTCCGGACAAAACTCCTCCCTTCAACTTGAAGTCCTTGAAGCCGTAGCGCTTATAGGCGGCTTCTGCAAGCCTCACGATAGCCTCCGGGGTTAGCGCCTCTTCATGCCTAAGCCGCAGCCAGTCGTCTTGTTCATTCGGGGCGCTTAGGTATGGCAGGTCTGTCTTTTTCCTGTCCCCGACATAAAAGAGATAACCCAGAACGGGTATTTCAGCGCGCTGCTGCCCTTGGCCCAACAACGCGGCGACAGGAACTCCAAGAAACTGCCCCAAAAGGTCTAGCAAAGCTGCCTCGATTGCAGTCACGGCATGAATGGTGACTCGCAGGTCAAAGGTTTGAAGCCCCCGGCCCCCTGAGTCATGGCCTGCAAATTTTTCCCGGACGACATTTAGGATATTGTTATACAGACCGAGGGACCGGCCGAGCATGAGATTTTTTGCGTCATCGAGGGTCTGGCGGATGCTTTCTCCGCCGGGAACCTCGCTTACCCCTGTGTGTCCCGCACTGTCCTTAAGAAGGACAACGTTGCGGGTGAAATAAGGGGAATGGGCACCGCTCAGGTTGAGCAGCATACTGTCATACCCGGCTACGGGAATGACCTGCATATCGATTACCACCGGCGCTCCTGAGGCTGCTTTAGTTGGTGCTTGCTTTTCCATTGGAAGTGTACTCCTTTTAGAACTTCGGGAGGCTATTGCCTAAACGGGTTGTGTTGCCGCGGAAATTTGCTCATCCGGCCTCTTGAGCTCGACGCGCTTGATTTCGCCGACAATCAACAGGTAACTTGGGATCGCACCCAGTGCATTTGCACTTACGAACACCAGCGCGCCGTTAAATGAACCAGTGCCCTGCACTTTTGTTGGTGATTTTGGACGGCTGTTACTTGAGAGCGCCCATTTGCATGAGGATTTCTTTCAGTTTCGAGCGGTTGCCTTCGCTAAGTTCCTGGACAGGCCTTATCGGCGGGCCGACATCAACGCCGAGCAGGTTCAGTGCTTCTTTGGGTACTGCCGGGAAGCAGCCCAGATTAAAGGCTATCCTCAAGGGGGCAAGTCGATACTGCGCTTCCAGTGCGCCTGAGATATCTCCTGCCCTGTATTTTTCATAAATTTCCACAACCACCTCGGGAACGACGTTAGCGGTGCTGGCGACGCAACCTGTTCCACCGTACACCAGAGTTGCGAGTATCATGGTATCGCGACCTGCCAGCACACTGAATCCTTTGCCTCTGGTGCGCCGGATATATTCCGAAGTAAGTGTCATATCCCCGCTGCTGTCTTTGACACCGACGATGTTAGGGATGTCCGAAAGCCGTTCGATAAGATTCGCAGACATGTTGATGCCGGTTCGGTCCGGGTTGTTATAAAGAATATTGGGGATATCTTCCGCCTCGGCAATTGTTCTGAAATGAGTATAGAGTTCTTGTTCGCTCGGGGAGATGAACATCGGAGTCAGCACACTGGTGGCTGCCGCACCATACTGTTTTGCAAGCCGCGTCAGCTTCACGCATTCTTTCGTCGTGATTGCGCTGGCGCCGACGTATACGGGGACCCTCCCATTTACATGCTCTATGGTGACTTCAACTGCTTTAACCTTCTCTTCATAATCGAGAGCAAAGAACTCACCGGTGCTCCCCAGAACGAATATCCCGTGAACACCTCCTTTGATGAGGAAATCGATCAGGGCGCGCAATGCCTGTGTATTTAGCCGTTCGTTCCCGTCCATCGGCGTAATCAATGGTACTATGACACCTCTTATTTCCATGGGGTTCTCCTCGACAACCTGGTTTGTTCAGCGTGCGTAATGCTTGGTCATGCCTGCCTCTGATAATGGTAATAGCCGTACCGGAGTTTTGATCGTCTGTTGCATTCCCGGAGCCCTGTCCATGAAAGCCTTATCCCACCTCGATTCAGGGTGCGTCGAAGCGTTGGGGCAGGTCTCGCTTGAACAGGTTGGGATTGCCCGGGTGAACTCAAAATTGCATCACATGTTGTAGTAATGTTCTGAAAAGACCGCCTGGTTTGTGATCTGTACCGGCAATAGTCCTTATGGGTTGCAAAATGGATCGGAAAGGAGCCCCTTAACGGGGGAAATCGGCTTCATCGCACCGCTTCCATTATTGCCTCCATTTGCCTCTTCGTCTTCCCTTTTATCGGCAATTATTTCTCAACATTGACAATTCAGGAACTACCAGGCGCACCCTGGAGCGCTTTTTCCTTTTCCTCTATAAAACCCGCCGTAACTCTAGGCAACATCATGGTGATAAAGGCCCCGAGAACAAGGATTCCCACCAAAAAGTAAATACCGGCATTCATGTTGCCGGTCATGGTCGTAGCCCAACCTACAAAGGTAGGCCCAAGTATTCCCCCTAAATTTCCGAACCCATTGATTATCCCCCTTGCTCCCCCTGAAACACCAGGTGCAAACAGCAGGGCAGGCATTGCCCAGAAGGTGCTCTGGATCGATTT
>Ga0187784_10005474_pt1 | contig 10254 bp, 1 predicted proteins | sample 1015_SJ02_MP15_2_FD_132964 | JGI IMG/M metagenome (GOLD analysis project Ga0187784, IMG submission 132964) | Tropical peat soil microbial communities from peatlands in Department of Meta, Colombia - 1015_SJ02_MP15_20_MG | ecosystem: Environmental > Terrestrial > Soil > Wetlands > Peat | place... | reverse complement strand
GTTGTTCGAAATGCAGGCGGAACGAACTCCCGACCATGTTGCTTTGGTGTTTAAGCAACAGACGTTGACCTACGCTGAGTTCAACCGTCGTGCCAACCAACTCGCGCATCACCTGCGGGGGATGGGGGTTGGGCCGGAAGTGCTGGTCGCGGTCTGCATGGAACGGTCCTTAGAGTTGGTGGTTGCTCTGTATGCGGTAGTGAAGGCGGGGGGCGCCTACGTTCCCATTGATCCCGACTACCCGCAAGAACGTGTGGCGTTCATGCTTGAGGACGCGGGCGCACCGGTCCTGCTGACACAGGCGGGGCTTTTGGGTCGGCTGCCTGGTCATAAGGGCAGAGTTGTGTGTCTCGATGCCGACTGGGAGCGGATTGCCCGTGAAGACATGGCCAATCCGGATTCCGCCACGGCTGCGGACAATTTAGCCTACGTAATTTATACGTCGGGCTCCACGGGCAAGCCCAAAGGAGCGATGAACACACACCGGGGCATCTGCAATCGACTGTTGTGGATGCAGGACCAGTACGGCCTGAGGGAAGCGGACAAGGTATTGCAGAAAACTCCTTTCAGCTTTGACGTCTCGGTGTGGGAGTTTTTCTGGCCGTTGCTGACAGGAGCGCAATTGGTCGTGGCGGAGCCGGGTGGGCACCGGGATGCGGCTTATTTGGTGAATTTGATTCGGGAGCAAGGGATTACAGTCCTCCATTTTGTGCCGTCGATGCTGCGGGTGTTTCTGGAAGAGCCTGGCGTGGAGAAATGTGAATCGTTGCGGCATGTAATGTGTAGCGGCGAAGCGTTGCCATACGATCTACAGGAGGAGTTTTTCAGGTTGCTACCCTCGCAATTGCATAACCTATATGGCCCGACGGAGGCGGCGGTGGATGTTACACACTGGACCTGCCGACGCGGCGATGACCGAAAGGTGGTGCCGATCGGGCGGCCAGTGGCAAACACCCAGATATATATCTTGGATCGGCACCTTCAACCGGTACCAATGGGAGTAGCGGGAGAGTTGCATATTGGAGGAGTACAAGTTGGTCGCGGATACCACAAGCGGCCTGAGTTGACAGCGGAGAAGTTTATTCCGGACCCGTTTAGCGGAGACCCCAAGGCGCGGTTGTACAAGACGGGGGATCTGTCCCGGTGGCTTGCGGATGGTGCCATCGAATACCTAGGGCGGATGGATTTTCAGGTGAAGATTCGGGGATTCCGGGTCGAGCTAGGAGAGATCGAAACTACGTTGCGCAGCCACCCGGGAGTGCGCGAGGCGGTCGTCTTGGCGAGGGAGGACATCCCTGGGGACCCACGGGTGGTCGCTTACATCGTCCCGAAATCCAGTTCTTCCGATGCGCCTGAGGCGGAAACCTTTGCGGAATACGTTGACGAATGGAAAACGATCTTCGACGAGACTTACGCACAGGCGGCGGAGGCACCCGATCGTAGCTTCAACATCATCGGGTGGGACAGCAGTTATACGGGCAAACCGATCCCCCCGGAGGAAATGCGGGTGTGGGTTGACACTACCGTCGGGCGGATCCTCGCGCTGCACCCGCACCGCGTGTGGGAAATCGGATGCGGCACGGGCTTGCTGCTTCACCGATTGGCCCCCAACTGCGATCATTACTTTGCCACGGATTACTCCGCCAACGTAGTGAAGGCTCTGCAACGACAGATCGCCGTTTCGGATACGTTGGCACAACGGGTAGTGCTGCGCCAGGGCAATGCGGACGATTTCGCGGGCATCGCCGGGGAAAGTTTCGACGTGGTAATCCTCAATTCTGTCGTCCAATACTTTCCCAGCATCCAGTATCTAATCCGGGTCCTGGAGGGTGTGGTGCGGGCAGTGAAGCCGGGAGGGGCCGTTTTCCTGGGCGACATTCGTAACGAGCCGCTCCTGAAGGCGTTCCATGCGTCCGTCCAATTGGAGCAGGCGCCTGCCTGGCTGCCATGTGCTGATCTATGGCCAAGAATCCAAAGAGCTGTCCGCCAAGAAAAGGAATTGGCCATCAACCCGGGATTCTTCAACGCCTTGCGGAAACACCTGCCGGCCATAGCCCAGGTGGAGATACAACTCAAGCGGGGCCCTCATCACAATGAGCTGAGCATGTTCCGTTACGATGTGGTCCTTCGGGCGGGAGCGGCGGTGAAAACCACGGAAAACGGGTCCCACCTGGACTGGCAGCAGCATAGGCTTTCGGTATCCAGTCTGCGCCGGTATCTAGAGGAGGAGCGGCCCGAAGCGCTCACCGTGACAGGAGTGCCCAACGCCCGCTTGCACCGGGAAATCAAGCTGCTTGAAATCCTTGCCAGCGCAGAATATCCAGCCACAGCAGGAGAGCTGCGCGAAGCCCTGCGAGCGGACAGTGCGGCGAACGCGATCGAGCCGGAGGATCTCTGGACCATCGGCGAGTCGCGGGGCTACAACGTACAAGTCCGTTGGTCAGAGGGCGACGGGATGGGTTCGTGTGACGTGGCATACCTGCGGCGGGAGAGGGACGCGGGTGAAGGAGCGGACTGCGTTTTTGGCTTTTCAGGGGATCTGAGCAACTCCAAGCCTTTGAGCGCCTACGCTAACAACCCGCTCCAAAGCGCCTTAGGCGACAAGTTAGTGCCTGAATTGCGCGGGTTGGCAGAGAAACAGCTCCCAGAATATATGGTGCCCTCAACTTTTATGCTTTTGGACGCAATCCCCCTGAGCCCCAACGGCAAAGTGGATCGGAAGGCCTTGCCAAACGTTGCAGACAGCGTGATTGACTTGGGGAGCGCATGGACGCCACCTCGAAACGATGCAGAGGAGAAAATCGCCGCTGTCTGGAGAGAATCGTTGGGTGTAAGCAAAGTGGGCAGGGATAGTAATTTCTTCGACTTGGGCGGCCATTCTCTGTTGGTCATACGGGTCGCCCGCAAGCTCGAGAAGCTCTTTGAGCGGAAAGTGCCGGTTACCGAAGTATTCCGGCATCCGACCGTGAGGTTGTTGGCGAAGTTTCTGACCGGCCATGATCAAGAGGTAAAGCTGACACGAAGCCAGGGGCAGATCGAGGCTGACAAGGCGTCGATGCAGCGCCGATTGGAAAGGAGGCGACGGATCGCCATGACGCAAGGGGATGTGAAATGAACACCGAGATGCAGGCCGACAGGCTCGACGGAATCGCCATCATTGGTATGGCAGGCCGTTTTCCCGGTGCGCGCAGCCTTTCCGAGTTCTGGCGGAATCTCTGTGACGGGGTCGAATCCGTTACTACGTTCACAGATGCACAACTGCTGGCCGCAGGCGAGGATCCTGCTTTGCTCAATTCTCCCGACTACGTCAAATCTGGCATCGTGCTCGAAGGAGTCGACCTTTTTGATGCTGGCTTCTTCGGATTGACCCCGCGGGAAGCAGAAATAACTAACCCGGAACTTCGCATCTTTCTTGAGTGTACTTGGGAGGCTCTGGAGAATGCCGGCTATGATCCTCATCAGTATGCAGGCAGGATAGGCGTCTTCGCGGGTAGCGGGATGCGGAATTCCTATAGAAACATTCTGCTGTCAAGTGAGCACTTAACCAAGCTGCTACCCGAAATGCAAAGGTACATTGCCGTCGAGAAGGATTTTCTCACCACGACGGTCTCTTACCGGCTAAATCTTAAGGGGCCCAGTATCGATGTCCAGACCGCCTGCTCGACATCACTGGTAGCCATCCACTTGGGCTGCCAGAGCCTGCTCCACGGCGACTCCGACTTGGTTCTTGCCGGTGGAGTTCACGTCAGGATTCCACAGATCAAAGGCTATCTTTATCAAGAAGGGTTGATTCGTTCCCCTGACGGCCATTGCCGCGCTTTTGATGCTATGGCTAAGGGCACCACGTGGGGCAGCGGCGCAGGTGTTGTTCTTCTGAAGCGCTTAGCTGATGCCCTGTCGGACGGCGATTGCATTCGAGCGGTCATTAGAAGCTCCTGTATCAACAACGACGGCACTCTCAAGATCGGTTACACCGCACCGAGTGTTGAGGGCCAAGCGTCTGTCATCGCAGAGGCTCATGCAATGGCTGACGTGACGGGCGATGAGATTACGTATGTGGAGGCACATGGAACGGGGACACCGTTGGGCGATCCTATTGAGATTGCCGCACTAACTAGAGCTTTTCGGCGAACGACCCAGAAAAATGCTTTCTGCGCAATAGGCTCGCTCAAGACGAATGTTGGACATCTCGATGCAGCGGCCGGAGTTGGGGGCTTGATAAAAGCCGTTTTGGCTCTAGAAAACCGGATGCTGCCTCCCAGCCTGAATTTCCGACAAGCGAATCCTGCTATCGATTTCGCAAATAGTCCCTTTTGCGTGCAGCAAGAGCTATCGGAATGGCGTCCGGCGAGCGGCCGGCGGGTGGCGGGGGTGAGTTCCTTTGGCATCGGGGGCACAAATGCCCATGCCGTGCTCGAAGAGGCGCCGGGCACTGAAGCTTCCGGGCCATCGAGGCCCTGGCAGCTTCTCGAGCTGTCGGCTAATACAACCACTGCCTTGGATAAGATGACGAAGAACCTCGGCGAGCACTTGAAGAACCACCCACTGATAAACCTTGCCGATGTGGCCTACACGCTTCAGAGGGGCCGGAAACTTCTTCCTCGCCGACGCATGCTGGTTTGTCAGAGCCGCGAGGATGCCGTTGCCGTATTGGATTCCCTCGACCCGAGGCGACTAATATCGCACTATGACGAGCCGACGCAACGAGATGTGGCGTTCATGTTTCCTGGCCAAGGCGCCCAGTACCCGGGCATGGGCTTGGAACTCTATCGGTCTGAATCAGAGTTTCGGGAACAGACCGACCGTTGCTGCGAACTACTCAAGCCTCACCTTTCTATCGATTTGCGGGAAATCCTTTACCCAGCAGATGCAGAGGTCGAAAGCGCTGCGCAGAAGCTGAAGCAAACCTTGCTCGCCCAACCAGCTATTTTTGTAATCGAGTACGCCCTTGCAAAACTGCTCATGTCGTGGGGGGTGAAACCGGCCGCCCTGGTGGGCCACAGCATCGGCGAATATGTGGCGGCCTGCCTAGCCGGAGTGTTTTCCCTTGAAGACGCCTTGGCTCTTGTCGCCGCCCGAGGCCGACTGATGCAGAGCCTCCCCAGAGGCTCCATGCTGGCCGTTTCGGCTGCGGAGAAAGAGATTGGTCCGCTCTTGGACGAAAGGCTCTCCCTGGCGGCGGTCAACAGTCCTTCCCTGTGTGTTGTTTCGGGAGATACGGATGCAGTGAAAGATCTGGAGGAGAAGCTTTCGAAAAAGAATGTGGCTTGCCGCCACCTGCATACCTCCCACGCCTTTCATTCCAAGATGATGGACTCCATCCTGGACAAGTTTGCACGGGAGGTCGAACAAGCGCACATCCATCCCCCGCAAATTCCGATTGTTTCTACTGTCACGGGAACCTGGGCACAGTCCGGCGAGATGGCGACCCCCGGTTATTGGGCGAGAAACCTGCGCCAGACCGTCCGCTTCTCCAGTTGCATTCAGGAGTTAATGAAAGAAGCAGGTAGAATACTCCTAGAGGTTGGGCCAGGGACTACCCTCGGGACATGCGCCAGGCAGCATGCGGGCGGTTCAGGTAAGCGCATTGTGCTCTCTACGATCCGCCACCCCCAGGAGCGGACCTCGGACATTGCCTTCCTTCTGAACACCCTTGGACGGCTTTGGCTTGCCAACGTCGAAATAGACTGGTCCGGATTTTATAGGAACGAACGCCGCCATCGGATTCCCCTACCGACCTATCCCTTTGAGCGACAGCGTTACTGGATTGAGCCCACGCAGGAGACGCGTGCCATTGGGGTAGCTCGGAGGTTGTCAGAAAAGAAGTCAGACATCACCGAATGGTTTTATGTCCCGTCTTGGAAACGAGCGCAACTCCCCGAGAATAGTAACGGCAGCAAATCCCTGACCCATGAGTTGCGCTCTTTGGTGTTCCTCGATGAGGGCGGATTTGGGGACAAGCTCGTTGAACTGCTTGAGAAGCGTGGGCAGCGCGTGACCTTGGTGAGGGTAGGAACGAAGTTTCATCACACCAATGATGGGTCCTTCACCATAAACCCGGCAATGAAGGAAGACTACCAGGCCTTGTGGAATGAGCTTCGAGCGAGTGGACGGTCACCCAGCTCGATCGTTCATCTGTGGTGTCTCACCAGCGGGGATGAGAAATTGTCGATTGCCGATTCCTACGAGCGGTTCCGCAACCTAGGATTCAACAGTCTGCTGTTTTTGACTCAAGCCATTGGCGAGCAACCTTCTAATGAACCGATGCAAATCAAAGTCATATCCAACCGTCTCCATGAGGTGACCGGAGACGAGGTCCTGTTTCCTGCGAAGGCTGTTCTTCTTGGCCCGTGTCGTGTCATTCCCCAGGAACATCCTAATATCCAGTGCACGAATGTGGATGTGGGGGACCTGCGGCCAGCCGACGAATACGCGCCGTTGCTCGTGGAAGAACTGGCTGCCTGGACTACGGATGCGATTGTTGCTTATCGGGGCATACATCGGTGGGTTCGAACGATCGAACCCATGAGGTTCGGCAAAAGCGACCAATACAGGCCCAGACTAAGGGAAGGAGGAGTTTATCTCATCACCGGCGGCCTCGGCGGTATGGGTCTGGTTTTGGCGGAGTACTTGGCTCAATCGGTGCGGGCCAAACTCGTTCTGATTTCACGGACTGGCCTGCCCGACAGGGACCAATGGCAACATTGGCTAGGAACACACGGGGAACAGGATGATGTAAGCCGGAAGATCCGAAAGGTGCGATCGCTCGAGAATCAAGGGGCAAGGGTGCTGGTTTTCAGGGCCGACGTAGCCGATGCCGATCAGATGAAGGCAGCCCTGGCACAGGCTTGTGATCAGTTTGGACAAATTCACGGAGTGATACACGCGGCCGGCATTGCCGGCGACCGTATGACCATGCTGCTGAAAAAGCCTGATGTGGCAGCAAGCGTTATGGCACCGAAAGTGAGTGGGACTCTGGTGCTTGGCCAACTGTTGCATGAAATCAAGTTGGATTTTCTGGTTCTCTGCTCCTCCCTTAGCGCCCAGTTAGGCGGAATTGGCCATGTAGATTATTGTGCTGCCAATGCCTTTTTGGATGCATACGCACAGAAGTACCATTCCGAGAAAAATCTCATCTCAGTGGACTGGGGTACTTGGCAGGAAGTTGGTATGGCTGTAAACACTCCACTGCCATTTTATCTCAATAAAGAACAAAGAGAGCGAAGCCTGCGGCTCGGAATATCGCCCGAGGAAGGGAAAGAGGCAATTAGCAGAATCCTGGGCAGATTGCATCCACAGGTGATTGTCTCGCCAGAAGACCTCACAGCAGTAATGCAAACGAGCGATAAGAGCGGAGAATCGCTTGCTGTAGAACAAGTGACGAAGCCTTCTCTGGATGAGCCGGGACACCCTCGTCCTGACCTGTCCAGCGACTACATTGCCCCGGGAAATTCAACTGAGCAGACTATTGCCGGTATCTGGCAGGAACTGCTCGGCCTTGAAAAGGTAGGCATCCACGATAATTTCTTCGAATTAGGCGGGCATTCGTTGTTAGCAACAAGCCTCGTAGCCCGCTTGAAGAGTCTATTTCCGGTCGAACTACCGGTGGCAAGCCTGTTCGAAAACCCCACGGTCCATTCGCTGAGCGAGATGATACAGCAAGGAGGACGGGATGGGTCATCATTCGATGAGAGCAGAAGGCGAGGACAGAAACGGAAGGAGCGCATCCGAGGATGACGCCTGATGATGGAGGAAAGTCCATGCAGAGTCAGGAAACCCTTAATCGCTTGAGCGGTTCGGAGATAGCGATCATCGGTATGGCCGCCCGCTTCCCCGGCGCGCCGAACCTGGAAGCGTTCTGGAATAATCTGCGGGATGGCGTAGAGTCCATCACCTTCTTCACCGATGAGCAATTGCTGGCCTCAGGGGTCGATCCCGAAGTGCTGTCGGACGCTCGCTATGTCAAAGCGGGTCCCATACTGGAAGGAGTCGAGTTGTTTGATGCCGCTTTCTTTGGATTCACTCCGCGAGCGGCCGCGGCGATAGACCCGCAACGTCGCCTTTTCCTGGAATGCGTGTGGGAGGCGATTGAAGCGGCCGGGTATGACACGGAGCACTACAAGGGCGCCATCAGCGTTTTTGCCGGCGCGAGCGTGAGCAGTTACTTGATCAACAACCTTTTCGCCAATCCCGAGGCCTTTGAGCTCGCCGGATCGTATATGGCCTATCTTTGCAACTCCCCGGATTCTCTGGCCACGCTCCTGGCCTATAAACTCAATTTGAAAGGGGCCTGCTATAACGTTGGGACCTTCTGTTCCACTTCCCTGGTGGCCGTCCATCTCGCCTGCCAGAGTTTGCTGAATTTTGAATGCGACATGGCCGTGGCCGGAGGCGTGAGGGTTGCCGTACCGCAACATGCCGGCTACTGGCATGACGGGGGCTCGCTCCTCTCGCCCGATGGGCATTGCCGGGCCTTTGATGCCAAAGCGCAGGGAACTCTGTTTGGCAACGGTGTTGGAGCCGTGGTGCTGAAAAGGTTGAAAGACGCTTTAGCCGACGGCGATTCAATCGATGCGGTGATCCTGGGCTCGGCAACAAACAATGATGGTTCCCTGAAAGTGAGTTACACGGCGCCCAGCGTGGCCGGCCAGTCCGAGGTCATTGTCGAGGCCCTAGCTAATGCCGGTGTCCCACCGGAGACGATAACCTACGTGGAGACCCACGGAACAGGAACGCCCCTTGGGGATCCCACGGAAGTCGCTGCTCTGACCCGAGCCTTTCGCAGTGGAACGCAGAAAAAGGGCTTCTGTGCCCTTGGCGCACTGAAGGCAAACGTTGGACACCTGGATGCGGCGGCCGGCGTATCCGGTCTCATCAAGGCTATTCTCGTGCTCAAGAACAAGCAAATTCCTCCCAGCCTGCATTTCCATGACCCGAATCCCGACATCGATTTTGAAAGCAGCCCCTTCTACGTCAATTCGACTCTTTCCGAATGGAAGAGCGGTGACCGCCCCCGGCGCGCGGGCGTCAGCTCATTCGGCGTCGGAGGGACAAACGCCCATGTGATCCTCCAGGAGGCCCCTGTAGCTGAACCCTCGGGTCCGTCCCGCCCTTACCAACTGCTTGTCTTCTCTGCCCGGACCAGATCGGCTTTGGAAACGGCCACCCGGAATGCGATCAACTTCTTTACGGGCCACGCCGGTCTGAACCTCGCGGATGCCGCCTACACTTTGCAGATAGGTCGAAGAGCGTTCAACCACCGTAGGGTCGTCGTCTGCCGGGATGTGGGGGACGCCGTGTGCGTGCTCGAAGGGGCGGATTCGAACCGCGTGGCGACTGCTCACCAGGACAAAAGAGATCCACATGCCGCGTTCATGTTTCCGGGAGGAGGGGCACAGTATGCCGGTATGGGATGGGAGCTATATAGAACAGAGCCAATATTTCGTGAACAATTAGACCGCTGCGCCGATATACTTCAATCGCATTTCTCGCTCGATATACGACAGATAATCTACCCGGACGAAGCCGGCGCCGAAGAAGCTGGCCGAAGCCTGAATCAAACATCTATCGCCCTACCGGCATTATTCGTTGTGGAGTACGCGCTGGCCAAATTGTGGATGGCCTGGGGGATTCACCCGGCCGCCATGGTTGGCCACAGCAGCGGAGAGTATGTTGCGGCTTGCCTGGCCGGCGTATTTTCGTTGGAAGACGCCTTGGTCCTCGTTACCGTCAGAGGACAACTCATGCAGAGCATACCAGGTGGCAGTATGCTGGCGGTTCAGCTGCCGGAGAAGGAGGTTCGTTCGCTTATCGATAATGAACTTTCCGTGGCAGCGATCAACGGCCCTTCCTCATGTACCGTTTCCGGCCCGGAGAAAGCTGTGGAAGATTTCAAAGAGCGGCTTTCCGAAAGAGATGTGGATTGCCGCCTATTGCACATTTCCATCGCATCTCATTCCAGGATGATGGACCCGGTTCTGGACCCATTTGCTATTGAGGTGAAACGAACGAGAAGGAACCCTCCCCAAATTCCCTTCATTTCGAATGTCACGGGAATGTGGATTACTCCGGATGAAGCGATGGCCCCCGATTACTGGGTGAGGCACCTTCGCCACACCGTCCGGTTCTCCGACGGGGTTCAGGAATTGTTGAAAGAACCCAACAGAGTTCTTCTGGAGGTGGGCCCCGGAAACACTCTGAGCTCGCTGGCGAAACGGCATTTGAACGAATCGGAACATCAAAAGGTACTTTCTT
>Ga0187784_10005473_pt1 | contig 10256 bp, 9 predicted proteins | sample 1015_SJ02_MP15_2_FD_132964 | JGI IMG/M metagenome (GOLD analysis project Ga0187784, IMG submission 132964) | Tropical peat soil microbial communities from peatlands in Department of Meta, Colombia - 1015_SJ02_MP15_20_MG | ecosystem: Environmental > Terrestrial > Soil > Wetlands > Peat | place... | reverse complement strand
TCACGTTCGTGCTCAGCGGCGGCGACCGGCAGGTGCCGCGGCAGCGCATCGAATTCATTTTCGTGACCGTCATCGGCTTCTGCGGTTGGATCAGCGGTCGCGACGTCCGCCCGCTCGCCGTCGACTTTGTCTACCCTCCACCGAAAGATGCCGCGCCATACGCCACGGCGTTTCGCTGTCCGGTTTCGTTCAACGCATCTTCGAACAGCATATTGTTTGTGCACTCCGATATGGCTGCACCGTTGCCGACCTTCAACCCGACACTGGCAGAGCTGCACGAGCGCTTCGCCGGCGAGTATCTCCGGCATTTCGACCACGCGCAGACCAGCTACCGGGCGCGCGAAGTGATCATCCGCAAACTGCCCGACGGCGAACCGCGGCGCGATGAGATCGCGAGCGAGCTGTGCCTGAGCGAGCGGACGCTGCAGCGGCGACTTCAGGAGGAGGCGACGTCCTTCGTCCAGCTGCTGGACGACACACGCCGCGAGCTGGCGGAGCAGTATCTGGGCAGGCTGCAGCTGTCGCTGGCGCAGGCGGCTTATTTGCTCGGTTTCGCCGACCAGAGAAGCTTCTTCCGCGCCTGCAAACGCTGGTTCAAAGTCTCGCCCGGGCAATATCGCACCCGGCTGCACCGGCTCGCGCTGGAAGGCACTTCCTGATACTTCACGTGACGCAAGGTTTGTGCGTTCCAAAGAATTTCGTCCAAAAAATAATCTGTTTGTAATAGCCGCTTTTCTTTGGCCAGTAGTCTCAGGGCCTGCACTGGATTAGAATGCGCTCTGGAAATTGCCAGTGTTCAGTCTCGAAACTGTTGATGGCTCCCGCACGAAGGGTCGCGTCGTGCGCTGAGTTGAAGACGGCGGCCACGCGTATAGGCAATTGGGGCCGCTGCGGCGCCAAAGTTTAGCATTTCAGGAGGAACATAATGTCTACTCACGCTCAATCCGGACATATGCCGCTGGTCGCGTCGGCCGTGCTGGGCAGGCTTGCGGAAAATTGGTGGCTGCTGCTGCTTCGCGGTCTCGCCGCCATCGCCTTTGGAGTGATCGCGTTCTTCTGGCCGGGAATTGCGCTGGTCGCGCTCACATATCTGTGGGGCGCCTACGCGATCGTCGACGGCGCCATTGCACTCTGGGCGGCGTTCAACGCTTCGGGCGGGGATGCGGGTCCGCGCTGGTGGCTCGGGCTCAGCGGCGTTGTTGGCATCATTGCCGGCATCATAGCGTTTGCCTATACGGGGATCACGGCTTTGGTGCTGGTGACCTTTATCGCTGTTTGGGCGATCATTATCGGCCTGCTGCAACTCTATGCGGCAATCCGGCTACGCCAAGTCATCGACAACGAATGGTGGCTCGTTCTGAGCGGCCTGCTGTCGATCGCCTTTGGCGCCGTGATACTCGCGTGGCCGGGAACGGGAGCGCTGGCGCTGATCTGGACCATCGCCTGGTTTGCGGTATTTTTCGGCTGCATGTTCATCGGCCTGGCGTTTGAGCTGAAGAAGTTCAAACGGGCGTGATAACAAGATCGGCCGTGCATGAGTGTCACGTTGGTGCCCGGCCGAGCCATTGTGCTTCAATCGACGATCGCAGCGTCATAGGTCGACAACGCGAGCGCCATGTCGAGCGCGACGTATTTGTCGAGCGTCTTTATCAAGTGGCCTTTTGCGAGCACGGGAAGGTCGGTCCGCACAATGACATTTACAAACTCAATTTTGAGCGCCATGTACGCGGCGGCATAGTGGGTCAGGAGCAGGCCGACGTCGCGGTGACGAATACCAATCCGCTGTACTCCGGACATATATTTTTCGTCGAATTCAGAGTGAAACAGAGATGCCCAATGGACCTTCTGCTTCACTTTGAGCCGCGCCACGACGGCATCCGACAATTGAGGCTCGATGCCTGATGTCCGGACCTTGCGGTAAAAGTCGTCAAGCACCGCATCGATGCTCGGGGCGAGAACTTGCCACAACTTTAGCGCAAGTCGCCGGGCATCATCATCAATTTCGAGAATTTGCCGAAGCTGCTCAATCACCCATGCGCTCGCCGGAAGGTGGCTGATGCACGCGGCTGCACCCGTAACGCGCGAAGGATTGAAAAATCGGGGAGGCTGAAAGCGCGCTATACCTCATGCCAATGGCTGTATCCAGAAAATCTCTTTATCGCCGCCGCAATATTTGACAAACAGCGCGCAGGGCGGCTCCGAAAGTCTAGATGGCCCACCCGACAAAACAATTAACTAGTCAATGATTCGCGCACTCCCCAACGGCTTCGACACAATCTAGACAGCTTTGGATATCCACGGCCGTCGTCGGCGTCCCCCGCGCCGCTTCTGCCTCGTCGGCGAAAAAACTTCGGGGTGTCATGAACCGATCGTCCACTATTCTGAACCCAAGCTTTCCGAATGGACAAAAACAGGGATGTCCAGGCTGCACCATGCGCGGGCTCGGCTTGTGTCGAATCCTGATCGAGGCCGGCATCGACGCTCCGCTTTCCAAGTGGCCGCCGATTGCTCAGGTTGGGAAAACCATTGCGGCCCGCCGGCGCTTTTTCCGGTCGCAGGAGCACGTCGACAGCATCCCCATTATCTGCGACGGATGGGCGGCGGTCGCGGAATTTCTGCCGAACGGCCGCCGTCAAATCCTTTCATTTCTGCTGCCGGGGGAGTTGCTGTCCAGCAGTACCTTGTTCGAGAGCTGCGTCGATCACGACGTAGAGGCTCTGACACCGATCTGTTATCGCCTGTTTGACCGCGCCGGATTGTGGGAAAGGCTGGTTACGGATCCCAAGGCCCTGTCAAGCTTTGTGAATGATTGCGCGGAGGAGAAGCACCGCCTCGACGAACTGGTGTTGGACCTTGGCCGGCGCAAGGCACATCAACGCATCGCCCGTTTGATTTTGGAGCTGATGGATCGGCTCGCGAGACGCAGCGCGGTGCGCGAGCCGACTTTCAATTTTCCGCTGCGCCAGTCCCAGATTGCAGATGCGACCGGCGTGACCGCGGCTTACGTCAATCAGGTGCTCAAGGGATTCCGTGGCAAACGCCTGATCAAGCTCGAAAAGCGATCGCTGACGGTTTTAGATGTGGCAAGGCTTCGACGCCTCATAGACGAATAACGCAATTCCCCGCCGATCCATCTTCGACCAACGACGCTGGCCCGTTACCCGCGATTTTGCAGAGTCCTGGCAAAAACGCTCCTAATCAGCCCCTCACTGACCGGCCAATCCTTTATCCTGCCAACGCAGACCTCGCCCCAATTTATCGAGACTGGCGGCGGCCGTGATGATATTTGTGCCGCGTGCCATGATTCAGCCAAGGCTTCGGCAATATTGGTCGGCCAACGCCACCGGGGACCGGCTCCAATGAAACTGCTACGCGAAATTGCCGCAGCCGTGACGGCGTTTCCACTGATTGCGGCGCCGCTTTTCCTCTTCTCGGCAGCTGACGCGCAAGCTGCAGGCCTGTTCGGTAACTGCCCCGACGCCGCCGAAACCGCGGTTTTACCAGCGCCAGCCGCGCCATGGCGCGGCGCGCCTTTGCGCGTGATCTTTGCCGCCGAAAAACCGCTCGACGGTGAACTCTCCCTGATGGCGCCGGATGGCTCAGTCGCGGCGAAGTCGCGTGGACTGCAAGGTGGGCCACCTTATGTCTGGTTCGCCGAGGTCGCCTCGCCCGCGCCCGGTACCTGGCACGCGCAGCTCGCGGCGGCAGGATGCAGCGCGATCACGCGCGAAATCGTCGTGCGCGAGGCCGAGCCGCCGCGGCCGCACGCGACGGCAGGAAGCGTCTGGCCCATCCACGCGGCCTGGAACCGCGAGACCGAGAACCTGTTCTCGGCGTGGATCGAGATACTCTTCGACGCACCGCTTGACGCGCAACCGTCTTGGAAGGCGCTGCACGAAGTCCTGCGCGACCGTTCGCGCAATCTCCTCTTCAACTATCTCGGTCTGCGCGAAGACGAAGTGTCGATGGTGCTTCGGCCTGACTGCGCCGATCTCGTCTATTTCCTGCGCGCCTATTTCGCCTACAAGATGGGACTGCCGTTCGGCTATTCGACCTGCTCGCGCGGTGGCGGCGGCAAGCCGCCGCGGTGCACCGCGTGGTCGAGCATCCAAAGCGCGAGCGCCTCATCGGCGAGTCAGGACGCCGCTCCGGCAAGTGCAGACGAGAGCGAGGCCTCCAAGCCACACGGGCTGGCGCAGACGTTTGGCCGTTACCTGCACACCGTCGGCGACACGGTGCAGTCCGGATCGGTGCGCGTCCTCGCCAACGACGACAACACCGACTTTTACACCGTGCCGCTGAAGCAGGAGACGCTGCGGCCAGGTACGGTTTACGCCGATCCCTATGGCCACGTCATGATTCTGGTGCGGCGCGTGCCGGAGAAGAACGGCACGCCCGGCGTCTTTCTTGCGGTTGACGGCGAGCCGGACGGCACCGTCGCGCGCAAACGTTTCTGGCGCGGCAACTTCCTGTTCGCGCACGAACCAACGCTGGGCAGTCCGGGTTTTAAGCGCTTTCGGCCCATCGTGCGCGACGCAAGCGGTAGCCTGCGGCGGCTGACCAACGCCGAAATCGCCAAGAATCCTAATTACGGCGATTTCTCTCTCGAACAGTCGCAGCTAGCCGTCGAAGACTTTTACGATCGCATGGACGACGTGATGTCGCCCGAGCCGCTCGATCCGGTCCGCGCGATGGAGGATGCGATCGCCTCGCTCGAGGAGCAGGTGAAGACGCGCGTCGGCTCCGTCGAAAACGGGCGCAAGTACCAGAACAGCGGCAAGGGCGACGCCATCATGCCGGACGGGCCCGCGATTTTCGCCACCAACGGCGCGTGGGAAGATTTCGCGACGCCGGCCCGGGATTTTCGTCTGCTGATCGCCATTGATGTGGTCCGCGGCTATCCGGACCGCGTCGCGCGGCGGCCCGACCGTTACGCCATCCCGTTCGGAAAAAGCGCCGCCGACGTAAAGGCCGAGCTGCAACGCGTGCTGGCGTCGGAGCTTGCAACACGCAAATTCTCCTATACGCGCAGCGACGGCTCGGCCTGGACGCTGACGCTCAAGGACGTGATCGACCGCTCAGCGGATTTTGAGATGGCGTACAACCTCAACGATTGCGTCGAACTGCGCTGGGGCGCGGCGGAGGGAAGCGACGAGGCCTCGACGTGCAAGCGGCACGCACCGGCGGCGCAGCGCGCGAAAATGACAGATTACCGGACATGGTTCCGCTCGCGGCACTGGCCGGCGCGCGCCTGATCAATTGTCGCGGTCGAAGACGGCTTGGCAAAATTTTGCGTGGCGGCTTCTCGGCGTCAGGCGACGCGACCGCGGGTAAAATAAAGCTCGGTAAAGCTGCAGGTAGCCGGATCGTCATAGTGCGACAGCAGGCGCTCGCCCAGGCGGTCGGCCGCCGCTCGCGATCCCAGAATCTGAGCAATGTGCGAATGCGCCGCCTGTAGTTGCTTTTCCCAATTCCAGCGCCGATCCGGATCGATACGGCCAATCACCGTAAACAGACGGTCGGTCTCGACGTCGACCGCTACGTCGCGAAATCCGAGTGCGATCATGAACGGCGCCACCTTGCGCCCGATATCGCAGTCGACCAGAGCGCCAATGACCTTGCGAAGGTCGGCGTCGAGATCGCTTGCAGTTGGATAGTGCTTGGTACCGAAACCCACATAGTCGCACGAAACGACCGACCCGCCCGGCTTGGTGACCCGCTTAAGTTCAGCAAGTGCGTTCTTCGGCAGTTTCACCCATTGCAGGACATATTTCGTCCAGACGACATCGAAGCTTCCGTCAGAAAAGGGCAGATTAAAGATGTCGCCGCGTCGAAAACTGACGTTGGAAATTTTTTCAGATCGTGCCAGCACCTCGGCAAAATCGAGATATTGCTGCCGTAAATCAACGCCGACGACGTCGACCTCGGGAAACGACCGCGCGATCAGCCTGGCCATCGAACCGGAGCCGCAGCCGGCATCGAGCACCCGGGCGCCGGCCGTGATCGGCAGGTGTCGCAAATGACCTTCGATCCTCGCGAGCTGCGCCTGCTTCTCAAGCCGCTCGCACTCCTCGTCACTGTCGATGACATATGGCAGCGAGTACTCCGACATTTGCATTCATCCCGAACAACGGCTGTTTCATCTTGAGTGCCCCGCAGCAGGTGGAGTCTTAGACGAATTCGGCCTGCGTCTGCGACAGTGTGCCCGGCACCGTGGTTAAGAATCGGTATCGGGGCGAGCTGACACAGCAGTCCGTGATCGCGGTGAATCCATGCGGGCGACCGAACATATCGGCAGCGTCGCTGTTTTCGGAATAATCAGCGCAAGCTCGCGCAATTGAGTGTGTTGCCCAGCCAGTTGCAATATGTCGTCGGCATCCTCGGCTCCGGCTGCGCCGCTGCAATTTGACGGCTCTGTTCAAGCAGTGCCTCGGTCGCCTGCTCGCGCTTTGCATCCTCGGCGCGAACACCCGCGGCATGACCGTCATCATTCAGGCGGCCGCTTGGGAGAGCTGTTTCCAGTTTACGGTCACTCTCGATTGACAATTTGTTCGCCATGCCGACCGGAATTTCGCCGGTCGCCAGCTTGTTGAAAATCTCATCCGACCGCTGCACGTAGTCCTGTAGATATGCCGATTGACCCACGTCGTTCTTGTCGACGCGCGCCATGATGATGTCCCGGCACTGGACGGCTTTCGCGTGAACTTGAACAAGAGCCGCGCGCTCGGCCGGCGTGAGCGGATAGGGGTCCAACAATTTGGCCGCGGTATCGGTCCCGTCGCCCATCCAAAGGCGCCCGGCAATCATTCGGCCTTCCGGGGTAACCCGGTTTTCGGCGCCGCATTTGGCGAACTGGCTACGAGCTTGCGATGCCGCTTGTTCCGTCATCACTTGCGTGCAACCGGCCAAAGCGGGCACGGCAAATGCGGCGAGCAAAAAGAGCGGACCACGCATGGAACAAGCCCGACAACACACCCACAGGTATGATCCTGTAAGTCGAGCGAGAAGGCAAGGTTGCGGGCGCGGCCATTAGCCGACGGTTTCGAGGCCTTCGATCGGGGGCGTCGATTGTTGATAGGCTGCCGCCATTTCCGACGACAGCGTGTAATTCCTGGTCTGGTTGCAGCCGTAACAGACGAAAGTCGTTTTGTGCATCTGTGCCGACCGCGGATGCGGCAGGGTCGTGACGAAGATCATCTCGGTCCGGCACTTTGGGCACAGTGCCGTCATTGCCGGAATTGGCGGGACAACCGAATCTTGGGCCATGGCCTGATAATTTATCGAAACCTTAGCTTTATAGAGGCCGAGGATTGAAGATTCGTTGAAGAATAGAGCGGGTCTTTAATTAGACCCGTCCAGCAGGCGCCGGGCGATAACATGGGCCTGGATTTCGGCGGCACCCTCGAAAATATTGAGAATTCGGGCGTCGCAGAGAATCCGCGAAATCGGGAATTCGAGCGCAAAGCCGTTACCGCCGTGGATCTGCACTGCGTTATCGGCGGCCGCCCAGGCGACCCGGGCGGCAAGGAGCTTCGCCATGCCGGCCTCGAGGTCGCAGCGGCGGCCGGAATCCTTCTGGCGCGCCGCATAATAGGTGAGCTGGCGGGCGATCATGATCTCGGCCGCCATCATCGCGATTTTGTCGGCGACCCGCGGGAAATTGGCGATCGCCTCGCCGAATTGTATGCGGGTTAGCGCGTAGCTTCGCGCCTCCTCGAGCGCCGCCTGCGCTACGCCGACGGCGCGCGCCGCGGTCTGAATGCGCGCGGACTCGAAGGTCGCCATCAGCTGTTTGAAGCCGAGCCCTTCGACGCCGCCGAGCAGATTCTCCGCCTTGACCTTGAAGCCGTCGAAGGCGATCTCGTATTCCTTCATGCCGCGATAGCCGAGCACCTCGATTTCGGTGCCGGTCATGCCGGGCGCGGGGAACGGATCGGCGTCAGTGCCCCGCGGCTTTTCCGCGAGCAGCATGGATAGGCCGCGATAGCCCTTCTCGTTCGGATTGGTGCGCACGAGAAGCGTCATCAGATCCGCGCGCACCGGATGCGTGATCCAGGTTTTGTTGCCGTGCACTTTGTAGAAATTGCCGTCGCGCGCCGCGCGCGTCCGCAATGAAGCGAGATCGGAGCCGGTGTTCGGTTCGGTGAATACCGCCGTCGGCAGCACTTCACCGGAGGCGATCTTCGGCAGCCATTTGCGCTTCTGCTCCTCGGTGCCACTGCCAAGAATGAGCTCGGCGGCGATCTCGGAGCGGGTGCCGAGGCTGCCGACGCCGATATAGCCGCGCGAGAGCTCCTCGGAGACGACGCACATTGATTCCTTGCCGAGCCCCATGCCGCCATACGCTTCGGGAATGGTGAGGGAGAACACGCCGAGCTCGGACATCTGCGCGATGACGTCGAGCGGAATATATTGGTTGCGCCGGTGCCATTCTTGGGCGTGCGGCACAACTTGCGCCTCGGCGAACTTGCGCATCTCCTCGCGGATCGATTCGAGCGTGTCGTCGAGACCGGAGGCGCCAACCGTCGCGTCGTGCGCAAAGCGCATCAGCTCGACCAGCCGGGCGCGGTTTCGCGCGGTGTTGCCGGACGCGATCAAGCTCTCGACCGCGGGATTGATACGCGCGGCGACCGCGGCAGCGCCAAGCCCGAGATCGGCCGGCCGAACGATTTCGCCCTGGCTCATCGGAATGCCACCGAGGATCTGCGCCAGATATTCGCCGGCGCCGATGCGCACGATCAAATCCTCGATCTCGCTGAAATGATCCGCGTCGGTCAGACGCTGCGCATAGGCTTCAAGCTGACGGATCGCCTCGACATAGGTCGCGAGCCAAGCGAGGCCGTGACCGGCGCGCTGTTCGCGGTCGAGCACGCGCGGCGCCACGCGGCCGTCGCGAATGACCCGTTCGCCGACCGCGCGCTTGGCGTCGTCAAACAGCGCTTCAGCCGCTCGCGATGCTTGCTGCAGCGAAGCGATCAGTTCGTCGCCGGTCGGCGCGTGGGACTCTGCAAGCGACATAAACGGGGCTCCGATGAGCACGATGGGAAGGCAACACGGCTCGACAACCAAGCTTACGCGTGCACTGCACAAAAGCCAATTGCCGATTGCGATCAGCGGGGTGGCGAGTGCCAGACATTATGATAGGCAGCGATTTCCCACCGGACGATAGGCGGCGATTTCCCACCGGCCGCACGCCTTTGCAAGCGAGTTGCGAAGGGGCCTCTCGCCGCAGCGACGCCTTGGCCGCCAATGAGCGGCGTTTTGCCGATCGCAACCGTTTCAAGAAAACACGAAACGCAAAATCATCCGGCGACGTCGACTTTCACCACGCTCCTTGGTGGCCGCTCCTCGCCCGAGCGCGGAGCCCGGACTTGTGATTGCCACGCGGGCCGTCGAAGCCGATTTCGCTTTCTGAATAACTTTGCGCCGCAGTGGCGAAACCAATACACTCAGGTTCGATCAAGGACCGGATGAACGGGGTCCGCTCAAGCACCGGGCGCAAAGTTGGGGGCGAACATGCGTCATCTTTCAATGCGAAAATTCGTGTGGCTTCTGGCCTTGCTAGGCACCATGATGCCGGCGACGAGTCATGCACAGGTCACAATCAACATGTCGCGTGTGACCTGTGCCGACTATCTCGCCATGACGCCGGAACAATCCGACGTCTTCGGCGCATGGGTCGGCGGATACTTCAATCAAAAGACCGGGTACACGTGGATCGACCTCGACGCCCAGCGGCGGAACGTGGCGAGCGTGAGAGCGTGGTGCGCCACATATCCCGGAGAGTTCGTGATGACCGGTCTTGCGCGCGCGACCGGAACCGCTGCCTTCCAAGGCGACCCGGCCAGGGCGGTCGTGAAAGTCGAGATGACGGCGATCACGTGCCGGGAGTTCATCAATTCGTCATTCGACCAACAGGAAGCGATCGGCGCCTGGATGAGCGGTTACTGGAACGCCGAGAGGAACATAGAAACGCTCGACGTCAGCCGCTTCAAGGCCAACAGCAAGCGCGTCAGCGACTATTGCAAGAAACACAAAAGAGAAACGCTGATGGCTACCATTCAGAAAGTAGCGCGTTAAATTCCTCCGCGAATGGGCAAATCGAGCGCGATCCCGCGACGCCTCATTGAAATTCGTCGCATGGTGGCGCGACCTGAAGTGTAGCGGTCAATTTTTGGCCGAGCGACGGCGAAACGCTTCACAGCCGGAATCGCCCGTCAGCGCGGCGACTGCCACACATTATGATAGGCGGCGAT
>Ga0187784_10005472_pt1 | contig 10257 bp, 8 predicted proteins | sample 1015_SJ02_MP15_2_FD_132964 | JGI IMG/M metagenome (GOLD analysis project Ga0187784, IMG submission 132964) | Tropical peat soil microbial communities from peatlands in Department of Meta, Colombia - 1015_SJ02_MP15_20_MG | ecosystem: Environmental > Terrestrial > Soil > Wetlands > Peat | place... | reverse complement strand
TTATGATGAATAGAAAATTAGGCGATGAAGATGAAGCGCCCAAAGCATAAACGTTGCCGTCGTCTGACCCCACGAAAATTACCCCACCGACAACGGCAGGCGACGAATCAACCATATTGCCAGTTTTGTAATTCCAGAGCAGGGCGCCGTCAGTAGCGTTCACAGCATAAACTTTGTCATCGCCTGAGCCTACGTAGACGACGCCGCTGACAATAGCGGGAGAAGAATAAACCGCACTGCCTGTGGTGAAATTCCAGAGCTTTACGCCGTCTGTAACGTTCAATGCATAAATATTAGCATCATCCGAACCTATGTAGATTACACCTTCGACGACAGCAGGGGATGACTCAATGATATTGCCGGTGGGGTAATTCCAAAGTTTGTCGCCGTTAGAAGCGTTCAATCCGTAAACGTTGTCGTCCCATGAGCCTACGTATACTACACCGTTGGCAACAGCAGGAGATGAAGAAACTGCGTCTGCGAAAGCGTGAAAGTATCTGGTGGTGTAATTCCAGAGTTGGGCGCCGTTGGAAGCATTCAAAGCATAAATGTTACCATCATCGGAGCCTATGTAGACTGCGCCGTTGACTACAGCAGGGGATGACTCAACCCAGTCACCAGTAGTGTAGCTCCAAAGGTAGGCGCCGTTGGTAGCGTTCAGGGCATAAACGTTCCAGTCATCGGATCCTATGTAGACTACTCCATCCACAACAGTAGGAGACGAATGAATCGCGCTGCCCGTGGTAAAATTCCAGAGTTGGGCGCCGTTGGTTGCATTCAATGCATAAACGCTGCCGTCCCATGAGCCTATGTAGACTACGCCGTTGACTACAGCAGGACATGAATCCACCGAGCCACCTGTGGTGAACTTCCAGATGTATTCGCCGTTTGCCGCGTTCAAAGCATAAACGCTGCCGTCCTCGGAGCCGACGTAGACTACGCCGCCGACAACTGCAGGGGACGAATAAACCCAGTTACCTGTATTGTATTTCCAAAGCAGCGTGGGAGAAAGCGTCGGATTTCCTGTTCCCGCGCCGCTGTGGGATGGATCCGCATGGAACATTGTCCAGTCTGCGTTGGCAAACGGAATCAAAACTAAGCTGGAGAGAAGAATTAGGCAAGCCAATACAGTTAATATACTAATCCTGGTCATGTGTGCAAAGCGCCATTCTTATTTTTCAGCGGTAAGTTAAACATTAGGTTCCAAGCGTGTATTTAGCTTTGGCTTTTTTTGTACCAACAAATCTGTTCACTATTGTTGCTGTGTTTTTACAGTCACAAATCTAAAATTACTTCCAAAGATGTTCTTTATGCGTGAAATTCAAAACATTGAATAAAAGGGCTAAGCTTGTAGACGATTCAATAGATGAGTACATAAAAACGAAAAATGGCCATTTCGTCCCGATGCAAAATCTTGAAGAAATTGTGCTTACAGTTTTTCCTGATGCTCACGTGAGTAATTTTGGTTTGCACAAACTTGTTTTCCGTTTAAGGCATAAGAGCCATGAGTTAGCGTTAAAGATTGGAAAATCAGAGGCCATAGAGCGCGATCATGAAGCGTACAGGAAAATGCCCCAAAGCACAAGGCACGTTTATTTTGCAAGAGTCTTCTGGCACACTAAATATTGTCTTTTGCAGGAGTTCGGTGTGGAAGCAGAGGTTTCAGCGCAAGACTTGGTGCAGCTTAGAGCGATAGCTGGCAAGTACGGTTTGCTAGATATTACTTGCGATAACATAAGAAGTGTGAATGGCAACTTGAAAATTATTGATGCTAGCATTGCACCTCCGGGGCTTTTTGGGATTTGGCAGACAGCCGATTTTATTAAGCTTAGGTTGCCTCCGCCTATTAGAAAAGCGATAAGGAAGTCGCGTTTGCTAAACACTGTTAGGGGAAGTTAACTGAGTTTCAAGGTTTACTTAGCAGTTAGATTTACATTTTACATTTTGCTGTGCGGAAAGCATATCAAGCTGATGTAATCATCATGCAAATATAGTATGACTCTTACTTCAAAACCAATACAAAGCATCCATGCTTCAGATAACTGGTTAAAAGACATTCTTAAGAGCAGTAACTTGGTGGATAATAACCAAATAGTTGCCCGAGCCAGAGAGGATAGCCTATGTGTCTTGTGCAAAGGTGCTAGGTTTTTATGCGGCAAAACCCGTTGCCCAATAATGGTTAAGGTCAATTATTTCCTCAAAAGTGTGCCGCTGATGGCGAGTGAAGACATCAATGGCATGTCTCCGCCAAGCGTTTTCATAGGAAGAATCGGGTACCCCAATGTTTACGCAGGTCCGCTTGTGCCGCCTGTATATGAAGACACAAGTATTTACGATTTGCCTGAACGCTGGTTTGGAAAATCTATGGATGAAATTGTTGGTTTCCGAAGCATGCTTGTACGTGGCAAACATAGGGTCAACGTGCAAAAGTTCATGGATGCAGGAAAAATACTTGATCAAACACGCGAGTTAGCCCTTGCAGACAGTAGCGTAGACATCGAGTTGAACCTAACAAAAAAGCCGCGGGGCTCAATTTTTCTTGACGATAATGTTCAACCATTTGGTCCTTCAGCGCCCATAAGGGACCTGCATGTTGGCAATGCACGGTACGATGAGAAAATAGAGAAAGCGTATTATGATACCGATATGCGGGCTAAGCAGGCAGTATTGGAACTCTACAGTCGAGGCGTTATGGTAACCAAGATTCAAAAAGCCTTCAGCGTTGGCGCTTTCGGAGTGGAAAAAAACAGGCGACTTGTCCCTACACGTTGGAGCATAACAGCAGTCGACGACACAATCTCCAAAAGCCTGATGGAAAAAGTTAGGACTTTTCCTGAAATCAATGAGTACAGGGTTTACGAGTCAATCTATTTGGATAATGTTTTTGAGATTTTAATGATTCCGCAACAATGGAGCTACGAGTCCATGGAAGCCTGGTATCCCGGAACGGTTTGGAACCCGAATGGAACCAGCATAGCAATTTTCTCTGATTGGGAACCGAACAGCGATAGAACCACGTACGCGCAGATAGGCGGCTGCTATTACTCAGCGCGTCTAGCGGTTTGCGAGCAATTAGTCAAGGAACAACGGCAAGCCACCGCCATCGTGCTCAGAGAAGCAAGACCAGGATACATTATGCCAATCGGCGTATGGCAAGTACGGGAGAATGTGAGAAACGCAATGCGGCAAAAACCATATCTTTTCAAAAGTCTCGCTGAATCCCTCCAGTTCATCGGCGGACGATTTGAAATTCCGATGCAAAGGTGGATATTGCAAAGCGAACTGTTAAAGCGGGCACTGTTTCAAAAGAAGATTTCGGACTTCTTTAAGGCTTAATTTTGACAACAAATTTTAAAAAAGCAACACCTTATAATCTGACTGATGCTCAGTGTTAAACTCTGCTGCTAAACGTTTCATTTTGCCCTTTTCACCTGAGAACAGTGGAAAACTGTTTAGCTTTGACGTTGAGGCAGCTGCTGTTTACGCGCTTTCTGAGCTTGAGAGAGCTAAGGGAGGTGGCTTAATCCTGAAGCAGCCTGAAGAAAAAATTTTGTTCATTACGAAAATAGGTTACCCGCTGTGGCTGTTTACCTGTGATGAAACAGCATTTCTCTTCAACGGGTTGATTGATTCTAGGTTTAGCATGATTTACTTTGAGTTGCCTCCGGCTCAACTCTTCATTGAGAGGCTTGAGAAAAACTCTAGCACATATGAAGACTATCTGGCTTTTCTGTCTTATCATGATAGTTATTTTCAGCAGCCTAAAAAAAAGAAAGAATTCGTACTGAGGGGCTTAATCCCCGGCTTCGATTTTAAAAAAGAATTTGGTATTTATCGCAAAGAAGCAGTAGAAGTAACTGGTCAGCCTGCAAAGTTAGCGCCGCTTGCTCCTACCTTGGATGAAGCAGCGATTTCTTCTGTGTTAACTGAAATGGGCAAGTTGCAATCGTTTCTTATAGAAGACTCTCAGAAGCTCTCAGAATGTCTAAGACTGATAAATGAGACAACCAGCCAATTCATAACGGAACTGGATTATGCTGCAGAAGCTGTGGGAGATGAGGCGAAGGCTAAAATCAAAGCTCAAGAAGAATTTGTAACCCCAAAAATCACAAAGCTAAACAGCGAATACAAACTGCAAATAGCGAAGTTGACCAGAAGCTTTAATGAAGAACTTGAAAAACTTGAAAAATTAAAAGCAAAAACCGTAAAATTCATAGATGACGATGAAGAAAAAATCAAGCTTTACAATCATGAAGCAAAGATCCAAGCGGAAAAGAAACATTTAATTTATGAAAAGACCTGGAAAGAAAAAAGCCGTCTAACTAAAAAAGAACTTGATGGATTAAAAAAAGAACTAAAACGGATAGAAAACAGCATTAAAAACCTGAACAGTCAAAAAAATAAAAAAACATTCAAGCTGCAACTTGAACTTAAAACTGAAATTGAATCGGCTCGCCAGCCCCTTCGTGACCTTGAAGCCGCCCGCGATGCTAGAGTTCTTGTCTTGAAGCAGAAAACTGAGAAGTTGCTTAAACAAGAGAAAACCGTAATAGTCGGGCTTAACGGCGTCATCAAGTTGGGGGAGGCAGTTAACTCCAGATTTGAAATGCTAGGCATGATGGAACATCAGTTGAAGAGTCCAGCGTTGTTTTATGTGCCTTTCTATGTTGCTTGTTATCAGGCGGGATTAAGTAAACGCTTCATTTTTCTGCCTCCATCAATGACAAGCTCAGCTGGTTTCTCTGCTAAGCTCAAGGGTGCATTCGGCAGGTCGAAAATTAAAGAGCTGTTCATTCCAAGGTTCAAAGAAATAACAACTCTAATTGATAATGTTCAAGCACTTGCTAAACAAGACAGTTGGTTAGATAGGGAAATTAGAGATTTAGGTGAAAAAAACAATCTGTTGAACATAGGATTGATTCGTGAAAGCATAGTTAAGGGGTTAGTTTTCTTGAACCGTGAAGGCTGGCTTTCAGACCGAGAATTCCAAGCTGTAAGCGGCAGTTTGGCTTACGCTCAGTGAAAAAAGTGCCTTCTAGTTTTCAAAAAATTTATTGCGTTCTTCACAGATGATAAGTTAACAGTTTAGTTGGCGTTGAAAATGAGGAAGTATACGGGTAAAACCGCAACTGCAATAATACCGTTTGCACAGGATAAAATTTTGCTTGTTAAAAGGGGTACCGTGCCCTTCAAGGGTTATTGGGCATTGCCTGGGGGCAGAATGGACCCTGGTGAAAACATTGAACAAACCATTATCCGCGAGGTCAAAGAGGAAACAGGTCTTGATGTAACTTTGGTTCGCAAAATAGGCGAGTACATCGAGAAGGGAGTGAAGGATGATGTGGAATACGAGTACTACCCCACTTGCTTTCTAGTGAAAGCCATCGGGGGAGAAGTAAAACGGCAGGAAAGCGAAATCCAAGAAATCCAGCTTTTCAGCCTAAAAGGGCTGCCGTACCCACTTGCGTTTGAACATGAAAAAATGATTATGGATTACTTGAACCACTAAAAGGAACTTTCACTAATGGAAAAAGATTTTTTAGATATTCGCCTTCGTTACTGCCTAGAAAAATTATTAATGTTTGACCCGTTTACCAATTTCTTCTGCTAATTTACTTGGAAATTCCAAGTCTTTTTGGTTTCAGTTAATGCCAATGAACTTATCGTGAACGCCATGAAAAAATTATCAAACTAAATCCGATCAATATAATCATTCTTGGCATGGAAAAACTGCCACCATCGTCGAAGATCTTAAGTGTTCAAGCCCGCTTTTAAAGCCTGATACGGCTTCATTTTGAACTTGAATCTGATTACTTTGGGGACTTGTAGAAGATTTTGCTTTTGCAACTTGCTTTGAATTAACTCTTTGCTTTAACGGCAATTTGAGCACTTTCTCCTTTTTAGAACACTTCAAGTTTCGTTGAAAGGTTTCTTTGCACTTTTTTGAGCTTTTTTGAGCTTTCTTGCACTTTTTTGCACTTTTTTGCACTTTTTTGAGCTTCTGTGTACGCAACCTGCAAACGATTTAAGCCCTGAAACAAAAAAGCAACCCAAAACAACCTGAACAAAATCAAGAAGAAAAAAGATTTGCTGACTCTGAGCTCCTAAAATGTTCCGATGCTGGTGCTTAACCATTTTCGGGACAAAGCAGCGTGTCGAAATGTTAATTTTTAATAGCTCAGCAATAGTATTTGGTTGGACCAAAAATGATGGATTATGCGGTGATCGCTGAAGCATACGAGAAAATTGAAGCAACCTCAAAACGGCTTGAAATGACAGATTTGCTTGTTGACCTGCTGAAGAAAACACCCCAGGATATCATAGCAAAGGTTGTTTATTTGACGCAGGGCAAATTGTACCCCGACTTCATGGGCGTGGAGATGGGCATTGCTGAAAAACTTGCTATAAAAGCGTTAGCTCGAGCGTCCGGACAAAGCGAAAGTGTAATTCTATCTGAACTGCAAAAGAGCGGGGACATCGGCGAAACAGCGGAGAAACTTTTGGCTAAACGTAAACAAATCACCTTTTTTACTAGAACGCTCACAGTAGAGCATGTCTATGACACGCTTGATAAAATGGCTAAAACCTCCGGGTCTGGCACTGTCGACACCAAAATGGCGTTTCTCTCTAGTCTTTTAACTGATGCCTCGCCTAAAGAGGCAAAATGGATAATTCGCACTGTAACCAGCAATCTACGGCTAGGCATCGCCGACATGACGGTTCTTGACGCGTTAGCGATAGCGTACGGAGGCGGAAAAGAAGCCCGAGAACTCATTGAACGTGCCTACAGCATTTCTTCAGACTTGGGCAGAGTTGCAAACGTAGTTGTGGAAAAGGGTTTGGATGGCATTGAAAAGTTTCAAGTTGTGGTTTTTGAACCTATAAGACCCATGCTGGCAGAGCGGTTAGCTTCGCCGGAAGAGATTTTAGAGAAATTCGGTGGCAAATGCGCAGCAGAATACAAGTATGATGGAGAGCGTGTGCAGGCACATAAGAAAGAGGGCAAAGTAGTTTTGTTTTCTAGGCGTTTAGAGAACATTTCTAGTCAGTATCCAGACGCAGTTGAATTAATTAAAGAAAAAATTGCTGCAAAAGAAGTGATTTTTGAAGCTGAATGTGTGGCGATGGATTTAGAAACTGGTGATATGCGTCCATTTCAAGAGTTAATGCATCGAAGACGGAAATATGGCGTGGAAGCAGCCATAGAACAATATCCTATTTCGCTTTTCCCCTTTGACTTACTCTATGTAGACGGCAAAGATTTAACCCTTGAACCTTTGCCCCGCAGACGAAAAGAACTTGAAAAAATAATAAAGAAAACCGACCGAGTAACACCTGCCATTCAAAAAATAGTAAAAAACCCAAAAGACCTTGAAGATTTCTTTGAGGAAGCTATAGCGGAAGGCTGCGAAGGCTTAATGTGCAAATCCATCGCCAAAGACTCAGTTTACCAAGCTGGAAGCCGAGGTTGGCTTTGGATAAAATACAAACGCGATTACAAGAGCGAGATGACTGACACTGTGGATCTTGTGGTGGTGGGGGCTTTCCATGGCAGAGGAAAACGGGCAGGAGCGTACGGAGCTTTGCTTTTAGCCACCTATAACGATAAGGGAGACACTTTTGAAACAGTCACCAAATGCGGCACCGGCTTCACAGACAAAGACTTGGCAAGTCTTCATGAAACGCTTCAGAAACACGTGATTCCCCGCAAAAACTCCCGTGTCCAGTCAATGTTGGAGGCGGATGTTTGGTTTGAACCCAGCATGGTGCTGGAGATTTTGGGAGCTGAAATCACCCTAAGCCCCATTCACATGTGCGCCGTGAATTCAATACGTAAAGGAGCAGGCTTAGCCATTCGTTTTCCACGTTTCACCGGTAAATACCGAACTGACAAGAGCCCAGAAGACGCGACAACTTCAAAGGAAATTGTGGAGATGTATCGTGCACAGTTAAAGAAAATTACCGAGACTCCGCAGGCATAGAAAAGCGGTTCTGCCAAGTTTGCGTCTTTTGACTCTCCACGTCAATTTTCGCCCGTTCGCTTATTCTCTGTTAGCTATCAACAGATTCAGGGTTTTTACCTCGCCATGAACAGATGGAAAAGCATTCAATAGTTGTTGGTATCTTTTAGAGCCGTCAGGCTTAGATGGAAGTTCAGAAATGGGGAAATTGTAATAATGCGCTACATTATACTCTTGGATGAAGTAGCGAACTCGGAAGCTATTTTCGTAAACATCAACTTTCACTTTAGTGTAGCCTTGTGATTTAATAAAAGCTATTAATTTTTCCGCGTTCATCCCAGTTCACCCTCATGGGCTTCTGTTTCCTCTGATTTTTGCCAAGATTTACTTATAGGATTTATTTCATTCATGGAAATATGTCAAATAACGTAATATCTGGAAAAGCTAAAACTGATAAGCATCGACCGCTAAAATATTCAGCGTGCGTGAATCATGTTGGCTCAAGATCAGGAGAAAATGAAATCGCTCATCGCCTTCAAGAAGCGGATGGAAGAACAGCTGGAAAAATTAACTGCCGAATCTATAGAGGTTCAAGCTGCCTTGGATATGGTTAATGCTATTTTGCTTGAGAAGGGCTTCAAGCGCGGGGACATTAAGGAGGTTCCTGAGGTTCCTGCGTTTAAAGAGGTTGTTTTGCCAAGACAGGAGCCCGAACCTCCTAAGGTTGTCGTTCAATACACTTCTGAGACTTCGAAAACTGTCGCCCAGCATATGACAGAAAAGGAAAACATAATACCGTTGAAAACTATGACAGACGAACCGTTGGCGCTGATTATTTTTGATAAACAGGGTATGCACGTGATGCCTGATGAAAGTAAAAATTTTAGTGTTAACACGCCGCCTTTCACCAATTTCCTTGTTGAAAAAGTCTTTGCTAAAATGCAGGAGAAAGACAGCGAGCTAGTCAGAACGAAGCAGTTGTCAGTGGATAAAATGTTTTCTTACAACATTGTCCGTGAAGGAGACTTGATTAAAGAGATTATAATTAGAAATGTGGATGATGAACGGCTAAGAGAGCTTAAGTCGAGCATCCGCTGGACTTTCGAAAAAATGCATGAGAAAATGAAAAGCGCCGCCTAAGCTACTCTGAATGTTTCTTTAGCGTTTCAGTTATCTTGTTTTTCGGGCATAAACCCACGAGTCTTTCAGCTTCGGAACCGTTCTTGAAAATTATCATTGTAGGTATACTGAAAACTTGGAAGCGCTCGGCCGTCGCTGGGTTTTCGTCAACATCAAGTTTGCCAACTACGACTTTTCCACTGTACTCTTTGGCTAACTCCACGACCGTTGGAGCTAATGCTCGACACGGACCACACCAGTTAGCCCAGAAATCAACAAAAACCAACTTATTCTTCTTGATTGTTTCCTCAAAATTGGCATCAGTTACATGAAAAGGTTCATTGCTCATCCGTTTAAACTCCTTTTGACAATATTATTTTGATACACGTTTGATATAAACTGTTCGTGAGAGCGAAAAAGGGAAAATTGACAAAGTGACAATTATTATTCAAATAATAGGGTTAATCTTAAAAGTGTAAGGGAAAGTCAGCAGTGAACCTCAACATCAAAGCCCTGATTAAAAAAACTCCTCGCTCAGTAAAGTTTGCAGTTCTCATCGTGATATTAGCGAAAATTCTAGTTTTAACAATTGGTTACGCTGTAGCCTACATTAACAGTGGACCTGCCCCACCCCTGACAATCCTTATGAGCATGTTCTACCACTGGGACGCGCCGCATTATGTTTCCATTGCAGAAAACGGGTATGTTAACACAGGCGATGCAGCGAACTTGATAGTTTTTTTCCCATTATACCCTATACTTATTCGCTTGTTCACAGTTGATTTTAACTATATCAACCTCTCCGCACTAATAGTGTCAAACGCTTGCAGCCTAACAGCCTTCCTCTACCTGTATAAGCTAGCAAAACTTGAATTCAACGACAGCGTAGCCGTAAAAGCCGTCCTCTTCCTCAGCGTTTTTCCTACCGCATACTTTCTCTCGGCACCCTACACTGAGGGGCTTTTCTTTGGCCTAGTTATCGCCAGCATTTACTATGCGAGGCTTGGCAAATGGCAGTTCGCGGGTTTGATCAGCTTACTTGCAGCCTTAACGCGGATTGGAGGAGTTCTGTTGTTGCCTGTGCTTTTAGTTGAGTTTTTTCACCAAAAAGGTTGGAAACCGGAAAAAACAGACCTCAGAGTTCTATGGCCATTTTTGGCATTAGCCGGTTTCCTCA
>Ga0187784_10005470_pt1 | contig 10259 bp, 10 predicted proteins | sample 1015_SJ02_MP15_2_FD_132964 | JGI IMG/M metagenome (GOLD analysis project Ga0187784, IMG submission 132964) | Tropical peat soil microbial communities from peatlands in Department of Meta, Colombia - 1015_SJ02_MP15_20_MG | ecosystem: Environmental > Terrestrial > Soil > Wetlands > Peat | place... | reverse complement strand
GTGTTCGTCGAGGAGGTTCTTGTAGGTTGCCAAGATCATTGCGATGGCGTGCTCCGCCATCTGCTCGGCGTAGGCACCAGCGTTGCTCGCGATCCTGATCGTAGGAGGCAATTTAGAGAAGGGTAAGTGATCGACACCCGCGGAGAGAAACTGGAGTAATTTCACATTAGGGATCGCAGTAAATTCCGAAGGCTTCAACTCATCTACCAACTTCCATGAGATCAACACGTCCGCCTCAGCAAGTTCCGACGATCGCTTATTCCTAGGAACATCGGAAAGGAATTCAACGTCTCCAACGGGGGCTAGTTCCTCCAGGAAGGCCTCGCGAAATTTTGCATCCGTCGGTAAGGTGACTAGAATCTTCGCCAAAACTGTGAAACCACGGTGGCTACATGACGCCCGATTATATTTGAAGTCACGTAGATCGGCCTCGGTATCTGCGAGATTGCAAGACGTTTTATCTGAGCCCGGCGTGCACTCGAACACGTAGGGACGTTTGGGTCATGGCCTTCGGTCTTTCAGATATAAGAGAGTTTGAGGATGAAATAATCAAAATCCGAAGACATATTCACGCTTATCCGGAGTTATCGTATGAGGAGTATAACACGTCAGCGTTCGTCGCTCGCAAGTTGCGAGCCTTGCGGATTCCAGTTAAGACGCGGGTCGGGGGAACCGGTGTGGTCGGACTGTTAGTGGGCTCCCGGCCTGGAAACGTGGTTGCGCTTAGGGCGGACATGGACGCGTTGCCCGTTACCGAGAACGTTGATGTTCCATTCAAGTCTGTTCGCCCGGGAATCATGCACGCTTGTGGGCATGACACCCACGTTTCCATGCTGCTGGGTGCGGCAATGCTTCTCTCCAAACATCGTGATGAACTAGCTGGGCGGGTGAAGTTCCTCTTTCAACCAGCTGAAGAGGCCGGCGGCAAAGGCGGCGCGAAGCCAATGATAAATGACGGAGCCATGAGGGACCCGAGGGTGGACTACGTGTTCGGATTACACATCACTGGAACTGAACCATCAAAAGTCTTCGCGCTCCGGCCGGGTCCAATGATGGCCGCGCCGGACACCTTTCGAATCAAGATCATGGGTAAAGGCGGGCACGGTTCGGCGCCACATGAGACGGCAGACCCAATCTTCGCCGCCTGCCAAGTCGTGATGGCTCTTCAGGGCGTTACGAGCCGCATGATTGACCAACGTGAGCCCTTCGTTGTCTCAGTCTGCAACATGCATTCGGGCACGAAGGACAACATTATCCCCGACGAAGCCCTGTTGGAAGGCACGATTCGCACATTCAACGAGAAAACCAGAACTCAGGCAAAGAAGTATGTAAAGCGAGTCGCCGAAGACGTCAGTAGAGCCTTCAAAGCACGCGCCGAAGTTGAATTCATACCCGACGAATATCCTGTCACTATAAACGATCCCACCGTGACCAAAAGAGTGACTTCGATACTCAGAAAAATCCGTGGCACAAGGACGATTGAGTGCAAACTCTATATGGGCGCAGAAGATTTTTCCCGCTTCCTCGAACGAGCACCAGGCGCCTTCTACTTCCTTGGGACCATAAATCCCGCGAAGGGTTGCGTCAGCACAAACCACAGTTCAGAATTCAAAGTTGACGAAGACGTTCTCAAATACGGCTCACTCTCCCTAGCAAACCTAGCGTACGAGTTCGGAAAAACGAGCTGACTCAGCTTCAAGAGAGTACGGGCTTTAGCGGATTGCAAGCAAAAGCTTGGTTCTTAGGAGGCGGAATGGCCGCTCTCTTGGCGTTGGTTCTTACGTACTTCGTGCTCGAACCCGCCCCGACGACGGTAAGCTACGGATCACTTCTTGGCTGGGCTGGAATATTCGGTGTTGTCGCCATCCTGGTACAGGGATTTCGAAAAATCGAGAACCGACAAGAACCTTCTGACGCTATCGTGAAGCTTGCCCGAGTTAATTCCGGGCTTATTCGTTGGGGCGGAATTCATACCGCGCTCTCGATAGCCGTAACGGTGCTGATCGCTGTCCACGCGGCAATCTTCTTCGCAAGCCTTTGGGCTGCCAGTCTCGCGATCTGGCTTGGAGCTACAGGTTTCCTAGTACTGCTTGTTTTGAACGCTTCCGGCTTAGCTACCGAATCGAAGAGAAAATCACGACAGTTCGGTCCGCTCAAACGCATCCACGTGATTTTGATGCTAGCCGTCCTCTTATTGTCAGCCCTACACATCGAATTGCTTCTAGGTATAACGTTTCCCCGATCGGCAATTGATGGAGCTATCATCATCTTAGTGGTGCTATTCGTCGTGCTTGTCAGTGTCCCGATAACACTGACTGAGCTGAATGGATCGACTTCTCAACGGTTCAGGCAGAGCGAATTGGTCTGGAAGGATGGAACGGAGGAGGCCGAATCTATAGCAGAATGCCATGCTTCTTCAGCCTTTCCCGAATTATTGCAATCCGCCTTTCCTCTATCCTGAATAATGCTTCTGCTATATCGAACCTCGCGTCGACATATGCGGCTTTTTCCTTGAGCCGTTCAATTTCGTCTCGAACTCTGTCCACATAAGATTTCATAGATCGCGAGTTTGGTGCGAGCAGAATCAATAAGAGTTAGTGGTGAATGTAGAAAATTTACAGGGTACGCCACCGAACAAGGACTTGACAGCGCGTGAGCCCGGCTCCCTGTTAGCCGGCTCTAGAGTAGTAGAGCTTGCGTGTTGTCATGCGCGACCAACCAGAATTCGTTATCAGTTAGCCCGGCCATTTTCAGTCGCTGCAATTCCACCGACGTATGATGGAAGGGGATGTCTGAACCGTACACTACTCTTCTTTCGCCAACTGTCTCAACGGCTTCCTTGATTTTTGTGTGCATTGGCATGCCAGATGTTTCTAGGATTATGTTGTCGTACCGTTTTGCCGTATTAATTGCCGCCTGAATGTAGACTCCATGGCCGTGTCCCATGTGCAACATGACTACGCGAACGTCGGGGTATACTTCGGCTAGTTCGCCGATGCTCCAGGGTAGCGAGAAAGGCGGGTGACCCGAGTGAATTGCGACGGGAACACGTGCTTTCCTTGCTTCCTCCATAATGGGGTAGACGATCTTGTCGTTAGGGAGAAACGCGTTGAATAAAGGGTGAAGCTTGACACCTCGAAACCCCCAGTCGCTCAAAGCTTCTCTGACGAGGGAAACGGCGGAAGAATCGTACGGGTTAGGCCAAACATAACCAACTAATCTTTTCGGATAACGGGCGACAGTATCGCGCACTAGTAGATTGTCGGGGGCGAAAACTATCGCCTTCTCCACATCGTACTGATCCATCTCGGTGATGAGGGATTCGCCGGTGCTGGAGACTTGGGCCCAGCTGCCGAAGGTTCCCACGTGGGCGTGGGCGTCGATGACTGGAGAGGCCATGTTACTCATTCCGGCGGAAGTTGTGCCATGACCAAGCTTAGGTCTAGGCCTCTTGACCGATTGTAGTAGTAAGCGAGGGTATACAGTACGATTGGGACGATCATGACAACTAGTATTGTTACCTGCGCCGGGTAACTGAATGGCCCGATTGCAGGGTTCGTTACTGAATTGTAGGCTAGGAATGCGAACAGTACTGCGCCAAGAGCCCCGAGAATGCTAAGAACGGGCACATTGGCTAACTTTGGTTTCCAAGAGGAAGCCTCGAAGATGCCTTTACGGCGGAACGGGAGCAAGATTGCGCTCACAGCGGTTAGGAACCAGACGACGGCGAAGAGGAAGACGCCGTTGACTTGTGTAGTGATGAATGTTACGAAGAAGTACAGATACATTGGAACAATTGAGCAAGCGGCGGCCAACGCGATGGCTGCGTGGGGAGTGTGGTACCTATCGCTTACCTTCGCTAGGGCGGTGGGAGCAGTCCGATCGAACGCCCATGACATGAATAGCCGGCTGATGAAGACGATGCCCAGCCAGCCCCAACCAATATTTCCGATAAACAGCCCGGCTACGATCACCCAGAGGAGTAGACTATTGGGGTTGAGTAACGTTACAAAGACGGTTGGTACGGTCGAGGATCCGCCTCCGACTGTCACCGTCCATGCTTCAAGGAATGATATGCCGACAAGATGATCAAAGAGGAACGTGAGGCCAAACCAAACGAAGATAGATACCAGTTCCGCCAATACTAGGCCATACAGAAGTGCACGTCGAGGGTTCTTGATCTCGCCTGCCACCATCTGCATTACTGGGTAAGGGCCGATGCTTACGAACAACAATGGTACGATGGCGCCGAGATTGGCTAATGTAGCGCCTGGAACGTATCCCTTCGCCGCCGCATCTGAAAACACCTTCTCGACTCCTCCTGGAAAATATTGGGCATAGGCAGCAGCGAACTCTGCTGGGGTGTGGCTGAGGAAGATTAGAACGCTGATCAGCATCACTAGGAAGCCATAGACGAAGAAGGAGTAAACAATCGTGCGGAAGACGCGGCTTCCGAAAATTATTGCTCCTGCCCCGACCGTTTGAATCACCACACCAGCCGCGAAAAGGGTGAGCGGGGATGTGGTGGTCCAGGGTGTTATGAAGGAACCGAGGTTAGCGACATTCGGATTAGCTAAGACCTGGCCGGCGAATGAGAGTTGAGTGCCCGACTCAGCGAAGGCCCAGTACGAGTTGGAGCCCGCCGACGTTAGGACGGCGACGAAGAAGAGAAAGCTAGCGACGAAGCCGAGGGGGCCGGCGATCGATCTTGAGATGAAGACATAGTCGCCGCCGGAACGAGGCATAACCACGGTGATTTGCCAATAGAGAAGAACTATTACAACCGCGATGACGGCCCACAGAGCTAGACCGGCGTAGTAATTCACATTTTGGTAGTATGAAGGTGTAACCCAAAAGATTCCAGCCCAGCTCGTAAGCCAAGGAAAGTAAATGATGCTCCAGACGAAAACGTCAAAGGATGATAGTTCACGGACCAACCCAGTTGCTTCGCGGACGAAAAGGCTCTGGGGCAGGTCCTTCGCCACAACTTTCACCGAGAAGCTGTCTTCAAGATTTGCCCGTATTAAATCGTGCTTTCAACATACATCTGTTTCGACTTTCAACCTCACTGTGATGCTTGCTCATTGATCGTACGGACCGCGAATTGTTTCGAAACTCTAGACGCGTACTAGTAGGTAGAGGTCGCTGACGTTTGTTCCGGTCGGGCCCGTGATGATATTGTCGTGCAGTTTTCTGAACAAGGTATACGAGTCGTTCTTCGCGATACACTGTTGTATCGGCAGTTTTTGTTGAGTTGCGCGTTTCTTGCTTCGTCCGTCAACTATTGCGCCCGCGGCTGGGCTGTTGCCGTCAATTCCGTCTGTACCGAGTGTGGCGATTGCAACCCCGTTCAAACACGCGATCTCGCCCATTGCGGAAAGAGCCAACTCCTGGTTTCGTCCGCCCTTGCCCGCCCCTCGCACTTCGACGGTGGTCTCACCGCCGATCACTAAGGCATGTCCTCGTCTTAGCGGTCGTCCAAATACCGCGCTGTCTCTTGCGATTGATGCGAGGATTCTCCCTAGGCTTCTTGCCTCACAATTTACTGATGAAGTCAAAATTGAAGTGACAACATGTCTTCCGGTTAGGGTGGATCTTATGGCTTCGCAGGCTACGTTGTTGTCGGCAATTATCACATTGTGAACTTTCCGGAAGATTTCATCTCCGGGCTTAGGGGTGTCGGGGAAACGGCCTAGCAGTCCTCCTCTAAGATGGTTCTTTACGCTTGACGGAGCGGAATTCCAAAGATCAAACTGTTCCAAGATGTCAATTGCGTCCCTGAATGTTGTGGGGTCTGGTGCGGTCAAGCCCGACCCAATATCTGGTAGTGAGTTGCCTGGGACGTCGGAGATTATCAGGGAGACAATTTGGCCGGCTAGGCATTTTTCCGCAAGCCTTGCGCCTTTGAGTTCGGAAAGATGGCGGCGCACCGTATTAATTTCATGAATAGATGCCCTGCTGCGAATGAGACTTTGGGTGACTACCTGCTTTTCGGCTAGAGGGACGTCGCCGACGGGGGCGGGTAGCATGGCTGAGGCTCCGCCGGAGATTAGGCAGAGTAGCATTTCGTTCGCTCGCATTTGAGTGATCATCTCAATGACGTGCCTAGCCGCTTTCACTCCTTCCTTGTCAGGGATGGGGTGTCCTGTTCGGAAAGTCAGGATTTTGTCCGAACTTGGAGCTCTCTCTGATCGGGGAGCCACGAGTATGCCGGAGGCCACACACTTCCCCAGAGTCCTCATCGCTCCGTTTAGCATCGGCACACTAGCTTTGCCAACCGCCAGTACTCGAATTCGTGTCGGCATAGGTATTGAGAGTCGGTCAACCAGTAACCGATTCCCTGTTAACCGCAGCCGTCGCCGGATCCTATTCTCCGGATCGACGGCAGCCAACGAGGCCTCTAGCGCTTCTAGGCATAGTCGTCTCGCGCGGCGATTCAGTGTGGTCCCTCCGTTACGGATCAACCGTTTCTTTCCGATGATGTGTTGTCGTTTACTCAAGTTGGAGGATTCTCCCTTGGATGAGACTCAGCTCGGGTGACGTATTCGTTTCTGAGATCTTCCGTAAGGGGGGGTTAGCGTGGGCTTGCTCGCCCCGGATATCATGGTACATTTCCAAGAATGCCGCTTGTCTCTGCGTGGACTTGATCGAACAACTAAAATCATGCTGGCTTTCAGCTCTCTCCGGTCGAACTGTTGTATTCATCGGGAAGCGGTATTCTAGAGTTCAGAAGTCATCTCGCCTTCCAGCATGGAGATTTGACTATTGATGGTAACTCATGTGCCGGTCTTGCTGCTAAATATGGGACGCCGCTTTATGTTTTGAGTGAGGAGAGGATTCGGCAAAACTATAGAGCCTTCAGCGGAGCGTTGGCGGGGAAGTATACGAACGTCTTAGTGTGTCCAGCCTACAAAGCGAATTCGCATCTTGCGGTTTGTCGGCTGTATGAAAAGGAGGGAGCAGGGGCAGAGGTCGTCTCTTCAAATGAGCTGCGAATCGCACTTGACACTGGCGTTGCGGCGGAGAAAATTGTGTTCAATGGCCCTGTGAAGAAACGGGATGATTTAGAATTGGCCATCTCGTCCGGCGTGGGTCTCATAAACGCTGATTCTATGTCGGAATTGGACCACATGCAGGAAGTTTCTCGGAGAGTGGGGAAGCGGTGCAATGTGGGCATTAGAGTGAATGTTGGCATAGCGCCGAAGACGCATCCGTATTTGGCCACGGCTGAGAAGGGAAGCAAGTTTGGGATCGAGGTGGAAGATTCCATTTCAGCCTACAAACATGCTGCGAAGCAGGACGAACTCAATGTGGTCGGTATTCACTGCCATGTCGGATCAGGCCTCAACGAACCGGGCGTCATCAGCGAGGTGTCAGAGAGAATTCTCGACCTAACGGGTAAAGTCAATGAGGAAACCGGCCTGCGATTACTCAAGGTTGATTTAGGCGGAGGTCTTGCATTCCCCTACCAACCCACTTCAGCAAGGATGGGCTGCGACGAATACGCATCCGCGATCCTGGCAGGCAACACTTCGGCGCTTCAGAAGTTAGGGAACCCGCAACTCATCTTCGAGCCTGGAAGGGCGATTGTGGCCGACGCCGGTATACTCCTAGCTAGAGTTGAAGTCTTGAAGAGGCAAGGGCAGGTGAATTGGGCGATCGCCGACGCTGGCATGAACACATTCATACGGCCAGCACTGTACGGCGCAAAACATCAGATCATACTCGCCAAAGAGCGCGACGCAAGAAAAGTACCGTACAGCGTAGGCGGTCCGTGTTGCGAATCCGGCGACATTCTCGGGAAAGATATTCTGTTGCCCACGCTGGAAGAAGGCGACCTATTAGTCGTTCTTGATGTGGGCGCATATGGGTTCACAATGTCAAACAACTACAATGGACAACCAAGGCCAGCCGTCGTACTAGTTTCTCAGGGCCAGGAAGAGCTCATACGAAGGCGCGAAAGCTACGAAGAAATGATTGCCGACGAAGTTATCCCTCAAACCTCGAGATAGGCCCTGCTTAGCTCGACCGGTTTTTGGCTACGAAGAGCCTATTCGCAGAGTCTAAGGAAATTCCGCATTATCCTCCGCCCCGCCTCGCCCGAAGCTTCGGGATGAAACTGCACGCCGAACAGATCTTTGTCCCTATGCTTCATCGCCTCGACGGCGTAACTCTCCGACTTTGCAAGATCAAGAAATTGGGCTGGCAACGTTATTCCTTCGCAATGGTCCTCCTTCAAAGATAGAGTCTCTTGTAAACCCTCGAATAAGGTATCTCTGTGAATCACTTCGACCGTTTGATTCGCTCGGCATTCGACTCCGCGAAATACGGTGGCACCGTGTAAGAGCCCAATAATCTGATGGCCGAAGCAGATGCCTAGTACTGGGCGCTTACTGGTCCGAGCAAAATGGAGAGCTTCCAGATGCTTCCGGTGAGGGTTGGCGGTCAATAGAGTCGGGGAGCCGGAGATTACGAGACCGGACCATTCGTCGGGATTGGTCCTAGCAGCTTCATCCAACCCGATTTTGTGCGGTTCGATTCCGAAATCAGCCACTATCCGCGCTATCGAATCAACTCTGCTTCCGCAGTCCACGATCAATACCCTGCGATCAGTCACGCGTTAACCATCCACCCAGCGGGGCGTCGAGCAGGTAAGATAACTCGACACAATAAAGATAAGCATCGTTTCGACGGTGCTGAAAATCAATCAGCAATCAAGGACGGCGAAATGTTGAAGGTAATTCAGTACGGTATCGGACCGATTGGAAGTGCAATCGTCAAACTCTTAGTGAAGAAGAAAAGCTTCCAAATTGTCGGAGCAGTTGATATCGACAAAGCGAAAGTCGGCAAGGATCTTGGCGAAGTCGCCGGTTTGGGGCGAAACCTCGGCGTCACAGTTTCCGATAAACCCGTGAAAGTTTTCAGAGAAGCAAAGGCAGACTTGGTTCTACTTGCCACTTCCTCTTTCTTGCCAGCCATCAAGGCTCAACTAGAACAAATAACCAGGGCTAAACTCGACATTGTCTCCACATGCGAGGAACTCGCATATCCGTTCAGAAAGTACCCGAAGGAATCGCGCGCGCTCGACAGGCTCGCAAAGAAGTACAAGACGACAATGCTGGGAACGGGCGTGAACCCCGGTTTTCTAATGGATACTTTGGTTCTGATATCCAGCGGAGTCTGCCAAGAGATCGAATCGATCATAGCCCGAAGAATACAAGACGCCAGCACGAGGCGCATACCATTCCAGCAGAAGATAGGTGCGGGCCTCACTCCGGACGAATTCAACAGGAACGTTGCGACCGGTAAGTTCGGACACATTGGACTGCCCGAGTCCGCCACCATGATCGCCGACCGGTTAGGATGGCGGTTGAAGGAGATACGGCAGAGTATAGAACCGATAATCGCCGACTCTGAGGTTTCAAGCGACTACGTAACCGTGAAACAAGGACAAGTAAGAGGCTTATCCCAAAACGCCAGTGCGATCAGCGAAAGCGGACGGGAAGTTCTGAAGTTCGAATTTCAAGCCTCGCTCAAACCGCCCGAAGCTTTCGATCAGGTCGTAATCAACGGCTCCCCCCCAGTCGACCTAATCATTAAAGGCGGAGTTCAAGGCGACCTTGCCACAGCCGCCGTCATAGCCAACATGATTCCAAAAGTTGCCGCCGCAAAACCGGGACTCCTCACGATGGCAGACCTACCGATCCCATCGGCAGTCGACGCCGTCACGTAGAGACCGTATCCGTTCCGATTCCTGAACAGTACTGTTGCGAGTTAGCCTCGACGCAACGAATCTCGCCCGGGTTAATGAACGTTAGAGCGAATCTAAACAATAATATACATGGTCCGTGACGTTTAGGCGGTTACGGAGCGTTTCTCTTGGAACCTAGTCAACCGAAGAAATCGAACACCAAAATGATTTTGGCAGCCGTTGTAATCGTTATAGTAGTTGCAGTAGGCATCGCAGGATACCTCATGTCTACATCAACAACTTCGACGAGCACATCAACGTCAATGATGTCAAGTAGTGCAATGGCCACTTCGGCCATGCCGCAAACGCTTACGGTCGATGAAGCTTCTGCCCCGACTACAAATGATCCTGGTGCCGCAATTGATAACAACGGCTTAGAACTCGCGCAGAATACGAACCTGCCTTTGACTTTCTGCGCTAATGCCGGCTGCACGTCCCTGCTCCCGGTTCTAGCGACAAGTTGGACTGAGAGTCCCGACGGACTAACTTACACCTTCAACCTTAGAAG
>Ga0187784_10005469_pt1 | contig 10263 bp, 6 predicted proteins | sample 1015_SJ02_MP15_2_FD_132964 | JGI IMG/M metagenome (GOLD analysis project Ga0187784, IMG submission 132964) | Tropical peat soil microbial communities from peatlands in Department of Meta, Colombia - 1015_SJ02_MP15_20_MG | ecosystem: Environmental > Terrestrial > Soil > Wetlands > Peat | place... | reverse complement strand
TGCATGGCATGTTGTCAGGATTGCACGCGACTGCGCCGCGCCAGCGACCGCTGTGTGCAAGCTTAAGTTCGCGCTTGAAACCGGCTTAACTGGTAGCCGGATCCCGACATTCTGGACTCCGCCCGCTGCATTAACAGAGCTGTCGTGCGCGAAGCCAAATGTTGATCGCCGCGAGTGCGCGACGGCAGCTAAAAAGTCAGAGCCGGCCTAGGCGTGAGCCCTGACCTCACGCTCCGGCTCGACGTATTTTTCCCGCTCCTGGCCCTGCCGGCTTTTGGATGGAACGCTGGCGTACCAGTCGCTCCTGAGCAAAATGTCCTTTACGCGTTCGACGCTGTCCGCCCACGTCATACTGGGTATGGAATCGGACGTCGGATGCTTGCCATCGTAGTAGAGCTGCAACCATTCTTTGATCGCTCGCGCCAAGTCGGGTTTTTCAGCTGCGAAATAGGACGCATGGTCGCCCGCTACCTCGTGAAACACCGGTATGTCACGAGCCATGATTGGCAGGCCGTGTCGCACCGCTTCAATCAAAGGCAGACCGAAGCCCTCGCCCTCGGACGCGGCGATCAAGCAGCAGCAAGAGCCATAGACCTTCTCCAAATACTCATCGGAAGGCCCGTTCAACCAAAACAGATGCCTCCCCAATTCGCTATGCGATTGTAGCCGCGCGACGATTTGCGGAATGGTGCGGCGCATGTCATGCGGAAGATCGCGCCAGCCCTCGGCACCGACGATAATCAAATTGACATCCAGCCCTTGGCCCCAAAGCTGGTCAAACGCATCGAGGACTTGCAGATACCCTTTGCGCGGCTCGATAGTGCCGACCATAAGAAAGCTTGGCCGTGCCGCAAACGCGCCGAGATTTTGCGGCGCATCTTTAGGAAGACCGCACGTGGCAGCCGCGTTGGCGATGTCCGCGCCATGATGGAACCAGCCGATGCGGAAGGGGCGTTGCAGCGGTGGAAGTTTTCTAACCGCCCAATCGCGCAGATCGTCAGCGACTGCACGCGAGACACATAATGCCCCATCCATTTTGAGCACGGCGCGCAGCCATTTCTCATGGTCCTCCGCGCTTCCCGGCGGGAAATATTGAGGCAGCCGGAGCGGCAGCAAATCATGGACGGTGAAATAGACCGTGACGCCACGATGCCGCCAGTCAGTAAACAGACCGGCGGTCTCGGCCTCGATCAGCTGATGGCCAGAATTGTCGAGCCCGAGCACCACATCGCCCGCCTGCAATTCCACCGCATCATCGATTAGTGCGCCAGACGGACAACCCAAAAGGTCGAGTGTGAAACGCCGCGCATAGCGGTAGTGCCAGGGGCCACCTTCATCGCTCAAGTACACGGGCTCGACGCGAAAGCCCTCTGGTGGCTTGGCGAGGAAAGCCAGCATCAGACCTCGCGCCACCCGTTCGATGCCGCTCCTAAGTTCGGTGCGCCGGGTCGCCGAGACATCCAGCAGCAATTGGCGGGTGGGGCGTTTTGTCGGCAAAGATCGAGCGATGGCACGGGATAAAATGCGGCACTCATTTTTGTCCGGCCGCGGCGGTATCGCGGCAACAGCGTCGAGCAGCGCGAATAAGCCCGTTCGGCCGGCAGTGTAAAACACCTCGATCGCCTCGGCATAGCGTCGCGCACAAATATCCGGCGCGTGGCCGGTCGCAATTACTTCCCGGCCTCTGCGGCGCAGGCCATCGCGTTGCTCTGTATTTTGGTGAAGCGTTTCAAGAGCAGCGATAAGGTCCGCGTCCGAGAATTCGTCGTCCAGCATCCAGACCGCGTCGGCCGGTACGTCAGCCACACTGCCGTGCGCGTTCGCGATAACCGGCACCCCGGCACTTAGGCAATCGAGGAGCGCCCCTGACGTTTCGCCGCGCGAATCGACGCGCAATTGAACAGCCACATCGGCGGCGGCCAAATATTCCTGGAAACGCCATGAATCCACCCATCCGGTAACGCGGACACGAGTGGAACATTTACTGGCGCCGATAATTTCCAGAAGCCGCGTGCCGTAGTCGCCGGGATGATTTTCGCCCACGAAAATCAGATAACACGTCGTGTCCCGGGTCAGCGACGAGGAGAGGAACGCCTCGATCAATCTATGATTGAGCTTTGGAGGATCGAGGATACCGAACGAGCATAAGACAAACGCGTCCTGCGGGAGCCCGATCGACTCCCGGGCCTTCGCTCGCGGATATGGCTCTGCCAGCGTTCGCAAATGCGGAATGACTTTCCAGTCCTCGGCAAAATCGGAGCCTAGCCAGTCTCTCCCGAGCATCCGCGCATGTTGGGAATGAACGATGACGCCCTGCGCCGCCTGAACGACGCCGAGATTGACCGGATAGAGCACTTTAGCGATTTCCGCGTCGCTATAGCGGTCGCGCACAGCGATGTAACCGTGGCTTTGATAAAGTGCACGCGTCCAGACGCCGCTGGAATTGTCGATTCGTTCGAGCCAGCTGAAAAGTCCGCTTAAAAAGAAATCATGCAGGACGACTGTGCCCGGAATATCTAGCATCAGGTCGCGCATATAGTCGTGGAAGGGCGAATTGCCCATTTGATAGATGACGCGGTCGATGCTAGCGCGGTTGGCGCGTAGCCATGCTGATTTGTGAACGGGTAAGTCAATGCCGATCGCCCTGGTATCGACCTTCTTCTGATCGGTGATGAGTACAATCTCGTAGTGCCGGGACAGCGCAGGAAGAAGATGGGCGCTGTAATCGGCGATCCCCGTCCGTTCCGGAGGCAGCGGCGAAACGAAAGCAAGGCGCGGACGCGAATCGACAGGCGTCGCCGGTGCGGCCTTGCGCTCCCTCCTACTGCGCTCGATAGCCTCGAGCGCGCGCCGAGCCGTCTCGTCCCAGGAAAATTTCCGCGCTCGCTCCAGACCGTGCTCACGCAAGCTCGCGCGAGATGTTTCATCCGCCAGCGTTTTCTCAAGCAGACCGGCGATATCTGCCTCGCTTTCCGGATCGAACAGCGCCTGGTCACACCCGATAACCTCGGGAACGCTTGACGCATTCGAAGCAATAGTCGGTGCGCCGCAGGCCATGGCCTCGAGAGCCGGCAGACCGAATCCTTCGTTAAGAGAGGGAAAAATGAAGACCGTGCAGAGATTGTAGAGGCTGATGAGCTTGTGGTCGTCGACCCGACCGGTAAAGACGCAATCCTTGCTCTCCAACCCGGCCTGTTTTGCTACCGCCCGAAGACGAATTCCTTCTGCCTCTTCAACGGCGCCCGCAAGAACGAACTGGTATTGCCGGCGCAATTGCGCACGAAGCATGGCAAATGCGCGAATGGCGCGTTCGACGTTTTTGCGTAGGTCGAAGCCGCCTGCATAAAAAACGAAGGGCCGCACAATGCCATAGGGCGTAAGACAAGCGTCGCGAGCCGACGCCAAAATATTCAATTGATGGAAATGCTCCTCCACCGCTGCGGAAATATTCGTGACCTGCCCGGGCGAACGATTCAGGCGATGAATGCCTTCGCGGCGCGAATATTCTGAAATGGCCAGCAAGAAATCGGATCGCCTGAAGTCTTCGATCTTGTCTTCATACCAAGCACGGTGTGCGGCATTCGCGAAAATCTCGTCCGGCATTGCCAACGGGATAAGGTCGTAGAGAATGGTCGCGGTCCGCCAGTTGGCCTGCGCCAAGCGCCCGATCGATGTCACGGCGTCGTCAACGTAACCTTCGAAAAGGCTGGTCAGCAGCACCACATCCGGATTGAGGCCAGCCAGAAATGCCTCGCGGATCAATTCGGCTTTCTGATGGCGTGCTCCATTGTCGGTATGATTCGCCCGGACCGGCCCAGGAACGTCGAAAATCCGTATCTTTTCCTGCGGCAACAAGTCGTCGAAAGCGGCTCTGATCGGTTCGATAGTGTCGGGGAAAAGACCGTTTAGGGCGAGCATGACGTCGTGTTCGCCTCGATGGCGCGCGATTGCCAGCGCGATGGATAGCGAATAGCGGCCGATGCCGCGCTTCGAACTTTCAGTTTGCGCTCCTTGCAGATCAATAACAATACGCATCAATCCGCACTTCTTTCGAGAGCAGCCCGAAGTCTTGTATGAACAAATTGTTCTCGTTCGGAAAAAACGCTATCGGAGAACGGCCCGACATTGTTTGAGGCCGCAAGAAGAACATCCGACATACGTCGTTGAAAGCTCTTTAACAGCGGAAAACGCTCCAGCGGGCGGCGCGCGATGCGGGTAAGGTTTGGGCGAACCAGAACGAAGCGCAGTGTCCTTAGCAACAGGCTTCGCGCCATTCGGCGAGGCCGCGAGCCCCTTCGGAGCGTGATCCACCCCCAAGATCCGCGCACGAACCAACGCATTGCGCCGACGGCCCTACGCAGCGGTGCCGTTAGCCGCCAAGTCGTGGAGGCGTAAACGGCGGCGAGAGCCGCAGTTCTGGCATGGAGATCTGCCCCAAGAAACTTCGCCCGGCCTTCGCTCGCCGTCAGCGCCTCGCGCATGCGAGCAAGCTCGAAGTCGCGGGCAGCGAGCACCTCGGTCAGTGAGAGAGGATCCGCCTTAAGAGATGTTGCCGAGACGGTACCCTCACTTTTCAGGCGCTCGGCAACCGGCGCCTTCTGCGCAGCGGCCGAAGAAGAGACATTCTTAAAATCACCCGCCATGATGACCGTAATCCCGCCGATTTATTCAATAACATGCGGGCTTACGTGGAGTGAAGGCTAATCTTCCCAAGCAATATACCGAACAATATCCACTGAGGTTCTTACGCTGATCGGTGAAGACCACGAAGTTCCACGAATGGATCATTTGCCCTGCGCGAGACGGCGATATAAATCCAGCGTCGTCACCGCGCTTGAATGCCACGAAAATCGCGTGAGATCCGGTGGCGCCCGCCGCGCATCGACCGCTCCCGGCCCCTCGTCGATCGCATCTTTGATAACTTGCCGCCATCCCTCGATATCCATCGGATCGATATATTGTCCATAGCTGCCGGCAATTTCTTTAAACACCGGTATTCGGCTCAGCGCGACGCGCGCGCCGCACGCCATCGCTTCAACCACAGGCATGCCAAATCCTTCATAGATTGATGGCATGACAAACAAAGCAGTATTGCGATACAATGCCGCCAACTCGCGATCCGGAACATAGCCGATCAACCGGATCTGGCCAATTTCCTTCGCTCGCTCGACCGCTGGCGACAACGCGATATCCCCCCAACCCGGTGGGCCAGCCCAGACCAGCGGAAAGTGTGCTTGCATCGCAGCCGGCAACGTGGCGTAAGCTTCCGCGAGCGTGTTAAAGTTCTTGCGCGGCTCACGCGTTCCCACGACCAGCAAATATTTGCCGCTCACCAGTTTGTAGCTCCTGAGGCAAGCTTCGTCGTCGTCCCGATCGGGCCGAAAATGCGCGCCGGGCGCGGCGTATGTGACGTAAATTCGATCGGGAGATACACCGAAGACCGCGATGATTTCGCTTTTGCAAAATTGCGAAACGGTCTGCAAGTATGGCATTCCGAGAAGCAATTTAAGCTGTGCTTCCAGCCACTCGACCCGCTCCTTCGGGTGCGCCTGCGGATGGCGTATATGCGAAAGATCGTGAATTAAGGGCAGGACAGGTTTGTTCGGCGTTGCCGGCGTCACAAAATTTGCCGCGTGAAAGAGATCGAAGCTTTTCTCGGCATGAAGAAAAAAGCTCGCCTGCATCGCCCGGTAACCTCTCCGAAGCAGGTAGATTTGCCGCAGCAGCGCGAGTGCGCCATTGGCGAGGTGGCGAGCAGATCGCGCGGAATTTGCCGAAACTTGATTGGAATTGCGCGCTTCCGTCCGAGCGAGAAAATGCCGATCAAGGGATTCAATCCGCCATCCGTTGAATGACAGCAATGTTTCGTCGGGCGTCAATAACGGCAGCATTGCGTCCATGAGCCGATGGACGAAGTGTCCGATACCGGTGAGCGGCGGTCGCAGCGCACGCGTATCGATCGCTACACGCATCCGCGGAACCGTGGCCGACGATCAGGAATAGTCGTAGTCAAGGCCGCCAAGGGCAGCCTTCGCGCGCCGTCGGCGCCACTCGCTAACGACCTCGGCATAAAGTTCCTCAGTGCGTTTGACAAAGACTTCCATGCTGAATTCCGCCATCACGCGCGCGTGTCCCGCAGAGCCCAACCGCCGTGCGAGTTCTTGGTCGGCCAGCAATTCCTTTATGGCCGTAGCGAGTCCCGTCGGATCATTGGGCGGCACAGTCAAAGCTTCAACTCCGTGGCGCGCCACTCGCGGCACGCCAGTCGGCAATGCCGTGTTCACGATCGGTAAAGCCGCGGCCATCGCTTCGAGTTGGACGATTCCGAACGCTTCCTCTGGGCTGATGGAGGGCAGAGCATAAACACGTGCGGCATGCAGATGAACCTTAAGATCGTCGCGCGAGAGCCCGCCCGCTAAGATGATCCTATCCGTGATACCAAGCTGCCGCGCTGCCGCCAGCAAATCCTGTCGCAGTGGACCGTCGCCGACAATGATCGCGGTAGCGTCGATCTGGCGGAGCGCTTCGATGAGAACACGAAAACCTTTGTAAGCCACCAACCGACCCGTCGCTACAACAAGACGCGGATGCCGGGAGCGGAGGTCTTCAACCTTCCGTTCCTGAGAACTATCCAGTTCATTCCAATAGGGAACGTCAATCCCGTACGGAATGATCGAAGTCTTCTCGGTGTAGGCGGTGAGAAACTGCGATGCGCTCAACAGCGATGGGTCGGAGACAATGATGCGCTGCGCTTGCGCAAGCGTGCGCCGGATAAAAGGCGCGACCAGGGCACTCAATAATCGCTGCCTGACAATTTCGGCGTGCCAGTGCACGACCAATGCGGCCCGGCCCGGAATTCCGAACATTGCCCCGATATCATTAAGCGGAAAGGGATGATGGAAAGCCACCAGATCGACCTTTCGCGATCGACTCGCGAGCACGAAGGGAAAGCTCGGTGCGATTGGCGATGAAAAGAGTGTTCCTAACGACGCCACCGCTTCCACTGGAATGCCGTCAAAGCGGAAACGTCGTCCCCGTCCTCGGCTTCTCGCCACCAGCACACAACTCTCGTGGCGCGGAAGCATCCCTTTCGCGAGGCAGGCAATAGCTTCAGGGATGCCACCCGTGACGTCGGGCGGAAACACCTTATACGAATGTAGCACGCGCACCGCTTATCCGCTGTTCCCTTGGTCAGCCGTGACATCATAAGGATTTTGTAAAAACAAGGAAGGAATAGCCCAACATCCGCAGGCGTGCGCAAAGGTCACTGGCAAAGTGCCGACGAGAAACAGGCGGCCTGTTTTGCGCGCCAAGAGCAGATTCACGGCCCGCTGTCACGAACTGGCGCATCGTTCTCGCTCAAGCCAAAAGGCTCGATGTAGCCTTTGTCGCAAGGTTCCGCTCTCCTTTCGCAAGGGTACGTGCGTGTTGGTAGTGATGCCGGGGCCGGGATAGGCCCCTCCGATAGCATCTTGCGGCGCTTTTCCGCAGGGTTCCAGAATAGCATCGAAAAAAACTTCGCCGTACGGCGCGAATTCGAGCCTGCCGGTCCGGAGCACGGGGTTTGAATGTCAGAACGCGTGTGCTAGGAAAGAGCCATATCAGGACAGAAGATGGCGGGCCATGGGCGGGGGGCTCTTGATACCGGTAGTCATGTGCGGCGGAGCGGGCACGCGCCTGTGGCCGGTTTCGCGCGAGAGTATGCCCAAACAGTTTGTTCCGCTGATCGACGAGCGCTCGACCTTTCAGCAAGTGCTCGGCCGTATCGCCGACAGTGCGTTGTTCGACCGCCCGATCATCATTACCCATTCCGATTTTCGTTTCATCGTCGCCGAGCAATTGCGCGAGTGCGCAATCGAGGCTGACGTCGTGCTGGAACCGTTTCGCCGCGATTCGGCCATGGCCGTCGCGGTCGCGGCCGAGATCGCCAATGCACGCCGTCCGGAAGCCTCGGTCCTAATTCTTGCCGCCGATCACGTCGTTCGTAATTCGCACGCGTTCAAGAATGCTTGCCTGGAAGCGGCCACGGCCGCTGGCGAGGGCATGATCGTGACGTTTGGCATCAATCCAACCTTCCCGGCAACCAGTTACGGCTATATTCGCCCCGGAACTAAGGTCAACGGCGGCGCCGCACGTGCCGTCGAAGCTTTCGTCGAGAAGCCTGACGCCGAGACGGCCGGTATCTACATCGCCGACAGCTATCTTTGGAACAGCGGCAATTTCGCCTTCCGCGCCGACATCATGCTGGGCGAAATCACGCGATTTGAGCCGGAAATCGCCGCTGCCGCCCACGCGGCAGTCGGCGGCATCGAGCGCGATTTGGACTTTCTGCGTTTGCCGGCCGAACCGTTCCGGCGGGCACCAAAGAAATCGATCGACTACGCGGTGATGGAGCGTACCGAACGCGCCGCTGTGATTCCTGTCGATCTCGGTTGGTCCGACGTTGGCAGCTGGAACGCGGTTTGGGACGTGGTCACCCGCGATGAGGCGGGTAATGCCGCTACGGGGTCCGTCGTCTTTCACAACAGCCGAAACAGCCTGGCACGTTCGGAAGATGCTATCCTAACCGCAGTCGTCGGCGTGGAAAACATTGTCGTGGTGGCAACGCCCGATGCGGTGTTGGTGACCTCGCGCGACAAAGCGGAGCAGGTCAAAGGGCTGGTCGAACAGCTCAAAGCGCAGAACCGGCCGCAAGCCGAGCAGCACTTACGGATTTATCGGCCGTGGGGTTATTACCAGGGCATCGATCTCGGTGAGCGCTATCAGGTGAAGCGCATCGTCGTGAAACCCAACGCGAAACTTTCACTGCAAAAGCATTTTCATCGGGCAGAGCATTGGGTCGTGGTGCGAGGCACCGCGGAAATCGTCGTCGGAACCGAAACGCGCACCGTACATGAGAATGAGTCGGCCTACATTCCGATCGGCAGCATTCATCGGCTGGCCAATCCCGGAAAGATTCCGCTTGAGCTGATCGAGGTTCAGGTCGGCAGTTACCTCGCCGAGGACGACATTGTGCGTGTCCAGGATGAGTACGGTCGGAATTAGAATATTCCGTGAGTGCGCCGACAATTCCCTTGCGCAATTACACTGAAGATGAGCGTCCGCCGCGTCCGCGGCGCCACTTGGACCTGCCGAATGCTCGTGAGAAGCATTGCTTAGGGGCTGAGCGCTATAATCCGCCTTTTCTTTCGACCGAGTCTCACGATGTTCAATGAGACTTGATGCTGTCCGCCGTGGCCGGTCTGCTCACTGCATCGCTCACTGCCCTTGCGAGCGCAGTCGCGATTTTAATCCTATACCCCGCACTCAAGCGCTATGCTTTGGCTAAACCCAATGCGCGATCTTCGCACCTCACCCCTACCCCCCAGGGCGCCGGTCTAGCAGTTATCGGTGCTGTGGTCGCCGCCAGCCTCATCGCGCTAGGTCTGCACGCCTTCCCCGAAGACGCAACGCAGCCGCTAACAACAATCATTGCCGCAACATTGGCGATAGCGTGTGTCGGCGTTGCGGACGATATCCGGCCGCTGCCGATTGTGCCGCGTCTGGCTTTGCAGGCACTCATTGTCGCCGCCGTCGTCTATGCCTTGCCGAAAGAGTTGCACGTCGTCCCAGCCGTGCCGTGGAGCCTGGAAAGACTGTTTTTGCTGATCGGTGGTCTGTGGTTCGTCAACCTCGTCAACTTCATGGACGGCATTGACTGGATGACAGCGGCGGAGGTTATCCCCTTGACCGCGACTCTCGCCTTGCTCGGGGCCGCGCATGCGTTGCCCGCATACGCCGCTTTCCTCGCGATGGCGCTCGCCGGCGCCATGCTCGGATTTAGCTATTTCAACCGCCCGGTCGCCAAAGTTTTTCTCGGCGATGTCGGCAGCCTGCCGATCGGCTTGCTGCTCGGCTGGCTCCTCGTTTTGCTCGCCGCCGGTGGACACTTGGCCGCCGCCATTCTTATGCCGCTCTATTATCTCGCCGATGCCACCGTTACGCTGATACGTCGCTTAATCCGCGGTGAACGCGTCTGGCAGGCGCACCGCACTCATTTTTATCAACTCGCTACGGAGCGCGGCTTCACCGTCCTTGAAATCGTTGCACGCGTTTTTTTGCTAAATCTTTGTCTGTGCGTATTGGCTACCGCGACCGTGCTGATACCGGCAACGCTCGGTAAGATGTTTGCCCTCATTGCCGGCTGTGGCTTGGTTGCCGCGCTTTTGTTTACATTCGCGCGCGGCAAGCCCGCGGCCGCGGGCTAAAGACGCCAGCTATCAT
>Ga0187784_10005468_pt1 | contig 10263 bp, 9 predicted proteins | sample 1015_SJ02_MP15_2_FD_132964 | JGI IMG/M metagenome (GOLD analysis project Ga0187784, IMG submission 132964) | Tropical peat soil microbial communities from peatlands in Department of Meta, Colombia - 1015_SJ02_MP15_20_MG | ecosystem: Environmental > Terrestrial > Soil > Wetlands > Peat | place... | reverse complement strand
CGTGCGCGGGCTGAAGATCCGCTCGCTCGGCCTCGGCGGCGAAGTGTATCGCCGACTTGGCGCTATCCCGCAGACGACGTCGCCCGGCGAAATCCTGGTGGCGTTGCAATCGGGCGTGATTGACGGCGCCGAATTCGTCGGCCCCGGCTCCGACATCGCGCTCGGGCTGTATCGCTTCGCGCCGTTCTATTACGGCCCCGGCTTCAACAAGCCAAACGGCACCGGCGAGTGCATCGTCGCGCTGAAAGCCTGGCAGACGCTCGATGCCGAGTTGCAGGCGATCGTGGCGCACGCCTGCGCCGCGGAAGCTTCCTTCGCGCTTGCCGAAATGGAGCGGCTGAACGTCGAAGCGCTGGCGACGCTGACCACGCGCGACAACGTGCAGCTGCGCACCTTCCCGCCCGATCTCATCACCGCCGCGCGCGGCACCGCAGCCGATGTCCTCGCCGAAGTCGCAGGCAAAAGCCCGGCCGCGCGCAAAGTGCATGATTCCTATGCAAACTTTCGTGACAAAATCACCGCCTGGTCGCGCATCTCCCTGCAGGCGGTGTTGGAAGCAAGGGAGGGGTGAAAGTTGCCTGAGCGCACCCTATCACCGCGAGGGTCAATGGTGTACAGCCCTATCCGGATCGCGAGTTCGGACTTGCAGTTTGAAATACCCTGAGACACGCGCCTGTTCCGAACTCGCTTGTGTGTAGAGATTATTCATGGGATTGCATCTCGTCACAGGGGGGTCCGGTTTTGTCGGCTCTAACATAGTCCGCTTGCTTCGTAAGCGCGGTGAAGAGGTTCGAGTCCTCGACATCTGGCGAGACAATTCTCAGCGTAACGACGCCGAATTCTTTCTGGCCGACATCAATGATCGCGCTGCGGTCGAGAGAGCGATGCGGGGCGTGGATTACGTTCATCACAACGTCGCCCTCGTGCCGCTTGCTAAAGCCGGAAAGCGCTTTTGGATGGTGAATGTCGAGGGCACCCGGACCGCGCTTGAGGCTGCGCGCGCCGCCAAGGTCAAGATGTTTTGCCATATGTCGTCGAGCGCAATTTTCGGCTCGCCGGACCAGATGCCAATTACTAACGATACGCCACGTCAGCCGGTCGAGATTTATGGCCGCGCCAAATTGGCCGCCGAAGATCTTGTGATCCAGGCGAGTCGGGAAGGGATGCTTGTCAGCTCTATTCGTCCGCGCACAATTGTCAGTGCCGGTCGTCTCGGCATTTTCGGAATCTTGTTCGACTGGATCAAAGATGGCGCCAACATCTACGTTATCGGGCCGGGCACTTATCCTTTCCAGTTCGTACACGCGGATGATCTTTGCGAGGTTAGCATTCAGAGCGCGCTGCAGAAGAGACCAGGACTCTTCAACGTGGGCGCCGCCCAGTTCGGTTCGCTGCGCGAGGATTTGGGTGCCCTGATCCGCCACGCCGGAACGAAATCAAAGATCAAAAGTTTACCGGCGCCCTTGGCCATCGGGGTGCTTACGGTTCTCGATAAGCTGCGCTTGTCACCGCTCGGTCCGTGGCACTACCTAACCTACCACAAGCCGTTTTATTTCGACATTAAACCGACGATGGATGCGCTTGGGTGGGCACCGAAACACAGCAACGTCTCGATTCTTACCGGCGCTTACGACTGGTTCATATCGTCGCAAGGACAAGCAGAAGCACCAGGCCGGATGTCGTTTCACAATCAACCAGTCAAGCAGCGCATCTTGCGCGTGTTCAAGGCGCTATCCTAGCCGAGCGCGCTCGAGCCCTTAATCGATCCCACGACCATGGAGCGCGTCGAGCATCCTATTATTGTGATCCCGGAAGGGCTCGCCTATGACCCGACCGTAGGACGAGCGCTGACCGTCCCGAGCTTCGTGGGCCAGGCGGTCCTCAAGCGCGTCCTCGATCACTATGCCACGGGCCACATCCTGATTCCTCCTGGGAACTCATTTGGAGCACCGTTGCCGGAGCATGAGGTGATGGCTGCTTGGCTTGTTACGCATGGATGTACCAACGTCGAAACGCCTTCGGTGACAGCCACCGGTTACATCGACACTTGGTGCAGTGCGGTCCTGCTCAGGCGCTGGCTTGAGCAACGCGGGCAATGGCCGTTGGGGTCAGTTGTGCTCGTCGTTGCGTTTCGACATGCTACTCGCGCGAGGCTCTGTTTTTCGCGCAACAGCTTTGCTGTGTCATCGATAGATATAGTCCACTATCCAATCGAGGGTATCCCGATCGTACCGCGGCTGTTGTATTACAATTGGCCGCGCCTTCATCAAGCGTACGAGATGCTCGCGCTCGTACGTGATCGGTTTCGTCCGATAAGAGCAGGATAGACGCGCCCATGATCGGCTCGCCGGCGCTGACTGGCACAATTCCGCTCAATATAGGTGCCGGCTGTTTCGCCTCAGTCGGGTGACGAAGCTAGCGATGGTGGCCATTGATGCGATGATCGACGCTTTGCTTCCGGAATGGCCGGCATTGCCACCGGAACGCAGGATGTGTGTTAGCGCCGATTGCACGCGTTTCGTCCGTCGGCAGATCGCGCTGTCGCCGGCCCACATCCGATTCGGCATCCATGTTCTCTTCGTTGCGTTTTGTTTGTTCGCCTTTCTGCGCTTGGGCGCGCGTCCGCTCGGATCGGTGCCGCGCGAACGGCGAACGCTAGCACTTAGGGCTTTCGCTCGCGAACAAGTGGCGCCATTGGTCGCGCTGGAACGGGTGCTCCGCTCAATGACCATAGTGGCGTATCTAGAGCATGCTGACGTCCTGGCCGCCATTGCCGAGGCGCCGCTGTCTGCAAGCGACCCGCTGCACGTGGAGCAGTAGACTCATGAGCGGCACCGTCGTCATCGAAGGGCCGACTACGCTGACCTGCGATGTGCTCGTGATCGGGACGGGCGCGGGTGGCGCAAGCTGCGCGGCTTCCCTCGCGGATGCCGGCGTCGATGTTCTGATGCTCGAGGAGGGCCCCTACGTTCCCGCCGAGGTCGCCCCCCGGGGCCTTGCGGAGGCGCTGCCGACGTTGTGGCGCGGCGGCGGACTTACGGCGACCCTCGGCGGCACGCCGATAGCATTTGCCGAAGGACGCTGCGTTGGGGGCAGCACCGAGATTAACAGCGCAATCTTTCAGCGTGCACCGGACGAGGTTATTGAGCATTGGGCTCAAGCTCATGATCTTCCGGATTTTTCGCCGCAGGCTTTGTCGCCACTGTACGACCGCGCTGCGGCTTCCGTTAATGCATCGCTCACGCCGGGCCCGCTCGGGCCGCCGACGGATATTCTGCAGAGGGCGGCACAGGCGATGGGATGGAATACCACCGCGTTGGAACGCGCCAGGCGCGAGTCTTCGTCGCCACGCCATCAGGTCTCGGGTTTTGCCACCGGAGCCAAGCAGTCGATGAGCGCAACCCTGATTCCGCGGGCATTGGCGCGAACTGCGCGGCTTGTCGCGAACTGCCGAGTAGATCGGCTGATCGTAGAAAAACGACGCGTTACCGGTGCAGTCGCCACCGCGAGCGATTCACAGGGGCGCCGCCACCGCGTGAGGGTGAACGCCTCCCAGCTTTTTCTCTGTGCGGGAACGACCCAAACGCCATCCATTTTACGGCGCAGTGGTCATCGCAAAAATATCGGGCTCAGCTTTCAGGTCCACCCGACGATCCGTGTGCTCGCCACATTCTCCGAACCTGTGAACGCGCAGCGACACGAATTGCCGCTGGTGGCGGTTACCGAATTCATGCCGGCCTTGCGCTTCGGTGGCTCGGTCTTCACATTGTCCGCATTCGGTCTTGCCGTCGCAGAAGACTGGCCGGTACGCAAGCGGTATCTTCCCGACTTTGCCCATTGCGCGATGTACTACGCGATGATTCGGCCAGACGGGGTAGGCCGCATCAGAACTGTACCGGGCTTGGCCGAACCGATCCTGAGGTACCAGTTGACCGAGCGCGATTGGCGGCGGCTGCGCGACGGCTTGGCCTTGCTTGTCCGTGCGCTACTGGCGGCCGGGGCCACTCGAGTTATTCCGTCAATGCGGGGTCATCCGGGCTGGACCGACGCCGATCGGGTGGAGCCCGATCTGCGTTACGGGCTGCTGCGTGACCGTGTCGCGCTGATGACGATCCATCTGTTTGCAAGCTGTCCGATGGGGCGCGATGCGGAACTGTTTCCGGTCGATCCATGGGGCCGTCTTGCGGGGATCGACAACGTGATCGTGGCGGATGGAAGCGTGCTTCCGGGCGCGCCCGGCGTCAATCCGCAGGCGACGATCATGGCGCTGGCCTACCGCGCAACTGACAATTATTTGTCGGCCCGCCGTTAGTGCTAGGGTAGTGGGCTGACATGTTTAGCGCGACACTGGAACTCTTGCGGGTTCGTCAATGGGCCAAGAATGTTTTCGTTCTCGCCCCGCTGTTCTTTGGCTCCGAGGCTGCCGACGTCGCGGCCATTAAGCGCGCGGCGACTGCGGTCATCGTTTTCTGCTTGGTATCGAGTGCGGTCTACATTTTTAACGACTGGCGCGATATCAAGGCAGATCAGCTGCACGCGACGAAGAAGTTGCGACCGCTTGCTTCGGGCCGCGTGCCAATCCCGCTGGCGCTGGCAATCATGGTGGGCCTGATCGCAGCCGCGGCTGCGATCATTCGCTTGGCCGGGCTACCCACCGGGTTCGCGGTCACGGTTGCGATCTACATGGCATTAAACGTCGGTTATTCGCTGGGTATCAAACAGGTTTCCGTGATCGAGCTGTTCTTCATTGCCTCGGGTTTCGTGATGCGTTTGATCGGAGGCGCACTCGCGCTCAAGATCGTGCTGTCGCCCTGGATCATCATCGCCACCGCGATGCTGGCCCTGTTGATGGCCGTAGGCAAACGACGCGGCGATATTGCCCAGCAGAACGATGCGCTGAACGAGCGTAAATCGCTCGCGGGCTACAATCTCGCATTTCTCGATTCGGTGCTTACTGCGCTGACCGGTGGCACGATCGTTGTCTATCTGCTGTTCTGCGTATCGGACTATGCCGTTGGACGTTTCAGCGCCGGTGTACTGATCACCTCCATTCCCGTGATGCTCGGACTGTTGCGTTATCTGCAGCTTATCATCGTGCAAGGCCACGGCGAGTCGCCTACCGACTTGGTATTGGGCGACCCCGGCCTGCTCGCGATCCTGGCCGTGTTTGGCGGGGTCTTCGCGTACCTAATCTACTTCTGAAAATCACGATGACACAGAACGACATGATCCTTGTGAGTGGCGCCAACGGCTGGCTTGGCCGCCGCGTGGTTCGCGCTCTCACCCAAGGGCACCCGGAGATGGGACCGATAGGCGCAGGCGGCCGGCGTGTGCGCATCTTGGTCCGACCGGGCGAGAAGGTTGATGACCTAGTGGCGCTGGGAGCCGAAAAAGTTGAAGGCGATCTTCGCAACCCAAAGGCGGCGCATGCGCTCAGTGCTGGAGCGGCTGACGCGACGCTCATCCATCTCGCGGGAATTATACATCCGACCCGCGGCGTACGAGAGTTCAACGAGGTCAACGTCGTAGGCACCAAGGCGGTTGTCATAGCTGCCGGCGAGGCCGGCGTCCGCCGGGCAGTCGTGATGTCGTCCAACTCGCCGACCGGCGTAAGCCGCAACCCTTTTGAGGTCTTCGACGAAGAATCACCCTACCACCCCTACATGGGATACGGCTGCTCCAAGCGAGACATGGAGGACTGGCTGCGTACGCGGATGCACGGCACGAGCCTGCCCGAAATCACAATCGTCCGCGCACCCTGGTTCTATGGTCCCGAGCAGCCGGCCCGTCAAACCCGCTTTTTCTCGATGGTCAAAACCGGCCGTTTTCCGATCGTCGGCGACGGCCACAACCGGCGTTCCATGGGCTACGTCGACAGCCTTGCCTATGGAATTCTGCTGGCGGCCCACAATCCGCAGGCCGCCGGAAAGATCTATTGGTTGGCCGACGAGCGCCCCTATCCGATGAAGGAGATCGTCGACACGGTGCGTGACGTATTGCGCGAGGACTTCGGAATGTCGGTCAAGCCGAAGACGGTGCAGCTACCATCAATTGTCTCGGACGTGGCCCGGCTCGGCGACTGGATGCTTCAGAAGGCCGGCTTCTACAACCAGGAACTACACGTTTTGTCCGAAATGAACCTGACGATCGCTTGTGCCATCGATCGCGCGAAGCGGGAACTCGGCTATAGGCCGTTGGTTGATCTGCGCGAAGGCATGCGCCGCAGCGTCAAATGGTGTCTAGATCATGGAATTATCATCTGAAGTTTAGGGCCGCCGGTCGAGCGCGCTGCCGAAAGAAGGAAAGTTCGACAATTTGGACGCGTGCGTTATGAGACTGTAGCCCGCTGCTGTGATGCCCGCGAGTTTGATAAACAGATAGACGCGCCCGGGAAGAAATGGCAGGGCAATCGGCTGCCACCACAGAATCAAAGCCAAGAACGCCGCGTGGACAATCCATCGATCTTCCCGGCACCAAATTGACAGCACTGCGAGTGGCAAAGGTGTGAGGCTATAATCGTTGGCGACCGGCGGCGCAAAAGAGCCAAGGGCCACCAACCAGAAAAAATAAGGCATTGCCAAGCGATCGCGGTGCGAACATCGATACATATGCCAACTCACCCACGCCAAAAGCGATCCAACAAGCAAACTCGTTCCAAGTTCACCCGGCAAAGACGCTACCGGGGTACCTGCCCATAAGGAATGCCAACTGGTGGGAAGCTGATGGTTCCAGGCGACCAAGGGAAAACCGGCAAAATCCCAGGCCTTGTCGATTTGGATCTTATTATTCACCAGAAATCGCATGAGTTGCGGCGGGTCGGCCAAGCCAATGAGGCCCCCGAACGCGGCCAGCCAGATGGCCGCCCGCCAGCGAAGTAAAGCCATAACGCCAACAACCAACAGGCCTGGATAGAGCTTGCACCAAATCGCCACCGCCAGGAGAAAACCGGAAATGACGTCGCCGGTTATCGTCTTGCGCCGCATCAGCACAACAGCGCCAACGACAAGCGGTATAATCAACAAATCATAATTGGCTCGATCGAGTGAAAATAGCACCGGAAAACTGAATAGGATAAACGCCACAGCAAGACTGCGCGGGATTTCGGTAAGGCCTAGTTCTTGCCTCGTGTGAGCTGCCATAAGGGCACCGAGGGTGGCGAAAACAGCCGCGGCGCATATCCAAATTCTCACACTGACGTCCGTGGTGAATGGCCAAACCCACATGAACAGACGCAGCGCTATGGGAGGATAAGGATACAGCAGCTGCCTATCCGCATAAGGATCGCCGCCGGCAAACCAGGTACGCACGCCCTTGTCGACGTGATTGGCAAAGTCGACGCCAAAGGCCGGCTGAATCCACGTGAGGCCCCAATCAGCCACCTGCCCGTGAATGAGATTACTCATCCACCAAATCCCCCAAACGGCCAACAGCAACCATCCGAGCAGAGCAGAGCGCGCGGCAAGCGTGCGCGTGAGTTGCGTAACCGCCGCCAGTTGTTGCATTTACCTGCTCTTCCCTTGCGCAAGACGCCGAGGCAATCACTACATCGAAAGCTTTGATCTGCCGAGGGGCCAAATCAATGCCTCAAGATTTTCTCATCCTCCCATCTTTTGCGCGTCTCATTTCAACTTAGCCAGGCTACGCCAGACGCGATCTCTGATTAGAACGAACACCATACCCAAGACTAGCGTTGTTAAAGTCAGCAGGCTGATCAACAGGCCGACGTAAAACGTAACTGATCTAAATCTGAATACGACGTCATGATCTCCCGGCGGAATCTCGATAGCCTTTCCCAAAACCTGTGCGCTAAAGATCGGCACGCTTTTGTCATCGAGTGTGGCTATCCAGCCCGGATAGTTGGCGTCCGCAAGAAATAACCACTCCGACTTCACTGAGGATATTTTTAAGCGATATTCGGTATCCGTCGCCTTCAGCACTTCGAGTTTAGCCGATCCGTCGGAACTATCGATGGAATCTGACGGCTGTAACGCGGAGGGAAGCCGTTTCGGGTCCTCGATCACCAATGTCCGCGTTTTCAGGCTTTTGATTGCGCTTATTGCGGCCTCGAGTGAATCCACGCTTTGGTAATGAGAATAGGTTTGGAAGCGAGGTAAGGCGGCTGCATTCTCGTAGGTCGCGTGCATCTTGTTGTCTTCGGTCTGAATTTCATCTCGTTGATCCAAATAAAGTGAGCGGAAACCCGCCGTCGCTAATTCGCCTCCGTTGGTGACGAATCGAATGCCAAGCAGGTCGATCAGTCGCAAACCCGGTTGGGTCGTAACGTTACCGAAAATCTCGTCATGAAGGATGTTTTCGACAGCCATACGGCGCCGGAGCGGAAGAGCAAGGTTGCCGTTCATCGACGGTAATTCCCAGAGCATATTTGACATCGGCGAAATGGCCGCAAAGAGCTTGCGTACCCTAAACTCCAAATCCGGCTGCCGGGGCGGGAAAAACGCAATAAGGCCGGCGAGACTGCCCGTCATCATTTTATATTCACGCCAGTCGGGCAGCGCCTGGATTGCTGCCACTCCCGGAGGCTTCGCAAAGATAGTGTTGGGAAAAAAATTGAAGGGATGCAGTCGCAGCGCCAAAATTTCAATCGCCAAGAGGGCGGTGAGGACCGGGGCTGTTAGGTATTGCCTCCGACTGTTGAGGAGGCCGGCGATCGCTGCGCCCGCCCCGGCAGCCAAGACGACGTGTACTGCCAGTATCCAATTGAATGGCAGACTTACAACAGTCAAAATCCAGAATGAGGCAAGAAGAAATGGATACCGGGCATATGATGCGTGCGCGCTGTGAGCTGACTGCTCGCGAGCCGGCTCTTTGCGGTGTTGCAATTCCAATTCGGAAAACCGATCGATTGCGAACGCTGCCGACACTGCGATTCCAATGGAGGCAATCGCCATATAGATGGCCGTTTGCCGGAAATAACCCAAGCCGGGGACCAAGTGATGATCATAAAGAAACCGGAAAATCGGCGTTGCCCGTTCCATGCCGAAAATGAGCAATACCAGCGCAGCCAGCAGGTGACCTTTGACCCGATCCGGTATGGAGAAAAGCAGCAATGCGCAGGATACCAACATACAGACCAACAGACTTCCGATCCCCGGAAAGTATGATGCGCTCGACGCGTAGTCGGTGACAAGAAAACCACGAAGATAATTGGTGAGCGGCGTCAGCCCGGCGAAAGTTATGCCAATGCCGGCGCTGCGATGCGACAAGCCGACTAATTCAAGGAGCGGTAAGAGCTGAACGGAAGAGAGCCCGACACCAATTAAACAAGCAACCGCCGCAAGCATTGCGCGTTTGCGCCAGCACTTGAGCCACTCACCACGTATATTTCTCTGAAACGGCGCAATGAGAAGCGTCGATATGGCATAGATCATCGTTCCGTGAAGACCCTGAGAATACCCGGAGAGAAGCACGAGAGCGCAAGCGCCTCCGAATACGGCCGCCGAGCGCAAGCTTGGCCGCTTCAGCCAAATTTCCATTGCCCAGAGCGCCCAGGGAATCCATGTTAGTGTGTGAAAAATCGGGAGCACGTACTCCTGGTTAGCCCAGATCGGGGAAAACATGACGGCGAGAGCGGCAAACGTAGATGCCCAGAAGCTGGCGCCCAAAGTCCGGCACAATCCCATCACGCCAATCCCGCCAATAATCTTGAGCAGCCAGTAGAATAAATTCATTGCATAAATCGGCCCGACGACCGGCGCGACGATGGTCGCCCAAATAATGTTCAAAGGGTGGGCAAATCCACCTTGGCCTTCGGCAAAAAGTGGATGACCGCCGTATATTTGGGCGGACCAGAGAGCGGATGCTTGTCCCTTGATTACTCGAGCAAAAAAATCGACAAACGGCAAATCGACAATCGAAATGTCACCGTTGGCAAGCGTTCGATGCAAAACCACCGCCGGAAAATAAAATGCTGTGGTCAGCAGGACTATCAGACAGGCGCCTGACACCATCGCTGTCCGATCGTCACGCCATGGATCGATAGTCCTCAGTCGCTCAGATTTCAGGACGGGGTTCATTGCCGATCCTAAATCGGACCACTGGTGGAGCGGATTTGACATTCGCGACACACCCAGCCGCGAACTCGTGAAGCGAATGTCAAATCCAAAGCTCCACTAGCACTAATATTTGCTAGTGGTCCTTTGATTCTAACATTCGCATGATAGCCCACCGGACCGGGATACGAATGTCAGAATCGGACCACTAGGTCGTGAAACAAAAAGGGGGCGCCCGCTCCATTCTTCCCTT
>Ga0187784_10005467_pt1 | contig 10266 bp, 10 predicted proteins | sample 1015_SJ02_MP15_2_FD_132964 | JGI IMG/M metagenome (GOLD analysis project Ga0187784, IMG submission 132964) | Tropical peat soil microbial communities from peatlands in Department of Meta, Colombia - 1015_SJ02_MP15_20_MG | ecosystem: Environmental > Terrestrial > Soil > Wetlands > Peat | place... | reverse complement strand
AGCTGGGAAATCATCTTGATGGCTTCCTGCACTGCATTTCCTGCGCTCTCGGCGTAACCGTCCGCTCCGAACAGGTTGGCTACGTCCCTGGTCACCGGCGCCCCGCCCAGCATGATGGCTACGTCAGGGTTCTTTTCTTTGATCATTGCGATGACCTTTTTCATGCCCATCATTGTCGTAGTCATCATCGCAGAGAGCGCGACGATTTCCGCGTCTGTACGGAGCTGTTCCTCGGCGAATTTCTCCAGAGGCACGTCCCGGCCGAGATCATGAACGGTGAAGCCGCCAACGTCGAACATCATTTTGATTAGGTTTTTCCCGATGTCATGTACATCGCCCTGCACGGTCCCTATCACGACCTGTCCCTTGACGTCAGTACCCGCCCCTTTTTTCAGATGGGGCTTGAGGATATCGAGTCCAGCGTAAAGTGCGTCCGCGCACATCAGAATTTCCGGCACAAAGTACTCCTGCCGATCATAGAGATCTCCCACTATCTCCATGCCTGCGGCCAAGCCATTCATGATGGCGTCGTACGCATCAAGGCTCTCATCAAGCGCAATATTGGACCACTCCTTGACTCGATCTTCCTCATACTCCACCACTCCGTCGGAGAGGTTCTTGAGGATTTCCGCACGTCTTTCTTCAGATGACATTTACTTTCCTCCGCCCGATTTAATGTGGACAAACTATAATCTTCCCACTGCCGGTGAAGGCCCTTTTCCGAATTTCCGAACGGCTTGGACCCAGGCCTCCACGTTTTCCGGTTTGACCTCGGGCCAAATGTCACAACCGGGCCAAACTGCATCAACTCCAGCATCAATACAGTTCTTTATGACTCCTTCCACTTCAGAAACATCCTTCTGGCATAGGGTGCCGTAAGGATCAAAGTTGCCGAACAGGAGAACGTCATTTCCGATTTTCTTTCTAGTTTCTGCCAGATTGTTCTTCTGATCGAAGCTCAAAGCGTCTGCTCCGCAATCGTTCATCATCTCCACGATCAAATCCGTCCCACCACAAATATGAAGGATCTTAGGGGATTCCAATGATGCAAAGATCTTTTGCAAATACGGCTGGATGAGTTGCTTCCACATGCGTGGCGAGAGCAAGTCCGTTCCTGAGCCCATTTCACGGATTGTCATGTAGTCAGCTCCCAGGGCCTGGTACCGCTTCGCAATATCGATTACGACATCAGTCATCTTGGCCATGAATGCCTCTACGCCTTCCTTGTCCTTCTTGATCCCCTTGAGCAACAGATCAAGCTCAATAACCTGACCGCCCATGGTAAAAGGTCCCAGTACCCATGCGCCGACAGCACGCTTCCCGTCTGAAATCAGTTTCCTATATGCCTCCTCCACCGCAGGCATCCGGCCTTTGGTCGCATAATCCGGGCTAATATCCACTGCACCCAAATCCTCCCATTTGCTCGGGACAGTCGGGTAAAGAACGCCCTCAGCCTCGGCGTAAAGACTGCAACCGCGTCCCATGGCTTCCGGAACCGTGCACATATCATAGGGAACAACTACCGAGTCAAAACCGAACAGATCTGAACTGAGGCTTGCGGAACGGGCCAAGTAATCACCAGAACCGTGCACTTCAGCGAAACGTATCCCCATATTGTTAATAGCCTGAATAGTGACCATGCCCATGCCGCTGAAAACAGGCATGGTATCCACAGGTTCGCGCTTTAGGAACTTCTTTACTCGTTCCTTCGAGGTCATTGTTGCCATTTACAGTACCTCTCTTCTTTCAATTCGTAGCACTACAGGTGGCCGGAACATTAACGGCACAGCGACTCAAAACTCAGCCTTTCTACATTCCCTTGAGTTGCTCCGCAAATTCAGGAAAAAGCTTCCTCAAAGGATGAGTTTCCTGTTCCGGGAGTTTCTTAGTTTCAGTAAACATCAGGGTCGCAGTAAAGGCATCGGCCATTGCTACTGCCGGAAAGACACGATCCGAACCAGCCATGGGGCCTGAGAATATCAGGTCATGATAAAGCATCGACGCCAGTGCCTCGAGAGCGGCATCAGCCCCGGCCCATCCCTTCTGACCAAACATCTCACGCGCTGCTTTCCACATGTATGATCCGTTGGAAGGCGCACTACCGCACGGGAAACCCCACTTTTCCTTGATTAGTTTGTTTGCCAGAGAACACATGGCTGTGGCCGGGCCATTCATCACGGAGGTATCCACGAAGATGCTCTCGAACTTTGCGCCAACCTTTTCTATTGCATCGAGCAACTTCTGAGTCCCGGAGATCCTGCCTGACGGCATTTGATCAGCAGGATCGAAGGACACCAGGAGAACGTGCTTGACGCCAATGCTGTAAATCTCCTTGATTTCCGTCTCCAAATCCTTTTCCCAAACAGTGATGCTGTTATAAAACATCCTGTCCAGCAGACCTTTTTCGGCGCAATACGCAGCGGCTTCCAGTTTCGGTTTCATCACCCAAGCATCGACACAAAAAGGCATGCACGTCGTTTCTACATAGAAATCTATATAGTTTTTGAACTCTTCGACCTTTGTGGCCACGATGTCTGCCATGTACGGGATGCCCGTATCGACGCATAGCTTGTCACACATTTTCACCAGTTCCGTCGCCCGTTCCCGATTGAAGCCTTCCTTGCGTTTACCCTCAAAGACCTTGTCGCCTTTCTGGAAAATCGAAGGGACAATGACGGTAGCGTACTCGCCTGGCTGTCCGCCAAATTTCACTCCTCCGACCTCACACACCTTCTGCTCAGTTCGCAACTTAAGCATGACAATACCCCCTGAATGACCGACGGCTCGAGTCAAATGGACCGTCGGCCATCGCGTGCGTCTCACACGTTGTTCATGGCCTAATGCTTCGTCTGAAGCCGCTGAGACTACCCTTCTCGCCGTGTATGCGCGCCAGACTCAGCCCTAGCGAGATTGGCTTCGAGGTTGTCGAAGTCAAAGCCCTTATCCCTCAGCATTCTGATCTTAGTGGCAATTTCCGGATCTGGAGCCCGGTCGGCCATGGCGTCGATCAACTCTTCGTACTGTGGAATGATCGACTCGAAAAGAAGGTCTCCCTGAATAGCTATTGTGGGCAGTACCTTGCCTTTCATCTCGATGAACTTGCCTATGCCCTCTTTGTTTTTGATCGACCACTCCTTGTACTGGATTACGTCCTGGATCTCTTTGGGCAGGGCAGCAATGGATTCCATCATGTAGCCGCAGGCCGCACATTGGACGCTGTCCAAGGTGAGCACGTCTATAACTATTTTGGCGGTCATCGCTCACCTCCTTCTTATCTCGTCACCATGTGGTGAGGATAAGCAGCGTAATAGGTGTTGTAGAACTCGACAGCAGAAATAGCTTGATCCACGTGTTCCGCCGGAACATCGTAGGGCATGTCTCAGCCTGGGGCGAAGACGTAGCCTGTTCTACCACCCGCCGCCAACGAAACAATGGCGTCCTCACGCGGCGAGAGCAGACCCAGTGACAGGGCGAGTGTCAGCTTCAGGTTGCCACCGAAGCCAACACCATGCTTCAGGGCTATATCGCGGACATAATTCAGGTTGAGTTGCTCGTCTATTGCGAAGCCGTCAGTGCCGATCTGCGCAACCTCCTCAAGAACTTTGGTGGCGTCACCACAGATAAAGAAGCTCGATACCTTGCCGGCCTTCTTGACCGCCTGAATGGCGGGTTGAGTTGCGGGTGTCACGAATTCTCTAAAAGTCTCGGGTTTGATCTGTGAGGCCACAGGGTCAGTAATGGCAATGATGTCGCAGTCAATCTCCTCTGCATAGATTCGCGCGGCCTCCGCGGCGACCTGTCCGGAAAAATCGATGATCTCTTTGGCCAGAACCTTATTCTTATAAACGTCGGTGAAAATCCGGACGCCCCGCAAATGACTGGCCAAGGTGAGCGGACCGCACATTATTCCGTAAAGGGCGGTATCAGGCAAGGCTGCCCGGACCTTCTTGCCCGCTTCTATAATAACCGGCCACCGGCCGTCCTTCGGACCAGGGATCTTCAGACCAGACTCAGAGAGAGACTTTTTGTCTAAAGGATGTCCAGTAATTGAGGGCGGGTTGTCCGGCCACCATTTGTGTTCGCAGCCCATGGACATCGCTTCCACCGTCAAGTCGAACAACAGTGGAACACCGTCTACCTTATACCTCTCCGCCGCGAAGATGACGCCTTTGGCCATCAAATCTGGGTCCTGGAGAAATTTGTCCGCAGGCTCACCGATCAGAAAAGCGCTGTGCACCCCCGAATAGGGGACCCACGGCACCTTAGTGGTAGGCAGACCTTTTACGGCATCTATTACGTCCTGTCTTCCCATTGCCGCCTCCTTGAAGAAGATTTGTTGATGGATAGGTCTCTTCGTCTTAAGAAAAGCTGGGTATGACCTGGCGGACCCGGCCTCCTTCCCGGGAGTCGAATTAGTCACCCTAGCGATGGGTCTGAGTTGAGTTGGACGTACTTTACTTTTCCGCTCAAATTGGCCCTGAGAGGCCCTTTATCGGTTTGATAGAGAATTGACGATCAACTGCTCGAGGATAACTGACAAATCTTGTAGTGTAGGCATGAGAGGATGTCAAGATCTAATAAAAGTCTATATAACGTCTATTGACGTCAGCCTAGGTCTGTGTTCCTAAGATATGCCACAAGATTGCGATCTCGTTGGGTTAAGCCCAACTTCTTCCGTATGGAGATCCTCTGGAGGCGAATGGTGTCCGGGCTCTTTTCCAAGATGAATGCAATCTCTTCCGTGGTCTTTCCCAAACGGATGAGCTTCGCCACCTCCCTTTCTTTTTCCGACAATCGGAGCCCTGGACTATCTCTCTCTGCCTCTTTGCTCTGGGGCGAACTAATCAGTTCCTGGAGCAAAAGGGCTGCGTGGTTTTGAACGGCCTGCGGATTATTTTTTCCTTCAAGTATGCGATGAGCGCGCTCAGCGACCCTCCGGGTAAGATCAGCAGCCACTTGTTCGCACGCCCTGACCCTCTCTTCTTCCGCATGGCGAAGTAAGGTGTTGAGAGCCAAGTTCTTATCCTGCAATTCCTGGCTCTTGGCAGTCAATCTCTGTTCTAGGCGCTTGCGCTCGGTAAGGTCGTGGGACAGACCGACGGTGCCGTATGTCACGTCCTGATCATCCTTTAGCAGGGCAAATACGGAGAAAGCCACGCCAACGCTGCCGTCGCTGCGGACAAACTCATATTCCCCTTTCCAGACATCGCCTTCTCGGAGGACCTCTCCAGGACCTTCGTCCAACTGTTGACCTTTTCCAGATTGGGTCAGAATAGATGCATCCTTTCCCAAGATTTCGGATTTGGAATAACCAAACATGCGCTCACTGGCCGGATTCCAGTCCGTAATGTTTCCATCCAAATCTGTGACGATTATTGCCTCATCCATATGAGAAAAAACATGACGGTAATGCTTCAGCTTCTGCTCTTGCTCTTTTCTCTCCGTTATATCGTTCAGGAACAGGGCGGTTCCATCAGCGACTTTTCCTAGCCAAAAACGTATCAACGACGGACGAATTGCTTCAGGCCTCAACGTGAGCTGTATCTCGAATTCCCTGACATGACCTGTCTCGGTTACGTGGCAAGCGTTTTCAAGGATGACTGCCCTCGTCGCTGCGTCAGGGAAGATTTCCTTTATTGAAAGCCTCGCTTGGCAAGCCATATTTAATCCCAATAATTCGGCTCCGGCAGGATTCATCGCGGAGCATACGAAATCAAGAATGCGATCCTCGTCGCTTCGGACTGCTTGGAGAAAAACGAATGGTCGTGGGATACTGTTGAGTATTCTCTGGGCAAGCAAGCGCGTGGACAGATCGTCTACGGGACGGGCCTGCAAATCATCTCTAGGAATCACTCCAGCTAGAACCGCGAACTTTTCTTCAATGCCGGTAGGTATCCGAGAGATGAAAGCATGTTCCATGATTCGCCTCCCCGGCAGGCCTACGGGGGAAAGAGGCTCCTGTGGAACCGGGCCGGCGGCTGCCAGAGCGTCCAAAAACCGTTGCCACGGATCGACAATATCCCTAGGCAAGGGAAGAGCATCTAAGCGCATGTTCAAGATATCATCGAGGCCCAATTTCATCCCGAATGCTCGGTTGAAAAGTTCCAACGCGGCTTTGGACATCCTAATGAAACCCTTGCTGGGAAGATAGGTGTAGAGGCCGAAAGAACCGGCTTCCAGAAGCACTTGATACTCGCGGGTTCCCCAGGTCTCGAGAGGATCAAAAAACAGAGCCACCAGTTGCCTTGCTTGGCCGAAGTTGTTCAGCAATACGAGTACGGTCATGGCCAAGGTCACTATTCGGCCATCTTTGCGTCTGATCTGAACACGTCGGTTTTCCGTACCGGTCTTCCGTGCCCAGAATTGCTCGATGTCGGCCAAAAAAGCTTTTACACTGTCGTAGTCAGTAAGAACCGCTTGGCACCAAACCTGTATATGCGCTGCCTCATCCATCGAGTAGCCGGTGAGACGCTCGGCCTCGCTATTGTAAGATGAAAAGAAGCCGTCCCTTCTAATGCTGATGAGACCCACGCTACTCTGACGATCCATTAGATTCAGGAGAGCTTCCGTGCTTGTCCGGGACATACCAACGTTGTCCCCGATAGTTCGACTTAACTGGGCATAATATTCTTTTGCTTCGACCATTTCTTGCAGCTTGGCCACGCAAGAAATCAGAGTTTCGGCGCCAATAGGATCGCTCAACACGATGGGTCTATAGTATTTCGGCAGAGGGAGGTCGCTCCAGGCAAGTGTCGGCGCCCCCAGCACTATGATTTCTGTGGCAGGGTTGATCTGTTTCACACTCGTGACCAGCGCGGCAAGTTCTATGTCGGAAGTTTTGAGATCAATGATCACAAGGAGATGCTTTCCGGGATCCTGGGACAAAATCGCGAGGGCATCGCGCCCTTTAGGCACCACCTCCACCACTACATGTTCCAGTCCGGCGGCCAACATATTTCGGGCAGCCTCGCTTTGCTCGCTCGAGTATCCGATCCACAATAGACTGTAGCTTGACATGAGCCTTTCCTAAGTTATATTGTTGGACAAAACGAAGAAGTGCTCTCTGAAAGCCATTAAATGTTACATTTTACCCATATACGATCATGTAACTATACCACAATGCTCGTGGCTTTCCTTAGAGGTTGATTTGATGAGCGGCATAGGAAATATCCAGGTCTATACAGGCGACGGGAAGGGCAAGACCTCCGCGGCGCTGGGGTTGGCCTGGCGAGCCATTGGTCAAGGACTAAAGGTTTTCATGGTGCAATTCCTAAAGGCTCCTGAAACGTCCGGTGAACAGTTCGTTGCGGAGGCATTCGCGCCGAGCTTTGTATTAAAGCCCGTGGGTAGAAAAGGCTTTATCCGGCGGCGGGGCTGCGAACCTCTGGATTACCTCATGGCGCAAGGCGGCCTGGAAGAGGCACGTGATGCGCTCCTCTCCGGTGAGTACGATGTTGTCATATTGGACGAAGTCAACGTTGCTGTCCACTTTGGCTTGATTGAGCCGGAGGCTGTTTTAGAACTGATGGACGCCAAGCCGGAAAATGTAGAGCTAGTGCTCACAGGGCGTTACGCGCATCCAGCGATCATTGAGCGTGCGGATAGCGTTATCGAAGTGAAAAAAATCAAGCACCCATTTGACTTGGGCGTGAAAGCCAGAGAAGGAATTGAGTATTGAACCTGTATCAATGAATCATATACGTGTGCCGACTCCGCCTTTCGCGACCCCAACATCTCCCCATGATTCCCAATTCTGCGAAGGCTCCCTGACATTTCCGAGTCAAAGCATTTCCTGGTTGACATGCGGCCACCGGCCTTGACTTTTTCTATCCAAAAAATCCTTGACCGGGAAACGTTTTTGCAAGCATAATAGGTCAAGTCTGATATCGGAGATCATCCTATGACAGACCTGACCCAATGTCCCTGCACGGGGATGAATCTAGACAAGCTGGTTCAGCCCACCATATTGCTTCTTCTGGCCGAACAAGACTTGCACGGATACGCTCTGGTCCAGAAGATGACGAACTCCCCAATGTTCAAAGGAGACAAACCCGACCCTACTGGAGTCTATCGGTTTCTGAAAACGATGGAAGACCGAAGCCATGTTATCTCCGAATGGGACCTGACAGAATCCGGCCCTCCGAGGAAGATTTACAAGATTACGGCATCAGGAGTGGCCTGCCTTGACCGTTGGGTGGCATCTCTGCAAGAATACCTTGAATCGATTCAAACACTTTTGGCATCTGCCGCGGGCGTGTTGGGAGAGTCGGGTCAGGCCGCACCTTCCCAAGTTGGGCCGGTTACGGAACGCCGGTAAGATATTTCAGCGCTTTAAATTCAACACAAGATCGACCGCTATGTGTGTGAAGGCGTAATTTTGGTTCTCTATTCTCAGGCTGACCAGCGACAGATCTGCGCTTCACGTTGAGTGCCACACGAGAATGCCTTAGCGAATTCCAGATTCGACGTACTCAGCAAAGGCAAAATCCCATGCCGGTTTTGGGAATCATAACCTGTCAGGTATTGGAAAGAGAATTCGCTCACCTCCTTGCCCACGACCCGGAAATTTCCAGGATCACGGTGTTACGGAACGAGTTCTCTGACGCTCTATATCAAACTTTACAAGAGCAAATGGGCAGTCCTCCGCGATCAGTGCCGAATGCCGGCGACTTTGTCCCGGCTCGTCTCGACCGGATTGAAGTTCTGGTGAAGGTCTTGGAACTGGGCCTTCACAGGGTAATCGGGGCGCTCAGGGACGGGGTGGTTGAGGCTGGTAGAGAAACTGCTCCTTACGTGGATTCCATTCTGCTGGGTTATGGACTCTGTGGGAACGCTCTCGAAAAGCCGGCCGAATTGTTATCCAGCGCCGGAGTCCGCGTATCCGTCCCCATGGACGGCGATTATCCCATAGATGATTGCGTGGGTCTTCTCATCGGGGGTCGGGATAGTTATTACGAGGAGCAATGCCGCTGTGCCGGCACCTTCTTTATGACTGCCGGCTGGGCTCATCATTGGAAAGACCTCATGCTAAAGACCCAGCGCGGAGTCTTGGATCCGGCCATAAGCAAGCGTCTCATGTCAAATTATGAGAGGGTCCTCGTCCTGTCCACTCCGGCGCTGCCTGCAGAGGACATGACTCCTAAAATACAGGAATTCAGCGAAGTCTATGGACTTCGGATTGAGGCCCGTGAGGGAACTCTCGATATTCTGAACGAGACCTGGCTAACCGCCAAGAGAGTGTTGACGACAAATTCGGAAGCATCCAGACAAAAGTGACTGGGCATGCCAGGCGACTACCGAATCTTCCAGTTGAAAAGGAACAAAGACCGTTAGCGGAGGAACGTCGTGACAAGTCTCGCACCGGTATGTTTTGGGGAGTTTCTTGGGGTCTTCATTCTTGTCTTCTTCGGCATCAGCACGGTGGCCGCAGCAGTTCTCTTCAATGCGTTTTCCGGACTCATGCAGGTTGCTCTGATCTGGGGATTGGGAGTCACCTTGGCCATCTATGCCACACGGCACCTGTCATGTGCGCATTTAAATCCTGCTGTTTCATTGGGAATGGTGCTCGCGGGCAGAATGGATGCTCGGCTGCTGCCATGGTACATCGGGTCCCAATTGCTTGGAGGCGTTGCTGCGGGAGCAGCGCTGCTGTTGCTACTCTACGTTCCAATTTCCCAGTTCGAGGCCGCTAATGCGATTGTGAGGGGAACCCCTGATTCAGTGAGAACGGCCATGATGTTCGGAGAATATTTTCCGAATCCAGGCATGTCTCAACCGTGGTTCAGAATTGGCATCGGCACTGCGGCCCTCGCTGAATCCAGCGGGACTTTTATCCTCGTGACAATGATATTTCTGTTGACCGAGGGATGCAATGTGGGACGACCTGCTGAAGGGGTATCCCCTGTGTTCATCGGCGGCACTGTTGCTGCGATCATCTCTATTCTTGCTCCGTTAACCCAAGCGGGGCTAAATCCGGCTCGTGACTTCGGGCCCAGACTGGTCGCTTATTGTGCCGGATGGGGTTCCGTAGCCATACCGGGACCTCAGGGCGGCTTTTTTGTTGTCCACATTGCTGCGCCGCTGCTGGCAGGAGCAGCCGCGGCAGCCTTCTTCAGACTTGTGATTGCACCGCTCATGCAGGCACGAGCTACCCAGTTGGAATGTTCATGTGCGCCTCAACTCGTACGATTGGTTCCGATTCCGACTGAGAACTTTGAGGTAACGCCCGGCACGGCAAAGTGATCCTGAAGCAAGGACGGCGTAGTT
>Ga0187784_10005466_pt1 | contig 10266 bp, 7 predicted proteins | sample 1015_SJ02_MP15_2_FD_132964 | JGI IMG/M metagenome (GOLD analysis project Ga0187784, IMG submission 132964) | Tropical peat soil microbial communities from peatlands in Department of Meta, Colombia - 1015_SJ02_MP15_20_MG | ecosystem: Environmental > Terrestrial > Soil > Wetlands > Peat | place... | reverse complement strand
TGCACGTAGATGTGCCCGGTCTTGCCGGCATGCATCACGGCCGGGATGGTCTTGCCGCTCTTGTCCTTCGCGTCGATCAGCACGGTCGGGCTGACCGCGTCGAGGTCCCACACGTCATGGGCAATGTACTGGAAGTGGCAGACATACTTGCCGGTGTCGAGGTCGAGCGAGACGAGCGAGTCGGTATAGAGGTTGTCGCCCGGGCGCTGCGCCCCATCGAGATCGGGTGAGGGGTTGCCGACCACGAAATAGATGCGGTTGGTGGCAAGGTCGACCGCCGGGTTCTGCCAGACGCCGCCGCCGAGCGTCTTGTAGGGATCGCCGGTTTCGGCGAGCTTCTTCTTTTCCGCCTCGATGTCGCGATGCATGTCGCGCCCCGTGGCATCCTTGGTGGCCCATACGCCGACGGAGTTCTCCGGGATCGTGTTGAAGGTCCACAACAGCTTGCCGTCCTTGGCGTCATAGGCCTTCACGAAGCCGCGAATGCCGTATTCGCCGCCATTGGTGCCGACCAGCACCTTGCCCTTCACGACCGTCGGCGCCATCGTCTCGCTGTAGCCGAGCTCCGGATCGGCGATATCCGACTGCCAGATCTTGTTGCCGGTCTTGGCATCGAGCGCTACCAGCTTGGAGTCGAGCGTCGCGAGATAGACCTTGTCCTCATAGACCGCGACGCCGCGATTGTTCGGGCCGCAGCAATAGGTGGTGATCGGCCCGAGCGGATGCTTGTAGTGCCAGAACTGCTGGCCGGTCTTGGCGTCGAGCGCGTAGACGTGGCTGAACGAGGTGGTGACGTACATCACGCCGTTGACCACGATCGGCGAGGTTTCCATCGACTCGCGCACGTCGGTCTGGAAGATCCAGGCGACGTGCAGCTTCTTTACGTTGCCGGTGTTGATCTGCTTGGCGGGATGAAAGCGCTGCTGGTTGTAGTCGCCATTGGTCTGCAGGAAGTTCGCGGCGTCGCCGGCCGCCTTGTCGAGCATCGCCTGCGTGACCGCCGGCGTGCTCGCAGCCTTCGTGGTCTGCGTGCCGGTGTCGTTCTTCACTTCCTGGGCGGATGCTGAGGGAAAAGCGAGCGCCACAAACGCAAGCGCGCCCGCAACGGGCTTTGCGTATCGGAACATGAGTGCCTCCCGAGCTTTTGGTCTGAGGCCAAAAGGAACGGTAGGGTGTTCCTACCACCGGAGGCTGTCAAGATTGCGCAGCCGCATGCCTCCTCTCGCGCTGCAGCGCGGGAGGACGGGCCGCGGCCCACCCGGAGAAGGCTGGCGCCTCGCCCGGAACCGGCCCCCGGCCCGAGGATTCAGGCCGTGACCGAGATCGTCTGCGCCGCCTCAGCGGGATCCGGCGTGACGCGGCCGAAGCGGTTGACCAGCAGCACCGCGACGGTGTTGCCGAACACGTTCACCGTGGTGCGGCCCATGTCCATGAGCACGTCGATGGCCGCGAGGATCGCAACCGATTCGAGCGGCATTCCGAGGGCCAGCAGCACGGTGGTCGCGGCGATCAGGCCGCCGCCACCGACATTGCCCATGCCCTTGGTGGCGAGCAGGCCGGTGACGATGATGGTCAGCATCGTCGGCCAGTCGAGCGCGAGGTGGTGGGCCTCGACCACGAAGGCGACCGCGAGCGAGACATAGAGCGAGGTGCCGTCCTGATTGAAGGCGTAGCCGAGCGGGATCACGGTCGAGACCACCTTGCTCGGCGTGCCCATCCGCTCGAGGATTTCCATGTGGATCGGCAGCGTCGTCTCCGAGGAGCGCGTCGTGAAGGCGAGCAGCAGCGGCTCGGCGATCCGGCGCGTGACGCGCAGCGGGTTCTGGCCGATCGCGAGCAGCACGAGCCACATGACCAGCACGACGATGACGAGGCCGATATAGAGCGAGCCGACGAGCTTTGCGAGCGCGAGCAGCACGCGCGCGCCCTGCGAGGCGAACAGCCAGGCCATGAAGGCCGCGATCGCGATCGGGGCGAGCGCGATCATCCAGCGCACCATCGTCATCGTCGCGGCCTGCACGCCCGCCAGCACCCTGGCGACGTCGTGGCCGAGCGGCCCGATCGCGGTGAGCGCGGCGCCGAAAATGATGCCGAACAGCAGCACCTGCAGGATCTTCTGCTCGGCCATCGCCGCCACGATATTGGCCGGCACGAGATCGGTGAGGAATTGCACTAGGTCGATCCTCAGGCCGGAGACCTTCGGCACCTCCCCGACGATGGAAAGATCGGCGCCGATGCCGGGGTGGAAGATCGCATTGAGCGCAAGGCCGCAGAGGATGCACAGGCCGGTCGCGACGAAGAACCAGGCGAACGCGATCGTGACGATGCGCCCGAGCAGCGCGATCTCGCGCCCCATGTGGTAGATGCCGAGCGTGATCGAGGCGAAGACCAGCGGGATGATCAGCATCCGCAGCGCCTTGATGAAGACCTGGCCGAGCGGCAGCAGCGCGCGCGCGAGATCCGGATAGGCGACACCGAGGATGCAGCCGACGACGAGCCCTGCGAGCATCTGCAGCGGCAGGCTGCGTTGCCAGCGCGAGCGCACGGCCGGCAATGTCGGCTCCGCCGCGAGCATGTCGTTCGGCGTCATCGTCACGGACATTCGTCGGTCCATGGGTCGGTCCCCTTCAGGCGAACGAAAGCGATCGATTGGCGCGCCGGCGCGCGCGATCCTCGATGCAGAAGGGGATAGCAGCAGCGGGCGGCGTAAAGGTCAACGCGCCCGCGTTTCGAGCGCGCTCAGTCCTGCGCCGCCCTGAGATGCAGCCCGCACTCGGTCTTGCCCTGCTCCCACCACCAGCGGCCGGCACGCTCGTCCTCGCCCGGCGCGATCGGGCGCGTGCAGGGCGCACAGCCGATCGAGGCGTAGCCCTTGGCGTGCAGCGGGCTGATCGGAACGTCGTGCGCCTGGGCGAGGGCGAGGACCGTCTCGCGCGTGCGGTCGAGCAGCGGGCTCAGCTTCAGGATGCCGCGCTCGGCATCGACCTCGACCAGCGCCATCTCGCCGCGATAGGCGGATTGATCGGCGCGCAGCCCGGTGATCCAGCCGGCGGCGCCGGCGAGCGCGCGATTGAGCGGCTCGACCTTGCGCACGTGGCAGCAGGAGAGGCGCGCCTGCCGCGACTCGTAGAAGCCGTTGACGCCCTGCCGCGCGATCAGCGCCTCGACCTCCTCGGTGCGCGGATGGAAGGCGCGGATGCGCCGCCGATAGCGCGCCTCGGTCTCGGCCCAGAGCTGGTAGGTCTCCTCGAACAGGCGCCCGGTGTCGAGCGTGACGCAGTCGATGTCGCGCGCATCCGCGATCAGCTGCGTCAGCACCTGATCCTCGAGGCCGAAGCTCGTCGTCAGCACGATCCGCCCCTCGAGCGCGCGGCGGAATTGCACGATCCGCTCGGCCGGCGACAGCGACGCCAGCTCGCGATTGAGGCGCTCGGCGAGCGCGCGCAGATCTTCGAGCCGCCGCGCCGCCTCGACGTCGCTCGAGAGCACGAGCCCGCCGCCGGCGATGCGCCCATCGGCCTCGAGCACGATCCGGCCGGTGCGCGGGCTCGCCGCATGGGTGTCGGCCGCGAGCGGCGTGTCGAGCGCGAGCTCGATCTCGCCGACGTGGTTCTGCGCCACGTGCGAGGCGGCTTGCGCCGCGAGCTTGCCGGGATCGACCGCATTGTCGATCAGCGCGACGGTGCCGCGGCTTGCCGCCGCGCCGAGCCGCACCGTGACGGCGTCGCCGACGCCGAGCGGCGCTTCATGCAGCCAGAAGATCCGCGCGCGCAACCGCCGCGTCGCCTTGGCGGGCGCGGCGAGCGCGCACAGCAGGTCGCCGCGCTCCACGAACACCTCGTCGTCGAGCGTGATGCCGATCGATTGCCCGGCCGCGGCGGCGCGCGGCACGCGCGTTGCGTCCGGCGCCGGCCAGGCTTCGATGCTGCGCACGCGCGCCCGCTTGCGCCGCGGCATGATCATGATCTCGTCGCCGACCTTGAGCGTGCCGGTCTCGACGCGCCCCGCGACGATGCGGCGGTCGTCGAACTTGTAGACCGCCTGCACCGGAATGCGCAGCGCGAGCGCGGTCGCGGGCCGCGCCGGGGCGAAGCGCTCGAGCACCTGCAGCACCGTCGGCCCGGTGTGCCAGGCGATTGCTGGCGTGATCGCCGCGATGCCGTCGCCCGAGCGCGCCGAGATCGGAATGATCGCGCTCGCCGCGAGGCCGAGGCTCGCCAGGTGGCGCGCAATCTCGGTCTCGATGTCGTGGAAGCGGCGCGCGTCGTAGCCGACGCGATCCATCTTGTTGATCACCACCGCGACCTGATGGATGCCGAGCAGATGCAACAAATAGCCGTGACGGCGGGTCTGGTCGCGTACCCCCTCGGCCGCGTCGATGATCATCAGCGCCGCATCGGCCTGCGCGGCGCCGGTGATCATGTTGCGCAGGAACTCGGCGTGCCCGGGCGCATCGATCAGCACGATGTCGCGCGTCGCGGTGCGAAGGTGGATCTGGCTGGTATCGAGCGTGATGCCCTGGTCGCGCTCGGTCTGCAGCGCGTCAAGCAGGAACGACCATTCGAACGGCATGCCGCGCCGCGCGCTGACCGCCTTGAGCGCTTCCACCTTTCCGGCCGGGAGGCGGCCGGTCTCGTGCAGCAGCCGTCCGATCAGCGTCGATTTGCCGTGATCGACATGGCCGACAATGACCACGCGCAGGAGCGAGCGTGCGTTGGCCTCGCGCGCGTCCGCCTGGCGCTCGCGCGGCGCACGTATCGCAACCGCATTGTGCGTGACCAGCATGTTCATCGGCTCAGCCCCCTCAGCGCTAGAGATACCCGGAGGCGCGCAGCCGCTCGAACGCGTCCTCGGACTCGTGGTCCATGGCGCGGCCGGCGCGCTCCGGCGTGTTGGTCGCTTCGAGCTCGGCGATGATCGCATCGATGCTCGCGGCATCGGAGGCGACCGGAAAAGTGATGTCCTGGTCGCCGAGCGAGCGATAGCGCTTGCCGTTGTGCGCAAGATAGAGCGGGATGATCGGGATGCTCTCGCGCCGCGTGTAGCGCCAGATGTCGAGCTCGGTCCATTGCAGGATCGGGTGCACGCGCAAATGCGCGCCGGGCGGCGGGGAGGCGTTGAACTGGTCCCAGAACTCGGGCGGCTGGTCCTTGACGTTCCATCCGCCCGCGGCGCCGCGCGGGGAGAAGAAGCGCTCCTTGGCGCGCGTCGGCTCCTCGTCGCGCCGGATACCGGCGATCAGGCCGTCGAACTGATGTTTCGCCAGCGCCTGCTTCAGGCCTTCGGTCTTGCGCGCCGCGGAACGCGCGGCGGGCGGAAGCGTTGGGTCGACGGCCTCGATCGGCGGACAGGGCTCGATGATGAGATCCACCCCCCACTCGCCCGCGTATCTGTCGCGAAACGCGTACATTTCGGGAAATTTTCTTCCCGTATCGACGTGCATGACGGGAAACGGGACGCGGCCGAAGAACGCCTTGCGGGCGATCCAGATCATCACATTGGAGTCTTTGCCGAGCGACCAGAGCAACGCGAGGCGGTCGAGGCGCGCGAAGGCTTCGCGAAGGATGAAGATGCTCTGCGCCTCGAGCTCGTCCAGCCGGTCCACGCCCTGTCACTCCGGTTCGGCCCGGCCCGCCGGCGAGACCGCTTGAGCGAGCGGATGGCGGCGCCAGATCGGCTACGGTTCGATCAAGAAAAGACAAGAAAACAATAGTCTTCGCGGGGACTATTTGACGTTTGCTTCATTTCCTGATCGGATGCGCACAGAGTAGAATGTTTATTCTGCGTCATCACTGAAACATTTATCTATATGGAAAAAGATTCTCGTCAACGTGGGTTGGGGCTGCAGGTTGTGGCGATCGCGCGTCTCGGGCGGTGCAAATTGCATATTTTATCAGCAGGTCGAAATGCGCATGCCAGCAGTCGACGCAACAACGAAAACTGCTTTTCGCGATGCAGCGAAAATAAAAATCTGGTTCCGTTGACCTGAATACTTCGCATCCGCAGCTTAAGGACACACGCCAACCGGAGGTCAAGATGCGCCGCGTGATGCTCGCTCTTGCGGCGACGCTGATCGCCAACGCGGCGCAGGCCGCGGACGTCAACCTGCTGAACGTGTCCTACGATCCGACGCGCGAGCTTTTCGTGGCCGTCAACAAGGCTTTCGCGGCAAGGTATCAGGCCGAAACCGGCAGGACCGTCGAGATCAAGCAGTCCCACGGCGGCTCGGGCACCCAGGCCCGCGCGGTGATCGACGGGCTGCAGGCCGATGTGGTGACGCTTGCGCTTGCCTACGACGTGGACGCCATCGCCGAGCGCGGGCTGATCGCGAAGGACTGGCAGACGCGCCTTCCGGACAATTCCGCGCCCTACACGTCGACCATCGTGTTCCTGGTGCGCAAGGGGAACCCGAAGGGCGTGAAGGACTGGGACGACCTGATCAAGCCCGGCATCAAGGTGATCACGCCGAACCCGAAGACCTCGGGCGGCGCGCGCTGGAACTATCTTGCGGCCTGGGGCTACGCGCTGAGGAAATACGGCGCGCAGGAGAAGGCGCGCGACTTCGTGCGCGAGCTTTACGGACATGTTCCGGTGCTCGACACCGGCGCGCGTGGCGCGACCGTCACCTTCGTGGAGCGCAACATCGGCGATGTGCTGATCGCCTGGGAGGACGAGGCCTATCTGGCGCTCGACGAGTTCGGCAAGGACAAGTTCGAGATCGTCGCGCCGTCGGTGTCGATCCTCGCCGAGCCGTCGGTCGCCGTCGTCGACAAGGTCGTGGATCGCAACGGCACGCGCGGCGCAGCCGAGGCCTATCTCAGGTTCCTTTATTCGCCGCAAGGCCAGGAGATCGCGGCACAGAATCATTACCGGCCGCGCGACGCGGCGGTCGCCGCGAAATACGCGGACGCGTTCGCCAAGATCGAACTGTTCACCGTCGATGCCGTGTTCGGCGGCTGGCAGAAGGCGCAGGCCACGCACTTCAGCGATGACGGCGTGTTCGACAAGATCTACACGCAATAGGCTCAGGTATCGTGAGCGCGACAGCGGCTCTCCCGCGCAGGCGGCGTGTGATCCCGGGGTTCGGGATCACGCTCGGCGCGACCGTGCTGTGGCTCTCGCTGATCGTGCTGATCCCGCTGGCGGCGCTGTTCCTCAAGGCTTCCGAGCTTTCGCTCGGCGAGTTCTTCGCGATCCTTGCGAGCCGGCGCGTGCTGCACGCGCTGCAACTCTCGTTCTCCCTGTCGCTCGCCGCCGCGGCCGTCAACCTCGTGTTCGGGATGCTCGTCGTGTGGGCGCTGGTGCGTTACCGTTTCCCCGGGCGACGGCTGCTCGATGCGATCGTCGACATTCCGTTCGCGCTGCCGACCGCGGTCGCCGGCATCGCGCTCACCAATCTCTATGCCGAAAGCGGCTGGTTCGGCGGTCTGCTCGCGCGGATCGGCATCGAGGTCGCCTTCACGCCGCTCGGCATCTTCGTCGCGCTCGTGTTCATCGGGCTCCCGTTCGTGGTGCGCACGGTGCAGCCGGTGCTGGAAGACCTCGAGAAGGAGCTGGAGGAGGCGGCGGCCTCGCTCGGCGCAAGCCGCTTCACCATCGTGCGGCGCGTCGTGCTGCCGAGCATCGTGCCGGCACTGCTCACCGGATTCGCGCTCGCCTTCGCGCGCGCGCTCGGCGAATACGGCTCGGTGATCTTCATTGCCGGCAACCTGCCCAACGTGTCGGAGATCGCGCCGCTCCTGATCGTGATCCGGCTGCAGGAGTTCCGCTATGCCGATGCGAGCGCGATCGCGGTGGTGATGCTGGTCGCGGCTTTCCTGCTGCTGTTCATCATCAATGCCTTGCAGCGCTGGTCCGAGGCGCGTACGGGGAGGCGGCTTTGACTGTGCTGCCCCATTTCGAGATCATGGCGGGTCACGAAGCCCTGTACGACATGGCTCCCGCGCGCAAGCTGCAACGCAAGCTCGACGTGCGCGCCGATCCGCCCGCCGTGAAGTGGGCGATCATCGCGCTCACCGTCGCGTTCCTCGGCATCTTCATCGTGGTGCCGCTGATCAACGTGTTCGCGCAGGCCTTCGCCAAGGGCGTGCGGGTCTATCTGGCGGCGCTGGCCGACCCGGACGCGCTTGCGGCAATCCGCCTCACGGTCGTGGTGGCGTTCAGCGCCGTGGTGGCGAATGGCGTCTTCGGGCTGACCGCCGCCTGGGCGATCGCGAAGTTCGACTTCCGCGGCAAGAATTTTCTCATCACCCTGATCGACCTGCCGTTCTCGGTCTCGCCGGTGATCGCGGGCCTCGTCTTCGTGCTGCTGTTCGGCCTGCAGGGCTTTGCCGGGCCCTGGCTCGCCGCCCACGACATCAAGATCGTGTTCGCGGTGCCGGGCATCATCCTGGCGACGATCTTCGTCACCTTCCCGTTCATCGTGCGCGAGCTGATCCCGTTGATGCAGGAGCAGGGCACCGAGGAGGAAGAGGCCGCGCTGTCGCTCGGCGCCTCGGGGCTGACGACCTTCTTCCGCGTCACGCTGCCGAACGTGAAATGGGCGCTGCTCTACGGCGTCTTGATCTGCAACGCGCGCGCCATGGGCGAGTTCGGCGCGGTATCGGTGGTGTCCGGGCACATCCGCGGCGAGACCAACACCATGCCGCTGCACATCGAGGCGCTGTATGAAGGATACCAGTCCGCGCCGGCCTTCGCGGTGGCCTCGCTGCTCGCGCTGCTCGCGCTGGTGACGCTCGTCGCCAAGACCGCGCTGGAGAAGCGCACAAACAAGGGCTGACGCAGAGGGATTGCGCCATGCAGATATCGATCCGCGACGTGACCAAGCGCTTCGGCGATTTCACCGCGCTCGATGAGGTGCGGCTCGACATCCGCTCGGGCGAGCTCGTTGCGCTGCTCGGGCCCTCGGGCTCGGGCAAGACCACGCTGCTGCGCATCGTCGCCGGATTCGAGTGGCCGGACGAAGGCGAGGTGCAGTTCGACGGCGAGGATGCGCTCTCGCACAGCGTCGGCGAGCGCCATGTCGGCTTCGTGTTCCAGCACTACGCGCTGTTCCGCCACCTGACGGTGTTCGAGAACGTCGCGTTCGGGCTGCGCGTGCGTCCGCGCCGCTATCGCCTCGGCGAGGCGGATATCCGCAAGCGGGTCGAGCGCCTGCTCGATCTGGTGCAGCTCGGCTGGCTCGCCGCGCGCTATCCGCAGCAGCTCTCCGGTGGCCAGCGCCAGCGCGTCGCGCTCGCGCGCGCGCTTGCGATCGAGCCGCGCGTGCTGCTGCTCGACGAGCCGTTCGGGGCGCTCGACGCCAAGGTACGCAAGGAGCTGCGCCGCTGGCTGCGCCACCTGCACACCGAGCTGCACGTCACCTCGATCTTCGTCACGCACGATCAGGAGGAGGCGCTCGAAGTCGCCGACCGCGTGGTGGTGATGGACAAGGGGCGCATCCAGCAGGCCGGCACGCCGCAGCAGGTCTACGACCACCCACGCACGCCGGCAGTGCACGAGTTCATCGGCGAGTCGATCGTCGTGCCGGTGACGATCGAGGCAGGCGAGGTGCGCTTTGCCGGCGAGCCGCTCGGGCTCGACCCGCAAGGGCTCGAGAGCGGCGCCGCGCAGCTGTTCGCGCGGCCGCACGATCTTGCGATCGTGCCGTCGAGCGGCGAGCACCGGCTGCGCGGCGTGGTGCGGCGCATCCACGGCATCGGGCCGGCGCGGCGCGTCGAAATCGCGCTCGAGGCGAACAATCGCGAGACGCTGATCGAGGTCGACGCGTTGCGCGCGCAGCCATTGCGGGTCGGCGAGCGCGTCGGCGTGAAGCCGGAGCAGTACCGCTTGTTCCGCGCCGAGGCCTAGTTGGAGGCGGTGGCGCAGTAACTCCCGCCGCTATGCGGCCCTGGCCCAGAGCTGCGCGGAGGCGCGCCGCGCGCCCTCGACCAGCGACTGCAGCTTGAGCCAGACGATCTTGCTGTCGACCTGGACGCGGCCCGCGAAGGTGCCGAAGCCGCAATCGACGCCGGCGATCACGTTCTCGCGCCCGACCACATCGGCAAAATTCAGGATGCGGTCGGCGACGACCTCGGGATGCTCGACGGTGTTCACCGTCGAGTCGATCACGCCGGGGATGATCAGCTTGCCGGCGGGCAGCTTCAGGTCGCGCCAGATCTTCCATTCGTGCGCGTGGCGCGCATTGGCGGCGGGGAACGACAGCGCCATCGGCTTGGCGGTGAGCACGATGTCGATGATGTCGGCGAGCGGCACGTCGGTGTGATG
>Ga0187784_10005465_pt1 | contig 10267 bp, 10 predicted proteins | sample 1015_SJ02_MP15_2_FD_132964 | JGI IMG/M metagenome (GOLD analysis project Ga0187784, IMG submission 132964) | Tropical peat soil microbial communities from peatlands in Department of Meta, Colombia - 1015_SJ02_MP15_20_MG | ecosystem: Environmental > Terrestrial > Soil > Wetlands > Peat | place... | reverse complement strand
TTCCCCCTCCCCCCGTGCTTGGCCGGTCGATAGTGGGCGCAGTCCGACCAAATCGGCTGCGCCCTATTTTTTGGCAAAAGCGCAAAAGCGCGTAACCCGGCCGCGTGCGGTCGCGACAAGAGTACGAAGTGAAACGAGGGACCTTTATGCGGTGGGCTGACGCTCGCGCAGCCGTGCCTTGCGTCCAAAGAATAGCGCCTGACTGGCCACTGCAGAGACCACCGCAAGCTGGAAGGGCTTGGCAATCAAGAATGCCGGCTCTGGCCGCTGTCCGGTGAGGAATCTCTCCGGGTAGGCGGTGATGAAAATCACCGGCACCTCGAACGCACCAAGAAGTTCATTGACGGCATCGAGACCGGAGCTGCCGTCGGCGAGCTGGATGTCGGCAAGGATCAGGCCCGGCGGCGTTTTGCGGGCCAGCGCAATGGCCTCGGCATGCGTCCGAGCGACGCCGATCACCCGGTGGCCCAAGCTCTCCACCAGCGCCTCGATGTCCATGGCGATGAAGGTCTCGTCCTCGATGATAAGGACGTCGGTGGCGATCTCGGCGGCGAGTTCTCGACCGGACTCCTCAACGAGCGCCCGCAAGGTTGGCAGGTCACAGTCCAGGATGCGGGCGGCGTCCTCCTCGGAAAAGCCTTCCAGCGCGACCAGCAAAAAGGCCTGGCGCGGGCGCGGCGTAATTTGTGTAAGATGCTGTTGGGGCGGAGAATTCGGCTCCGCGCTGTCGGCGGTGCCGTTGACCTTGATTGAGTTCCAAATCTTGGTGAACAAACGGTATAGCGCAACCCGAGGATTGCCTTCAGATTCCAATAATTTCGGACTGGCAATCAGGGATTCCAGGGTGGCGGCGACGTAAGCGTCGCCGGAGGCCTGGCTACCGGTCAATGCACGAGCATATCTGCGCAAAAACGGCAGATGTTGAACAACGGCTTGCGAGGTCGACAAGGCAGACCCTCCCCTTCCACTTACCCGATGCTAATGACAAGAACGCCCCGGTACAATCAAGGTTCCCAATATTGGTTCCAGGGGCCGGAACCAACTGCCGCGCAGCACGTTACGTCGCAATGTCAGGGGTAATCTCCAAGCGAGGAGAGGGGTTGTGGGGGTAGAGCAAGATGAAGCCCGGTAAGCCAGTCAACGTCGAATCGTCGGCGCCGGACGCGGAAACACCGCAGGGTTGGGACGCGATGGGAAGGCCTACGCACCGAAAGAGTGAGGTGCGCCTCGGACGCGAAGTGCAAGCGCGGATTGGGCAGCAATTGCGCGCCTTGTACGACGAGGTCGTCAAAGAGGGCGTCCCCCAGCACATTACCGACTTGGTTCGCCGGCTTAGCGAACAGGATGATCCCACGGCATGAAGCTCGATCCGGCCATCCGCGATCAAGTACTCTCGACCGTGCCTAGCCTGCGCGCGTTTGCGATCTCGTTGTGCGGGCATGTCGATCGCGCCGATGATCTGGTTCAAGAGACGCTGTTGCGCGCGCTCGCTCATATCGATTCGTTCGAGCCCGGCACCAATATGCCGGCGTGGCTGTTCACCATTTTGCGCAACCTGTTCCGTTCGGAATATCGCAAGCGGCGGCGTGAAGTCGAAGACGCGGAAGGGCGCTACGCAGAGACTCTCAAGTCGCATCCGGAGCAGACAGGGCGCGTCGAGTTTAATGAATTTCGCGGCGCGCTGGCTAAGCTTCCGTCCGATCAGCGCGAAGCTTTGATCCTGGTGGGGGCTTCGGGATTTTCCTACGAAGAAGCCGCCGCCATTTGCGGCTGCGCCGTCGGCACCATCAAAAGCCGAGTTAACCGCGCCCGCACCCGTCTCGCCGACCTTCTTGCCATCGATAGTGTTGACGATTTCGGGCCCGACCGCGCCACCCGCGCCGTCCTCACCGGCACCGGCCGCAGCTAGCCCTGCGCGGCGCGCTTCCGGCGCCATCCGTCCATCCAGCGCCAGCGCTTTGTTTCGCAATCTGCCATGCTTTACGGTACCGCACCGGCACGCGAGCCTCGGCGACCGGCCGTCACATGTGGGAGGGCAGATAGAGCGCCAGGATCGGAAAGGAAATGAGAATCACAAGCCGGATCAGATCGGTGAGGATGAAGGGCAGAACGCCCATGAAAATTGTCGAAAAAGTCACGTCCTGCACCACGCTTTTGATCACGAACACGTTCATGCCGACCGGGGGATGGATCAATCCCAGCTCCACCGTCATCACGATGATCACTCCGAACCAGATTGGATCGAAGCCAAGTTGAGTGATGACCGGAAAAATAATCGGAATGGTCAGGATGATCATGGCGAGCGAGTCCATGAGGCAGCCGAGCACGATGTACATCACCATGATCAAAGCCAGAACGCCGTAGCGGCCGAGTCCGAGCGCGGTGAGAAAGGCAGTTACTTTTTGCGGCGTCTGCGTCACCGTCAGGAAATAGCCGAACAGAAGCGCGCCGATCAGCACGGTCAGCACGGCGGCGGCGGTGCGCACCGCCTGCAACAGCGAGCGGCGGATTTCCAGCCCCGTCAGCTTTCGTCGCGCTACCCCGATCAGTAGCGCGCCTATTGCGCCCATGCCGCCCGCCTCGGTGGGCGTAAACAGCCCGCCATAGAGACCGCCGATCACGAACACGAATAAGAGCAGCATCGCCCAGATGTCGCGCAATCCGGCGATCCGCTCGCGCCAGGAATGGCGCGGCGCGGAGGGCAGAAACTGCGGGCGCAGCCGGCCGATGATGATGATGGTGCACACATCCATCGTGGCGGCCAACAGGCCGGGAATAATACCGGCGATAAACAGCTTACCGATATCCTGCTCGGTGATGATGCCGTAGACGGCAAGGACCGTCGAAGGCGGCAGCATGGCGCCGAGCGTGCCGCCCGCCGCGATTACTCCGGTGGCAAACGATTGCGGATAGCCGTAGCGGCGCATTTCCGGATAAGCGACGGTGGCAAACGTCGCCGCGGTCGCGACCGAGGAGCCGGAAATCGCGGCAAAGCCGGCGCATGCCGCGATCGTTGCAATGCCCAGCCCGCCGCGCAAATGCCCGGCAAACGCATTGGCCGCGCGAAAGAGCTCGCGGCTCATGCCCGAATTGGAGACGAACGCGCCCATCAACAGAAACATCGGAATGACGCCGAAAGTGTAATCGGTCACGGTGCGCATCGAGGTGTGACCGACAATTTTCAGCGCCGGGCCGCCGCCCACGACCCAGGCAAAGCCGCTGACGCCGACGAGCCCCATGGCCATGCCGACCGGCACGCGCAGGAGCATCAGCGCGAACAGGGCAACGAAGCCCAGGACGGCAATGATGTCGGTGCTCACGAACCGCTCATTCGACCGGCTTGATTTGATAGCGGCCGCCGAAAAACTCGGGGTAGAATATCAAGCGATAGGTGCGCACCGCGATCAGCAGCACCGCCGAAACGTCGCCAAGCCACGACACCAGGAAGAACGGCCATACCGGCAAGCGCAAGTCGAATGTCAGCACGCCCTCGGCGCGCGTGTTCACGACCTTGTCGAACAAAGTGTAGGTCTGAACGGTGACTACAAAGAGCAGCACCAGCGTGGCAAAGACGTCGATGAACCGCTGCGTCCGCTCGCTGACATTGGCGTAAACAAGATCGACCGTAATGTGGGTGCCGCGATAGGATGTCGCCGCAATTCCCCAGAAGATCATGATGCCGAGCAAGAGACGGCCGAAATCATAGCTGTCCGGAATCTGTAGCGCGAAAAAGTAGCGCAACAGCACTGAGACGAAAATGTCGAGGGCGACGATTCCGGCAAAGAAAGCGGCCACGAGCTCGATGCCGTCAATGAAGCGATCCATTACGCTGCGCGAACGGGCCGGGTCGGCCGATGTGGGCTCGGCATCAGGCAGGCCGGCGCGCGTCGGCGCCGTCCCATCCGCCGGCGGCGACGAAGGATTCGTCATCGCGCCGCGCGGCCTTTAGAAGCCGGCCGAATATTGGGTCAGCGACGCCTGCAACTCCTTCCAGATCGTCGCCGCATCGCCGGCCGCTTTCTTCACGCCGGCCGCCCATTTCTGCTGCAGCGGCTCAGCCGATTTCTTCCACTCGGCGAGCTGCGCCTCGGTGATCTTGTAGACTTCGTGTTCCGGCTCAGCCTTGATCTTTGCCAGGCCATCATGCTCGAAATCGACCCACGGATCGGCAAAACGGGCGGCCCACTCGGTAGTGCAGTGGTCGTCGATGACTTTTTTCTGCGACTCCGACATGGCGGCGTAGAGTGCCGGATTGATCAGCCACTGAAAGGTGACTGACCCGAGCGGTTCGTCCATGTCATATTTGGTCACTTTGTCGATGCCGAATAAAAGCATCGAGCCCCAAGGAAAGGTGACCGCATCGGCCACGCCCTTGGCTAAAACGTCGCGAACTTCCGGCGCACTGGACTGCACATTGGTGCCGCCAAGCTGCGTCACCCACGCCGCAATCGTGCCTTGCGCCGGCCGGATCTTCATGCCCTGGATATCGGATGGCAGGACGATCTTTTTATTCGTGGAATGCCACGCCACGGGGTCAAGGACGAATGAAAAGCAATAGTGCACATCCTTCATCTCGGTCGCGGCGTATTTGCGATACCAGGCGTCAATGGCGCGATTGCCGCCCTTGGCGTTGCCGACCAAAAATGGCAATTCGCCCGCCGCGATGATTGGGAAGCGGCCCGGCTGGTAGCCCGGATTCACATAAACGACATCGGCGATGCCGTCGCGCACCATGTCGTAATGGTCGAACGCTTTACCGAGCTGCTGCGCCGGGAAGATTTTGTAGGTGATCGTTCCATGTGACGCCCGCTGAATGTCGTCGCCCCAGTCCTGCGCCGCCTTTTGCAGCGGGTGCGACGGCGGGACCCAATGGGAGATTTTCAGATCGAAAGTCTTGTCCTGCGCGCGCGCGCCGCCGAAGCCGAGGACAAGTCCGACGAGGGCAAGTCCGCAAACCGCAATATGCCGCGTCTCGCGCATCAATTCCTCCCGTAGTTGCCAGAATGTACGACAGTGGCCGTAGCGGAGCTCAATATGCGGAATTATACTTCACAAGCTCCGCCTTGAGATCTTTGAGGACGCTGTCCGGATCACTGCCGGTCTTTTTTACCGCGGCGGCCCATCTTTGCGCCACCGGGATGGCGGCGGCCTTCCATTCGTCGAGTTGCGCGTTGCTGATCGGATAGACCTCCTGTCCGGGCTCCGCCTTAATCTTGGCAATGCCGTCGTGCTCAAAATCCGCCCAGGGCGACGCCACCCTCTCGGCCCACTGCGTATTGCAATGGTCGTCGATTACTTTTTGCTGTGCAGCAGACATTTGCGCATAGGTCGACTTGTTCATCACCCAGACGAAGCTCGTGGAATAGAGCGGCACTTCCATATGGTACTTTGTTACTTTGTCGATGCCGAACAGCACGATCGATCCCCAGGGAAAGGTCACGGCGTCGGCCACGCCTTTCTCCAGCACGTCCCGCACCTCGGGCGCCGAGGCTTGCACATTGGTACCGCCGAGTTCGGTGACCAATGAAGCCATGGTGGCGTGCGCCGGCCGGATCTTCATCCCTTTGATATCGGCTGGGATCACGATCTTTTTGCTGCGCGAATGAAAACTGCCGGGGTCGTGGGCAAAAGCGAAACAAAACTTGACGTCTTTCATTTCCTTGTCGGCATAGTTGCGATACCACGCATCCAGCGCCGCGGAGCCGCCCTTGGCGTTGGCAAGGATGAACGGCAAATTGCCGGCATCGAAGATCGGGAAGCGGCCGGGCTGATAGCCGGGGCTGACATAAGTCACGTCGGCGATGCCGTCGCGCGCCATGTCGTAGTGATCGAACGCCTTGCCCAGCTGCTGGGCGGGGTAGACCTTGTATTTGATGGTGCCGCCGGAGGCCTGCTCAATCGAAGCACCCCAATCCTCCATAGCTTTTTGCAGCGGATGCGACGGCGGCACCCAGTGCGAGAGCTTGAGCTCGAAGGTCTTTTCTTCGGCGGACGCCGTGCCGATCCAAAGTACGAGCGTAAGGATTGCGATGCCACAACGCTTTGTCGACCGCACTTGGCGCATCCTCTGCTCCGGGCGCTATTAGTTTCATTACGAACTTTTAAATTTAATCGCAAAAGCAGGCCTCTGTACAGCAACAGCAGGCAAATGCATTCGATAAAATTTTCAAGAAATGCGTGATCGTCCCTCAACGCTGACTTCGATTCCTCGCGCGCATCCGTCTTCCTTTAACGCGGCTGCAGGAGCGGCCGGCATATCGCTTTCCCGAAACAAAAAGTCCGCAGGCCTTGGCGCCTACGCGGATCGGGGATGGCGCGATGTGCGGCAAGTTTGCAATGCGCGGCATGGCCGTGTTGTTTTTTTCGCTGACGCCAGTTTTCGGCGGCATACCGCAGGCGTTCGCCCAGTATCAAATCAACGTCGATGCCGTCGCGCCGGTGCTCTCGCGCGACCCAGTGCTTACGGTCGCCGAACCATTTGGGCTAAAAACCGTGCCGGTCACCGGCGGGGGTTTGTTGGCGAAATGGGACGGCGTTATCGGCGACATTCGCGCTGAAAGCGATGTTCTAGCCAATTGCCGCGAGCATGCCTCGCCGTGCCCGGCGGCGGCGCAGAAATTTCTCGAGGTGATCGCCGAAGGCCGTGCGCATCAAGGGCGCGCCCGCATCGGAGTGATCAACCGCGCCATCAACCTGGCGATTGTCCCGACAAGCGATCTCGCGCAGTGGGGGGTGCCCGACCGCTGGAGCGCTCCGCTGGAAACGCTCACGACCGGCCGCGGCGACTGCGAAGATTACGCCATCGCCAAATACGTTGCGCTACTGGAGGCCGGGGTCGCCGCCGATGACGTTCGGCTTGTCATCGTGCGCGACCTTGCGTTTGAGCAGGACCATGCCGTTGTCGCTGCCCGTCTCGATGGGAAATGGATCATGCTCGACAATCGGCGGCTAGTCTTGCTGCAAGACGTGGACATGCCGCGCGTGCAGCCGTTATTCGTGCTCGATGAGTCCGGCGTCAAACAATTTGCGCCGAGCGACGTTGCGGACAATACGGCCGTTGCCGCGCCCGCGGCGGTTGACTTTTAGCTCCTGCCTATTTCCGCGCTCGTTAGCGACTGCGTCCCAAGACCGATATTTGCTTTTGTCCTGATTGCACCAAGGAGCGGACATTGATTGAAGGCCGTTGCATGCCGTTCGCGACCAAAGCGCGCCGCAACGCTTCAACGCCGAAAGCGCTCGCCTCGCATTGGTTACCTAATCCTGCGCTTAAGGTTAAATACAGCGACCGATAGGCCGTCTGCCACAATTGCGTTAAGTCGGAGCGTGCAGTTGACGATAATTGGATCCCTGCTCACGTGATGCCGTGTACGGAGATCGCCATTGTCGGCGGCGGGCTAGCCGGCTCGACCGCGGCGGCCATGCTCGGGCGCGCGGGCGTGAGTGCGGTCGTTATCGACCCGCATCGAGTCTATCCGCCGGATTTTCGTGCGGAGAAGATTCTCGACTCGCAGGTTCCGCTCCTGCACAACACCGGCCTCGCCGACGCGGTGCTAAGCGCCGCGACGCCGGATGAAGAGGTCTGGGTAGCGCGCTTCGGCCGCCTTGTCGAAAGGATGCGGCACAGCCAATACAACATTCTTTACGACACGCTCGTCAACGCGCTCCGCGCTGAAATACCGCCTCACACCGACTTCATTTGCGCGAAGGTCGTGAGCATAATTCCGAGCGCGGACTCGCAGCGGCTCGTTTTGTCCAACGGCACGGAAATTTCCGCGCGGCTCGTAATTTTGGCGAACGGATTGAACACCGGGTTGCGCCACAGTCTAGGCATGAAGTCTGCCGTCCTCAGCAAATGCCATTCGATTAGCATCGGCTTTGACGTTGAACCGGTTGGCCGTGCTGGCTTCGACTTCCGGGCGCTGACCTACCATTCCGAGCAGCCCGCCAGCCGGATTGCCTATCTAACCCTGTTTTTGATCAGGTCGACGATGCGGGCCAATTTATTTCTCTACCGCGACCTGCATGATCCATGGCTGCGGCAGTTTCGTGAAGCGCCGGCGGAAACCTTGTTCGCGGCTCTTCCAGGGCTGCGCAGCTTAACCGGCAGTGTGGAAGTGCCCGACGGTGTCAAGATCCGTCCGGTCGATCTATACGGCACCGAGAATTATCGGCAGGCCGGAATCGTCTTGGTCGGCGACGCCTTTGCTACGTCATGCCCGGCGGCAGGAACCGGCCTCAACAAGGTGTTCACCGATGTGGAACGCCTCTGCCACGTTTATATTCCGCAATGGCTCTCGACCCCGGGCATGGGTGAGCACAAGATTGCCGCTTTCTATGAAGATCCGGTCAAGATCGCCTGCGACGAGGAATCTCTCGCCAGAGCTTATTTCACGCGTTCGCTATCGATCGATGCGGGATTTGCATGGCGGACGCGACGGATGACCCGCTATGTTGCGCGGCGGGGCATCAGTTCGCTACGGCGGGCGCGCGAACAATGGTCCTCGAGGCGTTTGGCGGTGGTGGGGCCGAAGAGCGTCGCGCGTTAGCCCTGGCCGGCTTGGCGCAGAACATCTAGTCCGCCCAACGGTTACGAACGAACGATTTCTCCGTAATCGCTCATGTTCCCGACACCGACCGGGTGAGGTCGTGGCGAATTTCCCGAATTGCGTCGCCAGCAAGACCGTGTAGGCAGGAGAGTCCGTTCAGCTTTCGCGATACGCCCATTGCGGATCGGCCTGCGCCTGCAGGCGCAGCGCGGCGGCATGGGCGAAGCGCAGCATCACCGCTTTGCGCCGCGCCGCCACAAGCCGGTGCTCGGGCGCCTCGCTGATGATCGATCCGCCAAATGCGTCGGCGACAATCAAGCCGGCCTCGGCGGGAAAGATGTCGCAGGACACGTCCGGGCAGGTGGCGAAGAACAGGCGATCGCAGTGCTGCCGATATTCCATCCACTTCTGATCGGCGCGGAAATCGGCAACCGACGATTTGATTTCGACGATTACGATTTCGCCGAAGCCGCCGAGGGCGACAAGGTCGGCGCGCCGTCCCGACGGCAATGGCAACTCGCTCACCACCGCATAGCCGAGCCCATGCAGGAGCCGCGCAGTCCCGCGCGCAACGGCGAAGGCGGTTGGTGATTGCCGTCCATCGAGCGGCGGTGCGGGTAGCAAGTTGACGTTCATGGTCAGGATTCCGGGAAGCGGTAAATCGACCGAGCGCCGGCTTTCGAGCTTACGCACGCCACCATCCCCTGACTGCACAACCGACGGTAGTCGCGAGTCATTCTGCCCCGGCGGCGCGTTCGGGGAAAGCCCCCTCGAGCGCGGAGCGCGAAGCTGCGATCACGCCGCGCTCGGTGATCAGCCCGGTCACGAGCCGCGCCGGCGTGACATCGAAGGCGTAATTAACCGCCGGCGAGCCGTCAGGGGCCACTCTTACCGTCTCGATCCGGCCGTCGAGCGCGCGTCCGATGATGGTTGTGACCTCATCCGAATTGCGCTGTTCGATCGGAATCTCGGCGACGCCGTCGGCGATCGAAAAGTCGATGGTCGGCGAAGGGAGCGCGACATAGAACGGCACGTTGTTGTCATGGGCCGCCAGCGCCTTCAAATAGGTTCCGATCTTGTTGCAAACATCGCCGTTGGCGGTGACGCGATCGGCGCCGACAATGACCAGATCGACCAGACCATGCTGCATCAGATGCCCGCCGGTATTGTCGGCAATCAGCGTGTGCGGCACGCCATGCCGGGCGAGCTCCCAAGCGGTGAGCGAAGCGCCCTGGTTGCGCGGCCGCGTTTCATCGGCAAAAACATGAATTGCGATACCTTTGTCATGTGCGAGATAGATCGGAGCGGTGGCGGTGCCGATGTCGACCGTCGCTAGCGCACCGGCATTGCAATGTGTGAGCACGTTCACCGGCCCATTTGGCTTCTTTTTGGCAGCAGCGGCTTCGATCAGCGGCAGGCCATTGCGGCCGATGGCCGTGTTAATGGCGACGTCCTGCTCGCAGATTTCGGCGGCGCGCCGGTAGGCTGCCGCTGTGCGCTCGCTGCGCGGGCGGTTGCGCACCGCCGCCATGACTTCATCAAGCGCCCATTTGAGATTGACCGCCGTGGGACGCGTAGCGATCAGCGCAGCATAAGCGCGCTCAAGCGATTCATCGGAGGCATCTTCGCGCATGGCCAGACAAATGCCGTAGGCCGCGGTGGCGCCGATCAAGGGCGCGCCGCGGATCACCATGGCGCGGATCGCGTGCGCAGCTTGCGCA
>Ga0187784_10005464_pt1 | contig 10267 bp, 8 predicted proteins | sample 1015_SJ02_MP15_2_FD_132964 | JGI IMG/M metagenome (GOLD analysis project Ga0187784, IMG submission 132964) | Tropical peat soil microbial communities from peatlands in Department of Meta, Colombia - 1015_SJ02_MP15_20_MG | ecosystem: Environmental > Terrestrial > Soil > Wetlands > Peat | place... | reverse complement strand
TAGGGCAGCCCTCTTGCCCGAGCCAATGGCATGGGCCACGGTTCGTTGGTTTGAAGTGAGATCCCCTCCTGCAAAGATTCCTTTGATGTCTGTGCTTCCATCTCGCTGCGTGAGAACAATCCCCTCTCTCTTCTCCATTCCCTTTGGAAGAAAAGAGACCTCAGCCTCTTCTCCTGCTGCAATGATGACACTGTCCACTTCGAAGAAAAAATTGGAATTTGGAATTGGGACAGGCCTTCTCCGGCTACTCTCATCCTTATCTCCCAGCTCTATTCGCAAACACTCTAAACGTCGAAGGCCGTCTTTTTGTTGAATATGGATGGGATTGACTAGATATCTTATCTTCACTCCTTCTTCAACGGCCTCGACCATCTCCTCTCCAAAGGCAGGCATCTCCTCCTTTGAACGACGGTAAAGAATCGTCGCCTTCTTCCCCAGTCGGATGACGGATCGCGCCACATCGATGGCGGTATTTCCCCCGCCGATAATCGCAACCTTATCCCCTAACATCACTTTCTTACTTAGGTTGATCTTTTTCAGGAGATCAAGACCACTAAAGACACCCCTTCCTTTCTCGCCGGGGATATGAAGGCTTCTGCTTTGATGGGCTCCAGTGGCAATAAAGACGGCTTGATAATCCTTTAGGCCTTCTAACTTTAGATTTTCACCAAATGGCATTCCCGTTCGAATCTCCACACCCAATTTCTCAATATTTGAAATCTCCCTGTCCAAAACATCCTTTGGCAATCGATAGGAAGGAATTCCTGCCCTCAGCATACCCCCTGCTAAGGAGGAAGTTTCGAAGACGGTGACATCATAACGAAGCTTCGTCAGATGGTAAGCACAACTCATCCCGGCAGGTCCGGATCCGATAACAGCAATCTTTCCCTTCCTTACTCCTGGTTGCTTTTCTATTTTCCTATTCAGAGTTGAAGCAAAATCTGACACAAACCTCTCCAGGGCATGGATGGCGATCGGTTCATCATAGTCCCTGCGATTGCATTTCGACTCGCAAGGATGAAAACAGACTCTGCCGCAGATACCCGGAAAAGGGTTCTCCTCCTTGATCAGATTCCAGGCCCCTCCAAAATCTCCGTCCGCTATCTTCTGGATAAATCCAACAATATCATTTCCCACCGGACAGGCTGTGCTGCAAGGAGAGGTCTTGTCCTCGTAAAAAGGACGCTGCGCCCTCCATGCCCCCGTCTTATTCCAGTCCATATGTCCAAAGGAAACGGAGATCGTCGGCATCTGAGAGGCACCCTTAAAAGTAAGCTGATTCGTCATTTCAGAAATCCTATGAATCCTAATTGATTTCGCAAAGGGCACAGAGGAGAGGGCAAAGTGTTCAAAATCCCAAATCAAAAATTCCAAATCCCAAATAAGCTCCAAACTCCAATCTCAAATGACCAAAACGATTTCGTTTCGAATTTGGGTGATTGGAATTTATTTGGAATTTCGTGCTTGGGATTTGGTGCTCCCATATGTTTGCACCTGTTTACATACTTTAAAACCTTACCTCTTGATAGGCTTCTCTTGCAGCCTTTGCGTTCTCGTCCTTCTTCCCTGAAAGCTCTTCACGAATGGCCAATGCAATCGAATCGATTCCTACAAGACCAGTTACCTTTGAAAAGGCTCCCAGGATGGCAGTATTGACAATCGGGTTTGTTCGTGAGCCTAAGCCATGCCGGATGGCAATCGAGGTGGCATCCACCGTGGCTGTCCGAAAACCCTTCAGGCCAGGAAATACCTCAGGGGGCTGGTGTGAATTAATGAGGATCCACCCATTTTGTTTCAGCCCGGCTGTTACATCAACTGCCCCAACCAGCGTTGGATCAAGGACAACAACATGATCGGGTTCATAAATATTGACCCTCAAATGAATGCGTTGCCGGTCCACCCTCAGGAAGGCCATGACAGGCGCTCCTCGCCTTTCGACTCCAAAGGCGGGGAAGGACTGGACATAGAGAGTTTCATGGAAAAAGGCAACGGCAAGCACTTTGGATGCCACCACCGCTCCCTGACCGCCTCTTCCATGGAATCGAATCTCAATCATAGGGCTTATTCCACGTGTCCGTGTCCGTGCCTCGATGAGCCATCGGCGAGGCGGGCGTGATCCGTGTCCGAAACTTAAATTTCGAAGGAAGATTTCAATCGAATTATAAGATTTATTTCAACATATTAACAGAGGGCACTGAACAACTACCTTTTCGTCACCCTGAACTTGGTTCAGGGCCTCAGAAATGTTTTCATAATTAGTGTCTCTCCATAAATTCAGTCCTTTCGTTATGCCGGACTCGATCCGGCATCCAGAGGCCTTTGAAAAGACTGGATTCCGGCTTTCGCCGGAATGACACCCTTTATGAAAACCGTAGTCGATGGACAGACGCTAATTAGATGCTCAAACAAATTCAGCATTACCATTTCTGTTATCTCTCCCTTTTTAAGAAGTCTATTAAAAGTCCGCTTTCGGCATTTGCGCTTTCAAGGGTTTGAGATGACACGTCTCGTTCATCAGCGATAGAATGTATTTCCCTTTCCCGTATTGAATCAGGCTAATGGCCGTCGTATCTTGAGTGATCTGCCAGAAATGGGAGTTGTCCAGACCGAGGATAGCACAAATCAAAACTTTGCAGATGACCCGGTGGGTCACGAGAACAACGGTCTTTCCAGGATAGTTTCGGATCACATTTTCCAGTGCAGCCGTTGCCCTCGCTCTGACATCATCCAAACCTTCCCCTCCCGGAAGTCTTACCAGATGGGGCGTCTCCACCCATTGCCGATATGTCTTACTGTCGCTCTCCCGAATCTCCTGATGCGGACGTCCTTCCCAATTTCCAAAGCTCATGTCGAGGATTCCTGGAAGAGGTTGAACCTTCAGATTCTGAAATTCGGCGACCTTCTCAGCGGTCTGCCAGGCCCGGGACAATGGACTTGAGAAGATTCCGTGGATTTCTATCCCCTTGAAATATTGCCCAACCAGCTCAGCTTGTTTGAGACCGGTTTCATCCAGGGGGACGTCCGTTCTCCCCCGAAAGATCTCTTCCTTATTCCACGCGGTTTGTCCGTGACGGACAAGGTAGATGGAAGTCATACGATCGGATTATTACCCATATGGAAGAAATTCTCAAAAAAAAGTTCGCCTCAAAACTCTCCATGACGTTACAGTAAGAGGAAGATTAGCGAGGAGTACTTCCTCCACTCGTGATTTTTGAAAATCCCCCTTCCATACCAGCTTTCAAATGAAGATAGGTGTAATCCTTTCCATCAGTTCTAAGTTTTCTCTCAGCCTGTTTATTCAAAATAAAGAATCTCCCCTTGCCCCGTTACCAAATAGGGTAGGAAGAATTAGAAAGATGTTTTCTATGGAAAGGAAGTTTCTTGTTCTAAATATTCGATAGAAGGTAGGCCAAATTATCCAGAACCGTTGTGAAGAAGACATCCTTCACCACATATCCTTCAGGAACCATAATTTGCGCTGGGGCAAAGTTAAGAATTCCCCTCACCTCTGCCTCCACCAATAGATCAGCAACGGCTTGAGCCTCTGAAGCGGGGGTTGTAATGAGCCCGATTTGAATCTTCCTCTCCTTAGCCACTTCTTTCATCCGGCTGATGTGAAGGACTTCGACAGGCTTGGCCAACTTTTCCGAAACCCTTCCAATCACTTTTGTAGGATCAATATCGAATGCTGCAACAATCTTATAATTCTGCTTTAGAAAATCCTTATAGCCCAGAAGGGAGGAACCCAAATCCCCAACGCCGATTACTGCAATTCTCCACTCTTTGTTTAATCTCAAAACCCGTTTAATCTCATAGAGAAGTTCTTTCACATTATAACCTACACCACGAACCCCAAATTCACCGAAATAGGACAGGTCTTTTCTCACCTGATCAGATTTTCCGAGGCATTTGGCGGCCAGTTGGGCAGAGGAAACTACCTTCTTCCCTCTCCCTTCCATTTCTTCTAAGCCTCTAGAATATCTGGATAATCTTCTAATTGCTTGCTCAGATATTTTGGAATGCGTCAATCTCTGACTCCCTCAAAAACTTGAGAGAATATTTATTAAATTCTTTTCATTCTGTCAAGTTCGTTTGCCTTTTTCCGTAAATCTAAATTGATGGGTCAATGTGCCAAATGCAGACTGCTTCCTGAACTCTTGTTTTTGGAGTTTCCCCAAAGAATACCAAATTTCTAAGGCAAATTTCGGCATAAAACTGAAGCTATTTTCAAAAGGCAATTATCTCCTTGACTGGAAAGGAGCAAAGGAGTACTTTACAAATGGACAGAGCATGTTTAACGTCCGCGGAAAGATAAACGCATGAAAAGAGGATTTGCCTTCAAGGCTTGGGTGTATTTCCTTTGTGTGTCCTTTTTGCTTCTGGCAAACGGATTTCATACCATGATTGCAGAGGCCAAGGAAATGGGCCGTCCCCTGGGCGAGATGGTTTCAAGGGGAGAAGTGAAGTTTGAATCGAGGAAATCGGTGTGGAAGAATGTGGAACTCTCCCAATTTCCAATTTTTCCGGGAGTGAGAATAAAGACTGAAAAAGGCGCCTCTCTGATCACGTTAGAAGGTAATCGTCAAATCGAGGTAGGGGAAAACAGCCTCCTCTCATTCGATCAAAACGATCAGATGCATCTTACTCAGGGTACCATCGATTTCAGACTTCCTTCCACAGCGGAGTTGAGTTTCAAGGTGGCGGAATTAACGGTGATCCAATCGAAATCCCTTCAGGCTTCCAAAAACCCTTCGGCTGTTTCTCCCGAGAACGAAGCGACGATCGGATCCATCTTGGTGCATTCCAACGGGGCGGTCACCGTCAAGAGTCTCCGGGGTTCCCTATCCGTTTTAAACCAGGAGCGTGTTGTCCTGGCTTCACTTTCCTCCAAAGACACGGTGACCCTTCCTTCCGTCAGCGTGAAAGCGCGTCAAGAAGTGATGGTGGCGCAGACAGGCAAGAAAAGCAATGCCTCTGACCCCGAATCCTCGAAATTCTTGGGGATTGAAACGTGGGTATGGCTGGCGATTGGTAGTGCAGTAGTAGCAGCCACAACTATCACCGTCGCCCAAGTAGCAGAGGGAGGTGGAGGAGGGGGTGGAGCAGCGGCACCGGTCTGCCCTTGATTAGCAGCGTTCCTTAAGAATGATTGAAACACAGCCATTCAGGGCATGAAGTGCTGATCTTGCCCTTTGTTCCTAAAGCTATTGGATAACCTATTTAAGCAGCTTACAGGATTTCATTGCTTTTTTATTTGTTTCCTTTGGTAATCATCAACTTTCAGATCATCTCCCCATTGCAGAGTTGTGAACTTCGCAACCTCTTTTCTTGTGGACTCCTTCCGAGACTGTCGAAAAACCCTCCAGCATAGTTAATGGGTGATTTTCGGGGGTCTCATGACCCCTCGCAATTATGAGATCGTTGATTCCCGTTCCCTCTTCGAGGTGGTGAGGCCTATTCCACCGCTGGCCTCGATCCCCATTGCCATCCTGTGGTTCGGCATCGGCATAAAATCCGCGGCCTTTATCATCTTTCTGGGAGCTTTTTTCCCAATTTTCCTGAATACGATTTCTGGAGTCCTATCCATCCATCCCATCCTCATCGAAGCTGCACTAACGTTGCACGCAAAAGAGAAGGATATCTTTCTCAAAGTTTTGCTCCCGGGAGCAGTCCCTTCCATCTTTGTGGGAATGCGAATTGGTATCGGCATTGGATGGATGACCCTTGTTGCCGCCGAATTCACAGGAGTCAGGGAGGGCTACGGGCTGGGCTACATGATCATGACCGCCCGGGATATACAGAGACCAGACGAAATCTTAGCAGGGATGTTAGTCATTGGCGTGATCGGCCTACTGATTGACATCGGCTTGCGGACTGTAGAATCGAGAACGATCCGTTGGAGATAGATGGGATGATCTCTCAGGGCACCTTAACCTCAAAACTCAGGATTCCTTGATTGATATCAAGGTATCCTGGAAAAGCGGGAGTCGAGCTTGGCGCTTGAATTCTTAGACATCAGCAAGACATTTCTGGGTAGGAGTCCGGGAGAAAGCGTTCATGTCTTGGAGCAGATCCGGCACCGAATCGAAAACGGACAGTTCGTCTCGATCGTCGGGCCGAGTGGTTGCGGAAAGACCACCCTCTTGAGGATCATCGCCGGCCTCGAAGAATCCTCTTCCGGGAAGGTCCTTTTGGATGGGAAGGAATTATCTCAGGGGTCGGAAGAGGTGGGACTGGTTTTTCAGGAGTACGCTTTTTTCCCGTGGAGGACCACCCTCCAGAACATCGAGATGGGTCCTGAGATCAAAGGGGTCGACAAAGAGAAAAGACGTTTGACCGCGATGGAATATATTAGGACGTTCGATTTGAACGGATTTGAGCACCGGTACCCTCGGGAGCTTTCAGGCGGCATGAAACAGCGGGTTGCCATTGCCCGAACCTTGATCATGAATCCTCGAGTCGTGTTAATGGATGAGCCTTTTGGTTCATTAGACAGCCAGACGAGGAATGGACTTCAAGAGTTTTTACTTGGGATCTGGGAAAGAAGAAGGGACACCATCCTCTTTGTGACGCACAATGTGGATGAAGCCGTTTTTCTCAGCGATCAGATCATTGTTCTTTCGAAAAGACCCGCGCGAATCTTTAAGACGTTTGAGGTAGGGCTCCAAAGGCCAAGAGATCGAACAGGTTATGAATGCAACGAGATCAGGAGAGAGGTGTTGAAGGTTTTGAGCAGAGAGGCATAGTAAACACAACTTCCTTTTTTCTTGATAAAAGTTTTAAACATTGCAATATGGAGTCCCATAATGAAAAATCATCGCAGTATTTGTAAATATAAATTGTGGGGTAATATTTGAAAACCAAAACTGTGAACTACGATATCGCAGAAGTTTTTATATCGCTTAAGATTGTATCCGGAGTGAAGCGAGGCGGAATTCCAGATACAATCTTAACCGATATATTCACCTCGCGGGCATCTTCTGTGTGGGGAGAAGTGGACTTCCCAGGTGCAGGTGGTTGGTTTTTCTTCAGGCAGGATGACGGAAGGAGAGAACACTATCCAGAGAGTTGGTGTAAGAATGGCAATTAAAACGGCTATTCGATTCATGGAGTTTCTTTTAAATAGAGGACGACCATCCAGACATTCTACCCACTTACATCTTAGAGAATCTCAATGCACACCCATCGGCGGCCTCGTCTCTTTTGCCTTTTTCATCAGAAGGACGAAGGGGAGAATGAGGATCATCATGACGGAAAGGGTGTAGAAGGTATCGTTAAAAGCCAACATGGATGCCTGTTGCAGAAGTTGATTGTAAATCAGGCCGAGGCTCCCTTGGCGTGGATAGGGAGGTATCAACCCCCTCTCTCTTAAGAATTGGGAGATCTGGGGAACGGCCTCCTGCAGGTTTCTGCTAAAGGGTGTCAGATGCTCCATAAGACGGAACTGATGAAACTGTGATCTCCTGGCCACCATGGTCGTTACAAAGGCGACACCAAAACTGCCTCCGAGGTTTCTCAGAAGGTTAAAGATCGCGGTGGCATTTCCCATCTCCTCGTTTCGTATTCCAGACATCGTTGTGGTGGTCAGGGGAATAAAAAGGAAACCCATGCCGACACCCAGTACGACCCTTGGCCAGAAGACGGCACTGAAATCGGCGAGGAGGTTGAACTGCGACATGAGATGAACAGAATAGGCGGCCACGGCGATGCCGAAGCCGAGAATAACCTTTGGATTGACCCTGTTCACCAGGTTCCCGGCGATAGGCATGGCGATCATCGTGGCAATGCCGCCAGGCCCCAAGGCCAGTCCAGCGAGGAAGGAGGTATACCCCATCAATGTTTGAAGGTAGATCGGGAGTAGGACAATGCTTCCGAAGAGGTTGAAAAAGGTGAAGAACATGATGAGGTTTCCCGAACTATAGGAGAGATTTTTGAAGATTCTCAAATTCACCACCGGGTTCTCCGTTGTTAATTCCACGCCGATAAAAATGATGAGAGAGGATACGGCGATAAAAGCCATCCAGATGATGAATTGGGATGAAAACCAGTCCTCCCTCTGGCCTTTATCCAGGACGACCTGAAGGCAGCCGAGCCCAACGGTCATAAAACAAAGCCCCCAGGTGTCGATCTTCATTTTGATGCGCTCCATATAAGGGGGGTTGACGATAAAAAATAGGGTCATGAGGATAGAAATAAATCCAATGGGGACGTTGATATAGAAGATCCACCTCCAGGACCAGTTGTCCGTAATCCATCCTCCCAGTAGAGGTCCGATGATGGGTCCGAACATGATCCCGACGCCGAAAATCGCCATCGCCATCCCGTGCTGATAGGGCGGGAACGTTTCCAGAAGAATGGCCTGGGAAAGAGGTTGAAGGCCGCCGCCTCCGGCGCCCTGAAGGACCCTGAAAAATATGAGACTCCCCAGATTCCAGGCGGAACCGCACATGAACGAACTGAAGGTAAAGAGGGAGATTGAGAGAATGAGGTAGAGTTTTCTCCCGAAGAGCCTGCTTAGCCATCCAGAGATGGGAATGATAATGGCATTGGATACAAGATAGGACGTGATGATCCAGGTGGATTCGTCGATCCCAGCCGAAAGGCTCCCACGGATATGATCGAGAGAAACGTTGACAACCGAGGTGTCGACGATCTCGATGAGCGTGGGCAACATGACAGTGATGGCAACGATCCACCGATTCATAACCGCCCGTGCCCTATTCCGAATGAACCAGGATCGTCGGGGTCACGGACATCCCGATTCGGAGGAGATGACCGGGGTCGGCCCCTTCATCGAGAACGATCTTTACGGGAATTCTCTGGACGACCTTTACGAAATTTCCGGTTGCGTTTTCGGGCGGGAAAAGTGAGAAAACGGCCCCGGTTCCTGCCATGACGCTGTTCACTTTTCCATAAAAGACTTTTCCCGGATAGGTGTCCACTGTGATTTTTACTCTCTGACCCGGCCTTACGTCTTGGAGGTCCGTCTCCTTATAGTTGGCGGTGATCCAGATTTCCTGTTGAGCAAGAGGTACGACGGCCATGAGGGGCTGTCCGGCTTGAATCTGGTTTCCTGTCTCCACCGTTCGCTTTGTGATGTAACCGTCTACAGGCGCATAAATCTTCGTGTAACCAAAATTCAGTTCGGCTCCCTTCAACGTTGCGTCCTTCTGCTGGATCTGGGCCTCCTGCGTGGGGAGACCCGATTCACTCTGTTTGATCAGGGCCCTCTGCGTCTCAACGGATGCCTCAAGTTGTCCGGCCAAATCCCGCGCTGCCTTCACCTGCGCTACCGCCACCTCGTAGGCTGTTTTTGCGTTGTCATATTGTTGCCGGGGAATGGCCTCCTTTTTCAAAAGGGACTCCGCTCTTTGGAGATTCACCTTTGCCAGCTCGAGGTTGGCCTTCTGGAGCTCGACATTCGCCCGGGCCGCCTCCAACGACGCGATGATCTCGGCCTCCTGTTTCTTCGCGGTGTTTACCCTGTCTTGAAGCTCAGAAAGCCTTGCCCTCTCAGCCCGCAAGCCAGCTTGGGCTTCCTTCATCCTGAACCCGTAATCGACGGGATCGATCTCGAGGAGGAGATGGTCCTTCTTCACAAACTGGTTGTCGTTGATATATAGAATTCTGACAGTGCCGGGAACCTTTGAAGCGATGACGTGAACTCTGCCGTCGACAAAGGCATCATCCGTGGAAACATGGGTAGCCTTGTAGCGGATATAAAAGTAGATTGCCGCTGCTCCAACAACGATGATGACGGGGAGCAGAATAAAAACAAACGTTCTCTTTCTCAGTCTGTTTGGTCTCTCTCTCATCTCTTCCATTTAACGGGAACCCTCCGATCATTTACAAATAGACTATATGTTAGTGTTTACGTCCGAAATTGTAAAGCCTTTTTCGTCCCATTCGGGATCCGCCCATGGATACCCCGCGTCGAATTTCAATAAAACATGTCCGGATGAGGAGTTTATTTTTATGTTGTTTATCGAGAGGGGGATGATATAAGTTTGGAGACCAACTTTCTGTAAGCACCGATGAAATAATACGTTTGACCCGCAGTTACAGTAACTATCTGCGGGGGTGGCGCGATGTAGCCATCCACATCACCAAATGAGACTGCATGCGGTCCAGCATCCAGGTTTTCACTCCAGAGTTTTTTAGCTTTGAAAAGGTAGTCAACATAAATATCTCCACTTACAGGCGTTGTTGTAACGACCAGAGTACCTGTTCCTTGGGCTTTTGCAGGATTAAACTGCCCCAGAAAAAC
>Ga0187784_10005463_pt1 | contig 10267 bp, 10 predicted proteins | sample 1015_SJ02_MP15_2_FD_132964 | JGI IMG/M metagenome (GOLD analysis project Ga0187784, IMG submission 132964) | Tropical peat soil microbial communities from peatlands in Department of Meta, Colombia - 1015_SJ02_MP15_20_MG | ecosystem: Environmental > Terrestrial > Soil > Wetlands > Peat | place... | reverse complement strand
TCACAGCCTTGAACAGAAAAGTGCCTGTGTCCTCAACCTGACCTCCCGATGTATCGATAGCATAAATTCCTTGGTTAAGCTCCTTCAAGGCTTCCTCGAACTTCCTGTCGCCACGATCAAAGTAAGTATTTCTCATCCTCACTATTGGCTCAAAAGAGTAATCTTGACTCCTAGCGTTCCCAGTCGGCTCCTCCTTCAACGCTGTGGCTGTGACTCGACTCTGAAGATAATGCCGAAGAACTCCTTTCTTGAGAATCTCAACACGATTGCACGGCACTCCCTCATCGTCAAAAGGAAGAGCATATCCCCCTTTCTCGGGCATACCCTCATCAATTATCGTCACATCTTCCGTCCCCAATTCCTTTCCAATCTTTCCCGACAAAGGAGAACCGCCTATGACTACGAAATCCCCTTCAGATAAGTGCCCGAAAGACTCATGCGCTAGCACTCCTGCAAGTCGCGGGTCGATAAGAGCTTCGAATTTCCCGGCAGGAGCTGGTTTTGCTTTCAGTTTTTCCAGCGCCCAATTAGCCGCGTTTTTTGCCATACTCTCCGGGGTATGCGCCTCCTCTTCGAATGTACTGAGCCCTATACTTCCTCCATGCCCGTCTTGGGCGTCCACTATGGTTGCTCCTCTTTTGGCTACACAGACAACTCGCAATCCTGTTAGCAATGGTTCATAGGACGTCTTTGTTCCTTCGCTGCTTGCATAGTATATGGTTCCATAGTACTCACCGAATGTGCCGTTAACGTTGGATATGTTCTTGCTAACTTCTATCGCCGTGCTGTTCTCCCTCAGACATAGATCTTTCTTATCCTCAAGCGAAACCTCCTTAGGATGTTTATCAACGCTCGTCGTCTTCTTTTCCAGAATGGTCTTAACCGGCGCAGGTTTAAAGTCAACTAGCGTTTTCTTCGTTGAGGCTCTGGCGATTTTCATAGCCGTTTCTACTGCCCGGAAAATGTTCTTCTCGTCAAGAACGTTTGAAAAAGAAAAGCCCGAACTCTTTTTGAAGAAAGTTCTTACTCCGACGCCGACATTTGAGACTTGAGAGACCGTGCGTATCTCCCTGTTTATGGCTCCGATAGTGAGCGTTTTTGTGTCTTCACCCTTTACTTCGGCAAAGCGTGCCCCTGTTGATATGGCATGCTTAATGGCTTTGTCCATCAAATCTTCTATATTGGAACTCATGACTTTGTCCACGCACGATTAGACAGATATCAGAGTTGCGAATATAAGTCTAAGGCAGGAGCGCGGAATGCGTATCGTTCTTGTCAGTAACCAAGCTTTTTGTCCACTGCGTTAATGAGGGGCTGCTTGTGTATGAATCGATTAAGATTTTCGCAGAATATGTTAGTTACGCTATCCATGTAGTGTGGTGTCTGCCCGGCGATATGTGGAGTAATTATCACGTTTCTAAGACCCCAGAGCTCGCTGCTTTCGGGTAGTGGCTCGTTTTCGAAAGTGTCCAGTCCTGCGCCTGCGATCAGTCTTTGCTTCACTGCCTCGATAAGCTTGTCCTCTTGGACGATTTTTCCCCTGCTTACGTTGATCAGATAGCCAGTTTGCTTCATGCTCTTCAACTGTGCTTCTCCAATCATTCCCTCAGTCTCATTGGTAAGTGGCAGTGTGAGAACAACGAAGTCTGATTCAGCCAAGAGCCTTTTAAGGTTGGAAGGGCGAATGAGCAAATCAACGGTCGTTGATGCATGACGAGAAGGATGACGTTTTGTTGCGATCACTCTCATTCCGAGACATTTCGCCTTTTTGGCGAGCTCCGCACCGATTCTGCCTAGCCCTATTATTCCCACGGTCTTGCCCGATAGCTCCTCAACCTGTTCGATGGATTCCCCTGATTCGAACCTTTCCCATCTTCTCTCAGATTCATTTCTAATGTACAAATGTAGCTTGCGACAAAGACAGAGCATAAGCGCAATGGCGTGTTCAGAAACTGGTGTAGGATGGACGCCTCCCGCGTTCGTTACGACTACGTCGCTCTTGACAACTTGTGGAAGGAGGAGTCTATCAACGCCCGCGCCCCAAGCTTGGATCCATCTCAATTTCTTTGCTGCCAAGAACAATTGTAGCGAAAAAAACCCAGCAAACAGAATGTCGACATCATGGATAAGATCTAGAGCCTCGTCCTTGTCCCTGCTCTGCATTACCTCGAGATTCGGCGAAACATTCCTTATCCTCTCGACGTAAATGTTTGGGAGATCGAAAGAGATCAAAACTTTAATCTTGTGCATCCCAAGAGTCACTCACCTGAACTGGCCCGAACCGCACTTCAAGTTAAACGGATCGAATGCGCTGTTTAAGCTTACGCGGTTGATTTAAGCATGCACTTGTAATAGCTCACGTGATTTGTATTCCCGCAAGCATTCGAATTGTTTCGAACATTCATTACAAATGATGACGTGTTGCCGGAGTGTTCCAAAACAGTGTGGTGTCCTAGTATGGATTGAAAGCACTTCTAGCTGCTTTCTTGGCAGATTCTGACCCATAGCAATCCTAAAGGAGAACCATTGTGGCTCTGAGGCGATTAAAGTCTTGCGGTAACAGTTGGCGTCTCTCTCCAACTAGCGTGCGCTTCAGACCTGTTCGTTGTAAGGTCGCGAACTCATTTAATGAGAGAAAGCAAAAGCGATTTAGGCGCCTATGAAACTTAAGAGTTGGTCCGCATCATTAGATGGATAACCAGAATAATACTTGCTGAAATATCCGAAAACGTCCTTTGATGTATCCAAGAATGTCTTTATTCTCTTTGCCCATTCCTTAATGCTGATCGTTCTGTCAATCTCAACTTGACCCTGCAGTCCTTTCACCTTTCCACGATCTCCTTGCCATCGTACGTAAGCAAAATCAGCTGGCATCACCTCTACGCTTGGCATAAAGGGGCTGTCCACTAAAGCCAAAACGACACCATTTTCTTTTAGAACCGAGTAGAAGTTGTCTTCCAAAAGCTTTCGATTTCTTACCTCCACGACGAAACGGTGTTTCTTGGGCAGCGTAGGCAAGAAATCACGCAAGAGATTGATATGTTCCGGTTTGAAGGCAGAGGGGAATTGAAGTAACAGAGGCCCGAGTTTGTTTTGCAGCTCGGAAATTCTTTCAATAAACACTTTCACCTCATCTTCGCATTCTTGCAGCATTTTCACGCGAGTTACGATCTGAGGAAACTTGGCAGAAAATAAGAAGCCTGCAGGCGTCTGTTCCTTCCACTTTATCACGGTTTCTTTAGAAGGGATTCGGTAGAACGTGCTATCTATTTCAACCGTATTGAAGTGCTTCGAGTACTCGTACAAGAAGTCTTTTGAGGCGGTGCCTTCTGGATATAATTTTCCAACCCAAAAATCGTAGCTCCACCCCATCGTGCCTATATGAAGCCTATTCATCTTAACTCCAGTTTTCCTGCTGCGATCTTATTTGATCCAAAGTGCAATCCATGGGTGGCTTGTCAGCTCTGAGACCACGGAACCTAGGCATACGAAGTCGCTCGTCTTTTGTGACGGACTGATAAACGACCTCGCCGACAAGCTCAGGCTTGAGCCAAGTCACTTCCTCAGCAACATCTACATCCTGCAAGGTCTTTTCCTCAATCCTGAGACCGCTGAAAGTCTTTAGCAAGAGTTCAATCACACTCTGAGAAAACCCCGTGCCGACTTTTCCCACATAAACGTAAAGCCGCTCGCTTGGGTCATACAGCCCCAGTATTAATGCTCCAAACGTCTTTTCTCTGTCGCCCTCGCCTCTCGTGTACCCGAAGATTACGCAATCGCAAGTGGAGGCTTCCTTAATCTTCAACCAGTTACTGCTTCTCACGCCGGGCTCGTATGGGCTGTCAATCTTCTTTGCCATTATTCCCTCTAAACCCTTCTCAAGGGCGGCTTGAAAGTAGGATTCGCCATCTGTTTCCACGAACTCTGACACTATTACGTTCTTTCCCTCTCTCACACTTTCTTTCAAAATTCTTTTTCTTTCGAATAAGGGAAAATGAACAAGAGACTTGCCGTCCTTCTCGAGCACGTCGAAGACCACATAGATGGCCGGACGCTTGGACGCCTGGTACCTAATGTCCCGAGTCGGATTAGCTCTGTTTCTCTCCAATAAAGCTTGAAAATCTGGTCTGCCATCCTGCATTACAACAATTTCGCCATCAAGCACTGTGTTGCCAGCGAGCGAGCCTAGTTCTTCTAATTCTGGAAAAGTATATCTTAACTCCTTGTCGTTCCGGCTTCTAACTTCAATTTTGCCACCGCTTGTGTAGCTGATTGCCCTAAACCCGTCCCATTTGATCTCGAATATCCAGTCTTTAGAGGTGAAAGGCGCCTTGGCCGATTGGGCGAGCATAGGTTTATAGCGTCGCTTCATTCATGCTTCAACTGTTTAAGAGTGTCCTTCAGCGCAGCCATGAGTTGTATGGCTTCCTCTTTCACAGGTTTTTCAACCGTGATCGTTTCGCCTTGCATTTTCTTCTGGATCAGCTCTTTAATCTTCTCTTCGTATGTGTCTCCATACTCCGATATGTTGAACTCGCCTGAGAGGTCCGTGATGATCTTTCTTGCCAAGTCTAATTCTTCTTTTTTCGGTTCCTTCAGCTCCTTCAATTCCTCCAAGCCGCTCGGGTCGGCAACCTCGTAGGCGTACCTAAGCGCTGTCACGACCAACGCACCCTTGTAAGGATGAACCAGAACGGGATATTCCTTGGTCCTCAGAGTAAGTCTGCCAGCTGCTGCTTTGCCCATTCTCTGCAGAGCATTCAAGAGCAAACTGTACGCCTCGGAATCCTTTTCAGGAGTGAGAGCATACGATCTCTCGAAATAGATTGGATCAACCGACAAATAATCGACGAACTTGTCAATACGAATTCTTCGGTCCGATTCAGGTCTGGCTGCTTGCAGCTCCTCCTTGCTGAAGACAATAAATTGGTCCTCGCTTATCTCGTAGCCTTTTGTGGTTTCTTCCCAAGGGACCACTTTATCCTCTTTGATGCAGACGCGTTCATACTTCAACGGTTGCCCATCCATTTTGTGAAGAAACCTGAAGGACACGCCTTTGTCAAAGATCATAGCGTACAGTTTCACTGGTACGTTGACCAAGCCAATGGTAATGCTCCCCGTCCATATGGGTCGTTTAGGAATTTTGGGCGTCTTTTCACTCGACAATTTCAACTCACCTCGAGTCTTTGTCTGTCCTCCAACACCCCTTCCCAAGGACTCTTTTCACGCTTGACGACACTGAATAAGGTGAAGTCTTCGGGCTTTAATCCTTTCTTTACTTCTTCCCACTCCAGAGGAGTCGACACCGTTGCCAACGCCGTGGCCCTCAAACCATACGGGCATATCATGGTCCTGCCATGCGAATTCTGCAAGTAATCAACGAAGATGGTTCCCGGCTCCCTTGACCTGGAAAACTCAGAGACAATAAGTTCAGATTCTTTGGCCAATTGTTTTCCAATCACACGAGCGAATTCTCTGGTCAGTTGAAACCTGTATCCCTCCTTTACAGGAATTATTATATGCATCCCTTTCTTGCCCGAAGTCTTAATGTAAGAACGCATGCCCAAGTCATCAAGTTTTTCCTTCAACATCAAAGCCACATTGACCACGTCATCAAAGCCCAAAGGCGGCTCAGGATCTATGTCGAACAAGACAAAATCTGGACTCTCAAAAGCATTTACACTAGAAAGGGTCATATGAATCTCAAGGGCCGCAAGGTTGCCAAACCAGACCAGTGTGTCCAAATCGTTGCAGAGTACATATGCGATTTCGCGCTCTGCGGACTCGGAGTATCTCTCATAAGTCTTCACCCAAGAAGGAGCTCCAATCGGAGCATCTTTTTCGTAGAAGCCCTCTTTATCCGCTCCGTTTGGGAATCTAGTTAAAACTGCTGGCCTGTCGATCAAGAACCCCAGCATTTTCGGAGCCATTTTTATGTAGAACTCGATCACTTTGGCCTTCGTAATTTTCATTTCGGGGTAGAGAATTTTGTCCAAGTTCGTGAATTTCACCTTGCTGAGTTTTTCTGTCACTACGCTACAGCCTCACGGTTACCCTTGGTTAGGCTTTCTCTTTAAGCGCTATGTTGAAACGGTACAATTCGGCCGTCATCACTGCCTCTTTTTATTGCAGCGTAGTTTCCCATGAAATCTTCGGCCTGTTTTTCAAAGTCTGCATAGAAGATAACGATTCCGAATTCGCCGTTTAGGCATCGACCTGCGAGAAAGAGCCTTCCCCCCATGGGCTTCTTTGAGATGCTCAAAATGCTCGCCAACGATTGCTTTCTGCGATATTCTTGCCAGCGATTTTGAGTATACTAGCTTCAAAATGTAAATAAAAGTTAGCTTTTTAGTCATTATGATTCCTTCTTCTAACCACTAATTGCGAAGTTTATATTATAAAAAAGAGAGGTTTTTAGCGCGCGCTATTTTTTAGGCATTTTTTTCTTCGCGAATGCGACGGCTATCAGGGAAACTGCGACAAGCAACGGTGCAATTATGGCTATCGGAAACTCTGGGACAGCAGATGTGCCCGTGATAACCACGCTGTCGCTAGTTCCTTGGAGATAGGTGAAGAATAACGAGGTGTATGTGCCGTTGCTCACTACGATTGGTCCCGATAGCGGTGATCCACCATCAACCGTAACTATCCATCCCGATGGGCTACTAGCATTAAGATACCGCGTTGGTATGGTTATGTTGGACACTCCAATATTGCCTGATATCCCTTGCAAGGTATAGCTCAGTTCATCCTTCGTTAATAGGGACTGATTGGTTATTTGCTGCCCTGGTGTTGCGTTGATGACGAGTTTAATGACGAATTTTTGACCAGAATAGGGAATAGTGTAGTAGTATGTTTGGGGTGGGTACTGCAGTCCAAAACTCGTTAGGCCAGTGTAATAATTAGTAACGAATATTCGTCCATCGGCGACTATCGGTTCACCGGCCTCTTCCGTGAATAAGTGCGTCCAGTTCGTAAGACCTGTCGTGGCATTCAACGCATAAAGATTGTCAGGGTCGTAGCAACCGAAGAACACTTCGCCTCCAGCCACTGCAGGATTGCTCGCACCGTACCCTACCGTCTTGCTCCAAGCGCGAATAGCCGGGTTAGTCTCCTGATAAATTCCTGGGGCAACGTTGGCGTATAAGGCGTATGCAATATCGGATTCACCATTTGTGAAAAAGACAAAGGGTTGTGTTCCGATAGTTGCGAACGCAGGGGATGTGTCAATGGCGTAGCTGCTTGTTAGTACATATTTCCATATTAGTTGTCCTTTAATATTTGATGATGTTGCGTTGAGTGCTAGAAGCGCGTGGTCCGTAGAAGAAGTGCCGATAAATATCATGCCGTCGCCGTAAGCCGCTGTGGAAGTTATGCTTCCGTTTGTGGCAAATTCCCATTTAAGGACAGGCTTGGTACCAGTGATATTCAATGCGTAAATATTGTCGTTGTTGCATCCGAAGTATAGCCAGTTTTGGTAGATAGTAGGAGAAGAGTATATTGGGCTGCCGACATCGTATGACCATAAATAACTTAGAGTTGACGCGGTGAGGGCGTAAATGTAGCCTTCATACGTTCCAAAGTAAACTATTCCATTCACGACTGCTGGGCTAGTGTATATTGTATCTGGATAGACTTCATAGTCCGTGATATAGTTGCCGTTAGTGGCGTTTATGCTATACAAGTAGCCATCTGTTGTACCAAAGAATATTATTCCGTTGGCATAAGCTGGATCGGTAGGTGAACCCTGAATCGTGAATGATGTGTTCCATAATTGTACGCCATCGGTCTCATCTAAAGCGTACACTTTGCTGCTATCGGTGATTATTGCCATTCCGTTTACAACTAACGGCACCTCGGTGGAAAGATCGTGTGACCACGTCCAAATTGTCTGGCTTGTTGTTGATGTTGGCGCTGTCGATGTTCCCAGTCCTGTGCGTGCGGCGTCGTGTCTCCACATGGACCATGGGTCGGTGGTTTGATACAGTGCGAATGCGCCCTGAGATAATATGCCTGAGATGATTATGCACGCGAGAGCAACAGAGAATAGTCTCAGTTTTTTCATTTTTAATTTTCCTCCAAATAACTTATTCGAAACCAACTTATTTTTCAGATTAATAAATTTTTAGGTATCTTAAACCTAGAAAATTGTTCGCTTCTTAGGCATCTTGATGCAGAGATTTGATAAAATTATGCTATTCTGCACACTTGTGTCATAAGTTCTTTTAATCTTTTGTAATTCGTGAGCAATGAAAGCCCTGCTTCTGTGATTTCGGTTCTGCCTCCTTGCCTCCCGCCTTTTTGGGTACTAACTATCGATTCCCCCAAATGCTCCTCTATTTCCTTAATGAGCGCCCACGCATAGCGGTAGGACATGTGCGCTGCCTTTGCCGCGGCGCTGATGGATTTTTTCTCTCTTATTTGCTCCAGAAGCTCATAGGCGCCCTCGCCGAAGACGTAGTCTTCGTCGATTTGGAACCAGAGTTTGAAAGCAGGCTTTATTTTTTTCTCGGTCATAGCTTATAGCCTATCTTTCGCAAGAACTTTTTTCGGGTCTTCACATCGTCTTCAGTTTCGATGCCTTTGCTCTTGAAACCGTCGACAACGCCGATTATGCCTCTGCCCTGCGCCGTTTCAATGATTATAACTTCTAACGAGTTAGCCGTAGCAGCATAAATGGTACACACTTCGGGGACCTGCTTAACCTTGTCCAGTACGTTGAGCGGATACGCATTCTTTAAGAAAACGATGAAAGAGTGCCCTGCCGCGAGTGCAAACGCAGTTTTCGAGGCCAGCCGCTTCAGTTCTTCATCGTTGCCCTCACAACGCACTAAGCATGGACCTGAACTTTCACAGAAGCCGACACCGAACTTTATGCCAGGCACAGCGTTCATCAAGGCCTCGTACAAGTCTTCAACAGTCTTGATGAAGTGCGCCATACCCAAGATAACATTGCAATCCTTTGGCACCTCGATTTTCACGGTTGCAAATTCCATAAACATTCCTCTGCGCCTAAGCGGTTTATTGTTTTTGGCGGGCCCGTTGGGATTTGAACCCAAGACCTCCGGCTCCGAAGGCCGATGCCCTAATCCTGCCTAGGCTACGGGCCCCTTCTTACGGAGGAGAATTGGGGGGTCTCCGAAAGTAAGGTTTTCTGTGCCCAAGATTCTAAAGAAAGAAGACCCTTTCAAACCTACGGATCTGCGGGCTGAGCGAGTGCTAATATCCTAATAATCACGAATATTTTTTATGCCGCAAGCCCCAAAAAGTCTATTCTAAGAATGATCTTCTTAGAGGCTGGAGGATGGCATTCAAACCATTCGACATTGAAGAAGCGTCAGCAAAGTCAGAGAATGTGCAGAGAAAAGATTAGCAGAAAATAAGAGTGCAGACGAGTTTGTGCAAATCGGCGAAGCAGATGGTTTTAAACTGTACGTAGTAGCCGGGAAAAGCATTAAAAGTAGCGCGCGCATTAAAGGTGAGACGACTTGTCCCCTTCATGAAAATCCTCGCGATGTTTTTATGCTGCTACTCGAAGGGAGCATGGAATTTGCATTTGAGAACGGAGAAAAGAAGACAGTTAAAAATGGACAATACTTCGTTTTACCAAAACATGCGAGATACAGTTGCATCTTTAAGAAAATGACGATAGCTTTAGAAGGAGTCTATGAGAAAGGATTGTAAGATTAACTGGAAAGTTAAACCTCTTAGCAATCCGAAGGCATTTATTACGACGAATGTATTTTGTTCTGCCAAAGCTTGTAAATTACTACGGACTGGGATGCCTCCTTCGAGCCATGACCGCCGCATACAGCGCAGCTGCTAGAATTATGACGCCGATGACGATGAAAAACACCGCTCCAACAGCTTCTGCACTTAGGCGCCCAGTTACCTCGAGATAGAACAACACGCCGAGAAAGATCAAAATCAAACCGCCGATCAAAGGACCCAAAAACATGCCCACATAAGTCCATTCTCGTGCTTCGTACTTCTCGCCTTTTTCCTCCTTTTCGAACCTTCCCTCTTCCCACGTGTGAGCGCGTTCACCCATTCTGCTCTCAAAATCTCTGCCCCATCGTTCCATCCTTTGGCCGAATTCCTTTCCCCAGTCTTCAAAATCTCTTGACGAGCCGCCCTTCAAGGATCCTCCGCATTTTGGACAAAAAGCCATGTCTTCACTTACCGTCGCGCCACATTTCGGACACGCAGGCAAATCAGTCACCAAACGGTTGTTATTCCAAACCTGAGTATTTAAAACATACAGACT
>Ga0187784_10005462_pt1 | contig 10267 bp, 10 predicted proteins | sample 1015_SJ02_MP15_2_FD_132964 | JGI IMG/M metagenome (GOLD analysis project Ga0187784, IMG submission 132964) | Tropical peat soil microbial communities from peatlands in Department of Meta, Colombia - 1015_SJ02_MP15_20_MG | ecosystem: Environmental > Terrestrial > Soil > Wetlands > Peat | place... | reverse complement strand
CTCGGCGATGGCCGTTCGGGCCACGATCGAGAGTTGCTCGTCGCCTGCAAGCCACCAAAGAAAAGCATGTGTGTCGAGAAGCAAGCGCATTCACGGCAAATCCCAGGCGGCAAGCTCCTGCTCTGGCAGCGGCTCGAAAAACTCCGGTCCCACGCTCACAATGCCCCTGTAGGCGCCGAAATTCCGGCACTTGCTTTTGAGGCGGTAGGGGACGAGCTTGGCGACAGGTTGCTTGCCACGCGCGAGCACGATCTCTTCACCGGCTTCCACGCGGGCGAGGAGCTGGGAGAGCGTTGTTTTTTGGCGGTGTGGATCGTGACGGTTTCCATAGGCGTCTCTTAGCTAATGATATTCGCTAAGTTGTGCCGCCTCGTCCATCCCATCGACGGGCGGCGAAGACGCTGAATCTTCGTGCGTAAGTCGGGTGCGGCAGGTTGGCGCAACTCTCACGGCTGCACGAGCGTCGCCCTGCCCTCCCCCCGCAGCGTCGCTTCGATCGCGCCCTCCACCGCGATCGAGAACACGACGATCGGAATCCGGTTCTCGCGCGCCAGCGCGAAGGCGGCCGTGTCCATGACCGCGAGATTTTTGGCGATCGCCTCATCGTGGGTGAGCCGCTCGTAGCGCTGCGCCGCGGGGTCGCGCTTGGGGTCGGCGGTATAGACGCCGTCGACCTGCGTCGCCTTCAGCACGGCGTCGGCGGAAAGCTCGGCTGCGCGCAGGGCGGCCGCGGTGTCTGTGGTGAAGAAAGGATTGCCCGTTCCGCCGGCGCAGATCGTCACGCGGCCCTTGTTCAGGTGATGCAGCGCCGCGCGGCGAGAATAGGACTCGCAGAGCGAGGGCATGGGCACGGAGGAGAGCGCCCGCGCCGGCCGCCCTTGCATCTCGATCGCCTGCTCGAGCGCGAGGCCGTTCATGACCGTTGCGAGCATGCCGATCGAGTCGGCGCGCGCGCGCTCGATGCCCTTGTCCGCTCCCTGAATGCCGCGGAAAAAATTGCCGCCGCCGACGACGACGGCGATCTCGCAACTCTGCGCCGCCGCGGCGAGGTCCCGGGCGATGCGCTCCAGCGTCGGCGCGTCGAGCCCATGTCGGCCTTCGCCCATCAGCGCTTCGCCGGAGAGTTTGATGACCACGCGCTTCCAGCCGCGCGCGCTCGGGACGCCGCTTGTCATGCTCTCGTGCTCCCTCGAAGTTGCGACGCGCTACGCCCGAGCTTCATACAGGCCGCGTCGGTTGCGTGACAAGCCGGCGGACGGAGCGGACGCACAAAAAGGGAGAGGCGGCGTGAGAAAGGAGCGCTCAGATCAACAGCAGCGGCGCCTTCTCGCGCTCGATGACGGCGCGCAGCGCTTCGTCGACGGCGTGCAGGTCCTCGATGCGAATGGCGTAAGGCAAGCCGGACTCGGCAAGGGCCGCAGCGATCGTCGCCTGCTCCTCGAGCGTCAACGCCCGCTCGGCGTCGATTGCGAGATCGAGACCGGCCCCCGGAGAAGGGTTGCCGGTCGCGCGCGCGCCGAAGACGAAGACCTTCATGCGCAGAGCCGGCCCGTTCTTCAGAACGTTGCGCAGGATGTCGAGGTCCTCGGGCATAAGATCGATCTGCGTCACGGACCCGATCCCAACAGGGCTTCGCCGACGAGCCACAGTCCAACAAGGCCCAAGCCCCCAGCATAGGCCAGGGCGCGCCGTCCCATCCCGATCGTCTCGACGAGAGCGACCAGCCGCTCCTCGCGCGCAAAGAGCAGGAGCAGCCCGGAAAGGAACAGCAGCCAGCCGAAAAGCGTTACCGCGATGGCCAACGCGCCGCCCCACTCGTCATGACCGATGATGATCGCCAGGCCCGTGACGACGCGAGCGGCGCCAGAGAACAGGACGATTCCGGGATCTGAGACCATACGCCGAAGAAGCGCTTCGAGCTCCCGTCCGCGCGAGGCGAGCATGGCCGCCATGACGATGAAAACGGCGCCGATGAGCTTCGCAAGATAGAGCGTGAGCGGCGTCATGACGATCTCCGATGCGAGACGCCTATACGGCTACGGAATGTCGCGCGGCGCCACGATCGAGATAGGCGTCGAAGGCGGTCGCCGCCAGCCGCACGAAGGGCCGCCCCTCTTGCGTCATGGTGACGCGCCGGCCCTCGACCTCGAGCAGCCCCTGCCCGGCCAGCGCCGAAAGCGGCGCCGCCGCCGCATCGAAAACGTTTTCCACGAAGCCATGAGCGCGGGCCTGCGCGCCGTAATCCACAGAGAAGTCGCACATGAGCCGCTCGATGACGGCCCCGCGCGCGATGTCCTCGTTCGAGAAAGCAAGGCCGCGGTTGACCGCGAAGTCGTCGGCCTCGACGGCGCGCCGCCAGCTCGCGAGATCCGTGGCGTTGCCGACATAGCCCTGAGGCAGCCGTCCGATCGACGAGACCCCGAAAGGAACCAGCGCGTCGGCGTCATCCGCCGTGTAGCCCTGAAAATTGCGGCGCATCGTCCCGGCGCGAAAGGCGCGGGTCAACGCGTCCTGCGGAAGCGCGAAGTGGTCGAGGCCGATCGTCACATAGCCGGCGGCTTCAAGCGTTTGCTGCGCCGCCTGCGCCTGCGCCAGGCGCTCGGCGGCGCCGGCCAGCTCGGAGGCGTCGATGAGTTTCTGATGCGTCTTCATCCAGGGCACATGCGCATAGCCGAACACGGCGAGGCGCGCGGGCTTCAGGCCAGCGGCGAGAGTCGCGGTCCGCTCCACGTCCTCCGTCGTCTGCCGAGGAAGGCCGTACATGAGATCGAAGTTGATCGCGTCGATCCCCTGCGCGCGCAGCAGCGCGACCGCCTTCGCCACGGTCTCGTAAGGCTGCACGCGCCCGGCGGCCTCCTGGACATGAGCGTTGAAATCCTGGACCCCCAGGCTCGCCCGATTGACCCCCGCCCGCGCCATCGCCGAGGCGAAGGCTTCGTCGAGGAGCCTCGGATCGAGCTCGACGGCGTGGTCCGGCGACGCGCCGAGGTCGAAGTGACGCGCGACGCTCTCGCAGATCTCGAAGAAACGCTCCGGCCCGAGCATGCCGGGCGTCCCGCCGCCCCAATGGATCGAGACGACGCGCTTCGCCCGCGTCGAGGCCGCGACGCGCTCGATCTCGCGCAGCAGCGTCTCCTTGTAGGCGGTCAGCGGCGCCTGCTGACGCAGCGCCTTGGTGTGGCAGCCGCAATAGGCGCAGATCTCGGCGCAGAACGGGACGTGGAAATAGAGCGACAGGGTCGCGTCGGGCGACAGCTCGCCGAGCCATTGGCGCATCTGCGTCGGGCCGACGTCACCGGAAAAATGCGGCGCGGTCGGGTAGCTCGTGTAACGCGGGACGGAGCGCTCAGCGAGCGCGATGGCGGCGGCGTTCATGGCTGCGGCCCGCGCGGCGGATGCGGCGCGCCGAATTCAGCCGGGGTTGAAAGCGTCGGCATGGATCTCCGCTCGTTGCAGGTGGCAAGCTTCAGCAATTTAGCCGAGCCGGGCCGTCCGCGCAAAGTTCTGGGAGAGGCGCTCGGGCGGGGAGCTCGCGCGCAAGATGGCGGGTGGCGACGTGGCCGAAGACGAGCCAAAGACGATCGGGGAGGATGGCCTCTTCAAGCTGCTCAGCTGGAACAGCGCGGCCATTCCGAAGATCTTCGGATTGCCCGACATTGTGGGCGAGCCGATCCAGCAGGAGTTTCAGCATCCGTTGCAGCGTCGCGTCGACCGACTGTACCGGCTCGCGGACGGATCGCTCCTCAACATCGAACATCAATCGCGGCTCGACGACCGTGAAGCTCTGGCTCGGCGCATGATCGATTATCGCAACATGATCCGGGCGCGCTTCCCCTCCGTCCAGCTACGGCAGGTCGTCGCTTACACGGGACGGGAGCCCCTCGACCGCGGACGCATCGGACGGCTGCTCAACTATGAGGACAGCGACGAGCACGGCCGCGGCGTCAGCTTCCGAGCTGAATTGAGGGACTTCCGCGCCACGCCCGTCGACGCTTTCAAGAGGTCTGGGCGAGTAGACGATCTTATTCTTGGTCTCATGGCGGCGGGAGGCGACAACTCGGACTATATTGAAGCCGTCGTGGGTCGCATCCGCTCGTTCCAAGGCGAAAACCGGCGGTCAGCGATCGAGAAATTCATCGCCGTTTGCGCTACAATGCCCGACGTGACGGCCGCTGCAAAGGTTGGAGACCTCAGAATGTGGATCGAGGAAGTGAAAGACTCGCCCTTCATTCGCGAGATCGTTGAGATCGCGGGCAAGGAGCGTATTGAGGAAGCGATGAAGGCGGCCGCCGCGAGAGGCGTCGAGATCGGAAAGTCCGAAGGCGTCGAAATCGGAAAGGCTGAAGGCGTCGAAATCGGAAAGGCCGAGGGCGTCCGCTTGGGGCTCGCCCGCAGCGTCGTCCACTATGCAGTTAAGCACAAGCTGGATCTTCCGGGTCCGGCCGAGGAAGTGGCCCGGCTGCTGGCTGCGGGCGCCGCCGAGCGCCTCTTGTACGATATGATTGGGGATCTCGAACGAATGTCGGACTTTGGCGAGTTCATAATGAGCCACGGCGCGGCGGTTCCTCGCCCTCAGTGAGAAGCTGGTCCGAGCGCCAAATTCGACGTTTCGCGCGCTTTGCCGGCGCGCAAGATTCGTCGTCCGGCTGCCGAGACGCGCGTTTCGCTCCTCTCGACCCTTGGCGGCGGCGCGGGAAAAGGGCAGAGTGTCACCGAAGGTCGAACCAATTCAATGGAGCATACCCGATGGGGCTTCCCCTTTCTTCGGCGAGCCAGGTCGTCTCGCGCCCGGCGTTGATGCTAGCGATTGGCGTAATTTGGACAATGGCGGCAAGCTGCGCCCTCGGGCAGGGACGCTCCGGAGAGGTCGCAGGGCGCTACGCCGTGCTGCGGGCCGAAGACAAGGACACCGGCTGCATGCTGACCCTGGAAAACCGCCCCGCCGCCGGCGGCCTCAGGGCGCAGCTCGCTCCCGCCTGCCGCGACAACGGCTTCGTCATCTTCGATCCCGTCGCCTGGGCGCTGGAGCGCGGGCGCCTGGTGCTGACGGCGCGCAAGGGCCACAAGACCACGTTCGAACGCGACCCTCACGGCGTCTGGCGCCGCGACCCGAAGGACGGCAAGGCCCTCTCCCTGCGTCCGATGTGAGCGCATGCAGGACAAGGCTCCCGCGCGCTTCAACCTCGCGCGCTACTGCCTCGCGGAGAACGCCCGCAAGCAGCCGACCAAGACCGCGCTGACGATCATCGGCGACGACCGCGTGTTGCGTTTCACGCATGGCGAGCTCGACGACAAGACACGACGGCTCGCGGCGGGACTTGCGGCGCTGGGCCTGTCGCGGGGCGCGCGAGTCATGATTCGCGTGGGCAACGAGGCCAACGGCGCGCTCGGCTACTTTGCGGCGATCGCCGCCGGCTATGTGGCGCTCATCGCCTCGGCGCAGCTGACCTTCGAGGAGGCGGCCTTTCTCCTGGCCGACAGCGGGGCGGAAGCGATTCTGCTCGGCGCCGCCTTTGAATCGGAGCCTCATGCGGGCGAAGGCTTGAGCATCTTGCGCCCGGCGCGCGTCGAGCGCCTGTTGGCCGGCGCGCCGCTCGCGGACTACGCGGATACGGCGGCGGAGGATCCGGCCTATCTCGTCTACACTTCCGGCACGACGAGCCGGCCCAAAGGGGTGCTGCACGCACATCGCGCCGCCTACGCCAGGCGCATCATGTATCCGCACTGGATGGGCCTTGGCGCAGGCGACGTCGTGCTGCACGCCGGCGCGATCAACTGGACCTACACGCTCGGCGTCGGCGTCGTGGACCCGCTCGCCTGCGGCGCCGAGGCCGTGCTTTACGACGGGAGCCCAGATCCGGGGATCTGGCCGCGGCTCATCGAGCGCAGCGGCGCCACGATCTTCGCCGCCGTGCCTGGCGTCTATCGCCACATCCTCAAGCACGGGGCCCCGGAGCGTTTCGACCTCTCGTCCTTGCGCCACGGGCTTTCAGCCGGCGCGCCGCTCACCGCGGACCTCATCGAAGAATGGCGGCGACGCACAGGCAAGGAGATCTTCGAGGCTTATGGGATGAGCGAGCTCTCGACCTTCGTCTCGAGCGGGCCGACGACGCCTGTCCGCGCCGGCTCGCCGGGTCGACCCCAGCCCGGGCGTCTCGTGGCCGTTCTTCCGAGAGATGGCGGCGAAACGCCCCTGGCGCCCGGCGAGATCGGTCTCATGGCGGCGCGCCGCGACGAGGCGGGACTGATGCTTCGCTATTGGAACCGTCCTCAGGAGGAGCAGGAAGCCTGGCGGGGCGACTGGTTCGTCTCGGGCGACCTCGCCTCCTTCGACGCCGACGGCTACGTTCATCTGCACGGGCGCGCCGACGAGATCATGAACGCGGGCGGCTATCGCGTCTCACCGGCGGAGGTCGAGAAATGCCTCCTGGGCTGTCCCGGCGTGCTCGAGGCGGCGGTCGCGGAACGTCCCGGGCGCGACGCGGGAACGACGATCATCAAGGCCTATGTTGTCCCGCGAGAGGGCGCCGTCCTCGACGAGGCGGCGGTGCTCGCGCACTGCGGGCTGCACCTCGCGAGCTACAAGCGCCCGCGCGCCGTGGCGCTGCTCTCCGCCCTGCCCCGCAACGCCAACGGAAAGCTGGCGCGCGCGGCGCTGCCTTGATTGGCGATTGCAATCAGGTTAGCCCGGCCCAACGCGCCCTCCCGCAGGGCGGATCGGAACACGAAGTCGTCACAGCGTCGTGTTCTTCCCTGCCTCTCTCATGCCTTCTGCTTCACGTATATGACGCTGAGGTATTCGACAGTCTTGGCCTCGGCGTGAGGCCTGCGTGGATAATGTGCGGCGACGTTCATGAGGAATATCTCGCCAGGCTTCGCGTCACTGGGGATTGTTCCTGAAACTGTGAAGGCCTTTAGCTCGCCGGGATGGGCGCGCGCGCGTGTCTCGGCGGCCGCTGGGTGACGTGCGTCGCCGTGAGCATCCTGGACGTGGATCTTCAAATCCAAATCGGCCTCGGGCAAGCGACGGCGCAATTCCGGAAGGAGGAACAATGGCAAGCGAAGCGCCGCTCCGGAGCCGGCGAGCGCCTTGCTCAAATCAGCGGCTTCCCCCGCTCGCTCCCAGCCGACCGGAACCCTTGTGGCGGAGACGGCGAGCTTCACCTCTGCGGGCTCCAACCCCGGGAATGTGAAGTGGAATCCGAGCTTCAAGCCCATGCCTGCGCCCACGGCCACGGAGTTGGTGTTGCGCCAGGCCGATCCGAAGTGTCCGGAGCCCGCAGGGTGGGGAACCGTCGGGTCGATCACCTGGGCCGCCGTCATCGGATCGATATTGAAGTAGTTCGACGCGGCATTGGCGACGCTCACAGCCACGCATTCATGGGCGCCGGCCGGGCCGCTCAGAAACGGATTTGCGGAGGTCACGACGGTCGAGCCGTTGGGAGGCACGGTGACCTTCTGCATGTCGATCAAGGATCCCGCTGTGCCTACGCCCCCAGGGAAGCTCCAGAACCTAACGATGGTGTTCGGCGCAGCGACGTTCGCGTCGTTGTAGATGACCGCCTGGATCCCGTAATCGGTATTGGGCTGCAGCAGCGTGTCCCATGCGCCGCTCGGCGCGCCGCCAATCGGAACGGGGTTTTCGCTCGAGTCCAGCAGGATAATGTCGGGGCTCTGATAGCTGCCATTGCCGATGTACGGGTCAGGCGCTGTCGCCGCTTTGGCGCTCGAGAAGGCTTCGACTGTGCTCAGCGTCGGCGAAGCAAAATTTTGCCCGCCGATCGCGTAAATGAGCCCGTCGGGGCCAGTGTCGGCCGCAAAGAAGCTTTGCGCCGTCAGCAACGGAGCTTGAGCGGTCCATGGACCGGGGGTCGTCGGATCGAGGCCGTAAACTGTCGTTTGCGGAATTCCGCTATCGTCGACGCCTCCCAACGCATAGATGAGACCGTCGGGCCCCACCGCCGCGGCCAACCCGTATCGACTTGCGAGGATTGAAGGTCCGGCAGTCCAAGAGTTCGTTGAGGGATTAAAGACTTCCACAATGGCCAGCGTTGCTGTCGAGTTCTGCCCGCCAATGGCGTAGATCAATCCGTCAGGGCCGACGACGACCGCCAATCCAGAGCGCGCGGTGGGCATGGAGGCGCGCGCTGTCCAACTGTTTGTGGCGGGGTCGAACGCTTCGACAGTTGTCAAATATGACCCGTCATACCCCCCGAGCGCATAGATCAGCCCGTCCCGGCCGGTCACCGCAGACAAGCCGGATCTGGCCGTTGGAAGCGGTGGCGCGGACGCCCAAGTGTTCGCCGCAGGATCGTAGATTTCATGTGCGGCGAGCGGCGCGGTTCCTGTCGATCCGCCTATGGCGTAAATTCGGCCCACACCCGAGGTCGCCCCCAGATTCAGGCGAGGCGTCAACATCGGCGTGATGGTCGACCAGGTTTTGGCCAGCGTGTCATACGCCTCGACTGTTGCGACAGCGCCCGTTATGCCGTCGTCGCCGCCAATCGCATAGACCCGGTATCCAGCGGCCGGAGCAGGAGCGTCGCAGGTCGCCGCAGCCAAGCCCTGGCGCGCTGTCAGGAGTGGGGGCTCATTGATCCAAGGCATGAAAAGCTCCTTCTCAATTAAAAGGCGTAAAACCGGTTGCGACAGGTTTACCGCCCTATGACTTCGTTCAGCAGATGAACATTATCGGGGGGCAAAAGGTTCCACTGCAGATCACTTTTCTTCTGTACCAGACACGGATGCGGAGTTTGCGGAACTTGATAGCCTAGACCTAAAAGAATTCAGGGTTATTTCTATAAGCGATAATTTGTGGAAATTACAGAAATCATGATGGGCGGCCCACACAAATTACAAATCGGATCATGATCGCCCAAGCTCGGCATGTGCCTGCCATCCGGCATCGGCCGAGGGTGGCGCGTGCCGGCGTCGTCGCCGCCCGAACCCCGCCGACCACAATGAGGGGCCGAACCTCGCCGACTGTTTCCATTACGCCTGCGCAAGGTCCCACCGCGTTCCGATCCTGAAGCGGACGAAGGCTTCGCGCTCACAGACTTGCCACAGCGCGATGATCGCGCTCAGGCGTAGGGTTCGCCAGCTCGCGTCGTGGCGTCATTCCCCTCCCTCGCGCCTCTGACCATCCTCGCCCGCCTCCCCCGCGTTCATCACCTCTCTGACCTTCGGCGAGGCCTTGAAGATCACGACGCGGCGCGGCTCGATCGGCACCCGCTCCCCCGTGCGGGGATTGCGCCCCGAGCGGTGGCCCTTGTCCCTGACGATGAAGGAGCCGAAGTCGTGCAGCTTCACCGTCTCTCCCGCGACGAGCGTCGCGGTCATCTCCTCGATGACGCTGTCCACGATGCGCTTGATCTCGCGCCTCGACAGATGTCCCAGGCGATCGCTCACCGCCCGCACCAGGCTCTGACGCGTGATCGCTTCGCCTTCTTCGTTTTCTAACGACGTCACGGCCGGCCCCTTCCGCGCCGAAATGTCCCCGATGCTCTCGAGCATGGCTGCAGCTCTTCCCCCCGCTTGCGCCGCCGGCCTGCCCGCCCCCAGCGGACTTTAGCCGTATTTTGCGCAATCCCGTGGGGCCAGATAGTGCTATTCGTCATCCCCGACAAATGACTTCCAACAGGGGGGAGGCGGAGCTCTTAACCGAGCCGACCGCGATTACTGGCCACGCGAGCGGTCGGCGGCGTATAGAATTCGTTAAGTAAAACGCGCTCCACAGCGCGCGTCGCTTAAAGGGGGTTGCGATGAGCACCGATCAAATCAAGGGAGACACGGGCGCCGGGGCCGCGGCCACGCGCCGCGAGCCCATCGATCCGATGGATCAGGTTCGCGAACTGCTGTTTGGCGAAGCCAAGCGCTCGCAGGAGCAGAGCACGCTCGCCCTCGATCAGAAGATCGATTCGATGCGGGCGGAGTTTCTTTCTCGCTTCGCTTCGCTCGAGAACAGGCTGAACGAGCTGGGCCGCGAGACCAAGCAGGACCAGGCGCAATCGATTGAAACGATTGGCTCGGCGATCGCGCAGCTCGGCGATTCTCTCAAGGCGCTCGGACGCCAGCGCAAGGTCAGCTGAGGTGTCGGCGGCCACGGGCGACGGCGACATGTTCGAGAGGCTCAAGAGCCTGCTCGTCGGCGACGTGCGCGCCCGGCTGGACGTGATCGAGTCCAAGGCGCAGGCCTTGCATGAAGCGACGGACCGCCTGAAAGAGATCGAAGCCAGGACGAAGCGCGTCGACGATTTCATCGGGGCCT
>Ga0187784_10005461_pt1 | contig 10268 bp, 16 predicted proteins | sample 1015_SJ02_MP15_2_FD_132964 | JGI IMG/M metagenome (GOLD analysis project Ga0187784, IMG submission 132964) | Tropical peat soil microbial communities from peatlands in Department of Meta, Colombia - 1015_SJ02_MP15_20_MG | ecosystem: Environmental > Terrestrial > Soil > Wetlands > Peat | place... | reverse complement strand
CGGCTGCGTCCTCCTTTGGGGCCCTGCGGGGATTCGTAGCCTGAGCCAACAAGGCGAGAACTTAACCATGTGCCTCCCAGTCGGCCCCGCTATTGCTCTACTTCGTCCTCGCGGAGTCAGCCCTCGAGCTCGTGCCGGAGGGAATCAGGAAACGACCGGCAGTGGTGAGCGATGCCAAGAGGAGGCAGAAGGGAGCCTCCGCGATACTACTCGACAGGAGCTTTCACCACTCGGCGATGACGAAACTAAATGACTCAGAGAAGAGGGGGAGGCCCGACCTGGTGCATGTCACACTTCTGAACGTCACAGGGACGCCGCTGTACCTCGACGGGTCAGTCAGGATTCTCGTCCACACCTATGACGATGTGGTGCTCGAGATTGCCGAGAAGACCAGGATTCCGAAGAACTACATTCGTTTCAGAGGGTTGATGGAGGAGACGCTCGAGGAGCGGCCGAAGCAGGGGCTCATCAGGGTGCATTCGATGGACATCAAAGAGCTGATCAGGAAGATCTCGACGGACAAGGTGTATGGGTTGACGGTACAAGGGAAAATGACCCCGCTTGAAGAACTGGCGGAGATGATTACAGCGAACAAGAACCCATGCATCATGGTTGGCGGTTTCCCGCACGGGCATTTCTCAACAGAAACTCTCTCCGCGATGGACCAACTAGTGAGAATAAACGCCAGGCCCCTCGAAGCCCACGTTGTCGCTTCGAGAGTAATTTACGAGGTAGAGAACGCCGAGGTAGGTTCAACAATTAAAAGCGCTAGCTAAAGGCTCGAAGGTCGTGCGGTCGTCGTCCAGCCTGGTCTTGCGTCCATAGACGTGCCAAGAGGACACCAGCCCTCCAAGCTGGTAACCTGGGTCCAAATCCCAGCGACCGCACACTTTTCGCTCTCTCTCTCTTCTGTAGACTGCAAGGCTCAGCTCGATTGTGTGCGATTCTCTGACAACTCTGGACATTGACGACGTTCTCTCACCCTAATCGAGCTAACCTCAGGTTATATAGCGTCGTCATGTACTGCTCGATGGGGAAGGCGACCTCCCAAAGAGAGGATGAACATGTCTGTTCAAGGCGAGGTGAGCAGACGGTCAGTACTCAAGCGAATTAACGAAATAGCTTCTGTACTCGCGAAGTATGGTTTGCCTGTCGCAGAGCTATTTCCAGGTGTGCACGTACCCCTGCATCGAAGGGAATCCGATACTTTGAGTGCGAATAAACGATTACGGCTTGCCCTCCAGGAGCTAGGGCCCACATTTGTCAAGTTCGGCCAGATAATGAGCACACGTCCTGATCTCGTGTCGCCGGAACTGGCTGCGGAGCTGACGGCGCTTACCGACGACGTCAAAGCCATGCCATGGGAGACCTTTGAGCCGGTCATCAAGGAGTACTGCGACCCCCTGGGAGAGACGTTTGTCTCTCTTGAAAAGCGACCCCTGGCGAGCGCCAGCCTAAGCCAGGTCTATCTCGGAACTCTGAAGGACGGAACAGAAGTGGTTCTCAAGGTTCAGCGTCCAGGAATCAAGGATGTGATAGATGTAGACCTCTACATTCTCAAGGCAATCGCAAGAAGGACAACATCCTCTCCCGAACTGGAGCTATTCAACCTGCCTGGAGCGGTCGACGAGTTCTCTCGTCAGATCATGTCTGAACTGGACTTTACAAAGGACGGAAGGAATGCAGATCTTCTCGCCAGCAACATGCGTAGCATCGACGGCATACGGGTGCCGAAAGTGTACTGGAAATATTCTGGGCAGCGGCTGCTCGTCATGGAATACATCAAGGGAGTTCGCATAGACGATCTCGAAGGGATAAAGAAGATCCACGTTGATTTGAAGAAAATAGCGCTCCTGGGTATTCATGCTTATTGGAAGATGATTTTCGACGACGGCTTCTTCCACGGTGACCCGCATCCTGGGAACTTGCTCGTAACGCCCAAAGGAGAACTTGTTATTCTCGACTTTGGCCTATTTGGCGTAATCCGTCCAGAAAGGAGAGACGTTCTGCTCAAGATGTTTCTGGGCCTCGAGGAGAAAAATACCGAAATGGTGGTGGATGGCCTTGCATCGTTTGGACTAGTTGTAGAAGATTCCATGGTTGATTCTTTCAAGGATGACATCTACCTTTCCCTGATTGAAAACGCGTCAAGAACCATCGAGCCGAGTATCACCCTGTCGGATGATCTTATTGCGATTCTAAGGAAATACAGGCTTATGGTTCCAAGCACAGTGTTGCTGATGACCAAGTCCTTTGGCGAGGTTCAGGATATATGTTCCAAGCTCTACCCAGGATTTGTACCTCTCGAAGAAATAAGACCTCTGCTAGAGAAGTCTCTCCAAAGCAGGATCCAGGAGAAAGCGGATGTTCGTCAAGTTGGCCTTGGCATGTTGGAAAGATTCGATAGCCTGAAGGAGCTTCCAAGCAATGTTAATATGATGTTCAAGCAGTTATCAAAAGGCAGTTTGTCCTAAAAATACCAGACGATAGCCTAGAAAGACTTGAACGAATTGCCGACAGAACGTCTTACAGGATCCTTCTAGGACTCGTGGTGGCCTCAATTGTTGTAGGCATGAGTCTCGTCTTGCTGGCGACCCAAAGGGTATTGACGCAAGAATCAGTCCAAGTCGCAGTACTGGTCTACGCTATTGCAATAGTGATTGTCGTTTTCACAGCGGTTCAGCTCGTGAAATCGAAGCATGCGCAATGAGCTACTTGCATTGATTTCCTTGGAGTCCCAGTAGCTTCTACAATTCCTTCACAATCCTTCTGAGACGTGCGGGGTCGGGGTGAGAGAAATCGCCTCTCTCGATCTGGTAAACGCTTTAGCCTGTATAGGGACAGCCGTGGCACTGTTCTGGGTTGTCAAGCGTCAGAACGAGAGCTACGCACTCGGCTTCGTCACTACACGCATTTTTGAAGCTGCAACAATCGTCATCGGCGTCGTGTGTCTCCTTGCGGTCGTGACCCTGCGACAGCCCAGTGCGGTGGGAACTGACGCAGCTGCGCTGGTTGCGGTCGGAAAGGCACTCGTCACAGTACGCAATTGGACGTTCACGATCGGTCCCAGTCTGATGCCGGGCCTGAATGCCGCTCTGCTGGGAACCCTAATGTACCAATCTCGGCTGGTTCCACGGGTAATTCCAACGGCAGGACTCATAGGTGCCCCTCTGCTCGTCTCCTCAGCCATTCTAACGATATTCGGCATCGATCCCATGATATGGGCAGCGATAGCGGTAGTCCCAATCCTCTTTTGGGAGGGATCACTAGGCCTCTGGATGGCCATCAAGGGCTTCAACCGGTCTGCCCCCATGTCGTAGCAATCGCCGCGGAGAAACAACCTGGAACAGGAGGCCCATGACGAAGCCAGAGGGAAAGTGTCATGGAAACGAGAGGATAGAATGTCTGACTACCAATTATTCCAGTGCAGCATACTATTGAGTGGTCTACGCAAGGCCGGTCTGAAGCTTGTCCCCTTCGCATAAGCGACCGGCACCAGCCCTGCCTGCATGACTTGCCTGTAGGGTATTCCGAGAATCTTGGCCGCGTCCTCCTCACAGTGGAGATGGAAGGTCGTGAAAACTGACCCGAGCCCCCTGGATCTCAGGGCGAGCATGAAACTCCAAGTGGCAGGAAGGATGGAAGCCCAAGTCCCGGCCTGCTGGTTTCCGGGGAGCCCGTCCGTGCGGCCCGATATGCACGGGATGACGTGGACGGGCACCTCGTGAATGTGCTCGACCAGATAGAAAGCGGATTCTGTCAGACGCAGGGTCGCATCTCCCGACATTCCCGTCGCGGCATCGTCTGTCACGGGAAGATGTTCGAAGTAATACTCCGCGCCCTTCTTGTAGAGGTCGGCGAGAGCGGCACGCTTGTCGGCGTCTGTGACCACCACGAAGTGCCACCGCTGAAGGTTTGAACCATTGGGGGCCTGCTGGGCGATTGCAGCGCACTCTTCTAACACGCCCCGCTCGACCGGGCGGGTCAGGTCAAGTCTCCTGCGCACGGCACGGGTAGTCGTGAGCAGCTCGTCTGGAGTCAGGTTGGGAACAGACACGAAGATTTCTCTCCTCCGTAACTATTATCCTTTGAGACTCCAACATCGTGGATACGGCAATACCTGCTTGTAACTTCAAGACACTTGTGGCCTCGGTATCGCCGGCGAGACTCGTCCAGACTCCTGATTTGCTAAATCGTCCACCAAGGAGGTGTCTGGTGATGCCGCTTCGAGCCGTACGCAGAAATCAAAGGGACGAACCTTGGGGTCCCAGACATGCTTGAATGAATCTGCCTGTTCGGGGGCGTCGATATTGTCTGGAGTTTACCGGATCTAGAGAAGCGAACTCACGGTGGGGCTTTTCCTACAAGCTCGTTCCTGCATAGTCCGAATACGACGTAGCCCTATATGGGACCCTTCTTTTTCCGCCCCGACTGCTCGAAGCTATCGAAAAGCTTCCGGCGATAGTCGAACAACACCAGCCGTGGTCTATCAGTGAACTGTAATACGGAGAGTGACCCGGGATTCGGGTGGAGGACGTAGTATCCAGCACGTCCATTTTTTCTTTCCACCACGTGCTGAAGGAGGGCGACGATCACGTCTCCGTGGCTAACCATGATGGCGTTGGTCTTCACCTCGGCCTGTATCTTGCTGACAGCCCTCAGTACCCTTTCTTGCAGCTCTTCGTAGGTCTCCTGGAACGCCTCAGGGGTCAGCAGGATGTGGTGTCTGCCGGGTTTGCCAACGAAGTTTGGCTTGAGTTTCGCCTCTACCAGGTCATTGAGGTGTATGGGCTCCAGTCGATGAGGTCGCCCTAGAATCTCGGCGGTCTGGACTGCCCGACGCACCGGGCTGCAGTAGACTCCGGCGATGCCGACGGGTGAGAGAGATTTCGCGATGAAAGCGGCTTCCTTTTTCCCTTTCGATGTGAGAGGGAAATCGAGAGAGCCTGCGTCAAGATCGTTTTCGTTCGCCTTCGTTTCTCCATGCCTGACCACGAAAAGGTAGTTCATTGAGAATCTAATGACGAACTCGAGCTGTAATATGCCTTAAGATTCTATCAAATGGCGAATTGAAATACTCTCCTGATGCGTAGGTGCCGAAGATGGAGCCAGCTGAGCCCAAGCCACCAAACAGGGCGCTAGGATGGCTATTAGCCCTGCCCCTCGGACTCGTGATTGCATTCGTGATCTTCTTGCTCCTTGTGGCAAACGGCCACTACTTCTTCGGTGAGTTCTTTGTGATTTTCCTCGCGGTCTTCGCGGTCTTGTTCTTCGTCAGGTTCCAGTACCGGCAGTCGAGGAGGAATTATTGGAGGGCGAGGATGCAGGCTAACGCACCGGCTCGCATCCTCCGCCAGAGATACGCGAGGGGCGAAATCACGAGAGAGCAGTTCCAGCAGATGATGAGGGACCTACGCGAGGGCCGTCAGCCTCCCCCGGATCGGCAACAGACCTGACAGGTGTGGAGCAGATAACCAGGCCTTTCCCTCAAACCCGCTCTGGTTTTCCCGTGACGATGGCAACTAACCGTTTTTTCCGGTTTCCGCGTCTGGGTGGTTATCCAATTCGTCTCCCAAGTTATCCCGTTGTCAGTGGAGGGGGTCTGTGGGATTTCCCGCTCGCAGTGTTAAGACGTACTATGTCGCGATGAAACACGGCCTATGGCCCTTCGACGTTGACTACGGGTGGGCCTTCTCCGAACATAATGTTCACGACCACCGCTTCCTTCTGCTGGTCAGGATTTACGTCCCTGTGGACTAAACCTACTGGAATGTGGAAGAAATCCCCTGCAGTAGCCTCCACCGAATCCTTTCCAGCTTCCCCGAAATCGAACCGGAGCCTTCCTGAGACCATAAAGCCGTAGACATCCCGCATTCCGTGATGATGCCAAGCTGATTGGACTCCGCCACATACTCGTGACCGTCCAATCACGATGTCCTCCTTCTCGAAAGCCTTGTCTCTAACGATACCCCGGGTCAAATCACCTTCCTTCGAATCGCCAACGTGAACGACTTCTATTCCTTCCATCGGAGGCTGAAGAACTGGCACCACGTATTAAATGAAATTCAGCTGGTTTCGGGGTTTGGGATAGACCTTGGAATTCCGATGCAGGGAAGTGCAAGAACCCGCAACCGCATATCTTTAGATTCAGGGCTCGCAGCCTGCCTTCGTGCTCTTCGTGGTGATTGAGCGCTTCAAGAATCGTGACGCGAAGGCGGTCTACAGCAGACTACGGGAGAAGGGACGGATGATGCCAGAGGGACTAAGATACGTGTCGAGCTGGACGGAGAAGAACTTCGAGAGGTGCTTCCAGTTGATGGAATGCGAAGATCCTTCCCTTTTCGACCTCTGGATAGGCAACTGGAAGGATTTGGTCGACTTCGAGGTCGTGCCTGTGATGACGAGCGCGGAGGCCTCGGCAGATGCGCTTCGCGGAACAACGCGCAAGGCTGAATGAGTCTGAGGCCTGACAGCTCCGTAACTGTCCCTGGAAGTTCTGGCAGCAGATTCTCATGTGTGAGATTTGTGCGCGATTGGATGTCTTGGCTCGTAGAGACCAAGGTCGATACCGCTTGGTAACGTAATCATCGCAACCTTCCCCCACCTCTCCTCGGCGACTACCTTGCACTTTACCTTCTTCCGACGGAGGAGATTCATGGTCGCATCGAGGTCATCACACATCAGGAATAGGCTATGGGAGCCTTCTTGTGCGGATTTCGCTGGATGTACTGCAACCTCAGACGGCGGGAGCGCAAAGATCAGCCAGCCGTCTCCCGCATCCACATGATCGAACCTGAGAACATTACGGAAGAACTTGCGGTCAGCTTCGGCGTCTGTGCTGTAGAGGACGACGTGAGCCCCAGAAATTGACATTCGATGCGCCGAGGAATTGACTTTTCGTGGTATTAACTGCTTCCATAGGTGCCCGATATAATTTGGCGTGACTGGGACCTTCGAAATTAATGAAACCCTTTATCAAAGCTGGACGATGCCGCCATGTGAGCGGCATCACAGACGATTACATGCGTAAGATGTTGCAGACCACCAAACGCTACACCGTAGTCATCTTGCACCGGACCTCCAAGAGAAGCGAACCGGGTGCGGACAAGATTGTTTGGGAACACGGCCGGAGGAACTTTGAACTACGACGAGATGGTTTCTTGTGCGTTGTGGGCCTTGTGGTCAGGGACAGAACCGACGTTACTGGCATCTGCATATTCTCCACAGATCTAAGGCGAACCAGAAGGATAATGAATGGAGATCCGGCGGTGAAAGCAGGCATCTTCACCTACGAGGTCCATGTGATTGAAGGTTTTCCAGGGGACGCTCTCGCCGGCTAAGGTCGTGCTGACTGGCGGGATGAACCACGTTGCCAGCGGCGCTTCAAACTTTTGGAAAGTGTGCGCTTGGTTTAATCTCCGGTGTACCCCTCAGGCGCTGGTTCGACGTCGACCTTTTCTCGAGTCTCCGTCCATTGGTGCCCACAGTGTTTGCAAACGTACATGTAGCTGAACTCTTCCTCATCGATGGTTACTGGCTCGTTCGACTCACCCAGGAGGAGAGGCATCAGTGCTCTTGCCTCCCTCGTGGCAGCGTCTGAACGTGGTACCTCAGAATCAAACGCGTAATCTTTACTCGTCTTTTTCCTCACCAACCTGATCTCGAAGCGCCTCCCGCAGGCAGGACAATGTCGGAAGAAGGTTTTGACCTCTGACATGACCACAATCCCCATGTAGGGGAGCGTGTTAAACTTAGAGCTAGTCTTCACTGTCATATTCGTGAGTAGGAACCTGGCCCTGGCTAACCCGAAGTCGCCATTACGCGTACGCGCTGGGCAATTTCGAGCCTGCCGTTCCGAAGGGTTACTCTAGCGCTTCTTTTTCGAAGACTTTGCTCGGGGCTTCTTTGGCGCGGCCCCCTTGACCTTTGCTGCGATCCTTGTGAGTGCGGCTTCCTGTCGCGCCCTGCTCTTTGCTGCATCCTTCGCGATTTGGATTCTAAACGAAGTCAACTCCTTGCGAAGTGTTGCCAGCTGCTTCTCTAGCCGCTGGGAGTCCGCCCGGTGGCTCTTGGCATGCTCGCCCAAATCCTTCGAGTGCGCATGTGCACCAAACTCCTTTCGGAGTTGTTTCATATGTGCCTCCAACTTCTTTGTATTTGCTTCGGTACTCTTTCTCAGGTTTCCAACGTCTTTCGAAAGGGATTCGACACCCTCTCTCACAATCTTGAGCTGAGTACGCCTTCCACCGGCCTGAGGGCGAGCTGTCGTGGCTTCACTCCTCATTTCTGGGGCTTGAGATTCTGGCGTTTCTTCCATTGGTTGTGTTGATGTCTCGTCTTGAGTGCTCATATTTTCTTCCTCCGAACTTCCTTCGCTCTCTGCTGATTCGTCGGTCATTTCAACGCAATCGGGCAACCATCCCACTTTTAACATTTCAAGAAAGAAGCAAAAAGCTAGACGGACGTTCGGAGCTCTGGGTAAAGAGAGAGTGAAGTGAAATCGGTTGCGCCCCGACTAGTCCATGTGGATTTCGCTGTGCACGGGTGATGGCCTTTGGATTTCTCCGGGTTGTAGACCTATGGGAGACGCGGTCGAGAGCGCTCACATGCATGAATCGGAGCCCCCGTAGAAGATGTATCACTTTCGTTTCACCATCCCCGAACAAGGGCGTTCGGGCGGATCACGGACGTTTCACAGAACCTACTTGTCCCGTCCATTCTATGCCTCCCTTAAGGTAAGAAGAAAATGACGCAGAACATATCGGCTGAATATCCACGGACCGCATCCACAATCGCCCTCGCTGGTGGCCTCATCATAACGCTGAGCGGCGTGCTCTTGCTGGCCGTCTCAGCTTTCGTCCTCCCGAACCTCACCTACGCGAGCACGAGCGTCCCACATGGACTGCCTGCCTCTGCAATACCAGGCCTCGTCTCCGGCTTCGTCGGACTCATGGGGATCTTCGGACTGGTGTCTGGTGCCATAGTCCTATTGTCCTCGGTGATGCTTCTGACCAACTCGGGCCAGCCAAGGACCTGGAGCGTACTCATCTTAGTCTTCTCGGTGCTGAGCTTCGTCGGCATGGGGGGCTTCGTAGTGGGAGCGGTTCTGGGTCTAGTCGGTGGTGCATTGGTACTGAAGTGGAAGCCACCTACACTGCAGGCGTAAAGGCAATGGAAGCTGCCCTGGTTGCGGCTCGTTAAAGGCCGTTTTCCGGGGCATCCCCCTGATTTCCATAGAGGAACATGCGCTCGGTATGTCGTTTCAAGGGCGGGAAACAGTATCATTTTCGTTTCAGCGAACCGATTTACTCCCAGCCGCCTGCACCCTGCCAATGGCAGTGGATGCAGGAGAAGCAGAGGGTTCGGCCTATCCCAAGACGGCCTCGATACTTGCGCTGGCGGGGGGCATGATCATAATTCTGGGAGGCGCGTTATTCATTGGAGTAGCTTCGTTCGTAATCCCTCACATCAATCTCTCCAATCTGACTATGCCGCAGGGTTTGAACAGGGCCAGCCTGCCTAGCCTCATTTCTGGGGTCCTGACCGTGATGGGGGGATTTGGGCTTGTGTGCGGATCCATTGTGCTAGTATCCGCGACCATGCTCCTAGCGAAGATCGGCATAAGAAGGACCTGGGGAATCCTGATTCTTGTCTTCTCGGTGCTGAGCTTCGTGGGTCTCGGGGGCTTCGTCGTGGGGGCCATCCTCGGCATTCTAGGTGGCGTGCTCACCCTCAGGTGGAAGCCGCCAGCCAAGTCCAGATGAGGGTCAGGGGAGAGGGATTAACTCCGGAGCAGGGATAGAGGAGGGAGATGGAGAAGCTCAAGGTCCTGCTGATAGTGCTTGTGACGGCGTCGGCAGGGCTTGCATTCTCCATGTTCATCCTTGCACTCAGCGTTGCCCCTAACGAGTCCCCACTCAATGTGATAGCCGAGCTAATGACAGGTGGCTTCGCGCCGAACCTAACAATCCTAATCCCCCTCTCGACCCTTCTGTTCCTTTTCACCCTGCTCGCAAGCGTGGTGGGGGTGATCTACTTCCTCGTACTCCCGGAGATGAAGAACTACGTCTCGTTGACGGGGAACGGGAAGGACGCTGCTTCAGTCGTCCTGAGGACCCTGAAGCCGGACGAGAGGAAGGTGGTCGGCGTCCTAGATGCCCACGGCGGGACTTACTTGCAGAAGTTCATCACGAAGGAGGCAGGCCTGTCGAGACTGAAGACCCACAGGGTGATAGCCACGCTCTCGGAAAGAGGAATTGTTCGGGCTG
>Ga0187784_10005460_pt1 | contig 10268 bp, 18 predicted proteins | sample 1015_SJ02_MP15_2_FD_132964 | JGI IMG/M metagenome (GOLD analysis project Ga0187784, IMG submission 132964) | Tropical peat soil microbial communities from peatlands in Department of Meta, Colombia - 1015_SJ02_MP15_20_MG | ecosystem: Environmental > Terrestrial > Soil > Wetlands > Peat | place... | reverse complement strand
CTTCATTAAATATCCGCTGTAAGTCGTCAAGTAGCTTATAGTATCGTGTTTCTATCCTCAGAAAACCGAGGGAGGTCACTTATTCTTACTTTCGGCCACTCTCGGGCGTACGATTGCCTTCGTGTTGTGGATTGTTGACGCGGGGATTCTTGTACCATCCCGGTGAAGACGGCAAAAAGAACTAATCATCGCTGGTGGCCGCGCGCTCTGGCAAGTGTCCGGGCGACCTCGCGGAGAACGTTCTCAATCGGCTCTTCCATCGATTCAATGGGTTCTCTTGACTCAGCAAGGTGCTTATGATGAGGAAACGTTGGAAGTGAAGGGCAGTGCGGTTCATTGTCGTACCTGAAGATCATGCGACCTTCGTGATCTTGATAATGGTAAGCGTACTTAATTTTTCTTAAGTTATAGTCTACATATTCGAAGATGTGGAGTTCAGAGTCGTCAACGAGTCTAGCCAAGAATCTAACATAGCCTTTCTCAATACTCGTTTGCACGCTCTTAATGTCTAAGCCCACGACGAGCGGATATCCGCTAACTCTACGAGTTAATTCCTCTAGGTATGCGTCGATAGTTACTGTTCGACTTGAAGAAGCATGTCCTTCTCTTTTGCCAGATCTTCCAGAATTTCTTTGCATGCTATCCATTCCATGTAGTCTAGGTTTTCCTCGAGCTCGCCCGCATTGTAACGCTTGACGAATGCTTCAGTTCTCATGTGGTACTTTGATTCGAAGCTTCTTATCCTATCGGTAATTTTCTCGATGCGTTGGTCAAGATCGGCCAGCCTCGTTTCAACAGCTCTCCCGATCGCTTTGGAAACTACTTCTTTGGAATACTTTGTAACGCCCACGATCTCGACCTTTGCCATCTTATTTCCCCTAATATACTTGCGTACATACGAATAAAATGCTCGTTAATGCTTTAGTGGCATGACGAGATGAACCTAGCCGTCCTGAGTTTGGACAGGATCGGATCTGCGCTTGGAGCCCCTCATCGTCTGAGGTTTCGTGGCATGCCCTCTTTCTACGAAACCTCTGCTTACTTTCGGTCACTCTCGTCGGACGGTTTACGATTGCCTTCGTGCTGTCGATCCCCGGATCCTCCGCTGATCTGTAGTAACTCTCTCATGAGTCGAAGCGCCTGCGCGGCCTGATCGAGAGCCGTCTGCGCGTCATTCCGGTCATATAGGCTCATGGGAGTAGCAAAGCGTCCGGGCTCGCCGTAGGTTGTTCTCCCGTGTTCGGGTGCGAGTTTTGCGGCTACTTGGGCAAGCCTTTGTATGTTCTGACTCTGCTGATCCAAAATCTAGGTCGCTTCTGGATTTAGCTTCGCCCCACCTAAGCTTAATTGCGGGCTCATGCTGAGCAAATATAGGGTCGTGTGATGGCAGGTATAGCGGAAGGCGTGATTGCGGAGCTTATTTCCAAAGGCGTGGAAAGGATAGCAACTCGTAAGAAACTAACTTCAGAAGATTTGACCGTGCTCCTATTGCACGAGCAGAGCAAAAGCCTTGCGAACCTCGAACATGGTGTTGGAAGGCTTGAGCATGGAATGGAATCTATAGCTGAGGAACTCAGAGAATTCAGAAAGGAAATGCTTCCTCTCCTGACTCAGTCGAAAGACATAGCCGAAGTCAAAGCGCAGCTAAGCGAACTACGTGCGCGCATGCGATAACCCGCTAAAGTCCAAGCATTTAATGCCAGAGGTCCAGTCCGCCTGTTTTCTGGCAACGGGCGATTTTTGTTGGTGGGGCCGAAGGGATTCGTAGATTCGCACGATGCACCATCGTGGGTTCTACAAGAGTTCTCCGATAACTGTCTTAACGCATGGGTCGCAGTTACAAGGCATGCAGGCTCCGAAGGGATTGCGAGGATTGAACACAGCGTCGAAAATTTCCCGTTGCCAGTCTTTTCTCGGCGTCGTCCAAGAATTCTTTGGCGAGCCTGCGGTGATATTCCGGTTCGCCGTTAGGGTTCAGCTTCAGGATTTTACACCTCGACCTCATGTAATACTCCGTCTTTTGGTTTCCAGCCGTACTCTCCCGTCTCGACTTTGTATCTCTCCAAGCCTGCGAGGTGGATTATTTTCTTGACTTTATCTATGAAGGAACTCAGTTTGTGCTTGGGGTCATGAAGTATGATCGCGTCTGCGGCTATGTTCAGTATGAGCGGTGTAACCTCCGTGTCGTTACTGACTATGAAATCCTCGTCCGACTCGAGGACGGTGACATCGCGAGAGACGCCGTCGGCTGTAACGATCCTGTGAATGCACTGATAGACGCGGCACAGTCGGTCCCTATCTCTAGTCTTATCGGTCAGGATGACTAGGAAATCTAAGTCGCTTCTGGGTTTGGCTTCGCCCCTTGCAACGCTTCCAAACAACGCAACGGCGACTAGGTTGTCATCGAACTCCTTCTTCAGTTCCGTAACGACAGGGTCGAAGGAACTTGAAAGAACCAATTAACCACGCGCTCCGATGAGTCATCCAACATTCATAAGTGTGAGCTACATGGAAGCCTAAAATCCTATAAGCTCAAGCACACACATACACACACAGAGAGAGAGCCGAACGATGGGCACCAAGAACATTTCCATCTCGGATGAAGCGTACCAGATGCTCAAGGCGTTGAAGAAGTCCGGGGAAAGTTTCACGGACGTAATTGAGCGAGTGACGCGGAAAGGCTCCGTTCTTGAACTCGCGGGGATGTTGTCCGAAAGAGAAGTGGCAACCATCGAGAGATACGTGAAGGAAGTTAGGAAACGGAGCTCACAACGGCTCGCACGGACTGCTAAGAAATTTAGGGAATGACATTCCCAAAACGGATCGTACGGACTAGGACATGGGAGTCGCGTTGTTAGCCGACACAACATTCATAATAGATATAATGAGGGGGAACGAAGCCGCGGTACGGAAGGCTAAGGAGCTTTCCGATGCTTCAATCTCAATTTTAGTCGGAACTCCGAGTATTTTCGAGTTGTACGTTGGCGTGGGGTTAAGCGGAAGAACCGGGGAAGAGAAAGAAAAAGTTGTAAATGTTCTCAAGTCTCTGCCCTCCGTGCCTCTTGACGCGGCGTCTGCGACGAGAGCGGGTGCGATTTACGCCCAACGAATCAGAGAGGGAGCTAGGATAGATCCAGAGGATGCGATGCTTGCGGGTATTGCCGTCCTCAGCAATGAACCCATCCTAACTCGAAATAGGAGAGACTTTACGGGAATTTCTGACCTGAAGCTTGAATCCTATTGAGACTCCCAACCCTCAATTCGTAGCGTTCCCGCTGAGAGGAACCTTCCAGCTGCAGCGCTCTCATGTGAAGAGATCCGCCTTCCTGACCGATTCGCCAACGCCATGGTTGGGCTACGTAAGTCAGATCAGTTGCTTTGCCTTGAGTTTAGACATGATCAAATCTGCGCTTTCGGACACCGTCAACGCTTCCGTGTCCACTGCTAGGTCGGGGTTTAACGGTTCCTCGTTACTTTCCCTGCCAAAGCGGCGTGAATGTCTCCCTCTATGTTCTGTCGTGGCGACTTAACCCAAACTACGTCAGATTGTTTGACTAACTCTGCAAAATCCCACACATTCAAGCCGGCGATTTGAGCGGCCTTCATGAAAGTTGCTTTCCCGCTGGCTAAGAGGTCCAATGCTCTCTTCCTGCGCCACTCATCCAGCCCTGCGGACAGCAGTTTCCTAACCGCGGCGGACCGGTCCACCTTCTCCTCCTGCATGTACTCTTCCAGTTGAACCCTCACTTCCTTCGGTACTCTCGTCGATAGGGCTACTTGTTTCAACGCTCAATCGTCTCATTTGTATGCAATGTCTACATTGAAGCTTTCGTGGACACTCCAAGTTCAGACTTCGAATGTTAAGCGTTACGCATGCAACTGATCGACTTGCAAATTGTTGCCAGAAAGAAAGCCCCTGATTTCGGTTGCGGTGAGTTCTTCGGGCACCTTTGAGGATATGAACGCGACGACACAACCGCTCTCGCTTCGGCGAGTACGAGCACCGGACGCAGTTCGTCTGTGAAGGGGAAGGGCACGAGAACTATCTTGCCCTTCACTTGTATGCGACCTTAAGGTCATTTGTTGAATAGAGGTTCGCCTGCTAGGAAGTCTCTGAGGGGTTGCGACATAAGCATCATTGCTGCAGTTTCCCGGTCTTCTAGAAGCGAATCGATGTTCCTACTCACTTCATTCACAATCTCTCTAATTTGCTTCAATTCAACTTCCAACTTCGCCACAGCAAACTCACGGAGCTTTTTGCGTTCGTACGCCAACAAATTCCAGTGCTCTCTTGTAAGCGGTGAATATCGGGAGAGCTGTTATGCGGTGCAACATGGCCATGTATTGTCGTGATGGCAAGAAAAGGCGGGGATCGAACTCGTCCGCCCCCATGTCTTATGTTGGTTGTCCCGGGAGGTTGTGATGCTGGCGTCGGTCGCAACATGTTTATATTACGTAACATGTTCGTGTTACATTCATGGAAGTTCTTAACGTCAAAGTGGAAAAGCAAACGAAAGAAAGGATTGAGAGGCTCGTCAGAGCGAAAGGGTACAAGAACAAGAGTGAGGCGGTAAGGCGACTAATTGAGGAGCACTTCGAGGAACATCCTGAATTGTTTGCGGAGGAGGAGATCGGCGTGCTGGTTAGGGAGGCGAACCGAATATCTGATGCGGAGTTCGACAAGCTGGCTGCGGAGATCTTTAGGGGACGCAAGACCGCTGCGGAGTTGGTCGGGGAAGGAAGAGAACGGTTGTGAGCACGAGACAGTTCTACATGGACACTAATGTCTTCATAGCGGGCCTCAAGCCGGATGATCCGTTCCACAGTTACTGCAAGGCCATAATGAACGCTCTGCAACGCGACGAAATTCGAGCGGAAACCTCCGCACTAACCCTGTTGGAAGTCGCATCTGTATCGGGAAGGCTTTACACGGCCAAGAAGCACGGAACGTTCGAGTCGGGAAGGCGGCTCTTCATTGTGAGAACGCTGCGCCGATTAGCCGGTCTCAAAACCAAGTTCGTGAACATAGCGGCAGACACGAAGGTCTCGATTAGGGCAATCGAGGCAACGCTGCCGTCGGTGTTTAATGAAGCGCTCCTCCTAAGCCTGAGAAGCACACTCAAGACATTGGACCTAATTCACCTTGCTGCTGCGAAGCATGCTAAACAGGTGAACAAGGAGCTCGGCGCCTTCGTGACGGCAGACAAAGATTTCCTATCAAACAAGAAAGAATTGTCCGAGATCATGAACATGCCTATGTTTTCACCAAAAGAATACGTTGAGAGTTTAGGAATCAGTGGGTAAGTCGAAAACCCCCGCTCGTTTGTGACCTTTGAAGTGTTCGGTTTTTCGGTGTGAGCCGCGCGGGTTGGGTTCCCTTAAGTCAAGAAGAGTACATCTTCCAGTGATTGGAAGTGCGGATCTCCGCTCACTAGTTTGGCTGCACGCGATTTGGCGGTTGCATATATTATCGAGTCGGCTAGTGGCCATTCCTTGATTCTCTTCTTCATCACGAAGTCCGTCTCGCCCGCTCGTAGAGCTAATGTAGCGTCTAGGGGCACGATCTCGGTTATCGAGTCGATGTACGCGAAGTGCATCTGCATCTCCCGCTCGGATCTGCGACCGGCCTCGATTTCTTTTAGGTACCATCTACGCAGCTCACTCAGAACGATGGCAGGCGTAAGGGCCCGTCCACCTTCGATGCATGCCCTAGCCTTTGCACCAGGTTTGGATCCGAGAAGGTATTCCACCCAGGCGTAGGTGTCAATCACGTAGCTAGAGTCTGTGTTCGTCTTCTCTTTCCCTCCTGAACTTATGGGAGCCTTTACAGGCTCCGAAGAGTGAGTCGGGAATGCCGGACTTCGATTTAGCTAATCTTTTGATTACATCGTCGTAGCTGGGGGCGCCCATCTGAATCTTCAGCTTCTCTAGGAGCCGACGTGTCTCATCACGGACTTGAACTGTGGTCGTCATGCCTATAGCCTCATTGCCATAGGGCTATAAGTTCTTCGTTCGGGTGTTCTACATTAGCAGTTGTTCTCCGTACACTGTCTCCTTGTAGCTTGCGTCGGAACCGCTGGCGTATGGGGAGAGCTCTACGCGGACGGAACACACATTTAGATGGGTACCGCTCTTTATCAGGCGTTTTCATGAGTTTCCCATGGCTTATGCGCTTAGGAACTATGGTCGTAGGATTTGAATCTGAGGCAGAAAGGGAGGCCGGTTATGTTGTGTACAGGCCGGCGTAAGTAATCTATCTGAGTTTGACCAATGAAATGTCGAGTTGCTTGTACTCTTGGTCTCGGCCAACCGCTAGGCTGGCCCGTTTTACTTTTGCCGTAGCCGCGGCGAATGCGTCGGCCAATGAAAGCGCGTGCTTGGCCTTGAAATTTGCCGCAACCCTCCACAGGTTGTTATCGAGGACGGGTACGATCTCAAGGCCGAATGCCCGGAGGTTCTTCTCCTTTTCTTCTGCGCTGTACGCGTCGCGGCGTTGGACTATGTATACGAACTCCGCCAAGTTCACGACGGAAAGGTATCCGTTAATCTCTCGTCGTTGCACCTTTTCTAAGTAGCTTTGGACTTTGCTGGCTCCGGGCTCGTCTAGGTAGAAGATTAGCAACGCTTCGGTGTCAAAGACTACCTTCGAGCAATTCCCGTTCTCTCTTGACATCCCTTGATCTGCTCTCCATAAGCAGCTGACGTGACGTGCTTCTCCCGAATAGGCGCCTCAAGGATCCACGATCGTGCGCCGGCGTGGGGAGAGGTTTCAGAAGAACCCCTTCATCTACATCGACCGCCAAGACCTTTTCGCCAATCTTGTGCCGTTCTCTCATCGCCTTCGGGATAGTCGCTTGACCCTTTCTCGTTACCGTGACAACCTTGCTATTCAATACCGAAGAGCCTTCAGTAATACCATTACAAATGCGTATTACTTAAACATTAAATCCATTCTTGCAAGGCACACGTGGAATGAAGTACGTGATGACGGAACTGCCGGGAATTGAATCCGTTCTGGAACGTTCGCTGTAAAGGACTACTGTCGACGTATATGCTGAAAAACGTTCTCCAAACGCGGGGTCCACTCCTAAGTCGTCAGTCAGGATATTTCCTCAGAAATTCCTCCGGCGTAAGAATCTCTAACTCTCCTTCTACACTTCGGAAGTGCTTCTTGTTCCGAGTTAGAATGATCGCATCTGATTGCTTTGCGGAAAGAAATTGAATGGCATCTTCGAAATCCACTCTATTCTCTGCGAACGCGCTTTGAATTAGGGAAGCAGTTAGATCAATAATTTTGAAACCTTCGATTACATCGGCTGCTTCTGTTCTAGCCTGCTTTTCTGTTGTGATCTCGCGTCTGAGGAAATAAAGTATTGCTGGCGTAAGAGCCGAAACGCAGCCCTCGTTCTTGCCGTCAGTGACAGTCTTCAGTACTAGAAAGCTGGTGTTCCAGTTTGCGCGTCGTCTTTGTACATCTACGAAAATGTTGACATCGGCAAGAATCTTCATTTCATCACTCGTGTCTTGCCGCGATTGCTCGGGCTATCTCTTGCTTCTCCTTGCTGAGCGGGACATATGGTAAAGTTCCAACCAATCTAAGAATGCTCTCGTCCTTCTTGGTAAAGGTCATGTTAGGGTTTTTCTTCAGAAGCTCGCGTTTCGCTTGCTCCACTCTTTCCCGTTCAGTGTATCTTCCCCTTCTGGTCTGTGTCCGTGTCCTGTAATATCTTGCCTCAAGTCTGTTAAGATGTTGTCTGGTTTTTTGGATTTCCCTCTGGAGTTCGGTTGCGCTTCGCATGTTCACACCATGCATAATTATTGCGGTCACGATTTAAATAACTTCACTGCGTCTTCCACTTTCTCAGTTCTTGAGGAACTTCTTTCTCGAGAGAATTCTGTACCTTCCTTCGTCTATATCGTTCCAAGCTTCCTTAATTAACTTGGGCGTCTGCAAGTCGGCTTTTGTGATCCGTTTTCCAGTAACGTTAACTTGACGGCACAATTCTCTGGTTAATTTTGGTTGTTAACTGGCGGCACATTCCCTATTCCCTTTGGGGTTGTTTCAAAACCGTTTGTTGTCTTCCACACGGCTAATATGAGAATCGCCATAACGACAGCGAACGCCCCAGTAAAACGGGCTCTAGTTACAAGGCATACGCAAAGAAGGCCAGCGATGACTGTAAGTGCGGACCGGCTTCCGATGTGTCTCTGCGCTCATCGCAATCTTTCTAAGGCAAATGGTGAGTACTTCGGACTCGCGGAAAAGTGGCGGGAACGGCCCAGTTGGATTACACGGTACTGGAAGACCCTCGAATGGCGAGACAGGCTCTGCGGACGATTCTCGAAACAAAACGAGGTTTGGATGATTTCGTAGACACGTTGGAGCTTTTATCTAATCCTAGGTTTAGGAAGAATCTTGAAGAGGGATTGAAGGAAGCTCGTAGCGGGAAGACTGTGAGGCTCACTACTAAAGGACTCAGAAAGAGATTGTAGATTTCGGCTTCAATTAATTAGTAGGCATTGGCCGATTCTCATTCCATGCGAATTAGGCTGCCTTCTTTGGTTGCCGACGGCGATGTTAGCATGGTCGATTATGCAGGATGCATTAGTGCGTGGTTTGAACCCAGATCAGACTACACTGGCATCCCTATTCGATGATCCCTTGCCAATTATGGACCGAGATGCTCGTCGACTTGAGGTGACCAAGTTGTAAGTCAGATCCATTTGTGCTTGACTTGGGGAATCTTGTCAAAGTGGGGTGAGTCAGTGATGCATACCGCCTTACTGATTAATGCTGTCGCTGCGATAAGGCTGTCCGCCATGGGCACGTCCTCGTTGTTTCTCACCTTCGTGGTGTGCTTGAGTTGGGCTCCACGAATGGCAACTGAATCATCAACCGGTATTACCTGAAATTCTTTGGTTATTCGTGCCGTCCTAGTCTCCGCTGTATCTTTGCCCTCTCTTTCCAAGGAGAGCTTGTAGATTTCGAAGAGTGTGATCGTCGAAACGAGTCTGAATTGAAATCGTCTCATTAATGCCAGCAACTTACGGTGTGTGTCTGGGTTGGTAGAAGCAAAGAAATAGATGAAGAAACGAGTTTCGAAAACTGCCCTAGACATTTTCTTCTCTCAGTTCATTCAGACGTTTCAGCATCTCGTCGAGGGTCCACTTCTTCGACGCCGACCCCGCGAGCTCCCTGAAACTTCCTTCCTCCGGCGCTGCTCTTAACAGTACGCCTTCTGAATCAGGCACGAATTCAAGTTTCGTATGCATCGTTATGTTGTACCGTTTTCTGATCACTTCAGGGATGGTGACCTGACCTTTGGAGGTAATCCTTCTGAACCCGCCTCCGGCAAAATCCATATGTCGTTCCGCCCTCCGATTTTTCGGGCGAAATGATTCTATCTTGGAACCCAATACGGGTATCCCCACTTCGCATGTAAGAAACATGTTCTTACTCATTAATATTCTTGGAATAAGCAAAGACGGGACAATCTGAACTTAAACTCCAATCAACACCGGCCCCAGAAAACTACGCCCCCCCGCCCGCCGCGGGTGGAAGATGACGCACGTTAGAAGTTTTCATAAGCACTCTCAACGCATCTTCCCACGCTTCGTCAGCGAGAACGTGTTAGCGTTCACTTAGAGCAATGAGTTCCGCACTCTCAGTTGGGGTGCGGTCAGCGTGAGTGTTGCACCGATTCCCAGTAATACATCTCTAAACTTCTACACTTACGACGGCGTCTATCACGCGTTCCTTCCAACGGGACACTATAGTTTCACCATTAGCGCCCCAGACTATGCCACGCAAACCTTCTGTTGTGTTAGAGCTTTGCTTTCGTTTTGTCTTCCCTTAGTTAGCGCTGAGGCTTTTTTCGCTATCGTTCGGGCGGCTCAACAGGTGTTGCTTCCGCTGCATTCGGGATAGGTTTCGAACCAACGATTCATCGTTCCCGGCGGCGTTGTCACTCCGATATGTCGGCGTGCGTGACGCGTCCGCGGTCGCTACGATCTACTTCATCGTTTGCGCGGGCGTTACGCGCTTTTGCTTTGTTGTTGCCATGTTTCTTCTTGCCAATCCTTTTGTCTTCGTCGTGTCTTGTTCTTTCTTGTTTTGGTTCTTTGTTTTGGCTGTGGTTTTCTTTTGTTTTCTTTTTCGGGCCTGTGACTTTCCGGGTCGACGCGTGGTCGCACTCGCCCCTTCTACTCTGCGGGTGCGGATATTTTCCGATGAGGTATGGGGAGCGGGCTAGGCGTTGCATTCGCGG
>Ga0187784_10005459_pt1 | contig 10269 bp, 9 predicted proteins | sample 1015_SJ02_MP15_2_FD_132964 | JGI IMG/M metagenome (GOLD analysis project Ga0187784, IMG submission 132964) | Tropical peat soil microbial communities from peatlands in Department of Meta, Colombia - 1015_SJ02_MP15_20_MG | ecosystem: Environmental > Terrestrial > Soil > Wetlands > Peat | place... | reverse complement strand
GCCGGGCTCGGTGCCGCCGCGGCCGGGCTCGGTGCCGCCGCGGCCGGGCCCACTCCAGAAGCCAGCGCACCCGACCCGCTCTGCGTTTGCGCCGATCCGAGAGCTCGATCGTGCTGTGCTTGCAAGAGCGGGATCCGCGGCCGTCCGGGGACGTGCCAACCGTACTGCGCACAGGCCTGAGCCCAGGCGCTTGCGTCGGTATAGTCCTGCTCCGTCCAACCCGCAAAGAACGGTTGGAAATCGCTGAGCAGGGCATTATCCATTTGCGTGATGGCGCTGCAGTTCCTCTGCGTTCCGTGAACGGTGAAGGTTTGCGGCTGCGAGGCGTCCTGTGCCTGAGCGCAAAAGCAACACAGGACGGTGCAGGCTGTGGCGTGCGTGATAGTCGCACTTCGATGACGGGTGTACATAGATACCCCCTGTTGCGAGCGAGCCTGGCGCGTCGAGCGCGGTCTCACACTGCGTTTGGTTCCGATTATTTCTTCGGAAGTTTCAATGAGACTCCGTTTTCCCTCGGAAGTTTCAGTCAGACTCCGTAGCTAAACAAGCATGATTCATCCATGATTCATCGATCTGCAAAACGCAAGCGACTTCGGGACACTTCGTTTCCGTCAGAGCCGACGCTGCTTCACTTCTCTAGTAACACCGTGTCGGGTGTGCGGCTCGAGCGCAAAAGCGCTCGGAACATCGCTGATTCCTTTGTGAAATTAACGTCTCTTTTTGAAGACGTTTGGCGCTCCTCGCGGATCAGCCGCGGCGCCGGTGTGGCCAGCAAGTAGCGATTCCCCAGCCACGCGACTGCCCTGGTGACCGCCGCAGTGTAATCCATGACAATCGCCGCCTCTGACCTCGGCGTCCGCACCCTTCGCATATCGACTCCTTTAATCGACCAGCTGCCGTGACGATCAACGCGCGCGAAGGCGAAAGGTGTACAAGGCTGCCAGCAATCGCCCGCGGCGCAGGCGGTCACACTGGCGTGAATCGCTGGGTGCTGCGCAGGCGATCAGCGTTCGAGCGGGAGGAGCGGGCGGCGTGCTCCCATATCAAATTATTGATTACTAAAGAAATCCCTGCGCCCGCGCGGCCGCCTCGAGCGCGGCCGCCGCCGGGCGTGAACGGCGCCCGGCGTCAACGGCGCCGATCTCGCAGTATTTCTCGGGCTGCATTTCGGCCGACGACGCCGCTCACCCCGCCACCGGGGTGAGCCGAGGAGCCGCACTGATAGAGTCCCTGGATGGGCGTGCGGTAATCCGCCCAGTGCGGCGCAGGTCGCGCCCAGAAAAGCTGGTCGAGCTGCAGCTCGCCATGAAAGATATGGCCGTGCGGAGAGCCGATGGCCGCTTCGATGTCGGGGGGTGTGAGCACCTGCATATCGATGATCCCCTCGGAGAATCCCGGGGCGAATTCATCGACGACGCCGAGCACGTTGCGCACCAGCTCGCCTCGGCGGCTCGTCCAGTCGCCTTCGCGCAGCGTGTGCGGCGCGTGGCCGCCGAAGAGGTGAACCACGTGTTTGCCGGGCGGCGCCAAACTCGAGTCGACGAAGGTCGGAGTGACAGGCGTGACGAATGGCTGCCTCGACATGTCACCATACTTCGCATCGTCATAGGCGCGCTCCAAGTAATCGATGGTCGGGCCGACATGCGCGTAGGTCGGATACGCGAAGCCGCATGCCTCGGGATCGAACGCCTCATACTGCGGAAGACGATCGCAGGCGATGTTGATCTTGAAAGCAGTGGAGAAGGTGCGATACGTGTCGATATCGCGGAGGAAATCGGCAGGCAGCTGCTTGCGATCGACCAACTGCGTGAACGTGACTTTCGCTGAAACGTTGCTCGCGACGATATCCGCGTAATAGCGGGTTCCGTCAGCCAAGCTCACTCCGTTCGCGCGGCCGTTGGAAATCTCGATTGCCGCCACGCCCGCGTCCGTGCGAATCGCTACACCTTTCTCTGCGCCCGAGCGCGCAATCGCCGAGCTGATGGTTCCCATGCCGCCGCGTATGAATCCCCATCCGCCAGCTCCGGCATGCTCACCCATGAGATGATGCATGACCACGTAGGCGGATCCGGGACTCTTGGGGCCTCCAAAGGTCCCGATGCAGGAATAGTAGGCTAACGTCGCCTTGACCTCAGTGCTCTGGAACCATTCCGACAAGTAGTCGTCGGCGCTCATGGCAAAGAGGTCGACCAGGCGAAATAGACTCTTCCCGACGCGTCGATAGCGCCACAGGAACTTGGCCGTTTCCTTGAACGAGCGCCAGTCGCGGCAGGACGGGTCGGGCGGTGTCTCGAGCAAGAGGCGGCGCATGATCTGGACCGATTCGCGCAGGTACCGGTCGAACTCGGGGTAGATGGCTGCATCTTTTTTCGAGAAGCGAGCAAAGCTGCGCTGCGTCTTGGCGACGTCGTCCGAGAAGACGATGTAGTTCTTGCCGGGAAGCGGTCCGAACATGTCCGCGCAAGGAAGCACCTCGTAGCCGAAGCGCGCGAGCTCGAGCTCCGCGATGACCTTCGGATGCAACAGGCTCATGAGATAGCTGAACACGGAGAACTTGAAACCCGGGACGACTTCCTCGGACACGGCCGCTCCGCCAATGAGGTGACGGCGCTCGAGAACGAGCACCTTGAGTCCCGCTCGTGCGAGGTAGGCGGCGCAGGTCAATCCGTTGTGCCCGGCGCCGATCACGATGGCGTCGAATCGATTCGTCATATGCCCCCAGAACGCTGCATCGAGCGGCATTTTGCCGGTCGACGCGAAGTGCGGCTAGCCGCTCGCGGCCAGCGTTCGTCGGCGAAGCGCCTCGATGCTCGGGCCGCATACCACGCTTGTGCAGATCCCGCCGGTCCGATTGACGCGCCCGCACGCGCCGCCCTGCCGCTCGCCTGTGGTATTTACGTCAACTGCCTCGGCCACATCACGCAGCAAGAACCTGAGCTTCCTCTGAAATGCCGCATGCACCGAATCCGGGCGCGATCAAGCGATGCGGTGTGTAGCTATTCACCTAAGTCCTTGAGCAGCAAAGAGACAATGATGCCGTGCTCGCCGCTCCTTTCGGCGCGGGCTACTGGACAATAAATCGTTGATTATCAATAGCTTTGTTTGCAAGTTCTGATATTATTCCGGCCTGCTCAAACGTTTCTAGAGGAGTATGTGCATGATGATCGAGCCGAAGAACGTCACCACCGACCGCGTGCGGCTACGAGAGGATATCAGTGACGCCCTCGAAAAGTTCGACGAGGAGATCAAATTTAGTGCGTTCCTGAGTTCGACGCCTAACGGATCGGCGATCCGGCAATATCTCAACCACGAGAGAAAGAACCACGGTCCCGAGTACCGATTCTTCTACGACGCTCCCTCCCAGAAGGCAGACTATGTGGCCGTGTGGGCAGGAACGGAAAAATACCCGACGGTCATCCGGCACACGGTCGAGAAGGTCACCCCGGATGAGGCGAAGCTGATCGACGAGGCGACCGCCTCCACCCTGCGTTGGAGTCCCGCGCAGTTCGGCTGGGCGGTGGCGGAAATGCAGATCCAGTCGCAGCAAGTAGAATAAGTTCAATCGAATCGAGCCCGGCCGGAGCACCACTCCGGCCGGGTTTTTTTTCGCCCTGTAGGTTTACACGTTGTCGCACCCTGCGCAGCAACGCAGCAACCTGGCGCTTGCCGCCCGCCCGAGAGCGCGGTTTGCCGACACGCGTCCTAGCCTTGCCTTAGCCGCGTTATGTAAAGGTGCTAGGGTGCTTACCCAGGCTGCTCCTGCTCAAGTGGCCGGCCGAGCGCGAGGTCGCGCTCGAGCGGGCTAGAGCTTCTGCGCGACGATCTCCACCACCATCGGAGTGATCACTCCACCCGCTGTATACTAACCCTAACGTTTCGGATATGGCGTGCCGTCCTTGTGGGCGAACCCCGCGCGGCCTTTGAGAAAGCGCAGGTCGATGTCCGGATATTCGCCCTCGTCCTGCGAGATTTTGCGCGATCCGATCTCCAGAACGGCGGCATCCGCGGCGGAGCGATTCTGCAGGTGATGTCCGTCTCGCTGCCCGGCCTTGAACCCGGCGCAATCACCGCGCCTTAGAGTCTCCTCGCCGGCATCGGTCACCAGCACGACCTCGCCTTCGAGGACGTAGACGAATTCATCCTCGGCCGTATGCCAGTGCCGCTGGCTCGACCACGCACCCGGTGGGAGGCGCAGGAGATTGACTCCGAAATCGGTCAGACCGGCCGCATCACCGAGGCGCTGGCGCGCACGCCGGGCGCACGGCGCATCGAACGGCGGGGGATAGCTCGAACCGGTAACGGTCGGTACTTCACGCAGATCAATTCGCTTTCCCATTCACGTTCTCCAGAGCCAAGTGAAAATCGCATCGCCCGGTGAAATCGAGCGCCTCAAGGCGAGCGCTGATGAGAGACGTCGACCCAAAAGGGCTGCTTGGGGTCGAGCGCCGTGGTCGTGCCTGGGCCCTCACCGATGATTTGCACGATCACCGTTTCGTCCCCCCTCGAGCCGTCCCAGTGCACCGCTTTCGCGGGATGCAGCATGAAGCTTCCCGGTCCGAGCGGCACAGCGCGGGCAGGATCGAACGTCTCGCCGGTGCCTGCATACCACGTTCCCTCGAGCACCGTGACGAATCGATCGTTGGGGTGCCAATGCGGCACGTCCATGACGTGCGGCGGAAACTTGACTCTCACGACGTAGAGGCCGGCTTTGTCCGGGTCGCCGAACAGCGTCGCCTCCTGCGCGCCGTGCCCACCCGGGATGTCGCGCCATGGCACCTGCGCCGGCGTTCCGCGGATGAAGTCAGGCTGCGCGAGTGCCGCGCCGTCGCCGCCTGCTGCGAGGATGGCAAGAGCGCCGATGGCGAGCGCGAAGGCGATCGCGAGGACGGTCCGTGCGCGGCAAAGCGTTGCTCTCATGCGCGTCACTCTCGCTTGGGTTGCTAGGCGCTAGGGCCGCAGGCCGACTCTACGCACCATGTCGCCGAAGATCGGGTGGCCGCGAAGAGGGTCGAAGACAGGGTCCACCTTGAGGCTCACCAGGCACGGCTCATGATCGCGAAATGCCTGCTCCAGCGACTCGAGCGCCCGCGCGTGATCATTCAAGCCGATCCACACGATGGCAAGAAACCATGAAGGAATGTATCCCCATCGCGCGCGTAGCCTCTCGAACTCGATGCCCGCTTCGTGATCGTGCCCGGCGCGCCCCAGCACATACACGAGCAATGCCTGATTGAGTGGGTTGTCCGGTCCGAGTTGGACCGTTGCGCGCAGTGCCGCGATCGCCTCTTCATAGCGCCCCAGTTGCTCGAGCGCGAACCCCAGACCGAAGTACAGTTGGTCCCACTGTGATTCGAGCTCGACAGCCTTCTTGAATTGCTCGACCGACTCCTCGAAGCGCCGCGCGTAGTACAAGGGCCACCCGACTTCCTGAATCGCGATCAGCGAGAAGGGGTCGAGCGATTCGGCCTGACGGTGCGCAGCCACTGCCTCGTCGGCACGGCCGGCATAGCGCAGACACACACCACGTTTCCAGTACACGTAGGAATCGCCCGGTGCCAGCTCGATTGCGAGGCGGGACTCTGCATCGGCCGCGCTCCAATCCCAGTCGTTGAGCAAGCGCAACAGGCTCAGCACGGCGTGACCTTCGGCAAGGTTTCTGTCCAGTTGCACCGACCTCAGCGCCGCGGGCTCGGCCTCGGCAAAGGCCTTCTTCGGCTCCATGCCGAAAAAATAAGCAAGCTCCACATAGCATTCGGCGAGTCCCGCATAGGCCGCCGCGTAGTCCGGATCGGCCTGAACCGCCTCGCGGAAATATTGCAGCGCTCTGCGCTGACCTTCTCCGGTCAGGTGGCGGGCAAAGTATCGGCCCTTGAGATACAGCGCGTGCGCTTCGGGGCGAGCCGTGCGCAGTATCATGAGCCGAGCTTCCTCGTCGGAGCTCAATTCGCCGCGCACGGCCGTCGCCACGTCGCGCGCGATGCGGTTCTGCAAACTGAAGATCTCGTCGATCACCCCGTCGTACACCGCGGCCCACAGGTGCTGGTCCGTCGAGGCGTGAATCAACTGCGCCGTGATCCTCAGCCTATCGCCCGAGCGCATCACGGATCCCTCGACGATCGCCTGCACCCGCAAGGCGCGCGCGATCTGCGCGATCGCCTCCTTGGTTCCGCGGTAGCGGATGACGGAGGTGCGCGACACGACCCGCAAGCCGTGAAGCTTCGCCAGCTCCGTGATGAGCGCTTCGGTCACGCCGTCGGCGAAATAATCCTGTGTCGGATCGCCGCTGAGATTATCGAGCGGCAGCACCGCGACGGAGTCGATGCCGCGCGGTACCTGCGTGGCGCGCACGCCCGCCTTGAAGCGGTATCCGCGCCGGGGCACGGTGTCGATGTAATCCTCCCCGATCGCACGGCGAAGGAGAAAGACCATCTGATTGAGGTTCCCATCCTCGACGATGACCTCGGGCCAAACGGCGTTCATGAGGTCTTCCTTGCCTGCGACCGCGCCGGGTCGCTTCACGAGCTCTACCAGCACCTCCACGGCCTTGCGCGGCAAGGCGATGCTCTCACCGAAGCGTTTGAGATCGAGCCCTACCGGATCGAGTCGATACGGCCCGAATTCATAGACCGTTGCGCGAGGTACCGACATGGCGTGCAGCGCATCCTTCGCCAAAATTGAGTTTTTCTTGAGGACTCCCCGGATGACCGGCCGTACAGTGTGCAGAGCAGAAGCATTGGCAGGTGCCACCTGCCAGCCCCTGAGGAGATCCTAATGCCTTCGGAAACCACGATACAGAATTTCAGAGCCACCTTACAAGGTCAGTCATTTCGTCCCGGAGAGCCCGGCTACGATGAGGTGCGCACGGTTCCGAACGCCATGATCGACCGTCGTCCGGCGATCATTGCGCGCTGCATCAGCGCGGCCGATGTGATCGCCTGCGTGCATTTCGCGCGCAATGAAGGGGTGACTCTCTCGGTACGGGGAGGGGGCCATAGCGTTGCGGGAAAATCGGTGATCGACGACGGGCTCATGATCGATCTATCGGCGATGAAGAGCATCCGGGTGGACCCTCGGAGGCGAACGGCGCGCGCGGAGCCGGGACTCACGCTCGGGGAGTTCGACCGCAATACTCAGGCGTTCGGCCTGGCCACCACGCTCGGTGTCGTGCCGAAAGTGGGAATCGCGGGCCTCACCCTGGGCGGAGGATTCGGTCATCTGATGGCAAAACACGGCCTCGCGCTCGATAACCTTATCAGCGTGGATGTCGTGACGGCGGACGGGCGGCTTCTCACCGCCCACGCCGAGGAGAATACCGACCTCTTTTGGGGCGTTCGGGGCAGCAGCGGGAATCTCGGGATTGTCACCTCCCTGAAATATCGGTTGCACGAGGTGGGGCCGGTTCTCGGAGGGGTGGTCATGCACCCGGTGGCGAGAGCCTCGGAGGTGCTGCGCTTTTGCCGCGACTATGCCCGGACTCTGCCGGACGAAGCGGTGATTCAGGGAGGTGCGCTGACGGGCCCGGACGGCACGAAGCTCTTCGCAGTGGCTGCTTTCTACTGCGGTCCTTCGCTCGCGGAGGGCGAAAAGGTACTCGATCCCCTGCGCAAGTTCGGCCCGCCGGTGGCGGACATGATCTCGAGGATGAGCTACCTTGAGATCCAGCGCTTCTTCGAGCCCTTCTTTCCTCCCGGGCGACATACCTACACGAAGTCGAACTTCCTGCGCGAGCTCGACGATGAGGCGATCGACACGATGGCTCAATGGGCCGGCAAGAGCCCCTCACCGACGACGTTCGCCCCGTTCTTCGAGCACTGGCATGGCGCCGTGTGCCGCGTCGGAGTGTCGGATACGGTGTTTCCTCACCGTAATCATTCATGGAATGTGTTTGCGTGGTCGACGTGGACCGATGCGGCCGACACCGAGAAGAACCTGCGCTGGACGCGAGAGTTCTGGGCCGCGATGCGTCCCCACCTCACGGGCGGATCCTACGTCAACTATGTGTCCGACGAGGGCGAGGCGTCTGCCCGAGCATCCTACGGCCCGAACTACGAGCGGCTCCTCGCCTTGAAGAGCAAGTACGATCCGACGAACCTCTTCCGCATGAATCACAACGTGCCACCGCTCACCGCCGCGTCCGCGCCGAGGACTGCCTAGAGCGCCCCCGATGAGGACTGCCTGGCGTCTCTAGGAGCGGTGCTCTGATCTGGATTCCGGCGGACGTCGCAGCAAGACCCCGGCATAAGCGGCGGATGCGAACCTTGCGCGGCTTGAGGCTCTCGCGCAGCGCTGCGAGCGCCTTCTCGGGACGGCTCCGGTGGCCGCACATGAAGATGTCGAGCGCGGCATAGTCAAATTCCGGCCAGCTGTGAATGGAGATGTGCGACTCGGCGAGCAGGGCAACGCCCGTGATGCCGCCGCTTCGGCCGAATCGGTGGAACTTGAGGCCGATGAGCGTGGCGCCGGCCGATTCGACGGCGCGACGCAAGGCTGCTCGCAGGAGCCTCGCATCCGCGAGGCCCGCTGCGCCGTAAAACTCCACGATCCAGTGTCGCCCCGAGGGCGCCTCATGCATCTTCAAGAGGACTCCTGCAGAGGTCGCCAGAAGAGGGTCTGACGCCATTCGGGATGCGTGCGCAATCGCCAGATTACGCCGTCGATCACGTAATGCGTCATCTGCGGCACACAGAGCAAGGGAATGAGGAGGCTCAGCGCATTGAGATCTCGGACAGGCGACAGTGAGCGAAATCCCGGGAAGAGCGCGAGATGCTCGCGCCACACGAGACCATCCCACAGGCCTTCCTCGGCGAATGCGAGGATCACGAGCAGCGCGATCGCGAGCGGCAGGAGCTTGGGCACGAACCAGGACAGCGAGCGGCCCAGCTGATGATCGCGGTGATTCGCGTACACGCATGTCAAGGCGATGTAGGGAATGCCGTGCGCGACGACATTCGTGAGCGTGAACACGAGATCACCTTCGGCAATGATGATTCCGACGTACCAGGAGAGCGCGGTGCCTAAGACGATGGCATTGCGTGGAATATTGAGGCTGCGCCGGGTGCGCAGCAGCCATACCTCCTTGGCGAGGTAGGCTGCGAAGAGCAGGAGATAGAGCGGCCACGCGAAGTCCCAGAGTGGCGCAGGTAAGGCGATGAAATCTCCTTCGATGAACCAGACGAACGGCTGCGGCAAGTGAGTGTGCCAGTAGAGCAGCGGAAAGAGCGTTGCGCCGTAAACGGCAGCCTGATCGAGCCTGCGACACCAGCGCGGCAGCTCTCGCTCCTTTCTCGCGTAAATCATCATGAAGCCGTATTGCTGTCTCACGAAGTGAAAGACCGCGGTATAGGCAAGAGCGCACCAGAAGATGGCGGGCCTCAGGCTGTAGAGCACGACGCCGAGGACCCACGTGCCGAGCGGCGTCGCGATGAGCCAGGCCTGAAGCCTCGCCCGCTCCGTCGAGTCGCAATATGTGCGATAAATCGTGCTGTATACGTGCGCCACGTCGATTCCGACAACGAGGGCGGCCCAGGACCAGAGCGAGACTGCCGCTCCCGCGCGTCCCGCGCCGATGATGGCCAGGGCAAGGGCCGTGGCGAGGAAGGCGGGGGCGAGGATGAATGCGGCATCGAGGGCTCCCGAATGAATCCACGGCTGCTCGCCGGGCCGCCTCATACCAGGATCTCCGGACGTCGATCCACCTGAGCCGCCGCGAGAAGCCCCGCCTCGTGGCCTCTGCAATAGGCCTCCTCGAAAATCGAGATCCCGCTCAGGTCCGAGTGCGCGAAGAAAATCGGCGGCTCATGTACGCAGGCGCTCTGGCGCTCCTTCCCCCAGATAAGGCCCGGTACCGGTCGAATCATCGCGTGTCCCCAGACATGAACGTCGATATTCTCGACATGCCCGAGGAGCTCCGGATGAACCCGCAACAGATCTCCCATGATCGCCTCCTGCCACTCCTCGAGCGATCGAGCGAGGGCTTCGCGCCGCGCGGTCTCGGGATCGGCGTGCGACAAGGGCCAGTAGTAGGTGATCACGGTGGAGCGCTGAACCTGCGCAAGACTCTGATGCGTCGCCACGACGTAGCCCAGGAGAGGGCTATCGAAGATCACGTTGTCCCACGCGAGAGGAGAGCCTCGTCCACCCGGCAGGCGGCTCAAGGTCAGGTTCGCGACCATCCAGGGCGCGTAGGAGAATCCTCCCACGGGCGCGCCTCTCCTCTCGACGATGCGCTCGGCCACGAAACGCGGAACGCATACGACGGCGGCTCCCGCT